>Ga0187784_10000690_pt1 | contig 25337 bp, 16 predicted proteins | sample 1015_SJ02_MP15_2_FD_132964 | JGI IMG/M metagenome (GOLD analysis project Ga0187784, IMG submission 132964) | Tropical peat soil microbial communities from peatlands in Department of Meta, Colombia - 1015_SJ02_MP15_20_MG | ecosystem: Environmental > Terrestrial > Soil > Wetlands > Peat | place... | reverse complement strand
CGGCCGCGTGGTGCGCGCACTGCAGCACCTCAACGAAAAACGCGCCAACGTTAGGAGCAAGTTGCCATGAGACTTCGCACGATCTTGATTCTTTTGTTTGGGGCGATTAGCAGCTGCGCAACTTCGCCTCCACCGCCACCGACTCCGGATGAATCGACTCGTCGGCCCGTGAATTCGGCCGCTTCAATTGAATTGCAGACCTGTCAGGCGAACCTTACGAACACGCGATTGCATCTCGATGAAACATCTCGCAGCGCCGAGCGCAGCGGCAGCGCGATTGCCCAGCTGACTGCACAGTGCACTACCGCCACCGCACCAGACCGAGCAAACGCGCCACCGGCACAAGCAAACACGGTGTACGTGGTGTTTTTCCAGTACGCGCGCCACGAGATTCAGCTTTCGGAGGATGCGGTCGATCGCCTTGTGGCGGATGCCAAGGAGGCTACTAGCATCCAAGTGCGCGGACGCACGGACGCAGACCACGACAATCCATTTGACACGCTTCTTTCAGCTCGCCGAGCCAGTGCAGTACTCGCCCTCCTCGTGGACCACGGCGTCGACCCAACAAAAATTCGCGTTACTCACCAGGGCCAGGGGGATCTCATCTCGTCCAACACGGACAAGAGGATGCGTGCTCTGAATCGTCGGGCGGAGATCGAAATCTACCGCGTACCGGCGCAAGTCGTGGTTTTAGGCAGCCTGGCAATGCGCTGAGTAATACCGTCCGTGGGAAATCCATCGTTTTGGCCGATGCTGACGCACATGGTTTCACTGCTTCTTCTTCAGTGCACTTGAGAATAAATCCAGGGTTGACCATTAAAATCCGGCACGAGTACATGCTGGCGAGGTTGCGTTTTGATTAGACACGCGAAAAGTTTCCGCAGCATCCAATAGACTGAACCCAGCTGAGGATGGCGCTGGATCCGTAGTTTGGGTTTGCCGTTGAGTCAATGCCGCGACGGGAAAGGCTTGGTGAATTTAGGGCCAGGCCTGAATTCACGCGATTCTGCCGAACCAAAAAGCGCGCGCCCAATGGGCTCCACAGAATTGCAAACATTGCGGAGATAGAGTAGCGGCTATGATCCATCCGCGACCACCCAAATGCGAAGATGGTCCATTGATCCTCATTAGCCCTGATGGGGAAAGCTGGAAACGCTGACCTTGAATGATGTTTTGGATTTGCTTAACCACGGAACTTACAGTACTCAAGAGAAAAATTCATCGCTGCACCGTCACCGAGGCGTAACTTAACTACGAAGGGAGTGTGACAATCGGCGTAGATTTGATGGATCCAGCGGGCAACATCGAGCACCAGCAAGTTCATATCTGGGGCGTAACCAAGGGAACTCCGCTAACGACTTATGCAATGCGCGGGGAGCGCAACAGGGGCGTAACTTGCATCAATGGCGCCGTCGCACAACTGGTTACGGTCGGGGATATCGACATCATCACCACTTTCGCTCGGGTGACCAATGCTGAGGCCAAAACTTGACAGCTGTCTGATGTGTTTGTCGACGCAGGCAATCGGATTTTTGCGGTTAAAAAGAAAGAACAGGTGGGTCCAGGTCAACGGGAAATGCAGCCGCCAACATTCTAGGAAGGTTCGGGGCAGATTTTGCCGCTGGGCTCCCTTGCCGCCCGGTCTTTAGCTAATAGCGTAAACGCGCCTGAGTATGCTCTCATAAAGTTGGGCTGGGAGAATCCGTTTCAGAGTAATGCCAATGCGTTGCGTCACGTGTCCCGCCAGGTAACGGACTCCAACCTGGGGTCGGGTTACGAGACGTTCAATCAGTTTCGCCACACACCGCGGATCGGCCCCGAGCCCTTCATCACGCTCGTAAAGAGCGAGCGTCCTCCGCAATTGCTGTTCGTGGAAATGTGAATATGCGCCTCTAGCGATTTTTCGCGAGGCCGTAAAGCCGGTCGCAAAATCGCCCGGACAGATCGTGGTCGACTCAATATTGCTTCCGGCAAGTTCCAACCGCAATGCCTCATTAAGCCCCTCCAGCGCGAATTTACTCGCGCTGTAATACGCTTGGAAGGGCAGTGCTGTCAGGCCGGCCATGGAACTGATAGTAATGATGCGCCCGCCACCTTGGCGGCGCATATGCGGCAGTACAGCCCTTATCATGCGCGCGGGGCCGAAGAAATTGGTTTCCATTTGTAAATGTGCTTCGTCCATCGAGGTGTCCTCGATAGCACCGCACAATGCACTGCCGGCGTTGTTGACGAGCACATCGATGCGGCCGGCCGTTGTGATGATCTGTCTTATGGCATTTTCGACGGATTCGTCGCTGGTGACATCAAGCGGAATCATTCGCACTTTGCTCAGCTCGTCGCTTGGTTTGCGGCTCGTTCCAAATACGGTGTACCCGAGATCCGCCAAGCGTTCCCCCGCAGCGCGCCCGAGGCCCGACGATGCGCCGGTAATTAGGACAATCTTGTTCTGACGCGAAGCACCAACCATAGGACCACCTAGCGGTTTCTTAAGCGCAAGGCACAAAGCGGACGTGATCGCCTATCCCTCGCGCGATCGGTTCTATAACCATTGCTACCACGAGCAGGATTCTTCCTCGCGCGCTCTTCCGCTCGTCGTCGAACTCAGACCGCGATTTATCAACTCGCCGATGGTTTAGCCAGGCACCTGTGAAGGCTTGGCCCTTTGGCGAGATGGTGCCTTTCCTCACATTCAACGCGGCAGTGGATGGCTTCGCAGTCGAATCTCTCAGCCATTTTCCTTGCTTGTGCCATCATCGATTTCGCCGTGATCCACCCAACGCAAGCGCCTACCTTCCGCAATGGCTAATAGAGCGAATGTGAGCAGACCAGCACTTGTCAGAAGGCATATAACCAGATCGAAAATTGTCCAGGGAGGCAACGGAACGGCGAGTATCTTGACTAAATTCCCCGGCTCAACGGCATTCGAGGCCAACATAATGAGGTTGCCGGCGATAAGCAGGACCCGAATTTCAGTGATCCCGATGCCTAGGTACGTAATGCGAAAGCTGTCGCGCACGTGTAGGATGATCAGCGAGTATGCAAGTCCCATCTGAAGAGCAATCAGACCCAGGCACGAAATCGCAAAGTGGGCACACCTTGAGGCACCAAGGGCGAAAAACAAAATTGCCTGCGCGAATAGGTCGCTCGTTTGGTCTACGAAGAAGCCAAAACGCGGCCGCTCGATCGCTCGCGTCCGGGCGAGCGTCCCGTCTAGTGAGTCGCCCCACCAGTTCATTGCGAGCCCCAAGCAGGATAGCCAGAGAAAGTCTATCGAATGGTTGCTCGCGACGTAGCCCGCCGCGGAAATCAATGCGCCCAAGAATCCAAAGGCGGTGAGGTGGTCCGGTGTTAGCCACGCCGGAAGCCTTTGTGCAATCCAGGCAAGGGCAGGGCGTTCAATTCGTCCTAGAATGCTATCGTTGACTCGATAATTAGGTGACATGTTGTCGCGTGTGACCTCCTTTCACGTTCTCGTCAATTGGTCGGTCGCGGACGGCGCTCTAAATGGTCTTGGTACCCAAGTTCGTCGAGCAGTTTATCTATGAGCGCGAAATGCTCTGACCAGGTTGGCTGGCGAAAGGCGGCCATCCGTTCGAGCTGAGCCGCGCGCAACGGGCTGTCAGGGCGAGCGTAATCCATAATTAGGTATTCCCAACGCTTGCCGTCGATGGGGTCGGCGTAATCGGGAACATCCCCGACTATTTCCCGAAAAACGGGAAGGTCGCTGGCTATTACGGGCAGCCCTAGTGAAAGCGCCTCGGTGGTCGGCAACCCGTAGCCCTCCGTGAAAGATGGAAACAGAAGTGCACGGGCATGATGCAGGTACGTGATTAGGTCGGCATCGACGCAGGAAGCAACCTCCATCACTTTACCCCTTAAGATGCGGCATCTCTCGAGTAGGTCAACGACATTTTCCGATTCCCAGCCGCGCGTTCCGATCACCAGCAACTTTGGTGCGCTTGAACCCAAGTATTTAACAATCTTGCGCCATACGTGCAGCAATATCCAGTGGTTCTTACGCGGTTCGATTGTGCTCAGAACCACGAAATACGGCTCGATAATCGGCCGCGCACCGGGCCGGATTGCCGGCAGGCTCGGTGCGAGCGGTGCGGCCAATGTCCGCGGTAGCGCTAGAACATTCTGCTGGCAATAGTTCTGAAGTTCGCGCAGCGTGTCCTGGGAGTTCGTTACTATGGCTGCGCTCGCTTTAAGGGCCGTCCGCACACGCCCGCTGTGGCGCGCAAATTCGCGTGGCCGACAATATTCCGGATATTCAATCGGGATCAGATCGTGAATGATGGCGATGACTCGTGTACCGAGCAGCCGTAGAGCCCAAGCGTAGAATCGATTCTCGAGGCCAGTGTGCCCCGTTGTCAGCAAATAGCAACCGGACACGTCCAGGTAGAGCCATCTCCAAAGAAACGCCTTGGCAACCAGTCGCAATGCCATGAGCTGCACTGGGGTGTCGAGTGTGATCAAAGCCCGGAATGCCGTTTCCGAGTCCTTTGGCGACAATATGGCGTTAAATGGCCCGAGGCTCAGCACGGCGCGAGATTTCGGGGCGTAGTGGCGCATGTACTCCACCATTACCCGGTCGATCCCGGTTGGTTTGGTCCGCATGGCCCGACGGTACAAGATACGCGTGATGTCGATCAGAATGGTGCGCACAAGTAATTTAAGGACGATACCAACCTAGGTTAAAAAGAAGGTTTCGTCAGCACTAAAAAATAATTTTGCCTTCCGACACGGCGCTCAGATTAATCGGTGTGACCGGTCGGAAGATCATTACAATCATCTCGAGAAGAACCATCAGAACAAAGTGTCCACTTGATGGGTCAGAATTCGGCGTTGCCGCAGCGGGATGACGTTTCCAATGGCCGCGGAGTAGGTTGGTGGGCGACAGGGTGGCATTATCTGCAAAGTTTTGTCGACTTGGCATTCTGTGAATTCGACTGCGGACTTGTGGCGCGCGACCGGCCCTCGAAATTCCTTGCCCGGTTCTTAAGCCTAGACTCGAGCTTGCATCTGCAACTTGCCACGGCTACCCCTGATGCGCAATCCCGGCCTTCATCTGTCAGAGAAGGCGCTCTGCCGGAGCAAATTTGTACTGCAAACCGCGAAGCCACTGGCTTTGGGCAGCCCGATACTTGTCTTCGGGAGTATCGTCGATTTTTGCCTTAGCCAAACCATCCGCCATTTACCTATCGATAAATCCATACCGTAGATAGCTAGGTCATTCGAATTACCCACTCAAAGGTTGCCTCAGTCTGCGCTGCTACGCTTTGACGGAACGGGATTTACTGACAAACAAGCCATTCTAATTTCGCGACATTTCCATTTCTAGGCAAAGTTCGCGTAACCTCGTTTCTTGCGGCCCTGCAGCAATGCGCGAAAGCCTAGAGGTCCTAGGCCGAAGTCCCAGACCGGAACAAGTTCGGCATTTGCGCTGGTGAGCAAAATTGTCGTTGGCTCCATTAAAATTTGTCTTCGTGGCACAGGAAACCTATGGCGACACGCCCGATAGGAAAGGGAAGCGCATTTATACCAATAGATCAATTGTGGCAGGGTGGCCTTTATCGCGCCGCATCTTAAACCTAGCATTTTTGCTCGCGATTAGCCTTGGAGGCTGCGCCTATGTGCCCAACGTAGGCCCCACGACTTCGGAGGTCCGCTCGGCGGTTAGCGCAGTACCGCCGGACGTTCCTCGAATTCAGATCATCGATGTCGACAGCGAAATTGCGCGTCAACTTGCGGCACAACGCACGCAGCGGATGTTTTCGGAAACGCTCAGTAGCGGCTTTTCCGATTCGCACCACCTTGGTCCAGGGGATGTCGTAGAGGTCAATATTTGGGAAGCCCCGCCGGCAACGCTCTTCGGTGTAACGACCACAGATTCCCATGGCCAAATCGCCGGCGCGCACCCAACGACGCTTCCCGAGCAGATGATCGATAGCGATGGCCTTATTAGCGTGCCATTTGCGGGGAAGATTAAGGCTGCCGGCCGCACCTTAGATGAAGTTGAAGACGAAATCGTTCATCGCCTTGTCGGCAAGGCCAACCAACCTGAAGTCATCGTTCGTCTTACACGGAATGCAACGCGCAACGTTACCGTGGTTGGTGAGGTCGCGACAAGCTTACGCGTTCCTCTCACACCAGGGCACGAGCGATTGCTTGACGCGCTAGCTGCTGCCGGGGGCGTACGGCAACCCGTAAACAAGATGACCATACAGGTGACACGAGGTGATGATGTGCAGTCTTTACCCCTCGAAACTATCATTCGCGATCCCAAGCAGAATGTTCCGCTTAAGCCGGGAGACGTGGTTACTGCCTTGTTCGAATCGTTTAGCTTTAATGCTCTTGGCGCGACTGGGAAGAACCAAGAGGTCACTTTCGAAACCCAGGGAATCAGCCTTGCGCAAGCGCTGGCTCGCAGCGGCGGGCTGGTGGACGCTCAGTCCGATCCGCGAGGGGTTTTCATTTTTCGTTTCGAAAAAAAGGATGCCCTGTCATGGCCTGCGAAGCCCGTCGCCATGACAGCCGAAGGTCTTGTGCCCGTGATTTACCGGATCAACCTGAAGGACCCAAACAGTTTCTTTGTGATGCAAAACTTTGCTATGAATAACAAGGATCTGCTTTACGTTTCTGATGCACCAGTGGCAGAGCTGCAAAAATTCATGAATATCGTGTTCTCGTTTGTGTATCCATTACTGAATGCGAAACAGAGTTTGGGGCTCTGAGGCGACGCCCAGTCCGGCGGAGTCAGCTGAGACGAATTGTGTTGCAGTTCTTTCTTCTGCCCGCAGGTGAAGCAAACTAACATCATCTTTGGCGTGAAACTTAGATCATTTGAGGTGGATTGGTACATAACCAGCCGCAAACCGATAGAAGAACTCCGGATACGAATTGCGACCGCGGCTACAATTCATTGGTGTACCAAAAGCGCGCAAAGACTTTCACTTTCGCCAACCTAGGAAAAGATGAATTCAGTCGCGCTAAAAAGCATTCGCACAGGCTTAACGGCCTTGGTTGCACGAACAAACTGGATCTTTTATGTGTCCGTTGCCCTGCCAACGGCAATTGCCTTGCTTTACTCTGCGGCGCTTTCTTCTGATGTGTACATTTCCGAGTCGCGCTTCGTTTTAAGGAGCCAGCAGCCGCAAGTTCAAGAGAGCGTTATCGGTGCAATATTGCAAGGAACGGCCTTTGGAAGAGCACAGGATGACACTTATTCGGTGCGTGACTTCATACTGTCTCGCGATGCACTTCGTACACTTCAGTCAGCAATTGATTTTCGAAGTCTTTATTCGAAGCAGACAATAAATTTCATTGATCGTTTTCCGGGTATTGCTTGGAATGAGTCTTTTGAGGGCCTTTATAAGTATTATCAAAAGCATGTAACGGTCGACTACGATCCAGTCTCATCCATCTCGGTTCTGTCCGTGCGCGCGTATTCTCCGGAAGACGCTCGAAGAATTAATGACCTGTTGTTAAACGCAGCCGAAGCGCTGGTAAATCAACTCAATGAACGTGGCCGGAACGATTTGATTCAAGTTGCGACGAAGGAAGTTGAAGCAGCAACTGAGCGTACGACAGATGCTGCTATTGCGCTATCTGCGTACCGGAATCGGCAAGCTGTAGTTGAGCCCGAGAAGCAGTCGATGCTTCAGTTGGAGAGTGTCGGGAAGCTTAAGGAGGAATTGATACTTCTTAAGGCTCAGCTTGAGCAAGTCAAACAAATCTCGCCGACGAATCCGCAGCTCGGGTCCTTAAAGGGCAGTGTTGACAATTTGCAAAAGACAATCGACGCTGAAACGGGCAAGGTCACCGGCAACAATGGTTCGTTGACCTCGAAGGCGATGAACTACGAACGCCTCGCTCTCCAGAAGGATTTCGCGGAAAAGCAACTTGCCTTGGCGCTGGCTAATCTTGAGAGCGCAAAGAGTGAGGCTCAACGTAAGAGACTATATCTAGAGAGACTTGTGCAACCGAATCTGCCTGACTATGCCTTGGAACCTCATAGGCTCCGCCTTGTCGTGACAACGTTTGTTTTTGGATTAATCACGTGGGGACTGTTGAGTCTCATTGTGGCGAGCATCGAAGAGCACGGCGATTAAGTTGGCAGGGTTGGGGGGCAAAGCGGCGTTGTGATGCTAAATTCCTTCAGAGTTCAAATTCGCGTCATACATGCGTTGTTGATGCGTGAGGTCATTACGCGCTTTGGCCGCAGCAATCTGGGTGCACTATGGCTTTTTCTTGAGCCGATGCTATTTACGGCTGGCGTAATGACTCTTTGGGCGCTCGTCGAAGGGCATCGCGAATCCAGTATTCCGATTGCAGCCTTTGCAATAACAGGTTACTCCTCGGTCCTCGTTTGGCGAAACTGCGCGACGCACTGTGTTATGGCAATTAATACTAATCGAGCTCTTTTGTACCATCGAAACGTCACAGTGTTGGACCTTGTAATCACGCGTTGCATTATTGAGATAGCGGGTGCGACAAGCTCTTTCATAATACTTTCGGCATTTTTGATTTGGTTTGGTTTGTTTTCGTTGCCTTTCGATTTGCTTGAAGTGATTGGTGGGTGGGTGTTTCTCGCGTGGCTGGGAGCTGCACTTGGAACGACGCTGGGAGCGGCGGCCGCTTATAGCGAACTAGTAGAGCGGCTCTGGCATCCGATTTCTTACTTTTTGTTTCCGCTTTCGGGCGCAGCATTCATGGTCGACTGGCTGCCGGAGAAATTTCAAAAGGCCGTTCTTGCGTTGCCGATGGTGCATGGTGTCGAAATAATGCGGGAGGGTTACTTTGGCGACACGGTACGCACGCATTACGACCTTGTCTTCTTGGTTTGCTGGTGTCTGCTTCTTTCTCTCTTCGGGATTTACCTTGCACGTAAGGCGGCACTGCGTGTCGAAATGCAATGATTACGCTCGATCGAATCTGCAAGACATACCAGACTCGTCAGGGGCCGCGGAAAGTTCTCGAGAATATCAGTCTGCGGCTGGGCAGGGGGCAAAACCTCGGCATTATTGGAAGGAACGGCGCCGGGAAATCGACTCTGATTCGAATAATTGCGGGAGCCGAACATCCCACCTCGGGATGTGTATATCGGGGAATGACCGTTTCCTGGCCGCTTGCGTTTGCGGGTGCTTTTCAGCCGAATCTGACGGGGCTGGACAACTTAAAATTCGTTTGTCGAATTTACAACGTCGATTACAAACAATTGATCGCGTTTGTGGAGGATTTTACGGAGCTTGGAGCGTACTTTCGAGAACCGGTTGTTCATTACTCCTCGGGTATGTTGATGCGTTTGGCATTCGCGTTATCGATGGCTATTGAGTTTGAATGTTTTTTAATTGACGAGGTAATAGCAGTTGGGGATAGCCGCTTTCATGATCGTTGCCATGTGGAGCTTTTTGAAAAGCGCCGTGATCGTTCTTTTATTTTTGTCTCTCATGACCCCAACGTCATCAGGCAGCATTGTCAAAGAGCTGCGGTTTTGCATAAAGGGACTCTTCAAACATTTGAAACAGTCGACGAGGCATATAGCTTTTATGAGACGGCGTCGATCTAAACTCGCGCGTTCAGGTTCAGATGAGGTAAAGAGCACGTTGCAAAATACCGACGGCGAACATCAAGGAATGTGAAGGCAAGTGGCACGGAGTACGCGATTGTCATGGAGCTATCCGTCTCTTGCGGTGATGCGGTGAACTTGGGAAAGACGGTTTGACGCTCCACTCCAAATGGGGAAAGGAACAGGGATCCGGCGGGAAATGGTTTGCGAGCCGAGATGGAAATTATGCCTAAGGTTCAGTGAGGGCCTTTTGGCGCGGCCTACGGCACGTTATGGAGCGAGGATAAAAAGCGGAGTTTTGGGGGGAGATATCTCGGGCTACATTGAAGAATGCGTGCATGTTTCTTTCGAAAAACAAATGGTAAGAATAAAGATCCCAGGTATCAGACTGGTCGCTTGGAGCTTAAGCACCGCATCGGCTGTCCAGAGCCAGTGTCGGCACATCGCTTTTCTTGACGGATCGAAGGGAGTGATTTGGAAAAGTCAATTTTTATCGATGGCCGAAATCTCGGGTTAGAAAAAGGAACCGGCGTTGCAACGTATGCTCGAAACCTCAGTTACTGTCTTCGCGACCTTGGTTTCCGCGTTGGCGTTCTTTACGGTCAACGCGCAGCGCCCTCGCTCCGCACACTTTTACGAGAAATCGCTTTTTTCGACGCCAACGCGGGCGACACACCAGCCTGGCTGGCGTCACTGCGCACGCTAAAAGACCTCGTAACGGCCCCCCTTGGCTTTGGCGCTAACCGTGTGCCAATCACCGGAAACGTGATACTCGATACGTTTCGAAGTCGCCTGCCGCATTTCGACGTCATTTATAACAGCCCCGATTTGTTTTTGCGGGCGCAATACTTGTTTGGCATTCTTAAGCGGATGCATAAAGTTTATCTGCCCGAGAAGCCAGATTTAATTCACTGGACATATCCCTTGCCATTAAGAATCAAGGGAGTGCCCAACATTTACACGCTGCACGATCTAGTTCCGCTGCGGTTGCCGTATACGACTTTGGACAACAAGCGTCGGTATTACGAACTCGTTCGGAAAATCGCAAAAACAGCCGACCATATTGCAACTGTTTCCGAGGCTTCAAAAACAGATCTAGTGCGTCTGTTTAAAATTCCAGAATCCCGGATAACTAATACGTATCAGTCGGTCAATATCCCCTCGAAATATGCGGAAAAACCGATCGATGTTGTGCAACGGGAAATCGAGGGAACTTTTTCGCTCCCGTTCGGGGGTTACTTCTTATTCTGGGGTTCGATAGAGCCGAAGAAAAATATTGGCCGAATGATCGAGGCATACCTTGCAAGCAAAGTCGCGTCGCCTCTCGTTATTGTGGGTGCGCAAGCGTGGAAGTCGGAAGAAGAACTTCGCCTGCTTTACGACGACAATATTCGATCATTGATTCATGTCGGGAACGAAACACGGAGCAAATCTCGGGTGATTCAGTTGAGCTATGTACCGTTTCCCCTACTCGTGAGTCTCATTCGCGCAGCGCGTGCGACTTTGTTTCCCTCTCTTTATGAGGGATTCGGACTTCCCGTGCTGGAATCTATGATGCTCGGTACGCCAGTACTCTCGTCGAAAACCGCCTCGGTGCCGGAGGTAGCTGGGGATGCAGCCATTTTGGTGGATCCCTATGATACGAAAGAAATCGCAGAAGGAATTCGAGAGCTGGACGGAAACGAAGGACTCCGCACCTATTTGTCTGAGAAGGGCCGCTTGAGATCATCCCTCTTTTCAGAGGAGAAATATAAGGTCAAATTGCAATCGATCTATTCGTCGGTACTATAGGGGCGCGTTCGGAATCTACTTAGGGCCCAGCTTACGGTTCAGACCGCCCAGTGCCGTGTTCACGATGCCTTGGATCGGCCGCAGCGGATGGTCCGACGGAACAAAATCATCGAGCTTGGCCGTCGTAAAGAGCGTTTCTTGCATCCCATCGCAACCGCGCATCCGCTTCGCCCCGTCGGAGAAACAAAATGGGACTACAACGCTTTATAACCAACTTCGCCGACACACTCAGGCGAATTTCAACAGCTTGCTATGCGAATAACGTCAATCAATATCTAATTCAACGTCGCGGCTTCTCTGACGGAACAGTGTTCAGCTCAAGCGAGTTACTCTTATTTTGCTCATTTCGAAGTGAGAAGTGCCATCGTCAGACCTCAGAACAAGTTCAAACTTGGACAAATCCCTATAGATCGGGAAATCGATCGAATTGCGACCTGAATGTAGCGCCAACTCAGATACCTTATATCCAAACCGCTCGCACACATCTAATTGAAATGAACCGGTGATCTTTCCTTCAATGGTAAGTCGATAATAGCCTCGTGGCAAAAACCAGTAGGGGCCATGAAAAAGCACAGTCCCCTTCGGGGCGATTCCTCTCACATGTAGCACACCTCCCCTGAGATTTCCTTGAAGGACGTTAAGGTCCGCCGGATACACATCCAGAAAGTTCCTTTGGCAACCACCGCTCTCTACTCGCTCGGGGCGACCAGCGACAAAGTAACCGCCCTTCGCCCGAAAGAGTTCTAAGTCCACCGTCGAAAGGGTCGTGCCTTCTATACTATAAATTTTACGGTCTAGAGATTCGAAATAAGTGAGCATTGCAGCTTCGATGCCGCTATTTTCGGCCAGTTTCTCAAACATGACCAGGCATTCTGGCGATCTTTCGATAATGCGTCGCATGCCTAGAAGCGCATGCAATTCATGTCCTTCGACATCGAGCTTGATAAGTTCGCAAGTGAAATCTTCTGACATCAGGTCGTCGAGTTTACGCAACGGCACCAATTCACTCTTAAGGGTCTCACCAGCCGCCTCCAGGGAAGCTCCGCCCGCATGTTCGCTAGGTATTGATAGCTTCGCCTCACCGTCGCGGTCTGATGCTGCATAAGGATAAAGTTTTATTATCCCACCAAGGCCGTTCAAAAATACTGAGCGGGAAAACAAGTTACGAATTCTCTCTATAGGTTCGAATGCATGGATCCTTCCCGTTCGCAAATATTGAGCCATCCGCAACGAGTACACACCGAGGTTAGCCCCAATATCGAGAAAGGTTGCGCCCGGTCTCTTGAATGACAGCAGTACGCTGAAGTACTCCTCCTCGTATCGCCCGCCATTTAAGAAATTCACCGGACAACCGAAGTCGTCGGTATTGACAAATATTGGGGTCTCGTCCGCAAGGTACGTAAGAGCCTCGTTTCTGCCAAGGTACGTACTAGTTCGGTTTTTTATAAACTCAACGTCATTTAATAGTCTATCAATCTTAGCGTCTAATTGACTCTGCCACTCGCTCACCATATATCTGCCTTTGACATAATTTGGGATACCCAATTCATGATTTATCAGTCTTGATGGTCGTTGCGGATTTCCTAGGAGTACCAAATCTCGTTCTACGAAGCACTCTTTGCGAAGACGCTAACGATTTGACTCATATCCTTCTTTTTCCAGTCGCCAATTACACGTTGCAAAGGACTTGCGGTCGGTATCGTTTGTGGTTTGATCCACCATTACCGGAGACCAAACGTCCGGGACCCAAAGCCAAAAACTGCCCTGAATTGGTTGATCCCTGAGGTCAACCAGGAATTCCCAATACGAATCCTGGTCCCGTCGGACCAACGACAATTTTGTTGTTCTGTCTGAACCGACCGCGTGGATATCCGTGTATGGCACGCCGCACACGACAATTACCCAAAACAAAACGTATCGCTCATCTGGTTTGCGTCTAAAGAAAATTTCCGAATATTGTCCCGGTCCTGCCCACCACGCGATACCCGTCGGCCCTGCTTCTTGTGGCGAATACCAACCTCGACGCAGCCATAGGCCGCTGCTGGAGTTCCAGTATGCGCGGCTATGATCATTCGCGGGTACTGGGGATAATTTCGCCTCGGTAACATCGTCCCTATACGCCGCATACCGTTGGCGGGTGACCTGCCATAAGAGAAGGTCTAGAGAGAAAAGTTCTGGCATTTGGCGCACAACGTCGAGAATTTCGTGATACGTCTGGTCCTTCGGAGAGACGTTAACCGTTACTTTGGCACTCGGGATGTGTCTGCCAGTCTCTAGCGACCAGAATGTCACAAATTCATCAATACACTCTGTAGGTACCGCCCAGCAAACTCGACTTAGTGCGTCGAACATCTTTATTGACCAAGTACGAAGTGGCAGCGGGTCGACGTCGAGCTCAAGAAACGCGGAAATCAAGCAGCGAGTCTGATGATTTGAAAGTAGATCGCCAAATTGGGAAAAGAAATTCGGCATTGACAAGATTTTCGCAGCTCGGTGCAAGTAATTGGCTGGTTCCCTTAGGATATGAAGGTAGTTTGATGCGATTTGCGCGGCTGGCTCGCGCACGGTGCAAATAATGTTTAGTTCCGGGAAATCTGCAAGAACCGGCCCGCGTACGTGCCTTTCGATAAAGCTCTTTGTTCTCAATAGCGCGCGCAACTCTTCTCCGCCTTGCGGATAAGCTAGGTCTTGACCAATGATGTCCGTCTCTCCAATGGGAAAGGCGGATGCTAGCCGCGTTGCAAGTGTCTGTCCTCCTGTTTTTGGGATGTGCAAATAGAAGATCTTCGACGCTTTTTTTCTGCGCGCATTCCCGTCCATACAAAACCCGTGTCTTTAGAAGTTGCCCCGCCTTTTTGAACAGAATTTTTAGGCGGATAAGTCGATTGGCTGCCGTTGAAAATGATCCCGTGCAGGTTTGTCCGCTGTGCTGCTGTCGGCCCCTCTGAAGCCCAATGCGAGTATCTTCATGGAAAACCCGTTTTTCGCGGCCAAGCCGCCTGCCTGGCCGCGGCGAGCGTGTTGAAGTACACCATATCCGGAATTTCTCCGCCATCTGCACTGTAGGCCCGTTGGCTGTTGAAGAACGCAAGGTACCGGGGGATGCCGTCGCGCGCAGCGCTAACCGACTCGTAGTCGCGCAGATAGATTTCCTCGCACTTCACGGTTCGCCAAAGGCGCTCGACGCACACATTGTCGCGCCTCTGGCCGCGCCCGTCCACGCTGGCGGTGATGCTGCGGTCGGTCAGCGCGTTGATGGAATTGGCGCTTGTGAATTTGCTGCCTTGATCTGCGTTCATGATCTCGGGCACGGCGTAGCAGGCGATCGCCTCATTCAGGGCTTCGACGCAGAACTGGGCGTTCATCGCGATCGAGTCGCGACGCGCCAGCATACGCCGGCTGTTTCACTCTAGCACCGCTGTCAGGTGCACAAAGTCGCGCGCGACCGAAATGTAGTTTGTGTCGATTGTGCAGACCTGGTTGGCGTGTCACCTTTTGCCATTTGGGAGCCGGACTTTTTCGGGGTATAGGCGCCAGCCGGGTATGTGAAAAGCGGAGGCCTTTGAGAGTTTAGGAATGCACGGTTTCGGCCTCTCGTTGAACGGAACGCGAGAAACCGCGCGGTCAAAAGCGTACCCGATGGACTGATAACTGACTTGCCCGACCACGCTTGGACGGCCGCGATCGAGAAGCGGCACCGACGCGATGCGTTCAGAAATCGAAATGTTCCACAAAATTCCGAAATCGGGCTGCAAAGTGGAGAGTTCGAAGCTTCGAACGGCGGAACGGCTGGCCAACCGGTTCGCCTTGTTTCTGAATTGTCGGGTAGCGCATAGTTTAATTCGCGATGTTCAATCGCTGCTCACCAAAAGCGCCTCGACCGCTGCCGCCTACAGAACTCGAGGTCATCTGTTTGGCCGCGTCGTGCCGACGCGCAGCTCCGAAAGCACAGCCACCGCCTTCCTTGAAACCGTCGTTCTCCAAACTCGCGCGGCTGGGCGAATATCCCGCTCTCGCGAGCGACTGACACCCGGGCAGCATTATTATGTGACGCGGATTGACCAGGTCAACCGACATCGAATTCGGTTATCAGCTTGCACTGCGAAATGTGGGTAAGTGAAAGGTTCAGCGCACGGTTGCCATAGAACGACCTTTGTGGCCATGAAAGGGAGCGCGTGCTGAGAGTTCCTGCATGTGTCGTCGCGCCGCTTGTCTTCTGCTCGCCCACTCTGGGAAAAAGCGGTCAACTGGGCTCGCCGTATTTCGTAGTTCTTGGCACGATCGAGCCGCGCAAGAATCATATGTCATTGCTACACCTATGGCCACAGTTTGTCGACGAGCTTGGCGACGCAGCGCCACGGCTTATTGTCGTTGGGGAGCACGGGTAGGAATGTGGACAGGTGATTGCATTCCAAATTTGCCCTGAAGCTAGTTTTTCATTAGCCAAGCGTCCACTATTTGAAACGTTGTGCTTTGTCTCGGGGAAAAATAAAAGCGCAATGCTCTCATTCTTGGATCGGGCGGAAGCGTCAGGCTGCACGATAAATAAGTTCCAGAAAGCACTATGGACTCCGAGATCGAGAATCGGTCATTTCTGTCCTTTGCTTGAAATTTGCACTTGCCAATTGGCACGACCTCACCCTTATCGAGAACTTCCCGCAATCCAAGCTCCAGATCGCCAGAGCCAGCCTCGGTACTAGCCGTAATCGCGAGGGTATACGTACCGACCATCTTCTTCCCAGCGGCCGGGATATCCTGATAAATGAGTTGCTCCTCCGAACAGGTTCCTCCGCAGTTAAATGCAAGGAATCGGACGCCTCGCGTACTGCTCTGCGCATATTGTGAGTCCCGTTCCAAGGCAGATATCTTTAAACTCCAATTTGTTGTTGCACCTTCTCTACTCTTTCCCGAACGGTTCCAAGCGTTGATTCCCTCGGCGAAGTGAAAGTTGCGCAACAAATTCATTGCCGGAATTGGCCATCCAGCCGTCGATTCTGCTTTTGACGGGATCGTGACCATAGTCCAGTCACGACAAGCTGTTCGCCGAAAATGCATTCCTTCGTAGAAAATATTTGGGTCCCCGCTGCAGGACATTTGTGGCATGGCCTGTGCATTCTGCTTCTCTGGCACCCAAACCTCCCAACGAGCTGCGCCATAAAGCCGCGTGAAAAAGAAGACCTCAAGATGTCCTTTCTGCTCAAAATCCGCGGTCGATTCCAAACCGTGGACAACACGAATCGCATCGAGTGTTTTTGACGACTTAGAGTCCGTTCCGCCAAACTGGAAGTTTTTGAGAAAATCCCACGTCGTTTCGGATCCTTTTCCATACCCGGACGGGCAGGCGCCAGGCCAAGGCTCCCCGTCTTGTTCCCAATAACGTCCAGAGATCGGCGCCTTTACCTTTCCGGGCACAAAGCTCTCATCTTTTAACGCGGCAACTGGGAAGAGCACCCAGCCGTTATACGGCTTGCACCCCTCGCCAAAAAACGTCTGCGAATATCCGCCGCCATCTTTTGTCTCACTGACGGAGACCCAACCATCTCTTACGACATAAATATCGTATCCGTCACCCCACAAATTGAATACGCCGAATGGCGCGAAATCGAAGCGATTCACGATGATCTCGGTCCCGTCAAGCGCTCCTGCGGGATAGGAGTCATGGCCCTGGACATTTAGTTGGTCCACTTTGTGGTAGGGGAGCGGCTCGCCAACGTCCAAGTTCCGCAAATGGTTTGGCCCCACACATTTATAAGGATCCAAAGCAAGTACCGTTCCTTGCTTATCGACACAAACTTTTTGGATGAGAAAATCGCGCGCAAGCTCGTTTCCATACGGTGCAGAAAACGTGGGAGGAAAGAACGCGAAACCGGCAGCGAAAGCGACAAGTTGACAAGCCGTCCGAATTGCATGGACCTGAAGAACTTTGGAGGCGACCATGTTTGACTCTTCGCGAGAGGATTTGGACAATTTGGCAGACCGGTCACACCCGATCGGCGGATAAACGTTATTACATTTGGCGGCAACTATCATTTTGCGTGCGAGCCTGAAGCCTTTGTGCTCAACGAAAACGTCCCCTCTTGATCTCGGCTATCCCACCATTCTTGGCGTGCTCGGCCATAACGCGTTGAAAAAATCGACCGAGTTCCAACAAAAAAAGAGGCGAGGACGCCAGTCCGCTTTCTACCACGCGAGGGGGCCGGTATAATTTCGACAGGTGCTCTATTGGCTTGCAGCGCCGTTTATGGATAGTTTCCTTCGGATTTTGAAGTCCGTTACATTGGGGGCTGTGGTCTTCTTTTCACTAAGGTACCTTGGGTTCCCCGTTGAAGGCTGTTTCGTCGTCGCTCTCGTTCCATTGGTTCTGGGAACCCTAAATGTTCTTATTTCAGTTGCCTACGGGCTTTCGGGAATTATCTTCTTATTAGCGTGTCTGTCGGCATTATTTCCGCGTTGGCCCGAATATATGCGGCCGATGGCGGATTTTATTGAGCGGTCAGTATCGAATAAAAATCCCTCTTCCCTACCACGCGAGAAACCTAAGGCCGAATGAAGATCTTTCGCGAAGAATATTTTTTAGTTGATCGCTGGTCTAGTTGTCGGCACCTAGTTCCAAAACGCAAACTCACTTCTCAATCTCCACAGTTCTTTGGCGCACTGCAAAAATGAGATCCAGGCTTGCGTCGCTGTTTCGGTACAGACGCGCTACGCTTAATCGCGTAGCGCGAGCTGGATCCGATAGAAGCACGGCTTCCGGCGAAAATAGGCCCTTTACCAGTTCCTAAGTCGTTTGTTAACCGCAATTGTCGGGGGAGGACGATAGCGTCCGCCTCGAGATTTCCCTTTGTATCTTTTGGTCATATTTTCAAACAGCATTCCCATGGGACTGAGCGATTCGAGAGCACCAGTTGCGATTGTCGGCATGGCACATCGGCTGCCGGGACCAAACGGAATTTCGCCGTCTTCGTTTGAACTTTGGCAAGCTTTACTGACAGGTCAAGACCTTGTCGGAGAGGTTGATGGTAGACGTTGGTCGCATGGTCCATATTTGAGTACGCGCCGGACGGAACCCGGGAGCACTGTGACCTTCGCCGCGGGCTCAGTAGGCGACGTCTCGCTTTTCGATTCCAGCTTTTTCGGTATTTCACCTCGCGAAGCAGCCGAGATGGATCCCCAGCAGCGTCTGCTGCTTGAAATGACTTGGGAGGCCTTTGAGGACGCCGGCATCGCCCCGTCATCGGTGCGCGGCGGTCGTTGGGCTACCCTCGTGGGCCTGTCTAGCCTCGATTATGCCTACCGTCGAGCGGACGATCTTGCCTCGTTCGACGCGTCAACCATGACGGGTAATGCGGCGAGCATTGCTGCTAATCGGATTTCTTTTGCGTTTGACCTGCGCGGGCCGAGCTTGGTTGTGGACACCGCCTGCTCATCCTCTATCGTTGCGCTGCACCAGGCATGCCAGTCGATCCGCTTGGGCGAATGCGACGGCGCGGTTGTGGCGGGAATAAGTCTGCATCTGCATCCTTACGGTTTCGTTGGATTTTCAAAAGCCTCGATGCTCTCAGCCAGCGGTCGCTGTCGTCCCTTTGATGCGGCGGGCGATGGATATGTTCGTTCCGAAGGTGGAGCGGTAGTGCTCCTAAAGCCTTTAGATCGCGCGCTTGCCGATGGAGACCGGGTCCTCGCATTGATAGTCGGGTCGGGCGTGAACGCTGATGGCCACAAGAATGGCCTAATGGTTCCGAGCTATGAGGCGCAGGCGTGCCTCCTGCGTAAGGTTCTCGCACAGGCAGGTATCAACCCTAACGAGATTGATTATCTCGAGGCGCATGGCACTGGTACCGCGGTTGGCGACCCAATCGAGGCGCGTGCCATTGGCGAAGCTTTAGGTATTGCACGTCCACGCGGGCGGCCACTTCCCATCGGCTCGGTTAAGAGCAACCTCGGCCACCTCGAGGCAGCGGCGGGAATGGCGAGCCTTGTCAAGGTGCTGCTGACGATCCGCCACCGACGCATCCCACCTACCATTCATTTTGAGCATCCAAACTCGCACATCTTGTTTGAGGACTGGAACCTGGTGCCGGTACGCGAAACGCTTGAATTGCCTGCTGGCAAACGCCTCATCGTTGGCATCAACTCTTTTGGCTTTGGGGGCGCTAACGCCCATGCGCTGCTAACAAGCTTCGAGGGTACACCTACGCTCGCGGAAGGAGTCGACGATGTAGGTTCTTCCTTCCTCCCCGCGCAGGCACCACTCCTATTGTCGGCCCGCAGCCCGAAGGCCTTGCAAGCAATGGCTGGCGCCTTTGCGCGGCACGTCAGGGAATCCAAGGAATGCCCGCTTTACGACTTGGCGTGGAGCGCCGCCTTTCGGCGGGAGACGCACGCGCACCGCCTAATTTCGATAGCGCGCGAGCGCGAAGAGCTGACTGCGAACCTGGAGCGGTTTGCCGAGCAGGGCGTAGCACCGAAGGTATTTACAGGACATCTTGTGCCCGGTGCCTCCGCGCCGGTCTTTGTGTACTCGGGAAATGGCTCACAGTGGGCTGGAATGGGCAAGCGCCTACTCGAGCTCGATGGCGAGTTTCGCTCTGCGGTTGAGGAGGTCGATGCGCTTCTTGCCCAGCGCGTGGGATTTTCCATTATTGAAGAAATGTGTGCTCCGGCTTCCACAAGCCGGCTTGAGTACACCGAAGTGGCACAACCGGCCCTTTTTGCGATTCAGGCAGGTCTTACCCGTTCGCTGCGCGCGCGCGGCGTAATTCCCGCTGCAGTCTGCGGCCACAGTGTTGGGGAAGTGGCCGCGGCCTGGGCCTGTGGAGCCCTCACGCTTCCCTCGGCGGCTGCGCTCGTTGTTGAGCGCAGCCGTCAGCAGGCTCGCACGAAAGGCGCCGGACAAATGAGTGCCGTGGCGCTTGGTGAACGACCGCTACAGGAACTTATCGAATCTTTAGAGCTTACCCAGCACCTCGTTATTGCGGGCATCAACAGCGCACGAAGCACTACCATCGCTGGAACGGTCGCCTCCCTGGACGCAATTGAATCTGTGCTGTCGAAGCGCCGAGTGGTCTTCAAACGCCTTGCCCTGGATTACGCGTTTCATGGTCCCGCGATGGATCCGATTCGTGAGGACTTGCTGCACCATCTGACGGATCTCGCCCCCATTGCGGGTGATACGCCGTTTTACTCAAGCGTGACAGGCATGTTTCTCGGCGGCGAAAGCCTCGACGCTGACTACTGGTGGCGCAACGTTCGCGATCCAGTGCGTTTTGCCTCGGCCGTGGAGGCAATGGTCTGCGCTGGTCTGAACGTCTTCGTTGAAATCGGGCCCGATTCGATTTTGCGAAATTACCTTTCCGAATGTGTCGCGGACGTTTCGCGCCGTGACGCGGGACTCCATGGTTTTGTCCTACCGACAATGCAACGCAATGACGCACGCGCTGACCCAGTAGGGCGGGCATTTTACGATCTGTGGCTCGCCGGCGCCCGTGTCGATACGTCAAAGGTCTTTCCGCGGCGTGGCCGGTTCGTCGATCTACCCCACTACCCGTGGCAGCGTGAGCGGCATTGGCACCCAGAGACTAGCGAATCGCTTGGCCTCCTGTCGCGACGAATCGTGCATCCGCTGCTTGGTTACGCGATCGCCGGATCGGATTTCGTATGGGAAAGCCACCTTGATACGGTGCGATTGCCTTGGCTCGCGGATCACGTCGTCAGCGGCTCGACGGTCTTCCCCGCCGCGGGCTTTGCCGAAATGGCGCTTGCGGCTGGCCGCGAGCGTAGTCCGCAGGGTCAGCCTTCGTTGGAGGATCTGGAGATCCTCTCACCAATGGTGCTCGCAAAAGAACGCTCCCGAACGACAAGAATTCAGATCGACCAATCGGATGGGCGTTTCACGATCACAAGCCGTGAGCGGCTCTCGACTGATGCGTGGGTCACGCATGCGACTGGACGACTCGTCGAAAACGCCTTTCACCCTGCACTCCCGGTATTTGCACTGCCCGCAACGCCAGCACACGCGGACGCCGAGCGCCACTATGGTTTGGCGAAGGAAATGGGGCTGCACTACGGACCAACCTTCCGGGCTGTATCGGAGCTTTGGGTCGAAGGCGCGTCGGTTATTGGACGGCTTGCAACGCCAGCCGGCGTTCGGCCCGACGTCACAAAGTTAGTGCTGCATCCGGTTTCCCTCGATGGCGCTCTGCAGCTCTTGGCCGATCTTCTGCCAATGCAACCGGGCGTGGACACTGATTTGCCGGCCTTTTTGCCAGTGCGTATCGGTCGCGTACAGGTCCTCGAGGCAGGGTGCGAAGCGACAGCTGCGCGTGCGACACTACTACGTCGCGGACCGCGATCGATTGTTGCCGATTTCGTCCTCTTTAATGCTTCGGGACAGCCCGTAGCCTTAGCCCACGAAGTGCGCTTTCGCGCCGTTGCAAGAAGGCGCGCACCCCTGCGCTCGCGCGCGCTCGCGATGCATACGGTGCCAGCGCCCCGTCCAGACCCTTTGCGGCGCAGCGAACTGCCCCCAGTTCATGGCTTTGCAACACTTTGCGCCAGACGGTTGCACGACGTGCGGCGTGCCCCAGGCCGCGAGCAATATGCGGCGGAGGTCGAACCGCTGCTTGACATGCTATGTGCCGCTTTTGCGGAGCGCTCGTTACGAACGCTTGTAAGTTCTTCGAAGGCGTTGGATCCCTCGCATTTACTGGCTACCGGCGTGGTCGCGCCCGATGCGGAGTCACTGCTCTTGCGCTCCTTGCAAATGCTTGAAGAGCAGGGCGCGATAGCGCGGTCAGGGCAGCGCTGGCTCTTGCCCGAGGAATCACAGCTTCCCCTTCCGGAAGAAATCTGGTCAAGCCTCATTCTCGACTATCCGCAATTTGGTTCGCTCACTGGGCACGTTGGCTCGGCCGGATTGCGCCTTGCATCCCGTCTGCGCACAGGGTCGGCGGGCCGTGCGGCGAAGCCCTTTGATGGTCTTTGGGCCGAGACTTGTACCCGCGGCGAGGCCGCTAGCATACTTGGGGCCATAGTTGACGCAGTGCTGCATGCGCTTGAGGCGAACGCGGAGGGCGCACGTTTGCGTGTGCTGTGCTGCTTAACGAAAGATGCACTGAAGCAGTTTGGGCGCCTTTGCCGACGGCTCGATTTTGACCGCTGCGATTTACTCCTCGCCGTGCAAGACTCCGCTGCTGCCGAAGAGGCACGCGCACTATTACTCGACGCCCCACAAATTGTGCCCTGTCTTGCCCAACTCGATTCCGACGCTCCGGATGTTCCCCAAGTGCTCGGCGGCGTGTTCGACCTTGTCGTGTTCGGCGAAGGCCTTGCGCTCGCGCCTGACGTTCAGCGGCGCGTTGCCAACGCTGGGCGACTTCTGGCGCAAGGCGGCCTGATCCTGTTGCTTGAACAACAGCCCTCCCGCGCGCTCGACTTCTTGCATGGATTTGATCCACGCTGGTGGGATGGCGTGGCCTTGGAGGGTGTTGTGCGCTCGCGCTTGCGGCCCGCGCGTTTCTGGTGTGACCTACTCGAGCGATCGGGTTTTTCTGATGCGCAGGCCGTGCATGATCTTCCAGCTGAGGCGGGATCGGCAGCGGCCCAAATCGGCCCCTGCCTCGTGATCGCACGAAAACGGCCGGGGCTGGCAGCGGAGCAATCGCAAACACCACCGGTGGCGCGATGCTGGATCTTGTTTCAGGACGAGACGGGCTATTCAGTCGAGCTTGCAAGCGAACTCGAGCACGAGCTGGCAACGCTTGGACAAAAGACGATAACTGTGATGGCCGCAGCCAAGTTCACTTCGTTTGGCGAGCGCCGTTTTTCGCTGGATCCGACGAATGTTCAGGACTGGACGCGACTTCTGGAGGTTCTGCAGCAGGCAGGCGAGACACCCGACGGGTGGGTGCACCTCGCCGGACTTGATCCGACTTCCGCGAGCCTGCCCACACACTCACGCCTAGCGTTGCAGGAAACCCGCACGGCTGCGCTTCTTGCATGGTTGCGTGGCTGTTCGGGCGCGCAGCTTGCTCCTGAAAGCTGGGTTGTCGCGGCACACACCAGCCTCTTAGCGCTGCCGAAGTCAGTACGCGCGAGGCAGTTGGAAGCCGATCCGCTGCGCGACTCCTCGCTTCTTGGCGCAACGCGTGTGGCGGTGAACGAATTTCCAGAGCAGCATATTCGCTGGATCGACTTAGCCGATCCGTCGCCCGGTGTACTAAATGCACCTAGGATCGCACGCGAAATCCTCGAACCGGACGAGCATGACGAAATTTGCCTTGCGAGCGAAGGGCGGTACGCGCCGCGCGCCGTTGAAGTTCCGTTGGAACCGTCTAGGCCGGCATTGCAGGTCCCGTCCGGATTTCGACTCGAGTTGCCACTTGCGGCTTCGCTGCGCAATCTCGCTTGGCGCCGATTCGAATTGACCGCTCCCGGTCCAGGCGAAGTGGAGATCGAAGTTCGCGCCGCAGGGCTGAACTTTCGCGACGTCATGTATGCGATGGGCTTGTTGCCGGACGAAGCATTGGAAAGTGGGTTTTCGGGACCGACGTTGGGAATGGAACTCTCGGGATTTATTACACGGGTGGGCGAGGGAGTCCAGGATTTGGCGCCCGGTGACGCTGCGCTCGCCTTTGCTCCCGCGGCGTTTGCCAACCGCGTCCTAACCAAGGCTACGGCGGTCGTCCCTAAACCGCCACAATGGTCGTTCGAAGCTGCAGCTACAGTTCCCACGGCCTTTTTCACTGCTTACTACGCGCTTCGTGAGCTCGCGCGTTTGCGCGAAGGAGAGCGCATACTGATCCACGGGGCCGCTGGTGGTGTGGGCATCGCAGCGATACAAATTGCGCGTCACTTGGGCGCGGAAGTGTTTGCAACCGCTGGCAGCCCGCAAAAGCGCGATTTTGTGCGCCTGCTGGGCGCGGCGCGGGTCTTTGACTCACGCTCGCTCGCCTTTGCCGACGAGATTCTCCAGGCAACAGGGGGCGAAGGCGTAGATGTCGTCTTAAATTCGATCGCCGGGGAGGCTGTGCGCCGCAACCTTGCGATTCTGCGTCCTTTTGGGCGGCTGCTTGAGCTAGGAAAGCGCGACTTTTACGAGAACACACGCCTTGGCCTTCGTCCCTTCCGCCACAACATCTCGTACTTCGGTATTGACGCCGACCAGCTTATGGTCGAGCGGCCCAATCTCGCGCGCCGGTTATTCCTGGAGCTACTCGGGCACTTTGCCGACGGGGTTCTGCGGCCGCTGCCTTTTGAGGCCTTTGATGCGACCGAAATCGAGTCGGCATTTGCGTGCATGCGTGACTCGCGGCAGATTGGCAAGATCGTTGTAACCTTTGACGCCGAGTTCGATCCGACACCGCCCGACTCGCGCGCTGTCGTGCCGATTACGCTGTTGGAAGATGCGACTTATCTCGTTACCGGAGGCTTGTCGGGATTTGGACTGCGCACCGCGCAGTGGCTTGTAGCGCGTGGTGCACGCCACTTGGCGCTGCTATCGCGCCGTGGAGCGGAGACACCGGACGCTACGGAAGCGCTCGCTGAATTTACCGCGCGCGGCGTTTCAGCAAAAGCTTTTGCTTGCGACGTCGCCAACGAAGGGATGCTTACTGAGGCGCTTTCGCGGATGCGCAGCGAAATGCCACCGCTGCACGGCATCTTTCATGCAGCGATGGTGATGGAAGATGCCTTCATTCGCGATTGCGATCGCGAGGCACTGCACCGAGTGCTCGCCCCCAAGGCCGTTGGCGCGGCAAACCTCGACCGCCTCACCCGCGAAGATCCCCTCGACTTCTTCGTCTTGTATTCCTCTGCGACAACGCTCTTTGGCAATCCCGGACAAGCCAAATATGTCGCCGCCAATTGTGCGCTAGAGGCGCTCGCGAGTGAGCGACGCGCCGCTGGTCTGCCAGCGACCTGCGTGCTCTGGGGTCCGATCGCCGATGCCGGCTATCTTGCTAGCAACGAATCTGTG
>Ga0187784_10000688_pt1 | contig 25367 bp, 26 predicted proteins | sample 1015_SJ02_MP15_2_FD_132964 | JGI IMG/M metagenome (GOLD analysis project Ga0187784, IMG submission 132964) | Tropical peat soil microbial communities from peatlands in Department of Meta, Colombia - 1015_SJ02_MP15_20_MG | ecosystem: Environmental > Terrestrial > Soil > Wetlands > Peat | place... | reverse complement strand
GCTTGGCATTGCACCATGTTTCAGTGCCGGTGTCCGCCTCCTTGTCCATAAGTAGAGCCAGCCGTCGACATTTATCTAGCGCATTTCCTGAGCGCTCTTCCTTCAATTCCATAAGCAGCTTTTTGCGAGACCTCGTGAGCGGCAGGGACTGACTATCGAGAATGTCTTGCAATACTTCATTTGCATTGGCCTCTAGCGCAGCCCCGGCCATCACAACAGACACCGGCACTAGTCGCATCATTCCATCAAACCACGGACCAAATTCAGCGTTCACATTCGCCTGTTCGATCTTAGCAGCCTCTCGCGCGGCTTCGGCTGCCACTTGCAGGTGAGCCATAGCGAAACCTGTCTTGAGTCGAAGCATGGGATTATCAGCTATCTGCAACCTTTCGTTCACTGTGGCTTCATGCTTCATAACGAGGCCCCTTCCCCTGAAGGAAATCAAATCACCAACCGCGCTTACCGTACGATCCTGGGAGGATTCTCCCATGACCCCATCTTCGTCGAGCGCGGCTCGCCATTTCAGGAACCGGGAACGCTTTCCGACGCCAAAGGCAAGGCGGGACGCCGCGAGCGCTTCAATTCTCGTCGAAAGGCGGCGCTCGCAATATGAAGGCCTCCGCGGGCTGCGCCGCGTCGATCACATGGCGGATATGAGCAGCGTCTCTATTCGCGAGCCGGCGCCCGCTGAAACGAATGCGCCGCCCCACACGCGGGGACGACCGTAGCTTGGCGGCCGCGACGGCAGGGTTGCGAGACGATCCGCCCTGAACGCGCAAAGCGCCGCAGCCTTCCATCCGGGCTTGCGGCGCTTCCTGGCTACGGCGCGGGGAGGATGAAGCCGTCAGCGTTTATAATCCTATCTGATAAGTATGATTACTGCAAGGCGGCGGGGGCTGGCGTGAGCATTTTTTCAATCACGCCCCAAAATCTGCGACGCCGCTTTACGCCTCGGTAAAGTTTCATGGTCAACACTGGGCGGTCATGATGAACAGGTCGCCGCCGCTCTTCGCCTTCGTCGTCGCCAACTTCCTCGGAATCGGGTTGGTGGACCACCTGTATTTCGACGGCCTCGTTGGTCGGATCGCCTACAGCTACGCGAAGAGGCAGGCGGAACACGTCAATGCCGATCTTGGACGCTTCATCTCCCGCTACTTTCCGAGCTAGCCCTCAGCCGCGATCGCGCGTCTCGACGAGGCGCGCGAAGCCGCGAAGCAGGTCCGATTTCAAGTCTTCCACGTCCTCCAGTCCGACGGAGAAGCGCAGCGCCGGTCCCTCTGGAGCCCAGCGCGTCGCCGTGCGAAAGCGCCCGCAGTCGAAGGGGATGACGAGGCTCTCATAGCCTCCCCAGGAATAGCCGATCCCGAAGATCTCGAGCGCGTCGAGGAAGGCGTGAACCGCGGCCTTGGGCGCCGGACGCAGGAAGACCGAGAAGATTCCGGCGGAGCCCGAGAAGTCGCGCCGCCACAGCGCGTGATCGGGATGCGAGGGCAGGGCGGGGTGGAGCACCCGCGCCACCTCGGCCCGCAGGGCGAGCCATTGCGCGAGCTCCAGTCCCGCTCGCTCCTGCTCACGCAGGCGCAGTCCCAGCGTGCGCATGCCGCGCAGCGCCAGAAACGCGTCGTCGGGCCCGGCGCAAATGGCGAGCGCGTCATAGGTCTCGCGCAGGCGCCGCGACCATTTCGCATTGGCGGAGACGAGACCGAGCAGCAGATCGGCGTGGCCGCCGAGATATTTGGTGCCGGCTTCGACGTTGAGGTCCACGCCGTTCGCGTGGGGCGGAAAGAACAGCGGCGTCGCATAGGTGTTATCGAGGACGAGGCAGGCGCCCCTGGCCTGCGCCGCCGCCGCGAGCGCCGGCACGTCCTGGATCTCAAGGGAGAGCGAGCCGGGCGACTCGGCGAGGATGACGCTGGTGTTGTCGCGCATGAGCGCGGCGACGCCGGCGCCGATCCGGGGATCGTAATATTGCGTCTCGACGCCGAACCGCTTGAGCACGCCGTCGCAGAACATGCGCGTCGGCTGGTAGGCGGAGTCAGTCACGAGCGCATGGTCGCCGGCCTTGGTCGCGGTCATCAGCGCGAGCGTGATGGCCGCGAGGCCCGAAGGCGTCAGCACGGTGCGCTCGGCGCCGGCGAGATCGCTGTAGGCCTCCTCGAGCGCCCGCGTCGTCGGCGTTCCCTTCGTTCCATAAGTGTAAGGCGCATGGTTGCGCTCGAAATCGGCGGCGTTCGGGAAGAGCACGGTCGAGCCGCGATAAATCGGCGTATTGACGAATCCGAGCTGGTCTTTCGGCGCGCGCCCCGCATGTGTGAGCCTCGTGCGCTCGCGCATGGCGTGGCGCCCGTCCCTGGTCGTCTTGCTCATTTCGGTCCCTGATCTCGTTACTAACTCATCCCGTTACTAACGCATCTCGTGACTAACGCATCTCGTGACGAACGGTCGCGCGCCGCTCCCACCAGTCCCATAGCGCCGCCCGGTCACAAGCGACGAACTCCGCGAGACGCCCCGCGAAGTCCGACCATTCGGCGAGAAACTCCGGCGAGACGGCGGCGACGACGCGTGTTCTGGTCAGCATCGCGGCGCGAAACGCGTCGCACAGTCCGGAGCGCCCGGCCTCCTGCTTGGAGAACTTGCTCAGCACGATGAGGTCGCAGCCTCGATGAGCGGCGCGTTCGACCGCCGCGCAGGCGAGCGCGAGCTCGGAATTGTCGAGATTGCAGGCCGCCGATCCCCGCCCGAGATCCTGGGAGATGCGATAGATTGTCCCGTTACTGACATCTTGCAGGACCACCCGCAGGCGTCCGCCGGCGTCGGGAAGGCGCGTTTGAACGAGGCCGCCGATGCGGAAGCCGAGCTGCGCCAACTGCTGCGCGAACTCGAACATGAGCTTTTGCGCAGCCTTGCTGTCGTCGGCGCGCAGCGCGGCGATTTGCGGCGTTTTGGCGGCGTGGTCCGCCATGAGTTCTGGACTCTGCATCATTCGCCAAGCATAGCGCCTGCGCCGCGCCAGAAGAAAGTCTTCCCGCCGCCCGCATCCATCGAGGCTCCTGACAGTCGCCGTCGCGACCGAGGGGCGCCACACGCTGCGCGCCGGACACGCTCGCCGTCGCGCCGCTCGCGGCAAACCGCGTTGCGATGGCCGCCGCCTGCCGCCAGCGCCCTTGCGCCGCGGCGGCGGACGCATAATTATGGTCGAGTCGAAACGAGACGAGGCGACCGATCGCCGTGACAGGGAAGCAGGATCTTTCGCCGCGACGACGCGGGGACGTCGACGCCTTCATCGCGGACGCGCGAGACATCGTTGCGGGGGGAGCGGCGCGCGGCCGATTGATCTTCGCCCTCGACGCGACAATGAGCCGGCAGCCGACGTGGGATCTTGCGCAGTCGATCCAGGGCGAGATGTTCCGCGCGACGGCGGCGCAGGGCGCATTGGACGTGCAGCTCGTCTATTTCCGCGGCTTTTCGGAGTGTCGCGCCTCCCGATTCGTTTCAGGCGGCGACGGTTTGGCCAAGTTCATGTCGCAGATCTCCTGTCGCGCCGGGCGGACGCAGATCGCCAAGGTGCTGCGACATGCGCGTTCCGAAGCGAAGAGCCGTCGTTTGGGCGCGCTCGTCTATATCGGCGACGCGTGCGAGGAAGACGTCGACGCGCTGGGCCAGGCGGCGGGAGAGCTTGGCCTCCTCGGCGTGAGAGCCTTCATGTTCCATGAAGGCCCGGACACGGCTGCGCGAAATGCTTTTTGCGAGATTGCGAGGCTTACGGGCGGCGCTTACGCCGCATTCGACCGCAGCGCGCCGCGGCGGCTTGCCGACCTCATGGCCGCGGCGGCGGCCTACGCCGTTGGCGGGCTCAAAGAACTTGAGAAAAGGGCCGATAAGGGCGAAGCTGCGGCGCGTCTGCTGCTCGCGCAGATGTGACGGCGCACGGCTGCGCCGCGGAGGGGACTGTTTCCGATGCCGATGCTCGCCGGACTTCTGGCGCTTGTCTTGATCTACCTGCTGCTGAGAGGCTTCGCCAACGCCTCGCCAGCTGTGCTCGCTGGCCTCATTCGCAAGAGCGGGGCCTTGGTCGCGTTTGGGCTCGGCTTGCTGCTCTTCCTTCGCGGCGGTCTCGTGCCCGGCGTCGCGCTCTGCGGCTTGGGATTTTGGCTGCTCGGCTTCCGCGGCGGACCGTTTGCCAGATTTGGCGCGGGGCCCAAGGCGTCCGGCGTGTCGCGCGTCCGTTCGGCGATGATCGAGATGGAGCTCGACCGCGTGACCGGGGCGATACGCGGAGTCGTGCTCGCGGGGCCTGAAGAGGGCAGGGCGCTCGACGAACTCACCCGCGAGCAGCTCTTCGCACTGCATGGACGCTGCCAGGCGAGCGACCCGGAGGGAGCGCGCTTGCTAGAGGCATATTTCGACCGCAGGTTTTCCGGATGGCGTGGTGCATCGCAGGGTCAGGGTGACGCGCGGAGCCGCGACGGCGCGCGCGCGCAACGCCGCCCGGCGACGATTTCGGAGGACGAGGCTTATGAGATATTGGGCCTCAAGAAGGGAGCCCCCGCGAGCGAGATCGCGCGCGCTCATCGCGAGCTCATGAAGAAGCTCCATCCAGACCACGGCGGGACGACGGATCTCGCGGCGCGGGTCAACGAGGCCAAGGACGTGCTCATGCGTCGGCATCACGGCTAGCCTCTTCTTGCGTCCGCGCGCGCTCGCGGCGAAGGGGCGGGGGCGCTTCAGCGAGAAGCCGAAGCGGTCGGAAGCGAAGGACATCGCAGCCCTCCTCAATTCTTCGTCGCGAAGCAGGAGAAGCCCGACCGCTTGAGCGATTTGCAGGCGGCGGCGGCGGACTGCTCCTCCAGGCCGGCGAAGCGGGCGCGATACAGGGTCCCGTGGCCCTTCTGCACCTTCTCGGTGAAAGCCTTGGCTGACGGCGGCAGCGCATGTCCCTCGCCGCGCGCCTTGGCCAGGAGCGCGTTGGCCTTGTCGGCGTCGTCCACCGCGCCGAGCTGAATCATCCAGCCTGACTTGGACGGACGGCCGATCTCCGCTTTCGCGATCAGGGTCTCCTCGCTCTCGGCGCGTTTGATCGCCGGCGGCGTCGTCGTGGGCGCGGCGGCGACCTCACGCCGCGCGCGGCGGCTTTGGAGCTGCGCAGTCGAGCCGTCGGTCGCCGGGGCGGGAGGCTCGGCGCCAGTGCGGCGGCGCGCCTGCGCCGCGTCGGCGCGCGCCTGGATGCCTGAGACGAAGGCCGGTCGCGGTTTCGCTTCCTCTCTTGTCGCCGCCTTCGCAGCAGCGCGTGGAGCAGGCGACCGTTCCTCGGGCGCGTAGGCCGACCGGGACGAGTCGTCCTCCTGCTCGCGCGCCTCGCGTGCCAGGGGAGCGGCGCGCGCTTCCTCGACGTCGATCTGCGCTTCCGTCGAGGCGGAAGCGACGCGTGATTCTCCGCTTGCGTCGATGTGGCGCTCGATGAGCGACGCCATGAGCCGGTCGCGGGCGACGGCCGTGCGTCCGCCGAGCACGACGGCGACGATGTGGCGATGACCGCGCCTGACCGAGGTGAGCAGGTTGAAGCCGGAAGCGGCGGTATATCCGGTCTTGATCCCGTCCATGCCCTCGACGCGTTCGAGGAGATGGTTGTGGTTGCGCATGACTTCGCCATTGTAGGCGAAAGAGTGGGTCGAAAAGTAGCGATAGTAGCGCGGAAAGCGCTCCTGGATGGCGCGCCCGAGCACGGCGAGGTCATGCGCGGTCGTGATCTGCTGGCTGTTGGGGAGACCGGAGGCGTTGGCGAAATGCGTGTCGCCCATCCCCAGCGCTCTCGCCTTGCTCGTCATCAGGCGGGCGAAAGTCTCCTCATCGCCGGCGATGTTCTCGGCGATCGCGACCGCAATGTCGTTGGCGGATTTGGTCACGACGGCTTTGATCGCATCCTCGACGGCGATCGACGAGCCCGGCGGCAGGCCGAGCTTGGTCGGCGCCTGCGACGCAGCCCATTGCGAGATCATGAGCGGAGAGTCGAGGCGCAGGGCGCCCTTTTCGAGCTGCTCGAACAGCAGATAGAGCGTCATGACCTTGGTCACCGACGCCGGGTGGCGCAGCTCGTTCTCGTTGAGAGCATAGATCGTTCGGCCCGTGCGCCCGTCGACCACGATCGCCGCGACGCCGCGCGGCGTCAGCCAGCCTTCCTCGCTTTCCACGACGCCGGCGTAAGCCCGGCGCGCCGCGGCGCGCGCGTGTCGATGTCCGTAATGTCCATGACGATATGAATGGTGGAACGCCAGTCGAGCATGGTGCGCGTGGCGACCGTGATGGGCGTGGCGGCCGTGTCGCCCCCGCGCCTCGGCTTGCGCCGTCAGAGCCAGAATCGCCGCGAATGTCGCGAGCACGGTGAAGAATGCGCAAAACACGGACCGCCAACGCCCGACGCGCACGCTAAACTCAGTTTTAGCCATTGGACTCGCCCAGAAGAACCACGACGCGTTTCGGCGGGACGCCGCGCCCCACGGCGCGCAGCGCCGAAACTCTGCACCGATTGAGGTTAAGGCGTTTGGGTTACCCCTGGGTTAAGCCGCGAGCGGAAATGAGATTCTCATTTTGCGTCGCAACAAAAGACTTGACATTTTTTGTGCGCTGCATATAAACGAGAAGATCGCGCGCGTCGGGCCTGCCGCCAGAGGGGCGTCAGGGGCGCCGCATTTCAGGGACGACCCCATGGTTACGACATTCGACGGCGTGCAGCAGTTCGGCAAGGATCAGTTCGAAGCCGCTTCCGCTGCCGCGGCGGCGTTCACGAAGGGCTGGCAAGGCATCGCGACCGAGACGACCGACTATTCGAAGAAGTCCTTCGAGAAGAGCCGGCAGTTGGCGGAGAAGCTGATCGGCGTCAAGAAGATTGACGAAGCGATCGCCCTCCAGACCGAATATGCGAAGAGCTCCTATGAGGACTTCATCGCCGAGGCGACGAAGCTTGGCGAACTTTACACCGAGCTCGCCAAGGAGGTTTTCAAGCCCGTCGAGACCGCGTTCAAGGCTGTCGCCCCCGGCGAGTGATTTCGTCCGACTGCGGCTCAGCCGGGTCGCACGAGAAGCATAAAATCTGCGAGGCCCTGGCCTGGACGCCGCGAGGCGCCGGGCCTTTTTTTCGTCCAGCTGTCGGCGCCGCGAATTAATTTGAAACATTAGATATGCAATGTAATCTTCTGATATAATTGGATAAATATGTTCAAGTTCATCTTGAGCTTCATCAAGTTCTCCGTGAGCTTGAACAGATCCACGCGCGGATCGGCGGGGCCGCGCGCAAAGTTCGTGCAGAACATGGAGGATATGTCATATCCGCATGATTCAATTGGTGATTTATGTTCAAGCTGTTTCTATCAGTCTGAGAATGTGGTTGCGCCGTGGCTTCTCGGCGAAGCTCAGGCCGGCTTGCGGCGAGCGTCGCAGAAATTCCATCTTCCGACATGGCTTTTCTCCGGTGCGCGCGCTATGGAACGGGGCGCCGCCGCGAAGTCTCCCGAGGCGCTATCGCGAGGAGGCGCGTGATTTGGCGACCGAGTCTGGCCGACTGAGCGAGTCAGAGCGCGAGGCGCTCGCCGCGCAATACTTCGTCGATGACGGCGGCGGGGTGATCGGTCCCGTGCTCGGCGACAAGCTCAAAGAGCTCATCGAGAATGGCGCAGTCCCTTCCCACGCCAGGCTGAACCGCGTCGGCGCGCCGGCATGGACGCCACTACTGGAGATCGAGCCGTTCCGGCGCTACCTTCGGGCGCCGGCGGCCGCGCCGAAGATAGAAGTCGCGCCCGAGTTCGCCGGATTCTGGATCCGACTCGCCGCCTTCGCGCTCGATTACGTCTTTTATGTCTTGGCGGCGTTCGTCTTCGTGAACGCCACGCTGCTCATCGCCACGATTTTCTTCACGCTCGAAGAGATCCAGGACTTCGTGTTCGAGCGCCCTTTGGTCGGCGACGCCGCAGGCATTCTCATCATGCTCCTCTATCAGGGCGTCTTCGTTGCTGGTCGATGGCAGGCCACCCCTGGCAAACGCCTGCTCGGACTTCATATCGTGAGGACGGATGGAGAGCGCGTCACGTCCGCCTGGGCGGCTCTTCGCTTTCTTTGCTACTTCTTGTCGCTGCTTCCCTTTGGTGCGGGCTTCGCGATGATCTTCTTCTCGCGGGAGCGATGTGCGCTGCACGATATTATCTGTAGAACGCGGGTCGTGCGCGGGCGGCTTTAGAGCGCCTGTAATTAGCTGTGGATCGCCGGGCGAGGCCGGCGCGATTGGAGTGGGGGCGCCCTAAGGTCGCGGCCATGAAGCTCGATCCCGGATTCGTCCACCTGCACGTGCACACCGCCTTTTCGTTGCGAGAGGGCGCGCTGTCGCTCAAGAAGCTCATCGCCCTGGCGCGGCAGGACGCCCAGCCGGCGCTTGCGGTGACGGACACAAACAATCTTTTCGGGGCGCTGGAATTCTCCGAAAAGGCCGCCGAAGCCGGACTGCAGCCGATCCCCGGCATTCAAATCGCCGTCGACTTCGGCGCGGAAGATCGTCGCGAGAGCGGGCTGGGACGGCTCGTGCTGCTCGCCAAGGACGAAACGGGCTGGCGCAACCTCATGCGGATCGGCTCGCAGGCCTATCTGGGCGCGCCGGGCGATAGTCCGCGCATCGCGGCCGACGAGCTCCTTCGCAATGGCGAAGGCCTCATCGTCCTCTCCGGCGGACCGGAGGGGGCGATCGACCCGCTCTTCGCCGCGGCGCGGGGCGAAACGGCCCGCCAGCGACTGGAGCTCCTGGCCCGCGGCTTCGACGGGCGCTTCTACGTCGAGCTGCAGCGGCATGGAACGCCGCGAGAGGCGGCGACGGAAGCGCGTCTGCTCGACTGCGCCTACGTCCTGGGGCTTCCGGTCGTCGCCACGAACGAACCTTATTTCGCCACTGCTGCGGACTTCGAAGCCCATGATGCGCTGCTCTGCATCGCCGACGGCGCGGTCGCGAGCGCATCAGATCGGCGTCGCCTGACCCCGAGCCGCTATTTCAAGAGCCGCGCCGAGATGGCGGCGTTGTTTTCGGATCTTCCCGAGGCGCTGAGCGCGAGCGTCGAGATCGCGCGGCGCAGCGCCTTCCGACCCCGCACCCGCAAGCCCATCATGCCCCGTTACGTCCGGGCGGAGCCAGACCAGGACGCGGCGTCGCTCGACGCTGTCGAGGCGGCGGAGCTGCGTCGACAGGCGCAGGAAGGTCTCGACGCGCGGCTGCAGGCGACCGGTCCGGCGCCGGGCCTCGCGCGCGAGGACTATCAGGCGCGGCTCGACTTCGAGATTGGCGTCATCGAAAAGATGCGCTTTCCTGGGTACTTCCTGATCGTCTCGGATTTTATAAAGCATGCAAAATCGAAGGGAATTCCTGTGGGACCGGGACGCGGCTCAGGCGCGGGCTCGCTTGTCGCTTACGCGCTGACCATCACCGATCTCGACCCGCTGCGCTTTGGCCTGTTCTTTGAGCGCTTTCTCAATCCCGAGCGCGTGTCGATGCCGGACTTCGACATTGACTTTTGCCAGACGCGGCGCGGCGAGGTCATCGACTATGTGCGGGCGCGCTACGGCGCCGACCGGGTGGCGCAGATCATCACTTTCGGCTCGTTTCTGGCGCGCGGCGTGCTGCGCGGCGTCGGCCGCGTTCTGGAAATGCCGCTAGGACAGGTGGACCGGCTCGCGAAGCTCGTGCCGCAGAATCCTGCCAAGCCGGTGACGCTCAAGGAGGCGGTGGCGAGCGAGCAGAAGCTGCGCGACGCGATCGCCGAGGACGGGCGCGTGGCGCGGCTCTTCGACATCGCCGCGTCGCTCGAGGGTCTATACTCCAACGCATCGACGCACGCTGCCGGCATCGTCATCGCGGATCAGCCGCTGGACGAAGTGACGCCGCTGTACCTCGATCCCAAGTCGGAGATGCCGGTCACTCAATATAATATGAAGTGGGTGGAGCCGGCGGGGCTCGTCAAATTCGATTTCCTGGGCCTGAAGACCCTTACGGTCATCGCCGAGACCGTGGCGCTCCTGAAAAAGCGCGGGATCCTCATCGACCCCTCCCGGATCCCGCTCGATGACGAGGCGACCTTCGCCATGCTGCGCCGGGGCGAGACGGTCGGGCTGTTCCAGGTCGAAAGCGCGGGCATGAAAAAGGCGCTCGTCGACATGCATCCTGACCGCTTCGAGGATTTGATCGCGCTCGTCGCGCTCTACCGGCCGGGACCCATGGCGAACATCCCGACCTACTGCGCGCGCAAGCTCGGCGACGAGCCGATCGAATACGCCCATCCGCAGCTCGAGCCAATCCTCAAGGAGACCTTCGGCGTCATCACCTATCAGGAGCAGGTGCAGCAGATCGCCCGCGACCTCGCGGGCTACAGCCTCGGTCAGGCGGACCTGCTGCGTCGCGCGATGGGCAAGAAGATCAAGGCCGAGATGGACGCGCAGCGCGAGCGCTTCGTCGCCGGCGCGACCGAGCGCGGCGTGTCGAAGGCTACAGCCGACCAGATTTTCGACGCCTGCGCCAAGTTCGCCGAATATGGCTTCAACAAGTCGCACTCCGCTCCTTACGCCTTCATCACCTATCAGACAGCCTATTTGAAAAAGCGCTACCCCGAGGAGTTTCTGGCCGCCACGATGACATTCGACAAGGCTGCGACCGACAAGCTCGCCGAATTCCGGCAAGAGGCGCAACGCCTCGGCATCGCCGTCGAGCCGCCGTCGATCCAGCGCTCGGGCGCGAATTTCGACGTGGCGCCGGGGGAGGGCGGGCGACTCGCGATCCGCTACGCGCTCTCGGCGATCAAAGGCGTGGGCGATGGTCAGGCCGCCTCGATCGTCGCGGCGCGTGGCGACAGGCCCTTCAACAACCTCGGGGATCTGGCGCGCCGGCTAAATCCGCGAGAGGTCAACAAGAAGGTCCTCGAGACTCTCGCCTGCTGCGGCGCCTTCGACGAGCTCGAGCCCGATCGCGCCAGAGCATACGCAGCCGTGGAGGCGATGCTGGCCACGGCCAACCGTTGCGCCGACGATCGGCTCTCCGGCCAGAACGCGCTGTTCGGCGAGGCGGAAGGGGGCGAGCTCGCGCTCCCGAAGACGAAGCCCTGGACGGCGGCGGAGCGCCTTCAGAAGGAATTCGACGCCGCCGGATTCTTCCTTTCCGGCCATCCGCTCGACGCCTATCGCGCCGTCGCGAAGCGCATGCGCTTGCAGCGCTTCAGCGAATTCGCCGCCGCCGTCAGGCGTGGCGCCGCCGCGGGCCGCGTCGCGGCGATCGTGCTGGATCGCTATGAACGGCGCACCAAGTCCGGCTCAAAGATGGGGATTTTCCTGCTCTCCGACGAAAGCGGCCAATATGAAGCGATCATTTTCCAGGAGGGACTGACGCAGTATCGGGACACCCTGGAGAAGGGCGCGGCTGTCTTGCTGACGCTCTCGGCCGCGCTCGAGGGCGAAGACGTCCGCGCCCGCATCGTCACCGCCGAAGCGCTCGACTCGGTGGCCGCGAAAAACCTGAAAGGTTTACGAGTCTTCGTCCGTGACGCCGAGCCGCTGGCGTCGATCCGCGCCAGGCTTTCGGCGCGCGGGGAAGGCGAGATCGCGATCGTCGTCGCCCGCGAGCCGGCGGAAGAGATCGAGATCAAGCTGCCGGGCGGCTATCTCGTCTCCGCCGAGGTGGCTGGCGGCCTGGGCGCCATTCCTGGCGTGCTCTCGGTGGAGCACATCTAGTGGCTTGCGTCAGGCGAACAGATGGGTTTTCGGGCGAGCCTGGAGGCTCGCATCGCCGTCCTCAAATCGGCCGACGCAAGACACTAGCCGCGTTCGTTTCGCGCCTTGGAGGAGTCGTGATCCGGATCGAGACGCGCATGGAGATCGACGCGGCGCCGTCGCGCATCTGGTCGATTCTGACGGATTTTTCGGCCTATCCGGAGTGGAATCCGTTCATCGTCTCGCTGACGGGACGGCCGCTCGTGGGTGAGCGGGTCGTGGCGCGCATCGCGCCGTCGGGGTCGCCGGCCATGACGTTCAGGCCCGTGCTGCTTGCGGTCGAGCCCGAGCGCGAGCTGCGCTGGCTTGGGACGCTTCTTTCGGCGAGGCTCTTCGCCGGCGAGCATCGCTTTCAGCTTGAGCCCCTCGCCCAAGGGAAGACGAGCTTCACGCACGGCGAATGCTTCAACGGCCTGCTCGCGCCGCTCCTCATGCGCGGACCTCGGCTCCAGGCGACGCGCGAGGGCTTTCTCGCCATGAATGCGGCGCTGAAGCGCCGCGCCGAGGCGCCCTAAATCCCCGCGCCCACGTCAGCGAAGTCCGGGAAACGGGGCGGCTCTGCCGGAAATATTCGCGCCCGGGCCAAAGTGAGCGGCACGCGGTCGCCGAAGGTCGCCGCCGCTTCAATCGAGGAGTCGATCTCCAGCGTCTGGTCATAGCCGTCGATCGCGATCGTCGCGCGCACCCCGGACGGCGTCCGGCGCAGATTCTCGATCCGTCCTTCGAGCTCTCCTTCGCCGCTCGGCGCGATGGCGATATCGGCCGGGCGGAAGAACACGCGCGCCGGACCGTTGCGCAGCCCGAGCGTGTCGATATGGATTTCGCGGTCGCCGAAAGTCACATGTCCATTCGTGACGCTGACGGGCAGGGCGACGGCCTCGCCGACGAAGGAGATGACGAAAGGCGAAGCGGGCCTGTCATAGAGCTCTCCGGGCGTGCCGACCTGCTCGATCCTTCCTTTGTTCAGCACCACGACACGGTCCGCGAGGTCCATGGCCTCGTCCTGGTCATGAGTGACGAAAACGGTCGTGAGCCGCGTCCGCTTGTGGATTTCTCGGAGCCAGCGACGCAGATCCTTGCGGACCCGGGCGTCGAGCGCGCCGAAGGGCTCGTCGAGCAGCAGCACGCGGGGCTCGATGGCGAGCGCCCGCGCCAGCGCCACGCGCTGTCGTTGGCCGCCCGAAAGCTGCGCCGGGTAGCGCTCGCCCAGGCCGTCGAGCTGCACGAAAGAAAGCAGCTCCGCGACGCGCGCGTCGATCTCCGCGCGCGGGGGACGCGCGCGCCAGGGGCGGACTCTCAGCCCATAGGCGATGTTGTCGGCGACGCGCATATGTTTGAAGAGCGCATAATTCTGAAACACGAAGCCGACGCGGCGGTCCTGCACGCGCAGGCTCGTGGCGTCCTCGCCATTGAACAGCACGCGTCCGCGGCTGGGCGAGCTGAGGCCGGCGATCACGCGCAACAGTGTGGTCTTGCCGGAGCCTGATGGGCCGAGCAGCGCGACGAGCTCTCCCGGCGCGATATCAAGCGTCACATTCTGCAGCGCCGGAAAGGCGCCAAAATCCAGCTGGACGTCCTCGACGCGGATCGCGGAACCGCCGCCGCCTTCAATGGCGCCCGACCCGCCCTGCGAGCTCGCCGGCGTGACGCCACTCGAGGAAGGTCTTGAGTCCGAGGGTGACGAGCGCCAGGCTCGCAAGAAGAACCGCGAGGGAGAAGGCCGCGACGTTGTTGTACTCATTGTAGAGGATCTCCACCTGGAGCGGGATCGTGTTGGTGAGGCCGCGGATATGCCCCGAGACGACCGAGACCGCGCCGAATTCGCCCATCGCGCGCGCGTTGCAGAGCAGCACGCCATAGAGCAGGCCCCATTTGATGTTGGGCAGCGTGACGGTCAAAAACGTCCGCAGACCCGAGGCGCCGAGCGTCAGCGCCGCCTCCTCTTCGACCGTTCCCTGCTCCTGCATCAAGGGAATGAGCTCGCGGGCGACGAAGGGAAAGGTGACGAAAATCGTCGCCAGCACGATTCCCGGCACGGCGAAAACGATCTCTATCCCATGAGCTGCGAGCCATTCGCCGAAGAGCCCCTGCGCGCCGAAGACGAGCATGTAGGTGAGCCCCGCGACGACGGGCGACACCGAGAAGGGCAGGTCGATCAAGGTGATGAGCAGGCTCTTGCCCGGGAAGGAGAATTTCGCGATCGACCAGGCCGCGGAGAGGCCGAATATCAGGTTGGACGGGATCGTGATCGAGGCGGTCAGCAGGGTGAGCCATATCGCCGCCTGCGCATCCGGATCCTCGAAGGTCTCGGCGAATTTCGCCGCTCCTTTCGCGAAGGCCTCCGTGAACACGATCGCGAGCGGGGCGAAGAGAAAGAGCGCGAGGAACAGCACGGCGACGGCGATGAACGCATAGCGCGCGAGCGGCGGGTCCTGCGTGACCAGACGCAGGCCGACGCGCGGCGTCGGCGCACGGGTCACGATCGGGGCGGAGAGATCAGACATGGCCGAATTTCCGGCGGCTCCAGGCCTGAATGAGGTTGATGGTGAGGAGCGCGCCGAAGGAGATGGCGAGCATGATCGTCGCGACGCCCGTCGCGCCGGCGTAGTCGTACTGCTCCAGCTTCACGACGATCAACAGCGGCGCGATCTCGGAGACATAGGCGATGTTGCCGGCGATGAAGATCACCGATCCATATTCGCCGACGGCGCGGGCGAAAGCGAGCGCGAAGCCGGTCAGAAGGGCGGGAACGAGCGGCGGCAGCAGCACGCTGCGCGCCGTTCGCCAATGCGACGCGCCGAGGGTCGCGGACGCCTCTTCGAGCTCCGCCTCGAGGTCGGCGATGATCGGCTGGACGGTGCGCACGATAAAGGGCAGTCCGACGAAGACGAGGGCGACATAGATGCCGAGGCGGGTGAAGGCGACCTTGACGCCGAGCTCGCCCAAGGGCGCGCCGAGCCAGCCGTTCGGCGCGTAGAGCGCCGCGAGCGAAACCCCCGCCACCGCCGTCGGAAGCGCGAAGGGCAGATCGACGAAGGCGTCGAACAGCCGACGCCCGGGAAAGGCGTATCGCGTCAGAACCCAGGCCACGATCAGACCGAAGAAGAGATCCGTCGTCGCAGCCAGGAACGACATGAGAAACGAGGTCCGCAGCCCCGCGGCGACGCGCGGCTCCGTCGCGACGGCGATCAGTCCCGAGAGCCCGAGACCCGAGCTGCGCCATATCAGCACGGCCAGCGGAAACAGCACCAGCAGCGACAGATAGAGCAGGGTGAAGCCGAAGGTGAGGCCGAACCCCGGCATGATGCTCGGCGCAACGAAGCCTGCGGGCCTGGCGCGCGCGATCACGGTCATTTGGGCGCGCCCTGCTTCTGGATTTCGTCAAAGACGCCGCCATCGGCGAAGTGCTTTTTCTGAACGGCGGTCCATCCGCCGAAGAGTCCGTCCACGGTGAAGAGCTCGATCTTCGGCAGCCGCGCGATGTCCTTTTCGTCAGCGGCCTCCGGATGCGCGGGACGGTAAAAATTCCTGGCGATGATCTTCTGGGCGACGGGACTGTAAAGAAAATTCAGATAGGCCTCCGCCGCCTTTCGCGTGCCTTTCGCGTCGACATTCTTATCCACGAGCGCGACGGGAGGCTCGGCGAGGATCGAGGCGGGGGGAGCCACCACCTCGAACTTCTCCGCGCCGAACTCCTGAAGGGCGAGGTAGGCCTCATTCTCCCAGGCGATCAGAACGTCCCCGAGCCCGCGCTGCACGAAAGTTATGGTCGCGCCGCGCGCGCCCGTGTCGAGCACCGGGGCGTTCTTATAGATCGCTCCGACGAAATCCTTGGTCTTGGCTTCGTCGCCGTTGAACGCTTTGAGGCCGTAGCCCCACGCGCCGAGATAGTTCCAGCGCGCGCCTCCGGACGTCTTGGGATTGGGCGTGATGACGGATACGCCGGGCCTTGCGAGGTCGTCCCAATCGTGGATCGCCTTCGGATTGCCCTTGCGGACGAGGAAGACGATGGTCGACGTGTAGGGCGCGGAATTGTTCGGCAGCCGCTTCTGCCAGTCGAGCGGAATCTTGCCGGTCCTGGTCGCGATGGCGTCGATGTCCGCGGCGAGCGCCAGGGTCACGACGTCGGCCGCCAGGCCGTCGATGACGGCGCGCGCCTGCGCGCCCGAGCCGCCGTGCGACGCTTGAACCTGGATGCTCTCGCCTGTCTGCGCCTTCCACGCGGCGGCGAAGGCGGGATTGATGGCCTTATAGAGCTCGCGGGTCGGGTCGTAGGAGACGTTCAACAGCTTCGACGCCGCATGCGCTGCGACGGCAGGAGCCGTCACGGCCAGCACGGCCGCGACAGTCAGGGCCCGACGGGCCATCGAACGACACCAACGCATGCCCCGCGGCGGCTCCGAGTGCGCGCTGCTTATTCTACCGTTTTTATAGGGTATATTATCTTTTCGTGTCAATCGCACGCCCTCCCTTGGAACAGCGCGACAGGGCCAGACCACGCTAAGCAATTGAAAAACATGATTCATAAGGGTTTCTTATGAGCGGGCTCGGCTTCTTTCGAGGAGGCCTGCGCGCCCGAAATCGACGAGGGTTTTACACCTCGCCGGCGCCGCGCCCGGCCGCCGCAGCGAAGTTTGTTAACCACAACTGCTGCGATTTATTAACCATGCTCTCGTAATAAGGTGTTCGCGCCGTGGTCATCCGCGCCATTCGCCAGCGCTGCGGCCTCACGCAACGCGAAGCGGGCTTGCCGTTCGGCACAGGTGAAAAATCGTTCGAGAAATACGAGAGCGGCGCTCGCGGCCGACGGAGCGCAAAGCGTCCTCCAAACCCTGTAATGGCCGCGAACTGCCGTGATCCTGCGGTGAATAGCGGGGTTATTCGCCGCATAATTTGCGGCGAATTGGCTTGCCCTTGCGGCGAATTGGCTTGCCCTTGCGGCGAATGGCAGGCACAATCTCCGCATGAGGCGCGGGGAATGACCTATATCTATGAATTGCCGGATTGGCCGAAATTCCGCTGGAGCGACGAAAAGATCGTGACCGCGCTGGCGCGCGTCCGTCACCATCAAGGCCGTCTCGTCGGGCGCATGGAGGGGCTCGGCTTCCCCTTGAAGTCGGAGGCGGTTCTGCAAACCCTGACCGAGGACGTCATCCAGTCCAGCGAGATCGAGGGCGAAAGCCTCGACCGCGAACAGGTGCGCTCGTCAATCGCGCGTCGCCTGGGGATGGATATCGGCGCCCTGGCGCCCGCCGATCACCATGTCGAGGGCGTCGTCGACATGACGCTCGACGCGACGCAGAACTACGCGCAAGCCTTGAGCGCCGAGCGGCTGTTCGCGTGGCATGCCGCGCTTTTTCCGACGGGGCGCAGCGGCATGAACCGCATTACGGTCGGCGCCTGGCGCGACGACAAGACGGGTCCGATGCAGGTCATTTCAGGCCCGATGGGACGCGAGCGCATTCATTTCCAGGCGCCGGCCGCCAAAAGCCTGCGCAACGAAATGCGCGCCTTTATCAAATGGCGCAATGCGGAAACGCCGCTTGATCCGGTTCTTGGGGCCGCCATCGCCCATCTCTGGTTCGTCACCATCCACCCCTTTGACGACGGCAACGGCCGCATCGCGCGCGCCATCGCCGATATGGGCTTGGCGCGCTCCGAAAGCAGCGCGCAACGCTTCTACAGCATGTCGGCGCAGATCCGCCTGGAACGCAAAGCCTATTACGACATTCTCGAGAAGACGCAGAAAGGCAGTCTCGACATCACGGCTTGGCTGCAATGGTTCCTCGATTGCCTCGACCGCGCCTTCGATCGCGCCGACGACATCCTGGCCTCGGTGTTCAAAAAAGCCCGCTTTTGGGATAGGCACGCCAGCGCCGCCTTTAACGCGCGCCAGCGCGCGATGATCAATCGCCTGCTCAACGGATTCGTCGGCAAGCTGACCACATCCAAATGGGCAGCCTTGTGCAAATGCTCCCAGGACACGGCTCTGCGCGACATTGATGATCTGGTGAAGCGCGGCGTTCTCGTCAAAGACAGCGCCGGCGGGAGAAGCACGAGTTATTCGATCAAAGAAGATTGATATTCTCCGCGTCGAGCGGTCGGCGGGAAGTTATCGCCGCTTCACCGCGTCGAGAATCCTCTGCCAGTCGGCCCACAACGCCGTTTAATGAATATCTTCAGCCGCGCGCGCCGCGCGGCGGCTATTTGGCACAATGGGCGCTTTTGAGAGACGCGCAGGCCGCCGATCGTCGCGTGGCAGCCAGCGGTGGGATTCGCGTAAACGGCATTGCCCACAAGGGTGCCGCCGGACTTTGGCGGCTGATGACGCGACTGTTGGGGCTAGGCCTTGTCACGTCCGCGATGTGAGCGATAGTTCGCGCCGGCCTTTCGAAGAATGCGGGTCCTCCAAGAACGTGTTCGTTTACCATAGGGGCTACCCTAAATTCGTTGCACTGGAATTGATCTGGAATTGATACGGTGCGACCCGAATTCGGAGAGACCGCATGCCGCTGACGACCTTATCCCCCAGCAAAGCCGACCATCTTGGCGAAATTTACGCGGAGGCCGCCGACCAGTACCTTGTTTCCTACCTGATCCTGACACGGTTTCCCGAGAGCAACCCTTACGCTTTGGGCTTCATTCTCGCGCACAGCATCGAAGTGTCACTCAAGGCGGTCATTTTTTACCAAACCAAGAAAGCTCCCCCGACCGGGCAGAAGGGTCATCGTCTCGAAGAACTGCTCAAGCTGGTGCCAAGTCACCTAAGCAATGAACTGGAGAGCCATCTGCCTGAGCGATCCGTGCGTGAGCACTTCGTCCGCGAGGTGAACCGGATGCACGAAGCGCCGCCCCCAGAAATGCTAAGGACGTTCTTCGATATCAGTCCCAATTTCAATGACGAACTATGGATGTTCCTTTATGCGATGTACCTTTCGGTGGACCTCAAATACGGTGCCGACGCGAATCTGCGCGTCCTCCAGCCGATGCAGGCCGTCAACCCCAAACTCAACCAAATGGCGCTGCGCTTCATCGCGTGCGCTCGCGAATCTTTCCCTAATAAGGAACGCCACCGGCAGAGGCTTGCCCAGTTTGTCGGTAAACTTCCCGAGAAGTACAACCTGATCAAGCAATTGAAGAACCTGGCTGAGACCGGCACGGCTGAAGACACTCCGGCCTATATCAGGGGCGATGCGCTGCCTCCGCCCTTGTTGTTTGATACCGCCGAACTGGAGCTGCTCACACGGACTTTCAGGTTGACGGGTAAATCCCCTGTTGACGGGGGGCAACACAGAGCCCCTTGATTTCCCGTTGGGGGGTGATCGGAGAATCTGGTTACCCTCCCGCACTGCGCGGCCGTCAACTGTGGACGAGTTATCGACAGCATCAGACGCATGATCTCGCCCACAGTTGACGGCCGCGCCATGCCGACCCAACATTTGTTCCCAGCACATATCCGTAGCGCGTTTCGCTCCTGCTTAATTCTAAAAGCCTATCAGCCGCACCCGTCCCGCGCCGGGACTTTCAGCACAGTCCGCGTACAAACCGCGTCTGAATCAGGGGCGGCGCTAGCGGCCGCAAAGCCGGTTAAAGAAGCGTTCGCCGCCCGCGTGCAAAAATCAGACTTTCGCAACACGCGCCGCGCCCTTGAAAATCAAAGGCTTGGCCTGTGCAAAAGTTTGTTGCAAAAGTTGTGAGGAAAGGCTTTGACTTTTTCGCGGCATAGTGCAACTATTGCACTATGTCAACTGGTGGGTTTGCATGCCCGTTTTGCAACGCTTCGGCTCCGTCAGCCTCCGCATGTATGCGGACGATCACCGCCCGCCGCACTTCCACATCGTCGCGCCCGATTTTCAGGTGCTGGTGCGGATTTCGGATTTGGCCGTGATCGCGGGAGAGGCCCGCGCGAGCGAGATTGCCGAGGCGATTGCATGGGCGCGCAAGCATCAGGAAATGCTGTCCCTGAAATGGGCGGAACTCAACGAACGGGGATGACCATGCCCAGGAAAACCTTGCCGCGCATCGCCGCCGTCACAGCGGGCAAGAAGCCCATGACCTTGCGCGTGCGCTGGGACAAGGGCGACGAAAGCCTTGTGGATGTGTCCGGCGTCATCACGACTTTCCGCGTTTACGAGCCGCTTCGCCGCTCGCCGGATTTGTTCCGGCAAGTCCGCGTCGGCGAGCACGGAACCGATATCGTGTGGACGGACGAAATCGACATGGCCGCCGATACGCTGTGGCGGCTCGCGCAACAGCAGGCCGGTCTTACTTTGTCGCCCGACGCCTTCCGGCAGTGGCGCGAACGCCACTCCTACACGCTCGATACGGCGGCGGCGGCGCTTGGCATCAGCCGCCGCATGGTCGCTTACTACGAGGAAGGCAAGAAGCCGATTCCACGCGTGGTCGCGCTTGCGACGCGCGCGCTTGAGTTGGCGTGACGCCTTATGATTTTCGGCTACGCCCGCGTCTCGACCGACGGCCAGAGCGTTGACGCTCAGGTCAGGGCTTTGCGCGCCGCCGGAGCCGAGAAGATTTTCCGCGCCAATTTCAGGTTCAGCGCACCTGCGCCGCCGCGCCGGAATGGGCAAGCGCCAGAAAGCGGTTACGGATGGTGGCGAACAGGCCGGGCGGCAACATGCCGTAGGCGACGGTCGCGTCGTCGGCGTTCGGCAGGCGCCGCAGATCGGGGCCCGGCCAGACGAATTCATTCCATTCCGACAGCACGACCCATGACTGCGCCTCATCGAGTTGCAGGCGCAGTTTGACCTTGGGGGGAATCTCGACCGCGAGGCTGGCGTGATCGGGCGGGCTGTGCGTGATCGGCAGCACCAGCACACGGGTGGCGCCGCTTTCGTCGGCGCGCACGGCGGCGATGATCGCGCAGGGTCGATCCTTTTGGCCTTCCTCGCGCCCTTCAAGATGTTCTCGATACCAGAGATAGCTGTAACGAATGACGAGGCCTGAAACCGGTTGCGGGAGCGGCACGCGACCTCACTTTAATTCGGCGTCGAGCGACGCGAATTCATCCGGCGCCTTGGCGTGGCGGACGGCCTCCACCCATTCCTCGGGAAGTTCGGTCGTCAAGCCGACGCGCCGGTCGCGGCGTTTGAGGCGTTCCCATTCTTCCGCCGCCATGACGACGAGCGAGTCGCGGCCATGCTTGGTGATGACGACCGGCTCATGGCGGGCCTTGTCGCTGAGCGCGCCGAAGGCGGACTGAAACTCGCTGGCGGTGACACGGGTGGGCTGCATGCTCAATTCTCCATTTTGGCTATTATATCTAAAACAGCGATTTTTTCAAGCGCCAGTTAAGCTCGCGCTTCGCGGCGGGAAGAATATGTGACAAAACAGCTGCCTCTAAGGTTTGATAAGTTCCGATTTTGTCCAGCCTGACTTGATTACTCAGCAAAAATTCAAACTGGCGTTTGGTTTAAGCGCCACCGCAGGAGCCGGTCGTGGTGTTGAGAGCGTGGAGCGCGGCGGCTATCGGCAGGAACAGGGAATCCGGCTTGCTGGCGAAACGGCGGAAGCCGTGGCGTTCATAGAAGGCGACGGCGGAGTCATCCTTGGCCTCGACGACGAGAGTGAAAATCGCCGGATCGCTATGCGCGGCGCGCACGGCGGCGTCCACGAGCAGCGCGCTGCCCAAGCCTTTGCCGCGAAACGCCAGATCGACGGCAAGACGGCCGATAAGCCCCGCGGGCACAAGAGGATAGCGAGGAAGGCGCTTCGTGAGGTCGGCGGGAAGTTCGGTCAAAGGCAGGCTGGTCGCGGCCAAGGTGTAATAACCGGCGACAACGCCGGACGCATCGAGAGCGACAAAGCAGTTGCTGATACGGCGCTTGGTGTCCTGACCAACCAGCTCGCGCAAATAGCGGTCGAGGGGATCGACGCCGCAGGAGAAGTTTTTGCGATCATGAACCTGTGTCAGTTGTCAACGCACAAACAAAATGTCCCCTGCTTCTGCAACGTGAGAATGTCCCCTCCTGCGCAATGATTGGGTGGCTGTGGGTCACGGCGCGCGGAGCTGTAGCCCCTACAGCAAAGGCGTAGCGCGCCGTTATCCACAGGCCTGCGCCAGTCACGGCGCCGCCGCGCCCGTCGTCGCAGGCGCGATCTTTTGCAGGCTCGCGATCACGGCGTCGAGGCAGGTTGCGAGAAGATATTCACCGAGCAAATCTCAGGCGCGGTCGCCGACCGCCCTGAATTGAAGGCGGCGCTGGAGTTTGCGCGCAAGGGCGACACGCTCGTCGTGTGGAGGCTCGACAGGCTGGCGCGCTCCGTCAAGCAGCTGATCGAGACAGTCGAGATGTTGCGCGAGCACGGCGTCGGCTTTCGCAGCCTGACCGAATCCATCGACACGACAACGGCGCAGGGACGGCTGATCTTTCACATGTTCAGCGCCTTGGCGGAGTTCGAACGTGGCCTGATCCGCGAGCGCACGCAGGCGGGGCTTGCCGCCGCCAGGCGCGCCGGGCGCACCGGCGGGCGCCCGCCGAAACTTTCGGCGGACGACCTCAAGGCTGCGAAGGCGATGCTCGCCAATCCCGACATTGGCGTCGCCGACATTGCGGATCGGCTCAATGTTTCGACCGCCACGCTTTATCGCCATATCCCCGCCGCGCGCACGAGCGTCCGCGACGTGCCATGACGATCCCCCTTCACCTTCAACGCATCGACCCAGCATGCAACATGCGCCGATTCTATGCGCTTGACATCGAAGCTGACTTGTTCGGCGGGGTTCTGCTCGTGAAGCAAATCGGCTGAACTGGCGGGCTCGGGCGCATGTCCGTTCGAACGAGGGCCGGGCCGGACGCGCGCGCCTCGTTATCGCAGCGCTCGGCCACGCGGGCGCCGAAACGCCATAGGTTCCCTTTCAATCAGAGACTTAAGCTTTCCGCGGTGTTCATCCCGCAGATCGAGTGCAATGACGCCAGCAACTTTTCCAACGCCTCTATCGGTAGAGGCTTGACGAAGTGATGGTCGAACCCGGCCTCCGCGGTCTGTCGGCGAGCGTCGTCATGAGACCATGCGGTCAAGGCGGCGAGGACGAGGTCTTTCCCTTCCGGCAATTGTCGAATTCGGCGCGCAGTCTCGTAACCGTCCATGCCGGGCATTCCGATGTCCATAATCACCATGTGCGGCCTGAACTCCGGGATCATCGCAAGCGCTGTCTCGCCATCATAGGCTGCCTGCGCATCTACACCCAGGCACCGCAAAAGGAGCATCTGGGAGTCGGCGACGTCCAGATTGTCATCAACTTGCAGGACCCGGCAGTGGCCGGCGCAACCTGTGCATTCTGGAGCCATCGCCACGTTCCTCTATTCCGATTTCGATGCTGCTATTCCGGTTTCGATGCGGGCGCAGCCCCAGGCTCCGCTTTTTGCGGATAGACGCGCCATCCGCAGCCGCGCCGTCTCGAAGCCATCCATGTCCGCAGGACACGGAGTCTTGTAACGATTGAGAACGTCACGTTTTTTCTGCGGCATAATTCTCAGGCGGAGCAAACAAAGCAATACGCAATAGTACGAAACGCTGGAGGTCGAGATTCGGCGAAAAGCTTGGCCGCAACGGAATACAAGCGTCAGCCCCTGATTTTTTAAGAGCTTCCGCGCGCCATAACTCTGGATCTCTATCAAGCAAGCCGGCGGCTCGGGGCTGCGCCCGCTCCCCTATCGACGCGGAAACTGTGAATAACCGCGCCGCAGCTTGCGCTCTGTCTGTTTTTGCTAACCGGCTGCGGCCTGCAGGGATCGCGAATCGGTCGCAGGGGTCTTTAGTCGCAGCGCGCTTCGGCTCTCGCCTCGCGGGCCTTTCCGGACTATTTCGCCTTGAGGCGAAGGAGTCGACATGCCGCTGTCCCTGGATCTCTTGAACGACGACCCGCGCAAGAAGGCGGAGCGTCACCCCGAGAAGGCGCACCGCCCCGACCAGCCCGTCCCGCGCAAGCCGCCCTGGATCCGCGTCAAGGCGCCGGGATCGGCGGCTTTCCGCGAGACGGCGAGTCTCGTGGCGGCGCGGGGGCTCGCGACCGTCTGCCAGGAGGCGGCCTGTCCCAACATCGGCGAGTGCTGGGAGCAGAAGCACGCGACCTTCATGATCATGGGCGAGGTCTGCACGCGGGCCTGCGCTTTCTGCAATGTCGCGACCGGCCTGCCGGCGCCGCTCGACCCGAGCGAGCCCGAGCGCGTCGCGCTCGCGACGCGCGATCTCGGCCTAGCCCATGTCGTCGTGACGTCGGTCGACCGCGACGATCTTCCGGACGGCGGGGCGGGGCATTTCGCCGCGACTGTCGCCGCGATCCGCGAGGCCGCGCCCGGAACGACGATCGAGATCCTGACGCCGGACTTTCTGCGCAAGGAGGGCGCGCTGGAGACCGTCGTCGCGTCCCGCCCCGACGTCTTCAACCACAATCTCGAAACCGCGCCCGGCCTTTATCCAACTGTCCGGCCCGGCGCGCGCTATTTCCACTCCTTGAGGCTCTTGCAGAGGGTGAAGGAGATCGAGCCCGCGATCTTCACCAAATCCGGGCTCATGCTGGGCCTGGGCGAGAAGCGCCAGGAAATAGTTCAAGTGATGGATGACCTTCGCACGGCTGAAGTCGACTTTTTGACGCTAGGTCAATACCTTCAGCCAACCAAGAAACATCATGCGGTGGTTGAGTTCGTCCCTCCCGAGGCGTTCAAGGCCTATGAGACCCTGGCCTACGCGAAGGGGTTCGAAATGGTCGCCGCCTCCCCGCTGACGCGCTCCTCGCATCACGCCGGAGAGGCCTTTGAGAGGCTGCGGGCGAAGCGCGAAATCGCTATCCGCTGAGAAGGGTCGTCCGGGTGACGGGGCGCGGGCGAAACTTCCTCGATCGCCCTCGAGCTCGGGGGCAAAGGGTGGCGCCGTCGGATCAGTTTCTGTCCGCCTGTCGGAGCTGGAAGACATTGCCTTCGGGGTCGACGGCGTTGAGATGGAGAAGTCCGCGCCATCCCCACGCCGCCTCTGAAGGCTGGAGCCAACCTCCGACCTCGCCGACGGTCCGCCTGGCGACCTCGATGTCTTCCACTTCGAAACTCAGCTTGACGGCGCCGTCTTCTCTCGCCCGCGGCGGCTCGGAAATGGTTATTGCGCCGCCGATGTGGGCGGGGATCTGCACAATGACCAGATCCACTGCATCGCGCGCGAGCGCAATGAAAGCGGGACCCTCCTCCTCACGAACCAAGCCGAGCATCGTCTCGTAGAAATGAGCCAGCCGTTCCACGTCTTTCGCGTAGATCACCGCGGAAACCGATCTTCTGCCCATCACGCTTCCTCCGCTAAAATTGACGGTAGCCGCGACCTTGGCCCGTGAGCCGCTCGCTCATTCGCGCCGGTCGGAGTGTTGCAGCAGCTTGCCCACAAATCACGCAACTTCCTGAAAAGGGCGCCCCGACGCCTGGAGACCCGTGACTCGCCGGACGAAATTGCTCTAAGAATGTCGTTCATGACAAGCTTCCGTAATAGCCGCGAAGTCACCCACAGCGCCGCCGAAATGTTCGCCCTCGTTTGCGACATCGAGTCCTATCCGAAATTCGTGCCGCTCTGCGAGGGCATGC
>Ga0187784_10000686_pt1 | contig 25391 bp, 14 predicted proteins | sample 1015_SJ02_MP15_2_FD_132964 | JGI IMG/M metagenome (GOLD analysis project Ga0187784, IMG submission 132964) | Tropical peat soil microbial communities from peatlands in Department of Meta, Colombia - 1015_SJ02_MP15_20_MG | ecosystem: Environmental > Terrestrial > Soil > Wetlands > Peat | place... | reverse complement strand
TCGGCTTTGAACCATCCCAACATCTGCACCATCTACGAAATCGGCAAGCATGAGGGGCAGTCGTTCATTGCCATGGAGTTTCTGGATGGGCTGACCCTAAAGCACAAGATTGCAGGGCGTCCGCTGGAAACCGAGCTAATTCTGTCACTCACGATCGAAATTGCTGACGCACTGGATGCCGCGCATGCCGAGGGCATCGTCCATCGCGACATCAAGCCGGCAAATATCTTCGTTACCAAACGGGGACATGCCAAGATTCTCGATTTCGGTCTGGCGAAGGTTGTGGTCACGGGCAGTTCGGCGAGTAACATCGCAGCCGCAGGCACGCAGACTGGCTCGCTCGATGAACAACATTTGACCAGCCCGGGCACGGCTCTGGGGACTGTGGCCTACATGTCGCCGGAGCAAGTGCGCGGAAAGGAACTGGATGCCCGTACTGACCTGTTCTCGTTCGGTGCTGTTCTCTACGAGATGGCGACGGGAACGCTGCCGTTCAGGGGTGAAACCTCTGCCATGATTTCGCACGCTATCATCGAACGCGCTGTGATTCCTCCCGTCCGCCTCAATCCCGATCTGCCGTTGGAACTGGAACGGATCATCAACAAGGCTCTAGAGAAAGACCGAAACCTGCGCTATCAACATGCCTCGGAGATGCGCAGCGACTTGCAGCGGTTGAAGCGGGACACTGAGACGGGCCGGGTGGGGGTTGCGAGTTCGGGCACGGTGGCCGCCGCACTGGAACCTGTGTATACTCCCGCTGCCCCCGCACCGCCACCTGCTTCAGGTTCGGCTCCGGCTGCGGTTTCCGCCTCCTCATCGGTGGTCTCTCACGCAACCGCAGTTCCAGCGACCGGCCGCAGCAGGCGCTGGAACGGCGTCGTCCTGGCGGCTGTTCTACTCATTGCTGGCCTACTTGCTGTTCTCTTTTATGTGCGCTCAAGATCTGCCACTCCTGCGGCCAAAGTTACTCCGCTCGCGCAGAGGGACACGGTAGTCTTGGCCGACTTCGACAATACCACCGGCGACCCAGTCTTTGATGGCGCTCTCAAGCAGGCACTCGCGGTACAGCTTGGGCAATCGCCATTTCTCAATATTCTCTCCGATCGCAAAGTCGAGGAAACCCTTCGCCTGATGGGTCGAAGGTCGAATGAACGCATTACGCGTGATATTGCCCGGGAACTCTGCATTCGAACCGGCAGCAAAGCGTTCCTGCTGGGAACGATATCCAGCCTGGGTGGTCAGTACGTAGTCGGAGTAGATGCCATCGGTTGTAGTAGCGGAGACACCTTGGTCAGGGAGCAGGAACAGGCTGCGACGAAAACTGATGTGCTCCAGGCACTAGGGAAGGCTGCCACAAGTCTGCGCGCCATGCTCGGCGAGTCGCTGGCCACCATTCAGAAGTTTGATGTTCCAGTCGAGGCTACAACGCAGTCGCTTGAGGCCCTGAAAGCATTCAGCATGGGCATAACGACTTACCGTTCAAAAGGTGATGCCGAGGCGATTCCATTCTTCAAGCACGCTCTGGAACTAGACCCCAATATGGCTGTTGCCTACGTCAGTCTCGGACTGGCATACAACAATCTGGGACAGGCGAGCCTGGGAGCAGAAAACATCAGAAAGGCCTACGAACTGCGCGAGCGGGTCAGCGAACTGGAGAAATACCGTATTACTTCCCAGTATTACCAGATCGTAACCGGGGAATTGGAGCAGGCGAGCCAGGTATATGAGCTCTGGGCCAAGACCTATCCCCAGGACTCGATACCTCCAACGGACCTTGGGGTCATCTACTCCCAACTAGGGCAATACGAGAAGGCCTTGGCTGCGAACGAGGAAGGTATGCGCTTGGCGCCCAGCGCAATCGGTTACGTGAATGAGGTCGGAATCCAGCTCGCACTCAACCGGTTCGAGGACGCCGAGAAAAGCATTGCGCAAGCACAAAAGGAGAAGTTCGAGGGTGACGACCTTCATTGGACGATGTATCAAACGGCTTTTCTCAACGGTGACACGGCGGAGATGGAACGGCAGGTTGCATGGGCAGCGGGAAAGTCTGGCAGCGAAGATACGATGCTCTCATTCCAGTCCGACACCGAGGCATACTACGGGCGTTTGGTAAAAGCGCGGGATCTATCGCGGCGTGCCGTAGATGCCGCTGTGCGGAACGACGCCAAAGAGGCGGCGGCGCTGTGGCGGGTGAACGCGGCTTTACGGGAGGCGGAGTTCGGCAATTCAGCACTGGCCAGCCAAGAGGTCACGGCAGCGTTGGCCCTCATACCCGGGCGGGACATCAAGATTTTTTCCGCTTTGGCTCTGGCACAATCCGGCGGAGCGACTCGGGCCAAACCAATGCTGGATGAACTGGAAAAGAATTACGGATCACAGACTATGATGAAGGTGTATTGGCTGCCCACGGTTCGGGCTGCCATTGAATTGGAGGCGAATAATCCTAAGCAGGCTCTGGTGGATCTGGAGGCGGCTGCTCCTTACGAACTTGGAACACCGGAACAACTGCAACTGGGGACACTGTATCCCGTCTGGGTTCGCGGTCAGGCTTACCTGGCAGCCCACGACGGTACCTTGGCTGCCGCCGAGTTCCAAAAGTTCCTTGACCACCGCGGGATCGTGATTAACTTCCCGCTCGGCGCCCTCGCTCATCTTCAACTCGGCCGTGCGTATGCGATGGCTGGCGACACGGCCAAGGCGAAAGCCGCTTACAACGATTTCCTCACCCTCTGGAAAGACGCCGATCCCGACATCCCCATCCTGAAACAAGCCAAAGCCGAGTACGCCAAGCTGCAATAGAGTTCGAGTCGCTAAGCTTCAGTTAATCTGTCAACTGCGCTAACAGGACAACGTAAGGCCAAAGGCAACACCTTTCATGTGAAAACAGTTTCAGCTTATTTCCGCCCCTCAATCGAGTGATCCCACGGAAGTAACTTCGCAAGATTACTTCTGCGCTAAGAAAACTTTCTGCCGGCAAGAACTCGTTTGCCGCTACGCGCGAGCTAAGTTCTTTGGCTTGCACGAATTAGCGCTCCATTCGCCCGAGCTCCAGCAAGGTCTGCGGCTGAAGCCGACGGAAACGCAGCTGGCAAACGGATTGCTCCATCTCTGGTTCCCCCTCCTTTACCATGCTACGACTCGTGCGCACGCTTGTAGTGTTCGCTTTATTGGCTCCGATATGCTCGGCACAAAGCTCGGGCATTAAGGTGTTGCCCTGGGACAATCACGCGGCGGCGGTGTCGCTCACCTTTGACGACGCCCGTCCGGTGCAACTGGACATAGCTGTTCCGGAACTCAACAAGCGGCATCTGCACGCGACTTTCTTTGTGATCGTCTCCAAGCTCACCCGTCTGGATGACTGGCGAAAGGTGCAGCTTGAAGGTCATGAAATTGGGAACCATTCTCTGACCCATCAACACCCGGATGTCCTCGACAAAGCCGGCGAAGAGATCCAGGTGGAAGACGCCAAACTTTTTTTGGACAGTAATTTTCGATCTGACATCATCATCTTTGCCTATCCCTACTCCGAGATTTCGGCTGGTTTTTCTTATTGGGTCAAACGATACAACTTTGCAGCGCGCGGCTGGCGCGGCGAGGGCGATCTGCTCTACGTGAACTCTCAGTCAGATCCGGATTGGTACAACTTGCCCAGCCAGCCGGCGTTCACCAAGTACGCCTTTGAAGTTTACAAAGCCTGGATTGACAAGGCGATCTCGATGCACGCCTGGACCACGCTGCAGATCCACGGCATCGGCGATCCTTCCACCGGCTTTGAACCTATTCCGCCAAACACTTTTGCTTCCGTATTGGACTATCTGAAGACCGAGCAAGACAGAGGTTTATGGGTCGCGCCGTTTGGCGAGGTTGCTGCCTACTTGCGTGCACAAAGAATTCTGGAAAAGGCCCCGCTTCAAGTTGCAAACCACGAAGAGAGGCTGAGGTGGGATTTACCGAAACCATTTCCTAAGGGAGTCGTGTTGAAGGTCATGGTGGCGGATAACGGTCACACGCATTTGTTTCAGAACGACCATGAACTGCGCCGGGCAAAGAACGGGGTTTACTCGGTCTCCGTCGACGCGCGAGAGCTGGTCATTCGAGGTCGTGCGTGAAGCGGCTTTGCGTGCTGCTACCAGCCAAGGATGAGCGGTTGGGCATAGGTAAGACTTTGAAAAGTGTTCTCAATGCCGGTGTGCTGCCCTTGGATGTCTACGTCGTTGACGACGGTTCAAGCGACGGTACAGGAGAAATTGCGCGAGCTTTCGAAGTGAATGTTTTGAGAAATTCGAAAAACATTGGCAAAGCGCACGCCCTGGCCCGGGCCGCAGCGGTCTCGGAGTTGACGCGTCGTTACGACTACATCTGTCTGATGGATGCCGATACCGAGATCTGCGGCGATTATTTTCAAGCGGTCAGGAAAGCTCTGAGTGATCCGACCGTCGCGGTCGTCTGTGGTCAGGCTAACAGCATTCCGCATAACTGGCTGACCGCCTACCGCTGCCTCGCCTACTGGATGTCGCACGGCATTTATAAGCATGGGCAAAGCAACATGGGAGTTATCACCGTCACTCCCGGATGCGCCTCCAGTTTTCGCAAGGAAGCGTTTGCCCAGCTTGATTGGAATAAAGACACGATTGTTGAGGACATGGATTGCACCGTTCAGGTGCATCGCAAGAACCTGGGCCGGATCGTCTACGAGCCCAATGCGAGGGTGTTCACTCAGGATCCCAGCACTATCCGCGATTACGTCAAGCAAATGTACCGCTGGCACACCGGTGCCTGGCAGGTTGGCCAGAAATACGGAATGTTTACCGGGCTGAGCAAAATCGATTGGGAATATAAGCTGCTGATGGGAGAAGGCGCATTTTTCGGCGCATTGTATCTCCTGCTACCCCTCTGGCTGATGTTCTATCGCAGATTTGCCCTGTGTGCGGTTGGCGCGGATATGGCTGTCCTCACGTTGCTGTCGTTGCTCTGCGCGATTTCAGAAAAGCGAACCGATGTTTTTACCTCTTCACCGAGGTATGTGCTCCTCCGGTTCGTCGATTGTTCGGTGTTCCTGTTCAGCTTCTGGAAAACCGTAGTTTTGAAGAAACAGGTAAGGGGATGGTTCGCAGTTACTCGGTATTAAACGATGAGAATTAGGCTGTTCGCATTCGTCATGGTGTTCACGCTGTCAGCGGTCTCGCCCGCTCAGCAAGGTGCAGCTCCAGCCTTGCAAGGGACGGTCATAGACGGCATGGGTTTGCCGGGGCAGGCATGGACCTCGTTCGGCAATGTCAGCCCCATCGAACACAACGACGCGTATTCGCAGTCGTACTTCGAGCAAGGTGCGACTGTATTCGCTACCGATTCTGGTGCAATGACTGTAACTCCGTACCTGTCGGTTGGGCTGATGTTCGATACCAAAGGCTACCCCTGGAACAACAGCATCGAGCCGGCTGCCGGCGTGAAACTTAACAAGCTTTTCCGCCACGGCATCGTGAGTGTTGGTACCGCTTACGCTTATCAGGATCGCTTTGACAGCATCCGGAGCAGCGCCTTGATGTTCTACGCCCAGGATTGGTTCGGTTGGCAACCCGTCACAGAAAAAGCCAGCCGGTTTCCCGGTAGTTCATGGGCGATCGTGGGCAACATCTCCCCGGTGGAGCGAGGGAATCTCATCGGTCAGGGCTATGTCTCGCAAGGCGTGGTCGCGAAACGGTTCCGGAAGGCTGTAATCGTGCCATTCGCACAAACCACATTCTCGCGCGACACCGACGGATTCGATTGGGACAACAAGGCGATTTATGGTGGGGGGCTTAAAACAGTGATGCCGCTCGGTGAAACATACAGCGAGTTCGGCATGGCCTATCTCCGCGAGCACCGGTTCGTTCCCGAGCGCTCCGCCGGAGGGCTGGCTCTTTTTATGAACGTGTCATTTGGCTGGAATCTCTTAGGTAGAAAGGTGGGTCGATAAACGTGGGGTATCTCGGATTTGGGAGCATCTCCAGCATCGTCCATTTGCTAGCCAGACTTCGTTTCACGACGAGGGCGCTCGTTCTTGGTGCGATGTTGATAATCCTCTGCCGTTGAAGTGGCGGAGAACAACCGGATGGTTGAGCCACAAATAAAGGTGGAAGTGGAGAACCGCTAGTGCAGACGTTGCTGTTCACATCCTTACCCGAGCCACAGTCGCGCTGGAAGTCTTTCCTGCTTGGCTGGAATGTCCAGGTGCTCTTGCTGGCGTGTCTTCTCCTTGTGCGTGCGCCCTTCCACCAGAAGCTTTTTGATTCGCAACACTACCACATCACGGATCTGGTGTTGCATGAATCAGCTGTAGCCCCTCAGCATGTGACTTCGAAGCTGATTAACCACCCCAAGCCGCCATTGCGCGCACTCAAACCTACTGCCCCGGAAGTGGCATCCCTAATGGCCAGCCCGCAAATAAAGGGAATTTCGGGACGCACGCCACGGCAGCCTGAACCGGTGGCACCCGAGGTGAAGTTCGAGAGCAAAATGCCCGTGCTTCCGAACTCGGAGAACCCCAAAATAATTGCCGTCAATACCTTTTCTCCTCGCAGTTCGGTTTTGCCGAAGGTCGTTGAAACCCCAACAGCGATCCGTACCGGCGGTTTCGGAACAGTGAACGGTACCTTCGAGCCGCAGAATCGCGGCGTGGCCAACATCACCCAACAGGGCTCTTTCGATTCTCCCCTGGGACCTGGTAATGGCAGTGGCCAGTCGGGCTCAAAACCGGGAACGGTTGTGAGTGCAGGCTTCGGTGCTGAATTAGCGACAGTCGGGGAAAAGAGCCTTAGCCAAGTGCAACAGTCCGGATTCGATGTGCACCATGCTGAAGCCAAGTCAGACCCGGCACCGGCTGGTGCGCCGACTTCTCCGGTCGAAATCATTTTCAAACCGAAACCCGATTACAACGATCAGGCGAGGCAACTGAAAATCAGTGGAGAAGTCCGCTTGCAGGTACTGTTCACCGCCAGCGGGCAAGTGCACGTGATCAGGGTATTGCAAGGGCTTGGCTATGGCTTGGACGAACAAGCCGTAAAAGCCGCCGAACAAATCAAGTTTAAGCCGGCCTTGCACATCGGCCAGCCGGTTGATTCCTCGGCCGTAGTACACATCGTGTTCGATCTTGTTTCGTAGGAGTGTTATGCGCTATCTCACAATCGTTGTTGTAATTCTCGCGGCTGCCAGCGCCTTGGCCGAGAATCCGGAACTCTCGTCGGTCAGCTTGAGTTCGCCGAGCGTGGTCGGGGGGAACACTCTGCAGGGTGCGGTGTCGCTGAATATGGTGGCTCCCTTTGACGTCGAAGTCTCGCTCGCTGCCGATCCTGTTAATGCCGCTAAGTTACCCTCCAGCGTCACCGTCCCTGCCGGTTCCAAAACTGTCAGTTTTACGGTCAACACTCCACTAAGCAAAACTGCGGTTTCTGGCAGCGATACTGTGGTGACCGTTTACGGCAACTATGTGGTCACCAGGAGTGGTGCATTCACTGTGTTGGCTCCGGTGTCCTTCGACAAAATGATCGATCGCGTGGTAGAGCGGGAACGCACATTTGTCGCTGCGATGAAGCACCTGCACCCATTGGCGGAAACCTACATTCAAAATCTTCAGGAAAACGCAGTTCATAACATCGAGCCGGTAAGCGACCAGTATTTTCTGGGAAGGCTTGATTTCAGCGATGGTCCTGAAAACACCTTGTTCCAGAAACAACAGCCGGGTTTCACGCATTATTTTCGCAATCCGTTTTCAGTGGCCTTTGCCCATAAGTTTTTGCCTGAAGGTTTCGCGCAGATGGTGATGCTCGATGCTGATTTCCAGAAGAGCAACTACTACTTCAATTATGTCCGGCAGGAATTCCTTGGCCAAACCCGCTGCATTGTTGTGGATGTGCAACCTCGAGAAAATGCTCCCAAAGGCTTGTTCACCGGAAGAGTCTGGGTGGAAGACCGGGATTTCAATGTTGTTCGTTTCAACGGCACCTACTCCGCTCGTTCCCGCTATAAGTATTACCTCCACTTTGATAGCTGGCGGTTGAACACGCAGCCTGGCGTGTGGCTCCCCGCCTACGTCTACATCGAGGAAGGGAATACAAAACACCTTAGCCCTCCGTTTCACACCTTGAGTTTCAAAGCCCAGACACGTCTGTGGGCTTACGACCCGGAGCAGTTGAAACACGACGATGAATTCACCGACATCCAGGTTGATGCCTCGGTCAATGATCATGTTCCCACCAATGATAAGAGCCCGGTGGAAGCCGAACGTATGTGGGAACGACTTGCCGAAGACAATGCGATCGATCATCTGCAGAAAGTGGGCTTGCTCGCGCCTCCGGGGGATGTGGACAAGGTTCTGCAAACCGTCGTCAACAATCTGATCATCACAAACAAGCTGGTGATCGAGCCTGAGGTGCGCTGTCGCGTGCTGCTGACCATGCCTCTGGAGTCCTTTACCATCGGGCACACCATCGTCGTCAGCCGTGGTCTGTTGGATGTACTCCCGGACGAAGCATCCCTGGCAATGATCCTGTCTCACGAACTTGGCCACATCGTTCTGGGTCATCGCGTCGATACGAAACTGGCCTTTACTGATCGCTTCTTCTTTCCCGACACGGAAACATTTCAGCGCCTCGACTTTGCGCGCAATGTTGCGGACGAACAGGCGGCTGACAATAAAGCTCTGCAGCTGCTGGCAAATTCCCCCTACAGCGACAGACTGGGTAGCGCGGCGCTGTTCCTCAAAGCGTTACAAGACCGCGCGCCTATGCTAACCAATCTGATCCGGCCGCATTTGGGCAGCAGAATGGGAGACCACAACATCAGCCGCATGGCCGCACTTTTGAAATCCGGCCCGCCACTCGAAAAGCAACGCATCGATCAGATCGCCGCTCTTCCCATTGGCAGCCGGATCAAGTTGGACCCGTGGAGCGATCACATCGCCATGATGAATCTCCAGCCAGTGGCACTTATGTCCCCGCAGGAGAAAATGCCGTTCGAGGTTGCTCCATTCTTCCCCTACCTAAGCTATCTGGACCGCGGCAGCATAGCTCAACTGGCGAATGCGGATGCCACAACACGGTGAGCACTGCGTTATGAAAAGAATCGATTTGTTGGTCTGAGAGTTTATCCCCCGCCCTCCCCAACCTGTACTGCTTAGTTGGAAAGGAAAGCAATGAAAAACTCGTTTGTTTTGTGGATCGTAACGATCTTGACCTGCAGCGTTTTGGGATGCGGTGGTGGAAGCTTGAGTAGTACATCAACGAGCGCCGCCCCAGCCTCTGCCCCAACCTACAACCCCCAGACCGCCAAGTATGGGCAGTGGAACACGAGTACCACGAAAATGCCGATCAATCCGATCCACGCGGCTTTGCTGCATACCGGCAAGATTCTTGTGGTATCGGGTTCGGGCAACTGCCCGCCACAGCAGGCTGGCTGTCCGCAAGGCCCACAATATCCTCAGGGCGCGGCGCTTTTTGACCTCTCCGATAGCAGCATCCACACCATGCTGACCACCTGGGACATGTTCTGCAATGGCATGTCGATGATGCAAGATGGGCGGGTCCTGATGAACGGCGGCACGAAAGTCTACGGAGCGCTGGCTGTGGTTGGCGTACAGGGTGATGTTCCGTTCATGGGTTTGCCCAATGCCTCGATCTTCGATCCTTCCAGCGAGTCATTCATCGATATCTCTGCCACAGCCCATGGGCGCTGGTATCCAACCATCACGGAACTCAATGATGGCCGCATGATGACGACTTCCGGCCTGAACGACACGGACGGCAACACCAACAACACCAGCGAAATCTGGAACGGACAACAATGGAGCGCTGAAATAGCCGGCAATCCCAACATCAGCAATTTCCCGGGATTCCAGTTCCCGCTCTATCCTCGAATGCACTTGATTCCTACCGGACACGTTTTCTATTCCGCACCCTCCTCGGCCACACTCGACTTCGATCCGACCAGCCAAACCTGGACGTTGGTTGCCTGGACGATTTATCCAGGTCTGAATGACCCCAACGGAGAACGAACTTACGGAACCTCGGTGCTGCTCCCGCTCACACCGCAGAACAACTACAGTCCCAAGGTGATGATCATGGGCGGTGACAACCCAGCCACCAACACCACAGAACTGATCGATCTGAGCCCCGCCGGAATGCAAATCTCCGCGTCGTGCCCGAATTACGCTCCGTGCTGGGTGCAAGGGCCACCCATGTCACAGGCGCGCGTCGAAATGGAAGCCACAATTTTGCCGAATGGTAAGGTACTCGTGGACGCAGGCTCGGCACAGGATGAGGACGCAAACACGGCGAGTCTGCAGGCGGAGATTTATGATCCGGCGACTAGCTCCTTCTCCTCGGCAGGGAGCAATTCGTTCCCCAGGCTTTATCACAACACTCAGTTGCTTCTGCCGGATGGAACTGTCTTCTTGACTGGAGGCAACCCCGCCCAGGGTGTTTTTGAAAGCCATATCGAAATCTATCAGCCAAGCTACCTCTTCAATTCTGATGGCAGCCCGGCAGTCAGACCCCAGGCTGCAACCAACGCGCCCAGTTCGATCACGTATGGTCAATCATTCAGTTTGTCGACTCCGGACGCGGCCACGATCACATCGGTTGTTCTTATGAAGGCAGGATCTGTAACTCACTCCTTCGATATGGACCAACGCTACGTGGGTCTTTCGTTCACTGCCCAGGCGGGAAGCCTGAAGGTGACCGGTCCTCCGAACTCCAACATAGCGCCCCCCGGCTATTACATGCTCTTCCTGGTCAACAAGGCCGGGACCCCCTCATTGGCTTCGTGGGTCCAGGTCTCTGGTCCGACAGCAGCGATTGCCAAGGTTGAGTTGCATCCGGAGCGAGTGCCTACTCCCGCTTACATATTCCAGCGCAAACATGTGACAGAGTCCCCATTGCCGTTGCGCAAGGAGATGCACATTCACTGAGTTTGACCATGCGAATTGGTCTGGAACAGTCACTCCGAATAATTACAAAAAAAAACGGGAATGCTTTGTGTCAGCGAGGCATTCCCGGTTTTCCTTACCTTGAAGCAATTTTTCTCGTTTTGATTGTCTCTTCATTCGCAGGTTGCGGTGGGGGGCCGACTTCATCCTCAGACACTCCGCTATCGTCTGCTCCATCCATTCATTCAATCACCTTGACCCCAAGCGCTGCCTCGGTGCAGACGGGTTTTATGCAAAAGTTCACTGCGGCAGCGAAAGATCAGTACGGGAATTCCATCACCAGCGGCCCTCTGACATTTTCAAGTAGCGACACGGCAATCGCCACTATCGACGCCAACGGCCTGGCAACCGGCGTTTCGGCAGGTTCTGCCACGATCACAGCAACCGCGGATGGCATCAGCAATTCCGCCTTACTGACGGTCACCACCCCACCAAACTTCACGTTGTCGGTTGAGCCGGCAACAGTGACGCTCAGTCAAGGAGGCAGTGTCGTAAGCACGGTTACGATTAACCCCACGGGCGGCTTCACAGGCAGGGTAAGCCTGGCGGCCTCTGGTCTGCCTAGTGGAGTGACCGCATCATTCGCCTCAACCTCGGCAACCACCGCTAATTTGACGCTGATGGCGAGCAGTTCGGCGAGCACGGGACCAACCAATGTTGTCATCACAGGCACTTCGGAAACTTTGGCGCCGCAAACCGCTATGTTCACGCTCGCGGTCGCGCTCGCGCCTTCAGTATTAACCAAAATCAGCGTGTCGCCCGCGTCGGCCTCCATACAAGTCGGTGCCCAGCAGGCTTTCACAGCGGTAGGACTCGATCAATACAACAAGCCAATGGCCGGTATCGGCTTCGCTTGGACAACAAACAGCAATTGCGTGACGTTTGCCGGTGCTTCCGCCACTGGAGTATGCCAAGGCACAGCTGGCATCTGGGCCTCCGCCCAAGGTATCAGCAGCGCTTCGGCGTTGTTGACCGTGCTGCCGCCGCCGCCAGTGTTGACAAGCATAAATTTGACCCCGGCGAATCCATCTGTTCTCACCACGGGTTCTCAACAATTTGCCGCAATTGGGATTGATCAGTATGGAAACACGATGAGCGGGATCACGTTCACGTTCGCCAGCAGCAACCCGAGTGTGGCAACGATTAACAGCAGCGGACTCGCCACTGGTGCAGGCGGACCTAACGGTGGAACCACCACGATCACCGCTTCATCTCAGGGGATCAGCGCCAGCACCAACCTAACGACCACAAGGCCCCCGGCAATATTGACGACGATTAGCGCAACTCCCTCGACGGCAACGGTGCAGGCCGGCAGTTCCACGTCATTTTCCGTGACCGGATTAGATCAGTTTGGCATCGCTATGTCCGGCCTGACGTTCGCATGGGTCAGTTCCGATCCAACTATTGCTACCGTAAACGCAATCAATAGTGAAGGGCAGAATCGGGCAATCGCCACTGGCGTAGCCCAGATTGGCGGCGCAGTAACGCTCGTCGCCAGCGTACAAGGCATCACTTCATCGCCAGTGCAACTGACCGTTACCCCCGCCCCGCCCGCCCTCACAACCATCAGCATTTCGCCGACAAACGCCTCGATCAATGTTGGTTCGACTCAGGCCTTTACTGCGTCTGGCACAGATCAATTTGGTGATCCATTTCCGCTTTCTTCCGTTCTATTCAGCAGCGAGAATCCGGACATCGCAACGGTGAACGGCAACGTTGCTACCGGAGTCGCCGCAGGCACCGCTGAGATTACCGCTACCTCCGGCTCGGTCACTGGCCAGGTCTTTCTGACGGTCACAACCCCGCCCCCGCCTCCGCCAATGCCCCCGGTAATTACACGACTGTCGCCGCCACTGGCTCTAACCGGTAGCGCTGACTTGACGTACCTCACGATCATGGGCAGCAACTTTGCCACCGGGGCCACCGTGAACTTTGGATCAAACATCCTGACCCCGGCTTCGATCACCTCCAATGCCATAACGGTCACGATTCCAGCCGTCGAATTGACGGCGCCTGCAACCGTTGCTGTCTCGGTCTCGAATCCAGCCCCGCAAGCAGCGACCTCCACAACCTTGCCCTTTCTGATCACTGCCAGTGGTTTCGTCTCCATTGATTTCGACGATGGCTACCAGTCGATGTATGACAATGGTTTGCCGATTTTCGACGCTGCGGGAATAAGAACTACCCAGTACATCATTACGGGCAACACACTTGGCGGCACCATCGTCAATCCTGACCTTGGGCCGGTGGGCGTCGGCAACGATGGCTACGTCACGTGGGATGAAGTTCAGACGATGGCCGCCAACGGGCACGAGATTGGCGCCCACACCCGTACCCATCAATCCCTCTCTACGCTTTGCCAGGTGCCCGATTGCGCGGTTGCCGATACCCTAACCAACGAGATTAATGGCTCCAAGGCAGATCTGATTGCACAGGGACTGAATCCCCTCACCTTCGCATATCCCTACGGAGACTACGGCTATCCAAACAGCACGATCGGACTGGCGGTTCAGAACGCCGGCTTCCTTGGGGCACGTGACTCTGATACCGGCTACAACGGCCCAAATTCCGGGAATGGAGACGTGATGCCCTTTTACCTGTGGTCTGAGGCGGGCGAAACCGATCTGAATACAACGCTGGATACATTGACCGGATACATCGACTATGCGGTCGCCAATAGGTTGTGGCTGATTCTTCTGTTTCATCGCGTTGACGACAACTCACCAGACAACATATCGATCAGCATCAGTTCAACCATACTTCAGGGCATGGTGAACCACATAGTGCAGAATGACGTCAATGTAGTCACTAATTCTGAAGGCTTAGTCATCGAAAATCTCAACGGCCAGACCCAACCTTTTGTTTTTCCTGATTAGCGCACACGCCGTTCTTCGCCGAAAAATTCGGTCTTTACCGCTCCAAGCCAGCACTTCCACTTCACTAAATAAATGCCCAATGCGCACGAGATAAGGCGGAGCCCTTTCATCTCCCTAACTAATCTATCCGCTCCAGTGCAATCACCCGACACAGTCCTTCCGTAATAAGCAGCTCTCGTGGCACGGTGGTAAGTTCGAAACATCCGTAACCATTGAGGGATTACGTGCGCCGGTCCTTTTCTATCCACAGTTATAAGTGGCAATTCGCATCGAAAGCAGGCGGTCTCCTGCTAGCCATTCTTTTTGCTGTCGGCTGTGGCGGTGGTGCCCTGTCCCCCGGTGCAACCCAGTCACAAACCAGTCCGGCTACGACAACAGCGCCCCCGGCCGGACCCAACCAATTCGCGTTCGCCGGCTACACTTGGGAAAAGGACAGCGGCACCGCTCCCCCGGCTGGCAACGTAAACGGAAATGTCGGAATCTTTTCTCCTTCCAACGTCAGTGTTGGTTCTGATCTTGTCCTGACTCTCAATCAGGAACAACAAGACGGTGGGATTCAGTCTGATGGAGCCGAAGTTCACACAACCCAGCGCTTCAGCTATGGCACGTTCGAATTCACTTCGTGGGTGTCCGCGGCTGTTTCCGGTACCACGGCCTCCGGATTCTTGTTCACCAATAACTCACAGACTGAGATTGATCTGGAACAAACAGGGAACAAGCCTTACGCACTTGACTGCACCAACTGGTCTGGGCTGACATACTACCAGGACACTGAAGTCACCGGTTTCGACCAGTTGCTTCCGCACGACTTCAAGATCGTCTGGCAGCCTGATGAAGTTGACTGGTACGTGGACGGTCAGCTGATTGTTACCCACACTGAGTTTGTGCCTTCTGCCCCTGCTCCCTTCCTCTTTAATATGTGGGGCACCAATGAGTCGACCTGGGGAGGCTCGGCAACTCCCGGAGTAACTCGTTACATGCACATCACCAACTTCCGCTACACGCCACAAGCCTCCTAGGTCCTCTCGCAAAGCTTACCACCCTCCAAATCGACAGCTTGCTCAGCGTACGCTTCTTACTCTGCGCCAGCGGAACTATGCGACAGGTCGCCCTTTCTACAGTCAAAGCAGTGCCGGTTTGACTTGCGTAAGTGAGGCCCGTGCGCGTATGGTACTCGCCACGCCATTCCGTCACAAACCAATAGGGAGATACTCCATGAAATTTCTTCCAGTTGTTAGGGTGTGCTTGGCGGTAGTGGGATGTGCAACCTTAGCTTCCCCAGTTTTTGCTCAACGTGTAACCCTTGTTCAGCCAGCGCCGGTCGGGGAATACGAGTTTAGTAAGTGGTCTTATACGTGGCATAAAGACGTAAGCCCAGCTCCGGGCGGCGGAACTTTTGTAGCCAGCAACGTCGAAGTTGAGCCGGATCAAGTCGTACTAACACTGAATGAAGACGGCGAGGGAAACTCGGAAGGGGTGGAGATCGCCACGCTTACCCCATTTCAGTATGGCACGTACACATTTTCTTTTTGGCAGGATGTGGTAGAAAGCGGTTCGGTTGCCTCAGGCTTCTCCTATATCAACGATTCTCAAACCGAAATCGATGTAGAACAGCAAGGGCAGTATCCGAACACGTGGTACTTTACAAATTGGCTGACTACAGCGAAGAAGCAATGGAGTCTCATTAAAGGCTATCCCGCAGTCCAGGAACATAAGTTGAAATATGTGTGGGAACCGGGGAAAATCACATGGTATGTTGACGGTACCAGAGTGGCCGTTCACACCCAGAACATACCAAGCCGGCCAGCGCCTTTTCTGTTCAATTTCTGGGGCACCAATAACCCGCTATGGGGAGGAGTCGCGACCCACGGCATTCGCCACATGATCATTACCAGTTTTTCATTCAAACCACTGACATAGCGTGGGCACTTAGTCCCACCTCGCTGTTTCCGAAGCACAGCGTTCTGTGAGCATATTAGCCTGGGCTGCCAAAGATTGTCTCAGGTCACAGAACGATGGCCAGAAATTGTGGTCTTAGATTCGCTAGCGCGTTTATCGCAAAGAGCCCGCTTCACGGAGCGGGCCTTCTTTTAAGGATTGGTAGGTTTTCGAAAGACCGTCAGCGGTTATTCCGCCCTCCAGGTGACCTTGAAGCTTGGCATCTTATTACCCGGCATACCTGTAAGTGCGCCCTTAGAATACTAATCCGCGAACGCTTGTGGTTCACCTGCACTCACAAGTAGAACCCATCATATACTGCGCCCCAACGGCGCAGAACACCACCGAGGGACGCATCCGCCCAGATGTTGACTCGCACCAACAACGTTTTCCCAATGCGATTTGCCTTTTTTTCTGATGTACATTTGCGGTTCGCTCTGCCCAGAGTTCCTACTTTCCACGCGTAATATGAAGGGCCTTGCACTAAATGTGAACCGAGTTGCCTACGCAACACCGCAAACGAATAGGGTATTCGGTTCATATTGACATCTTGCTCGCTTCGGGTAAAACTTTGCCGGGATCTTTCGTCCCTTACCTTATGCTTCCGAAGGAAGACCGCTCGGACAGAGGGTATGACTTTGACATGACCATGCTCCTCGTGAGCGTCGTCGGTCTAGCCATGCTGTTGGGATTGTTCGTTGGAGCGGGCCAAAAGGGCCAAGCCAAATTACATCGTGCGAACGTTGCATCCCGCGCCGTGACTGAAGCTCCGATTCCCGAAAGCAAGCAGCCGAGTTCTGAATCCGCCCCAGACTCCAGCCAGACCGAGAATGCCAAATCCGTTTCGAAACCAGTGGCGCTCGGAGCTGCTCCGGGTCCTCTCCCACCGCCGACCGGTGGGCTGGTAGTTTATCGGAACGGCCAAGTAATCTTTGGCCAGCGCGCTTCCGCGCCTTCTCCGCCCGCCACAAAGCAAGCGCCAAGCCATACGCCTTAGCCAAAAAGCTGAACCTGCCGATCCTCGCGACGTGCGTTCGGCGCTGTCAACAATATCGTCGGCGATGTGCACGGGAGACGCTCTTCAGGCTGTTGCCTTGCCATCGGCATTCCGTTCACTTTTGTGCAACCTTCAGGGTTCATGTCCAACGCCTTGTTCTGGGCCAATCCCATAAAGTCTCAGGGTGTCCTGCAAAGCTGCACCGGATACGGCAAGATCCCTTTCCTCCATCCACAGGACATCGCCGACGTTTCAACCAAGGCGTTGACCTCGCCGTCCAACGGAGGCTCGCTTTTAATCACAGGACTGAGGCGCTCAGCTATGCCGAGATGTTGGCCAAGATCTCTGAGGCCATTGGCAAGCCGCTCAAGCACGAGGTCATCTCAGAGCAGGAGGAACGTCGGCGCATGATCGGCTTTGGCGAGTTAGAGGAAATCATCGCTGCCCACCTTTCCATCTATCGGGCGATCCGGGGGGCCGTCTGGCGAAGCCAACGCATACGGTAGAACGAGTCCTCGCCCGCAAACCGTTCACGTTCGAAGAGTGGATTCAGCAGAAACCTTGCTGCTTTCGCCCAGCCGGTCGAACTTGTGTGATGCAAGTCCGGCGCGGTTGGAGTGAGCAACGCGCGTCAAATTCAGAGAATCAAAGTGAGGAATTATGGGATCAAGAAAGCGGGAAGAGGGACACAGGGTTAAGGGGATAGCGAGGTCGCGGTGGCCACATTGTACATCAGAAGACGTGTTGCATAGGTCCTAGCGTGGCAGTGCAAGAATGTCACCATATTGAAAAAGGCAAGCCGAATGATTCGTCGGCACCAGTGACGATTTGATATCGATTGGATGGAGCCGGCATGTAATCTTGCTAGAATACCGAGCAAACGTGGTTCGGGAACGTTTCTCTTTCGGCGAGCTGCTGGGTCCGATCATGGACAGCTACTTCTCTCGATAAGCTTGCTCTCATTCCGCTCATCTGTTAAATCAAAGTGCTTGGCACTTTCTTGCATACTAGCTGCAAGAGTCTGCGCATTGACATGATCGAAAATCCTCAATGAGAATAATGCGGCTGCGATTTGCCCTGCGCGTCAGGGATTTTCAGTAGCAGTTGGTCTCCGGGTTATTTAGTTTTAGCTTTGCCTTTCGGGCCCATGAAGCTGTGCGGACTGTCAAGACGTTCAGTTGCACGACGCATGACGACTTGCCTAAAAGTAGCTGCCCTTGTCCTATCAAGCATAACTTCCGCGACGTTACTTTCTGCGCAGCCGCTGGTTTCCATCGCGGTAACCCCGCCTAACTCTTCTTTCGCGCTGGGCACGACCCAGCAGATGACAGCCACCGGAACCTTCAGCGATGGTAGCACTCAGGATCTTACAAACTCTGTAACTTGGGCCACTGTGAACCCGAGTGTTGCTACGGTAAATAGCCAAGGCTTGGCGACAAGCGTCGCGGTTGGCAACACGATCGTAACCGCCAGCGAATTCCTAATTACTGGCTCAACAACTCTGACGGTCACGCCGGCTGCGTTGGTTTCCATTGCCGTCACACCTGCGATGCCCAGCATTCCTTTAGGTACGCAGCAACAATTCACCGCGACTGGTACTTTCACCGATGGCAGCACACAAAACATATCCAACACTGTGGAATGGACTTCCTCCTTACCCACGGTGGCTACCATCAGCAATCAGGGTCTAGCAACAAGTGCGGCTACAGGGACTACAACTATTACCGCCACCTCGGGGCCGATCAGCGGCAGCACACCACTCAACGTCACTCCAGCCGTACTGGTATCGATCGCAGTGACGCCGGCAGACCCATCGATCGCGTTAGGCGACACACAGCAATTCACAGCGACCGGCACGTTTTCCGACTCGCACGCCCAAGACCTGACCGAAACTGCGACCTGGGCATCAGATACCCCTTCGAGCGCCACGGTGAACCAGGGCGGTCTGGCCACCGGAGTGGGCACCGGTACAGCTACCATCAGCGCAACTTCGGGGGAGATTGCTGGTTCGACGGTTCTCACGGTTACGGGTGCAGTTCTGGTCTCGATAACGATTACTCCGCAGATGGCCACGATACCGCTGGGAACCACCCAGCAGTTCACCGCGACCGGAACCTACTCCGACGGCACTAAGAAGGATCTAACCAAGAAGGGCCATTGGAGTTCAAGCAATGCTACGGTTGCGACAATTAGCAATGCGGACGCCACACATGGTCTGGCCACAAGCGAAGGTGTCGGCACGACAACGATTGGCATAGCGTTAGATGGCGTCTCCGACTCGGCCACTCTGACCATCAGCCCAGCCGCATTGACATCCATCATGATCGCTCCATCAACACCCACGATCGCGCTGGGCACTGCGCAACAGTTCACGGCCACGGGAGCCTACACCGACGGCAGCACCCAAAATATCACTTCCGTAGTGACCTGGAGCTCATCCCTGGCGACAGTCGCAGTTATCAGCAACAGTCCCGGCACGAATGGCTTGGCTACCAGCGCTGGCATAGGAACGACAAATATCACTGCAGCTTCTGGCGGGATCTCGACTGCCACCACATTAACCGTGGGGATGGCGGCCCTAGTATCGATTGCAATTTTGCCAGTGAGTCCTTCCATCCCACTCGGCGCGACCCAGCAGCTTACGGCGACTGGCACTTATACCGATGGTAGTTCACAGAATTTGACACAATCGGTAACTTGGTCCTCCGATGCACTCTCGGTCGCTTCCGTCAGCGCCACCGGCCTGGCAACCACGATCGGCGTTGGTGTGGCCGATATCACGGCCACCTCCGGTAGCATCATGAGCTCAACCACCATTACTGTCACTGCTCCGCTCCCCCCAACCTGCTCGCTCCAGGTTTCTCCCACGAGCGGCAGCGCTCCGCTTTCAGTGGCTGTGGTCGCAAGTTGTGTTAGCCACAACGAGAATGGAATTGTTTCCACCGTGATTTCCTTCGGTGATGGCTTCTATCAGTCTGGTCCAAGCACCAGTCATACCTTCGTGACTGCGGGCTCATTTGCCGTCACGGTGGTAGCTACGGACAGCGCGGGCAACAGCTCCCAACCGGTTTTGAGCTCAGTATCGGTCAGCAATGCTCCCAGCTTCTTTGTGGGCGTTAGCAACGGCCAAATCGAGCAGTTCAGTACCGCAGGAACTCTGCTCAAGACGCTCAATACCGGACTAGGTGGATCTGTTACGGGCATGGGATTCGATGCCTCTGGGGTGCTCTACGTTACGGATTTCACAGCCGACACGGTGAGCAAGTTCCGCGGCGGCAATTTGATCGGCACTTTCGGAACAGGCTACAACTGCAAACCGGAATCAATCGTGTTTGACAGCGTCGGCAATGCCTATGTCGGAGAGACGGGCTGTAGTCATGCCCTTCTGAAATTCGATCCTTATGGGAATTTGCTTCATGGCTGGGCCGTGACCACCGAAGTTGAGGGAAGCGACTGGATCGATCTGGCCTCCGATCAGTGCACGATCTTCTACACTTCGCAGGGAACCACAGTTTTCCGCTTCAACGCATGCACCGGGGAACAATTGCCGGTTTTTGCTACAGGGTTGCAGACCGGACTAGGCCTGCGCATCCTTTCGGACGGCGGCGTACTGGTAGCCGACAGTCAGGATATAGTGCGCTTTGATTCAGCGGGCGGAATTATTTCAACCTACACGGCAAGTGGGGAGAATTGCTGGGTCTCGGTGACGCTGGATCCCGACGGAACATCGTTCTGGGCAGTTGATTATTGCACCTCCGATATTATTCATTTTGACCTGAATACAGGTGATCAACTTGCGAAATTTAACACCGGAACACCGACTCAGACAGTCTATGGAATTGCCATGGCAGGCGCCGCGAAACAGACGGCCCCAGCCGGTCCTTTGATTGCGGCTCAGCAGACTCTCTCCGTCACGGCCGGGGAAATGGGATCGTTCGATCTAACGTTTACTCCTACCGCTACCGCTCTAAACCAGACGTTTACCTTCTCGTGCGCCCAGTTGCCGATTGGTGCCAAATGTTCTTTCTCGCCGCAAACGGTGCTAGCGACCTCATCCGGTGTCCCACCGATCGAGGTAACCGTGAGCGCCAGCAACACTACAGCTTTTCTCCGAAAACCGCCGTTTGCTGACCCGAGATTCTTCGCGTTGTGCTTGCCTCTTGCCGGCATGGTGCTTTTGGGCGGCGCCAGGAGAAAGGACAAAGGCAAGACACTCGCTTTGCTGACATTCATCGCCGCCGTCGCGGTCCTCGCATCTCTGTTTGCATGTGGTGGCTCGTCCTCCAGCAATAATAAGGTGAATAACAATCCCAAGCCTCCCCCGCCCAATCCGAGCAGCCTGGCAACTCCGGCGGGCACATATTCGATTGTTATTCAAGCGAGTTCGAACTCCCTCGCGAGTTCGACCGTCATCAGCCTCGGGGTGCACTGACATGAAGGCAGCAACTGGGGACAAAATGAGTAGCAAAATAGAGGTTCCGCTATTTCGCCGTAGTGTTGCACTCCTATTGTGCTTCGTATTATCCCCGTTCAGCGGCACAGCTTTCGCTGACGTCGGAAATACCACCCCAGAAATCGTTGGTAAAGTTACAGGCGTAGTTTTCGCTGTCACCAGAAACGGTGCTAACATCAGCCTCAATGACGTTGTCCGAAGAAGTGACACGTTCGCGACTGACGATTCGGGGCGTTTCAGTATTGAGTTACAAGACGGATCAACCCTCAGTGCTGGCACGAGCACGAAGTTAACGGTCGTCCAGCATGAACCCCTTACGGGAGAAACATCGATCAATTTGAATAGCGGACGGCTACGTAGCCGGATCGTCAAATTAAGGAATTTCGCCAGATTCGAAATCACCACTCCTCACACCACCATCATTGCTATGGGGACAGATTTCTTCATAGATGTGCGCCCGTTCATAACCCAAGTAGTCGTTTATTCAGGTGTCGTAGTAGTAACGTCCAGTGGTACGAGCTCACCCGGAGCTTCGGCGAAAGTCATGCTGGATGTGGTTGCCGGTGAAACCGTAGCTATCAATCAAGACGGCGTTAGCCGTTTGCAATTGACTCCAGAGGGCCTCGAGCAGCAGACCATGGCTGCAACAATAGTGCCAGAGGTCCCCGTCCCGATGACCCCGGCAAAGCAGGCGATCGCAAAAAAGACTTCTCATGCGACACGAAACATTCTGATCGGAGGACTTGCCGCTGGAGCCGTCATGGGAGCAGTCGTGGGGCTTCGAGGCTCAAGATCACAGGCGACAGCTTCAACGCCGTCGGTTCCACCGACAATCCCGGCGCACTGATTGAACATGCTACTAACTATTAAAAATTCTCAGATGATTTGGCAAAGCAGGTTCAGAATCCAGCGCTCTCTTCTTGCAATGCTGTTCTTAATCGTCGGTCCACTGGCCAAGCCACAAACCTACAGCATCACAGATCTCGGAACGCTGGGCGGGAAGAACAGTTTTGCCTTTTCCATCAACGCCCTCGGCCAGATTGCTGGCTCCTCTGATAACGGTGAGGGAAAAGCACATGCTTTTCTCTGGACGAAGGACTCGGGCATGAAGGACTTGGGTACGCTGGGCGGTGTGTCTAGCAAAGCTTTTGGGGTCAATGCCACTGATCAAGTCGTGGGCTGGTCTTTGACCGCTGACAATGCCACACATGCGTTTCTTTGGACCAAAAGCGGTGGCATGCGCGATTTGGGAACGCTGAACGGCAGTAGCAGTTATGCAACGGCAATCAACGATCGAGGAGAAATCGTCGGATATTCTGTCGATCCAGCTTCTGGTACCACCCACGCGTTTATTTGGACGGAGAGTTCAGGAATGCAGGACGTGGGTTCGCTAGGCGGTCGTGTGAGCCGAGCTCTTGCGATTAATATCTTCGGAGAAGTTGTCGGATGGTCGACTACTAAGAGCGTGGCTGGACATGCCTTTATCTGGAAAAGCGGCAGCGGCATCCGGGAGCTGCCTGTTCTGAACGATTCCCTTGAAAGCCAGGCAGTTGGTATCAATGCGTCGGGCCAGGTTGCAGGCTGGAAGAGCCTAGCCGGGGAGGTTCGAGATAGTTTCATTTGGACACAAGATGACGAAATACGCGAGCTGGGTCCGTCCAGCACTGCTTTTGATACTCGGGCCGCGGGAATCAATGCCTTCGGCCAGATTGTCGGGACAGCGTTTGGACAGGACTCTGGTATGCGCGCTTTTGTCTGGACCCAATCCAGAGGGACTCTCTTGCTCAATGATCTCATCCAGGCTGATTCTGGGTGGACACTAAGCGTTGCGTCCGCAATCAACAACATGGGACAGATCGCAGGTTATGGGATGATTGACGAACAGCCCCACGCGTTTCTTTTAACGCCATTAACCTCAGCCGCAAAATAGGGGCTGCAACAGGATCGGACTCACGGTCTGATGAACAACTTGGATGATGTGGCGAAATGAACTTTTACCAAGACGGGAGATTGGATGAGTGAAGCTCGATTTTGCTAGCACCGGCTGGCTGGGCAAGTGGTGCCGAAGCATTTCGCTCATCCTCATTCCGGCGACTTTGGGCCCAGTGATAGGGCTTTCACTTTCTTACGCATTCAGCACGAAGTACACTTCCTATTCATCGATCCTCGTTGAAAGACACCAATCGGATCAAGCCGCGCAGCCGGTGGTTTCTGAAGGCCTAGCTCAGACCGTTCTGGAGTTGCAGGAAGTCCTGGGCCCAAGCCGGCTTAAGCCGATGGTCGAGAGAATGGGCTTAGCTGTAGCTGGCAAAACTGTAGAGCAGGAAGCGGACGAGATTAGTCGGCACGCTCGTATAACCCCGGCGCCCAGGAGCGTGAGCCACAACGAGACCGCAGCCGAGGAGAATTCAAACGAGGGATCAGATGTTGCCACTTTCTACGTGGAATATACGGGCCCAACTCCCGGCGAAGCCCAAAAAATTTGCAACGGACTGACCTTCTTGCTGCTGGAAGAGAACCTCAATTCGCGGCCGCAGGAGACTGAATTTTCGGCCGAGTTCTTGCAGGAGATAGACGAGGCAAAACGAAACTTGGATGAACAGAATACTAAGTTGGCTGATTTTAAGGAGCAGCACAGCGGTCAGCTTGGCCTGGATATAGAAAGGAATACGAGTGCCTTGATGGGTTTGAATGCGCAATTGAATGAAACGTCTCAACGAATCAGCCAGGCGCAGCAGAACAAATTACACGCTGAGTCGTTACTGGATCAGAAGCAGACTGAAATGCCCAAGTCAGCTCAGAGCTCCCTGAATAGGGCCTTGTTAGAGAAGCAACTCTCGGATCTCCGAAGCCAGCTCATGCAAGGGCAAGCACAATACGCAGACGATAATCCTGATGTGGTTAAGACCAAGGTGGAGATCGCCAATGTCCAGAAAAGGCTGGCAGATGACAGCGACGCGAATGTCAGCGCTGAGGAAGCGTTGGAACTTTCCCAGCTGCGCTCGCAGGCTCAGCAATATGATGAGGCGATTGGGGAAATCAAGCGGGAGCAGGAGCGCATTAAGCAACAGATCAAGGTTCGCCGGCAAAGGACAGTGTCAAATCCTTCCGTAGAAAACGAGTACAAGCAGCTGATCGGAGATCGCGATAGGGCTCAGGAGATGTACACCAGCCTGTTGGCCAGTAAGGAAGCGATACAGAATGCAACCGACGTGATCCCTCCTCCAACAACTGAGGTAAGACGGATGTTGTATCCTGCCAACCTGCCCGGCGCACCCAGCTTCCCCAACCGCCTCTTGTTCGCAGCAACCGGTTGGCTAGGTTTAGCGCTCGGATTGCGCTTCATCTGTTGGTTCGAGGTGCGCCAGAGGCGCCTGCCATCGAAGGCTAGTGATCAGGCCTATGGGCAAATCGAAAACCCCACCTCAAAAGTGGCCAGCGCCAAAAGCCCCGACTTCTAGGTTTCGGTCAGGCGAAGCTCCGATTAGCTATTTCTCTTCCTCGTGTCTCAGTGCCAGTGAACGCACTTGCCGAACTCTCGGCTAATGGCGAGGAGTACTGCCGATCCGTGTTCCTTTGTTCCATGATCAAACCGCGGTGCTCAACAGCCGGGCAGGCGAGCAGCAGCCTAGCAGTTGATGCGGAGCACGCAGAGCCGATAATTCTGTCGGTCGCTTCCAGGCTGGCAAACTCTCCCTGGCCACGCGAAGAAAAAACTCTGGATGAACCCCACGCACCGCGAAGCTGCCATTTCCGTTTTTCTTGTTACCTGCGCTCTCCAGTAAGAACGGTCAAGTATTTCTTGACCATCGCGACCTCTTGCGGGTCGGTGACAGATTTCAGATATTCCTGCAGTTGGGCTGCTTCGGCATCCGGTTTACCCTCGATTTCATAGATTTGAGCCAGCAGGAAGTGAATACGGGGTTCGCGCTCGGCTTTGTCGATCTCCGTAGCCCTCAAAGCACTTTTCTCTGCTTCGGGCAGACGATGCAGCCCGAGGTACCCGCCGGCAGCATAGAAATAGACACGCGCATCGTTGGCAGGATCAAGAGCAATGGCAGAATTGGCAAAGCGGAGCATATCTTCCCATCTCTGCTCGACCGCACAAAGATCAGCTAGGCAGAGATCGGCCGGAAGATAGTTGGGTTCAACTCTTAGGGCTTGGGA
>Ga0187784_10000685_pt1 | contig 25408 bp, 19 predicted proteins | sample 1015_SJ02_MP15_2_FD_132964 | JGI IMG/M metagenome (GOLD analysis project Ga0187784, IMG submission 132964) | Tropical peat soil microbial communities from peatlands in Department of Meta, Colombia - 1015_SJ02_MP15_20_MG | ecosystem: Environmental > Terrestrial > Soil > Wetlands > Peat | place... | reverse complement strand
TTGATGTCGTGCTGGCGCAGATCAATGCCGATGGCGCGGAGCGAATCGAGGTAAAGTTCCTGCACGTTGTCAGGCGGGGGCTTAAGGATGACCTGCAACTGTGTGTGCTTGAACAAACGATTGGGATTCTCGCCGTAGCGCCCGTCGGCCGGACGGCGAGAAGGTTGGACATAGGCAACCTTATAAGGATTCGGCCCGAGCACACGCAGGAACGTTTCCGGCGCCATAGTTCCAGCACCGACTTCCACGTCGTAAGGCTGCTGAATGATGCATCCGCGTTCGGCAAAGAACGCCTGCAGCTTGAGGATCAGGTCCTGAAACGTCAGCGAATTGGGCTTGGGTTGGCTCATTTGTCGTCCGAAGCCGCGAGCTGCGAGCCACGAGTCTCGATCAACCAGCGCGTCGATCGCTCGAAACTCGTTACTCGGAACTCGAGGCTATATCTTTTCCAGCATTCCCGCCGTTACCAGCTTCTTCTCGATATGCCGCTCAAGAATCTGGATCAGAAACTTGCGCAAATCGGCGCACAGCGCCTTCGGCCAGTCGATGCCCGCGAACTCGGAGACCCGCGATCGCAGCATTTGCGCCGCGATCCTGCGCGACTCCGGCGACAGCTCCGACGACGCGATGCGCTTATCGTCGAGGCAAGTCAGGCCATCGGCCAGCGCATGCCAGAACGCACGACTGCTTTCGCGATCCCCAGCCTCGTCGCGGTTTCGATCTTCACTAAAAGCCCGGCCGCAGACGACGCATTCCCCAAGCTCCGGCAAAAACCCCATCAACCGCGTCATCCACAGCTCGAAGTAGGTGATCGGCATCCACAGCGCCGATCCGCGCAACTCCGTGATTACAGCCAAGCTGAGCCGGAAAACCGCGTCGCTGGCCTCGCGATCCGGCATCAACTGGTCGAGCAATTCGGCTACGTGGGCCAGCGCGACCGATCGCGGATACGTAATCTCGTTCGCCAGCGGCGACTCGATCACTTCGCAGGAATCGAGACGCGCAAGTTCTTGGCGCTCGCGGTCGTCGTAAAACGCCCGCACATATGTGAGCGGCTCAAGCGCGCCTCCAAAGCGGCGTTTCGACTTCTTGGCGGCGCGCGCCACGCCTTTCACTTTGCCTTCCAGGCGCGTGAAGAACGTGACCAGCAGATCGGACTCGCGCAGCGGATAGGTGCGCAGAACGATCGCTTCCGACTCCTTCAGCGCCATGCAGGGCTCAGGGCTAAACGTTGATTGTAATGGAGGAGGCTGTCAGCCGTCAGCTTGCAGCCGCGAGTCACGAGCTGCGAGTCACGAGCAACCAGAGTTTCGAGCCGCGAGGTGCGAGTCGCAAGCAAACCAATTCCTACAGGTGTAGAGATCGAAAGTTCTGCTTGAAGATTTGGGTCCTAGGTTTGCTCAAGACTCGAGGCTCGAAACTCGCGGCTCAACGCCCGAAGTACTTCGCGTTGCGCTCGGTGAACTCTTTCCACTTTTCGGGGAGATCGTCGAGGGCGAAGATCGCCGAGACCGGGCAGACGGGAACGCAGGCTCCGCAGTCGATGCACTCGACCGGATCGATGTAGAGCATCTCTTCGGTCGCGTATTTCTCAGAGTCCTTCTTGGGATGGATGCAATCGACGGGACAGGCGTCAACGCAAGCAGTGTCTTTGGTATTGATGCAAGGCTCGGCAATTACGTAAGCCATTCTTCAGCGCTCCTGAGAGATAGGAAGGTTAACAGACCCGTTGAAAAAATTGTAGCAGAAAAACAGCTTCGAGCCGCGAGCTACGAGCTTCGAGTAGTGGCTGAATTCGTCCAAATTCAGCCAGTACCGAGCTTCGAGCAAGCAAAGCAGCAATTTCGCGACGCGTGAGAGAGGACCAATTCTCAGTTCTAGTTCTCAGTTCTCAGTTCCCAGTTATCAGTTCCCAGTTCTCGGTTCCCAGTTTGCCGGAGTCGCATGTGGGACTAACGCCCACGTGTTGTGGATCAGTGTGCGTGACGTTCGTCCGTTCAACAGCTTGAACCGCGGAGCACGCAGAGAGCGCAGAGAACTTGCGGGGAATCTTCGGGTTTGTGAGGGAGGAATTTCCGGGCTCGCGAGATTCGCGAAAAAGTCGATTCCCGTTTTGGGAAGGCGATGTTTACCATCTAGTACTGTACCCCCCCCCCACCCCCCTAACCCGGTCTTTGAAAACAAAAGACTTAGCATACGATTTCCGCCAGGCCACGCTCCTAGTCGATGTCTGCAAAGCTATTATTGCAGCCGAGGCAGAGGGGAAACTCAATAAGCAGCAAAAACACGTCGCTAGGCAGGCGCATATCATTCTTGGCGCTTCCGCGAAAGCTGGCATTAAGGGTCTTGTCTATGCATTAGCAGGTTATGACGCCACGAAAGAAGAGGTCATTGCGGCGTTCAAGTTCTATGTTCAGGAAGAAGCAAGAGAGTACGAGAAAGAGTTCCCCGACCAGTTGTACGAGGAATGGTATCGCCTCTACGACCTACCAAAACCTGAACGCAATAAGCCGTGGAAGTTTATGCACCTTACTGTCGATCAGGTCTATCGGCCACTGGCGAAAAGCAATGGCAAAATTCTGGAATTGACAAAAATACAGCGCGAGAACAGCAAAGCGCGCTGGAAAAGGCTACATCAATTCCTCTCAGAGATAGGGGTTAAGGCACTTCGCACGCACTTAGGACAATTGTTGGGTATTGCGCGAATCTCCAGAACACAGCACCAATACGAAAAGCATTTTGACGTACTGTTTGGCGACCAGTACGAACTTGATCTGGGAACGGACGAGGAATGACGCTCTGGCGGGTGTGCTATCCGCGCCCGCCACCAGACTTGCAGTCATGGTTTGTGAAAGTGATAATTCCGCCGCCAGGTCTTTGGGGAATAAGGAGTTAGAGGCAAAGTCTTGAGCGCATGGGAGTTAGCTGCGGGGCACCTCCAAGCTCTCAGATCCAACTCTCGCGGAAGAACGATGGGCTGCCGCCGACGCTAAGGTCTCGATTCCCGGATTCTCAGTTGTCAAAGAGCGGATCGCTTTTGCGAATGTACTTTTATGTTAACACGGGGAGTCAAGGGGGATTTCGACAAATTTCTGCCTAGCCAAAGGGGGGAAGTGGGCCGTCCTACTGGAAAAATGACGCCTACTGATGCACCGTTCATGATCCGGCCCCTACGGAAACTTCGTGTGATCTGTGCACTGGCGGTGGTTGTGGTGGCGGACTAAAATTGGCGGCCAAGTGGAGCCCAGCGTACGCGCAAAAAAAGGAGATTCCGATGAAAACGTCCGTATCCTCGCAAAACGTCGCCAACATCTCCCATCCCACTTACCAGCGGCTGCACACGTATGCTCTGGCAGCAACTGCGGCAGGAGTGACCATGCTTGCGCTTGTGCCGCCAGGCGAAGCTGAGATCATTTACAAATCGGCGAATCTGGTTAGCCCGTTCAGTCTTGACGTGAATGGCGATGGCACGATCGATTTTAACGTCTGGATGTCTGGACAGACGATTTACAACTTCCTTCGCGTGAATGGCGCTTCTGTCGCCGGAAACGGAGTTGTAGGAAGCTTTTCTTACGCGCGTGCACTTTCCTCTGGAGCGCAGATCGGGCCAGCGGCCAATTTCGTCGCCAGCGGGCTGATGGCGTGGGGGATGGTCTACCAGCAGCCAGCGACGCAGGGAGTGGCATTGCTTTGGGCCGTGGGACGACGCGCACAAGCGCTACCTCGGCCTGAGGTTTATGGTCGACGGCCAGGTCCATTACGGCTGGGCGCGATTGAATGAGACCTGTCATCATGGCCTGAACAGTGCCAGGTTGACCGGGTATGCCTACGAGACCATTGCCGACCAAGGCATTGTGGCCGGACAGAAAAAAGGAGAAGTTGAGGGCGAAAGTTGGAGCGTGCCAGACCAGCCGACGGCGCCGAGCAAACCCCTTTTATCGCCAGCCACTTTAGGAACACTAGCCAAGGGAGCTTCTGCGATCGGGAGCTGGCGGCAACCGTAGCGCGGGGGATGTCGTCAGCATTGGGCGTTAAGCGAGGGGCTTATTCCCACAGTGCCGTCAGTGTTGTACCCACCCTTCGCCAAAAGCCGGCGAAAGGGTGGGCCAGCCCCGGGTTGAGATGCGTTTCTTTCGCTCCTTCGGAGCTGGACTGTTATTGCGCCTGCATTCCCAGGGCTTACGCCCTGGGCTGCATTCTTACGCCACTTCGCGGCTGAGGCCAAATCCCCACTCAAGCCAAAAGCAGGCTTCCACCCCATCCCGCCGACACCTGACGGGCTGGGGACCCCGCACTGACGCCGCTTCGCGGCCAAAAGGTCGTCTAACCCATGCCTCAACTCGCGATTTTCAGTTCGGATGGTATTCGACGATGTGGCCAGCGACGGCGCTGGCGGCGACGGTGAGCGGGCTGGCGAGATACATCTGGCCGGGGCCGCTGCGGCCAGGGAAGTTGCGGTTTTGGGCGCTGATGACGACCTGATCGGGGCGGGTGGAGACGCCGGGGCCGGCGTTGATGCAGGCTCCGCAACTGGGCTCGATGAGGCGGGCGCCGGCGCGCTCGAAAATTTCGATGTAGCCTTTCTGGCGCGAGTACTCGCGGGTTTCCTGCGAGCCGAATTGAATCCAAAAAGCGACATTTTCTGAAACTCGACGGCCATGCTTCAAGGCGTCGGCGAGGACGGCGGCGTACATATCCATGTCTTCGTTCTTGCCGGCGGTGCAGGTGCCTCCGTAGGCGATTTCGATGGGGACGGGCGCGGGGAGATCGCGGATGTATTTGCCGTTGCCGGGATCGCCGGGAGTGGCGACCATGGGCGTGATTTCGGCGGCGTCGAGTTCAATGACGTGGGCGTATTCGGCGGCGGGATCGCTGGAAAGTCCGGCGATGAGGCGCTCGGCCTGGGCGCGGGGCATGTGGCGGCGCTCGATGAGGAACTCGACGACTTTTTCGTCGGGGGCAACGATGCCGGTGAAACCTCCGATTTCGGCGGCCATGTTGGTCATGGTGGCGCGCTCATCGACGCTGAGGGCCTGGACGGCTTCGCCCGCGTACTCCATCACCTTGGCGAGAGCCTGGCCACTGCGCACGTAGTCGAGCGAGAGGATCTTGAGGATGAAATCCTTGGCCGTGACGTTGGGATGGCGACGGCCGCGGATGACGATTTTGACCGACTCGGGAATGCGGACGCGGATGTCCTTGGTGATCCACGAATTGAAGACATCGGTGGTGCCGATGCCGAAGGCGACGCAACCGATGGCGCCCACGTGGGGCGTGTGCGAGTCGGAGCCGACGTTGACCTGTCCGGGGAGGGCGTAGGTTTCGAGCATGACGGAGTGGCAGATGCCCTCGGAACCTTTGCGGTCGGCGAGTTCGCCATGGAGCTTGATGCCCTGGTGGCGGGCGAAATCCTCTTGCTTGAGCTTGAGCTGGGTGGCGAGATCGAGCAGGCCCATCTTTCTTTTTTCTTCGGAGAGGACATCATCGAGAAAGGTGAGGTGGTCGCGGAAGAAGCGTATGGAGGAGGCGTCGTTGACGGGGACGTCAGTGCCCACGTACTGCTCATAAAAGATGGCAGCCATCGGTGTGACATATTCGTGGCTGAAGCGGAGATCGACGCGGGTGAAGCCGGAGTCACCGGGCTTGACGGCGGGGACGCCGACGGAGCCATCGCTCACCATGTGGCTGGCAAAGATTTTTTCGGCGAGGGTCATGGGCCGAGGGGGAGTGGTGATGGGAGGCAGGAAAACCTTTTTCCGCATGCGGGCAACATTGAAGGGGAACAAGCCGCCGTACTCGATGACCTGGCGCGTGATTTCGTCTTCGCCGGCGGTGAATTCGCTGAGCGGGATTTCATTGCCGGCGCGGATGCGATCGATGAGCGAGAAGTTGGTGGAGGTGAGCAGGCCGAGGTTTTGGCAATTCTGCTTGTATATGCGCTCGATGTTTTCGGCGATGGCGACCTGTATACCGGCGCACATTTCGGCGTAGGGAGACTGCTCGCGGCTGGAACCCTTGCCGCGGCGCTTGCCGCTGACGGAGCAAACGAAGCCGCCGCGTTTGACGTCGCCGCGCCCGATGGGAGTGACGCCGCCGCACTTCAGGCCGACGTAGGGGATTTCGCCGAGGGTTTGGTCGAAGTAGAAGCAGAAGTGGGCGGGAGTGATCTCGTCGGTGGAGATGTCGTCGCGGAGCTTGGGATTGGCGGAGGGATTGCGGGTGTCCCAGGGCAAGTCCTCACCGGCGAGCTGGCGCTGGATGAAGGCGGGATCTTCGGTAAGAAAAAGGATGCGACCGCGGAGGCGAATTCGGTCGGCGCGTTTTTCGACGGGGCGAGCGAGGAGCGAATTAGACATGTTTGGCAATCTGGAGCAAAAACCTTTTGACCGCAGGGTACATAGGGTTACACGGGGGAACCCTTCCCCACAATCTTCCCCACAGATCTATTTTAGCGCTTAGAGTTTGAGACCTTTTTAACCACGGAGGGTGAGGAGTCACGCGGGGAGAAACTTTCGCAGATTTGATCCAGCGCTGTTTTGGCCCTCAGCGGCTAAAGCCGCAATAGTCTTAGGTGATCAACGGACGGCCTAAAGGCCGTCCCCTTCAAAACCGAGACTTGATCCGAGCCGTCTCGAGCGGGTCCGCTTCCACACACACCCCAGCCTACGACCTCAATTGTACCGCTTAGGACTTGTGCTCTTTGGCGTAGGCGGCGGGGCTGGGCAAGTCTTCGAGATTGCGGCCGGCGAAGATGGACTGGAATTCGGCTACCAGTTCATCGTGAATCAGGCCGTTTGAGGCGAGTGTCTCGTGGCTGGCGATTTGAAACGGGCCTCCGGAAAAGTCGGTGACGCGGCCGCCGGCTTCTTCGACGAGGAGAACGCCAGCGGCGGTATCCCAGGGATTGAGGTTGAACTCCCAGAAAGCGTCGAAGCGGCCAGCGGCGACGTTGCAGAGGTCAAGAGCAGCCGAACCGGCACGGCGGACGCCGTGGGAGTGGAGCGTGAGGTGATGGTAGAAGTAGATGTTGGGATTCTGGTGGCGCTTGTGGCTGGGAAAACCGGTGGCGATGAGTGACTCGACAAGCTTGGGCGTGGATGAAACGTGGATGCGCTGGCCGTTGAGTTGAGCGCCACTTCCCTTTTCCGCGGTGAACATCTCGTCACGCGTGGGATCGTAGACGGCGGCGGCGATGCGCTGACCTTGAAACTCGACGGCGAGTGAGACGCAGAACACGGGATAGCCGTGGGCGAAATTTGTGGTGCCGTCGAGCGGATCGACATACCAGCGATAATCGCTGCCGGTTTCGATGCGCGTTCCTTCCTCGCCCATGACGTCGTGGGTGGGAAAGTGGCGGCGGATGCGGTCGAGAATGAGAGCTTCGGATTCGCGATCGGCAACGGTGACGAGATCGGCGCTGCCCTTGTATTCGATGGTGACGTGGCGATGGAAATGATCCATGAGCAGGCTGCCAGCTTCGCGGGCCATGGACTGCATGGTGGAGAGCAAGCCGCTCGGAGCGGGCAGCGGGGTCATTTCTTTTTTGTGTCTTCTGCGATGTAGACGATTTCGTGCTTGAAGATAAAAAGATTAGGGCCGTCGTCGCGGGTGACGCGAACCATGTGCTTGTCGTAGTACTCGATCCAGCCGCGGACAACTTCACCGTCGGCGAGTTTGAGGCTGACGATCTTCTGCTTTTCGCCGAGCGACTTCAGATAAGCGGCCTCTTCCAGAGTTTCGTCGGGAGGCGGCGTGCGTTTCTTGGAATTGAGATGGTTGGACGACTGCGGCATGCTGACATTCTACAACGGCAGAGAAGCGTGGCTGCCAGGACGGCTGATCATTCATCACTCTTTGTATAAAAAGCGGAGTCGTCCGGGCGCACTGCGCGCGGAATCCAGAGTGGACGGCGCAAGCCGCCGGGGCCGGGAGCAGGACGGGTGAGCGTTTTCCAGCGTTGATAGACGGCGAAGGACAGGTTGGTATCGACGAAGACGTCGCCGTAGCGGTCATCGGACGACGCGCGCTCGACGCGCACGAGTTGGTGCCAGCAGTGCATGCCGCTGATGGGATCGGGATGCACAGGAAAGGTGAGATTCTGATGAACGCCGGCGTCGCTCCACCAGACGCGATTGGTGTCGGCGTCGCGGCTGGCGTAGGGCTCGACGCTAGAGAGCTGGCGCATCTTCCACTGTCCTTTGGCCACTTGTTTGAGATCGACCCAGGCGCTTGACATGCGCTCGAGCTGGTCGTTTTCATTGACGCGCCAGCGACCGAGATGGTGGGAACAGGCAACAACTCCCGGAGCCAGCCCTTCGGTAACCCAGGCGTGGAGCACGAAGTATCCGATTTCCGTGTGGACTTTGACTAAATCGCCGGTGCGAACGTCGCCGAGTTTGCGGGCATCGACGGGATTTATCCATAGGGGATTCTTGTGGGAAATCTCGTAGAGAAACTTGGCGTTGCCGGAGCGCGTGTGAATGAGATTGGGGAGGCGGAAGATAGGCAGCAGCGTGTACACATCGCCGTGGGCGTCTTTCGGCCACTCGACGCGCGGCATGTAGCGTGGGTCGAAATCCGGCGATGGCGCCCCAACCGAAGCTTCTTGTGCGGAGCGATGAACGTGGCTACGGTAGTACTCAGGCAGGGCGAACTCCGGCCATTTCCAATCGGCCATGGTCCTGGAAAACAGCTCAAGCTTGCGCGATGGCGTGTTGTAGCCGACCACGGGCTGGCCATTGACCATGACGCCGACGGCTTTTCCGTCTTTCGTGATCATGCCATTTGATTCGATGTGCGATCCGGCGAGGTCGGCGGTCGCGATGGGCTTTTCGTTGAGGCGGTAAACGTCAGTGGTGACCTCGTAAGCGCCGTATTTGCGCATGTACTCCAGAGGCGCGAGACCTTCCTTGGCGGCGGCTTCGGGCAGGCCGGGAACTGAGTTTTCGAACATCCACCGGTAGTAATCGTCGACCGTGAGTTTCTGGCCGGGGCGATAGGGGGACTCGAACCATTGGCGAATGCCGAGGGAGCCGTCGGGATCGACGGTCCAGGAGAGGTTGATCCAGAATTCGTCTTCTTCCCACACTTCGCCGGGATTGGCCTGATAGGTGTAGTCGAGTTTTTCTCCGGCTCTTTCCTTGAGCACGCGCAGCACCGGTTGCCGGAAGCCGATCCACTTGCCGGCGTAGGATTCCTGGCTCATAAGGTCGTGGCGCTCGGAGCTGAAACCCATGGGAAGCACATAATCGGCAAACCATGCGGTTTCGCTCCAAGTCGGCGTCAAGGCGGCATGCAGGCCGACTTTTTGCTCATCGCGCAGCATTTCAATCCAGGAGAAACCGTCGGGATAAGTCCAGACGGGATTGAACACGCGTGTGAAATAGATATCCAGGCGACCGCGTCTTTCCTTGAGAAGGTGCGGGAGCACAGGTGAGAGTTCATAGGTGGCGAGCGGCCACTCGGGCGGGAAGAGCAATTCGTTCCAGTGCTTTTGCGGCGGCGGAACTTTGAAGGGCGTGGGGACGAACTTGTTCCACGCGTTGAGATTGTGTCCGCCGGGCGTTCCGACCGATCCAGTGAGCACGTGCAGAAGAGTGAGGGCGCGCGCGGTTTGCCATCCGCCGAGATTGCCCGAGGAACTGCCGCGCCACAAATGCGAGGCGAAGCGGCTGCCGGCGGCGGCGATTTCGCGCGCTATTTTGACCACCATCTCGGCCTTGACTCCGCTTTCTTTTTCGGCAAACTCGGGCGTGAATTTCGAATAGTGGCGCCTGAGGGCATCAATGGCGGCGCTGAACGTCTGCCCGTGGGCGCAGAATCCGTCGACTTCGAGCGCTTCCCAGTTGGTCCAGTTCTTCACGAATTCTGCGTCGTAGCGATTTTCGTCGAGGATCACTTTGGCCATGGCGAGCAGCAGGGCGGCTTCGGTGCCGGGATAGCTGGGCAACCAGTAATCGGCCATGCTGGCAGTGTTGGAAAGGCGCGGATCAACGACGGCGAGCTTGGCGCCCGCCATCTTGCCTTCGATGATGCGCTGGGCATGGGGATTGAAGTAATGGCCGGATTCCAGATGCGCGGAAAGCAGCAGAATGAAGCGCGCATTGGCATGGTCGGGCGAGGGACGATCGGCATAATGCCAGAGCAGATAACCAAGCCGGGCAGAGGAAGAGCAAACGTTGGTGTGCGAGTTATGTCCGTCAATGCCCCACGCCCGCAGCGTGCGATCCATGATGAAGTCATGGCCGGGGCGGCCGACGTGATACATGATTTCCTGGCCGCGCTTTTCCTGGAACGCCTTGCGCATGCGGCCGCCGATCGTCTCCAGCACTTCGTTCCAGCTTGTGCGCACCCATTGCCCGCTGCCGCGCGGGCCGCCGCGCTTCATGGGATAGAGGATGCGGTCGGGATCGTGGATCTGATTGATGGTGGCAGGACCTTTGGCGCAGAGGCGGCCTCGACTGGCCGGATGCCGGGGATTGCCTTCGAACTTTGCGACCTCGCCGGTGGCTTTGTCGACATAAGCGAGGAGACCGCACGCCGACTCACAGTTAAAACAGATGGTGGGGACAAGTTGATAGTGTTTTTGGACGCGGCGCGGCCATTGTTCCGGATCGTACTCAACCCAATCGTCCCACTTCTCGACCGGCGGGCAGAAAGCCAGGTGGCTGCCATCGCGTTTGAAGTCGTCTGCCATGCTTGTGGGCTAGTCTCCAATAATAATGATGCAAATACAGCTATAACTTGACCGCTAACTGTTGGGCACGCTCTGCCCGGCCATGACAAAACACCATTCGAAAACCAGAAGTCCGGCGAGCGCAAGGACCGCGGCTACACCGGCCAAAAAGGGATTGCCTGACGCGACGAGGAGAATAAGCAGCGGCACGACTGCGCCGAGGGCCACGGCACCAGCCCAGTAGGCGCGCGCGAACGGCCCGTGCGTGATGAGGCGCGCGGCGTAGCGCGAATTATCGGTGGTGTGCGGCATTCCCATCTCGCCGAGCATCATGAGCAGGTGCAAGGCGACCGTGAGGATCAACGCTGCGGCCGCGAACGAGCGAGCCGTTTCCGATCCGCCGAACCCATCGGGCAACAAGGCAAGCACAGCCGAACCGCAGAGCAGAGCTTGCACGATCAAATGAGCGGGCAGAATCGGGGTTTGCCAGAGGTCGCGGCCTTCGCATTGTCCGAAAAGGAATGCCGTGTAGGCAGCGGCGGCGAGACCAACAATGACGGTCGGCCAAAGCAGGATAGAGGTGAACCGTGCGGATGCCGCGAGCGCGCTCAACCAAAACATTCCGCACAAGGCGCTGTAAGCGATCAGAATGAAAGCTCCGCGAGCCAGCCAGGATTTGCTCTGCGGCGTCAAAACCACGCGCAGAAAGCGTTTCTTGTGTTCGAGATCGCCGACGAGGAGCACGGTGGTAATGGCGGTGAAGAGAAGTGCAATCAAGGAAAGAACCATGTCGCGCATGCGATCACCGGACAAGCGGCCGAACGCCACGGCGATGGCGGGAACGGCGAGCACACCCGAGCCGATGGATTTGGTCCAACAATAGGCGGGAACCTGCCATCCCCAGGGCCGCGCGTGGCTGACGTCGTAGGCGGCGAGCGCGTTGGTCTGCAGCAGAGGGCTATCAGGAGGATAGATGGCGCCGCTGCCATGGAGCGCGGCGTTACGCTGCGAAAACATATAAAAAGGCTCGTGACGGGCGGCGGTGGGCACGATGGCACTTTCGTCCGCGTCGATGTAATAGAGCTTGGGTTGGGTTCCCTGCTCCGGCTTGCGCACCCGGACAGTTTCGCGAGCCACTAATTGCGCCGCTTCACTCGACTGATCGCTCAGGTCGCCGGCGATGATGGCGTGCTCGGGGCAAACGATCACGCAGGCGGGCTCGAGGCCAATCTCGGTGCGATGCGCGCAGAAATGGCACTTGGCGGCGGTTCCCTGCTCGGGATCGATGTAAATGGAATCGTAAGGGCAGGCCTGCATGCAGGCTTTGCAGCCAATGCAACGGTCAGGATTGAAATCGACGATGCCATCCTTCCGCTGATACATCGCGGTGGTGGGGCAGATGGTGACGCAAGGAGGCTTTTCGCAATGATTGCAGCGAGTGACCTGAAAAACGCGGCGGGTATTGGGGAATGCGCCTTTTTCTACGTACTTCACCCAGGTGCGATTGACGCCGAGGGAGACGTGATTCTCGGTCTTACAGGCGACGGTGCAGGCATGGCAGCCGATGCACTTGCGGTTATCGATGACGAAGCCGTATTGCATGCGTAAGGAGTTATCTTGCGGAACAATGACCCCGAACCGGTTTATCTCATCATACGTGGCGCCGGTCGAGAGCGGGTTATGAAGTTGGAACCACCCACATCTTTTTCAAATCTGATAATCAATATCCTCGATGATGCGTTGCAGAGAGGGGGAGAGGGGCTCGCGCTCGGAGTCCGCACCTTCGAGTTGATTGACGCGCTCCCGGAGCTTGCTGACTTCGCTCGCCACGGCGGTCAGCGCCTCGGAGAGGGGATCATTGATCTGCTTGGGGTCGGTAATGACGACGCGCTTTCCTTCCCGCAAAATGATGTGTCCGGGTACACCCACGACGGTGGAATCGTCGGGCACACTGCGCAGAACAACGGAGCCGGCGCCGATGCGGCAATTGTTGCCGATCGTGATGTTGCCCAGAATTTTCGCACCGCCTCCGACGACGACGTTGTTGAGCAGAGTTGGATGGCGCTTACCGTGTTCTTTGCCGGTGCCGCCGAGCGTTACTCCCTGAAAGAGCGAGACGTCGTCGCCGACGATGGCGGTCTCGCCAATGACGACGCCCATGCCGTGATCGATAAAGAGGCGGCGGCCAATGCGGGCGGCGGGATGGATTTCAATGCCGGTCAGCCAGCGTGCGACTTGCGACAACCAGCGCGCCAGAAGAAAGAATCGATGATTCCAAAGGGAATGGGTGACGCGCTGGAACCAGACCGCGTGCAAACCGGAGTAGCAAAGAAAGACCTCGAGGCGCGAGCGGGCAGCCGGGTCACGGTCGAGCACCGTGGCGATGTCCTCGCGAATATGCGAGAGCAGATGCGGCATGGCTAGTTCCGAGGCAAGTACGAAGCTGCAACGCGCGATTGCGCAATTCTTCCAAGAGAATACTACTCGAACAGCGTTTAGCGTTTATCGAAGGAGGGCAGAATCACAAGCGTCAATTTACCTGCTTCTTCAGGCGGAGGACGCCGGATGGATTGATCTTGGTGATGGAAATGACCTTGTGGATGGAATGGCCACAGACACTCGGAATGGCAACTAGCGGGGCCGAGGTTTGCGTTTTCCTACGCGCGCCAGGATCCGGCGCACCTTCTTGGGCGAAATGGACAAGCGCGAGGCGGCGCGCGACACTTTGCGGCCCTCGCGCTCCCAGACCCGGGTGATGACGATTTCGGCAAATTCCTCGCTGATCTGGCGAAATGACTTGTCGCCGATGGCACCCTGCGACCATGCCTTGAGAGCCGGGTCGACGCTGCCCTTGTGAAGAATTCTTGTACGCAGGGTTTGCAGGTCCTGCCAGATGCTATCCGGCTGTGGGTCTCCGCAGGCGGCGCGGGCCAGGTCGTAGGACTCGCGGGCAGCATCGAGGTCGTCAAAAAACGAATTGCACCGCGTCAGGCCGTGCCACAAATGTGCCGTCGCCAGCAGCAGATGATGCTGTGTGTGTTTGGCCAACTCGACCGCTTCCTGGCTGAAGTCGAGGGCGCGGCGGGCGTGATTGCCGGCCTCGGCGCCGCCTCCGATTTCTTCTTCTACCTTGGCGTTCTCGATCATGCACTGCAGGATGCGGGCGCGGCCCATCAAAATGTAGTCGTGCTTCTGTCCGGCGAGTTGGTAGGCGGAAATCGATTCCTCTTCGGCGCGCTGGAAGTCCCCGCTATCGAGATGAATGTAGGCGGCATTAATGTAGACGGTTCCGCTGCCGTGGTGATTGGGACGCTGGCGGTAGATCTCCTGGGCGGCTTCGAGGTGGTCGATCGCCTCGCGACGCAATTGCGTGAGGCGCTGGCGGTAGTTGGTGCGGGAGGAGCCGGGGGCTGTCGGCGCGACGCCGTTTGCAGAGTCGATCTTTTTGCGCGATGACTTTCGATGCCGTTGCGCGTCGACATCAATTTTTTTCTGCAGCTGCAAAGCAACGCCACGCTTGGCGAGCGCCATGTTGGCGAGCGAACGCGCCAGGTTCGGATGCTGCGGATCACGTTTGCGGTAATGCTCGATCGCATTGGCAAACAGCGCAATCGCCTTATCGAACCGGCCTTCGCGTCTTGCCATGCGGCCATAAAACGATTGAATGTTGCCGAGCGTCACATAATCGTCGGTCTCGCGCAGCGTACATTCGGCAACCTCGGAAACTCGCACCGCCTCCTTCCACTGGCCCTGCTGAAAGAGGAGCCAGCTCTCAAGCACCTGCATGACTGCAGCCATGCGAGGCGCCCCGAGCGCGAGCGCTAAATCTCTTCCCTTGCCGGTGAAAATGAGAGCTTCTCCGTAGTCACCCTTGCGCCGCAAACACCGCCCCTTCCAATAGCATGTGATGGCCAGCAGGAAGCGGTTGTTGAGTTCTTCGGGCAAGCCAAGAACAAAATCAAAATGAGAAATCGCCGCTTCCATGGCTTCGTCGGCCATCGCAGCCATTCCTTCCGTCATGCGGAGGCAGAGGTAGTCGGAAATAGACAAGTGCGAACGGGTCGAAAAGCGCGCGAGCAACTCCCGCACCGACGGCGAGGCGACGAATCCGATGTCGCTCCAGATGGCAAGCAGCACGAGAAGCCGGGCAGCGTTGGGCTGGCGCGGGTCGATGGCAGCGATGACATCCTGGTGAGCGCGCAGGCAGGCGAGGCCGGGTTCGATCTCGCGCAAGGCAACATGCTCCTGCAATTGCGAGAGGAAAGCCTTATCGATAGCCGGGACGGCACGGTGAAACTGGCGTTCGCCCATGCCTGACGTTCTAATCTAATAGGTCGTAACTGGCAAGCGTAAGGAACTCGGGAAATTCCTTGGCAGTCATCAGGCTGTCCAAAAGCTGCGCTGCTTTTTGCAACTGGCGGTCGCCCTGCAACTCCGCTGCGCGCTCGCGGATGATTTGCTTGACCATTTGTTCAGTGACGGTCTTGCCGCCGGTCATGCGAGCGCCGTGCTTGACCCACTGCCACACTTGCGCGCGGCAAATTTCCGCCGTAGCAGCGTCTTCCATCAGGTTATAGATGGGCACGCAGCCCGATCCGCGCAGCCAGGAATCGAGATATTGCAAGCCGACGTCGATGTTCCAACGCAAGCCATTTTCTGTGATCTCGCCAGTGGGGACTTCGAGAAGATCTTTCGCGCTGACGGGACGGTCTGTGCGAGGCTTCGCGATCTGATTGGGCTCAGGCATGTAAGTATCGAAAACTGCTTTTGCCACGGGAACCAGTCCGGGGTGGGCGACCCAGGTCCCATCGTGACCGGCCTTCACCTCACGCAGTTTGTCGCGGCGTACCTTGTCGAGCGCTTCTTCATTGGCGGCGGCGTCATTGCGAATGGGAATCTGCGCGGCCATGCCGCCCATGGCATGAATGCTGCGGCGATGACAGGTTTGAATGAGCAACTCGACGTAGGAACTCAAGAAATGGCGCTCCATGGTCACGAGCGAGCGGTCGGGCAATACGAATTCGGGGTGGGCGCGAAATTTCTTGATGAAGCTGAAGATATAATCCCAGCGGCCGCAGTTCAGACCGGAGGAGTGTTCGCGCAGCTCGTACAGGATCTCGTCCATCTCAAAGGCGGCGAGAATGGTTTCAATCAAAACAGTGGCCCGGATGGTGCCGCGCGGAATGCTTAATTTGTCCTGCGCGAAACAAAAAATGTCGTTCCAGAGCCGCGCCTCAAGGTGGCTTTCAAGTTTGGGGAGATAAAAATAAGGACCGGTGCCCTTGGCAATCAAAGCCTTCGCGTTATGAAAGAAAAAAAGTCCGAAGTCGAAGAGAGAAGCGGAGATCGGCGTCCCGTTGACCGAAAAATGCTTTTCGTCTAGATGCCAGCCGCGCGGGCGCACAACGAGCGTAGCCAGAGTGGATCCTAATTCGTAGCGCTTCCCTTCCGGACTCAGGTACTGAATGGTGCCGCGAACGGCGTCCATCAAGTTTTGCTGACCTTCGAGGTTGTTGCTCCAAGTCGGCGAATTTGAGTCCTCGAAATCGGCCATGAAGACATTGGCGCCGGAGTTGAGGGCATTGATGATCATTTTGCGATCGACCGGGCCGGTGATTTCAACGCGGCGGTCAGTGAGATCGGCGGGAATGGGCGCAACTTTCCAATCGGCGTTGCGGATGGCAGCGGTCTCCGGCAAGAAGTCAGGCAACCAGCCTGCGTCGAGTTTCTGCTGAACCTGCTTTCGCCGCGCCAGGAGTTCCTGACGGCGGCTTTCGAATTTGGAAGCCAGTTTCGACAGGAAGGCCTGGGCCGGCGGCGTGAGTATTTCAGTCTGCCCTTTGGTTTCCACGAGGACGCTTGCGTTCGTCATGAACAATACGATAGTTCACCGGGACTGCTCAATTTTTCGTACTAGGTCAATTTGACCTAGTGGGACGCGGCGGACAGGGTGATTTGTCTCGGAAGGCCGACCTGTCATCTACTGCACGTGGGATGAGCAAATTTCACGTGAGGGTGGTCCACATGACAACTTCAAATTCCAGCTTGAAAACCAGTATCTGGATCAGCAGAGCGAGCATGCGCGTCACGGTTCCCGAAAACCCGATGGAAGCGCGTTTAGACGACGAGGCGACCGTCGAGGAGACCTACGAACTACTGCCGTCCGGCGACTAAGCGCGTTTGATTGCAGCAAAGCACAGATGGCGATGGCACTGAGTAAGCGCTTGTCTGTGATTGCAGTCGACGGGGCATTCCCAGGTTCGAACAAGGCAAACCGGAAGGGCCAGCATGAAGGCATTGCGAGGAGTTGAGGAGTTCGGAATAACCACTATGAACGTTTTTGATCAGCAGGTCGAAACCGCAAAGGAATGGTTCGCAAGGCCGCGGTTCAAGGGGATCATCCGCCTTTATTCGCCGCATCAGGTGGCAGAACAACAGGGCACGATCAGCGGAGACTATACGGTTGCGCGGCGGGCGGCGGAAGAGTTCTACGCGCGCTTGCGCGAACTTTTCGCCGAGCGCAAGCAGATCACGACCTTCGGACCATACTCTCCGGGCCAAGCCGTGATGATGAAGCGGGTGGGAATGGAAGGCATTTACCTGGGCGGCTGGGCCACGTCTGCCAAGGGATCAGCCAATGAGGATCCGGGCCCGGACCTGGCCAGCTATCCGCTTAGCCAGGTGCCCGAGGAAGCAGCCGGGCTGGTGCGCGCACTGCTTACCGCCGACAAGAACCAGCACTTTGCCCGCTCACGCATGACGGAACAGCAACGCGAAGCGACGGCGGTAGTCGATTTCCGGCCGTTTATCATCGCCGACGCCGACACTGGCCACGGCGGCGACGCGCACGTTCGCAATCTGATTCGGCGATTTGTGGAAGTCGGAGTTCCCGGCTACCACATTGAAGACCAGAAGCCGGGGGCGAAGAAGTGCGGCCATCAGGGCGGGAAGGTGCTGGTTGCCGAGGACGAACAGATCCGGCGGCTCAACGCCGCTCGTTTGCAGCTCGATATCATGCGGGTGCCGGGGATCATTGTGGCCCGCACGGATGCGGAATCAGCCACGTTTCTTGAAAACCAAAGCGACGAGCGCGACCAGCCTTTCATCCTAGGCGCAACTAATACTGCGGTTCCAACCTATCGCGTCGGGTACCTCGCCATTTTGAAGAAACTATCGCAATTTGGGGTCGACGAAGTCTACGGCCATCTTCTGTTTTCGGTATCGGAGAGTGAGTACGAGGCCGCTTTTGCATGGCTGGAACGCGTCGGGCTAATGGAGGCAATTGAATCAACGGCTCACGCGCTCAGGAACGCGACGCCGACGGAGACTGAGACTGCGCTCGACAAGATGGACACGCGCTACATGGAAGCCTGGCAAGCGGAAGCCAAGCTCAAGACCTTTGGAGGAGCGGTCGCCGACGCAATGCAATCTCGCGAGGACGACGGAGAGCGCTTCGATATGACGGTCGAGGAGTGGCAAGAGTTCGCCAAGCGCGCCTCGTTCTACGAAGTTCGAGAAAGAGCGCGAGCTATGGGCATCCACCTGGTGTGGGACTGTGAACTGCCCAAGACTCCGGAAGGGTTCTATCAAGTGCAGGGCGGCATCGACTATGCCATCGCCAAGTCGCTGGCGGCTGCCCCATTTGCAGACATTTTGTGGATGGAAACGAAAACCGCGGACCTGGAGGACGCTGAGAAGTTTGCTCACGCGATCCACGCGGTGTATCCCGACAAGATGTTAGCGTACAACCTGTCCCCCTCGTTCAACTGGGATACCACGGGGATGAGCGCTGAGCAGATGCGAGACTTCCCCGAGCAACTGGGCAAGCTGGGGTTTGTCTTCAACTTCATCACTTACGGTGGCCATCAAATCGACGGCCTGGCTGCGGAAGAGTTCGCGACTGCGCTCAAACAAGACGGAATGCTCGCTCTGGCGCGTTTGCAACGCAAGTTCAGGCTGCTTGAATCGCCGTACCGCACTCCGCAAACGCTGGTCGGCGGCCCGCGGCTCGACGGCGCGTTGATGGCCTCGTCCGGGCGAACAGCAGCCACCAAAGCCATGGGCAAGGGCTCAACGCAATTCCAGCACCTGGTGCAAATCGAGGTCCCGCCCAGATTGCTGGAACAGTGGCTGGCGGCCTGGGGAAAACACTGGGGGTATTCGTCGAAGATCCGCGTGCAATTGCGCCCGCACACGGCCGGCTCTGAACTTCTGGAGCTGACGGTGCTGGGCGGGTCCAATCAGGAAAAACTCGCGAACATTATTTTCGCGAGCCTGCAGGACCGCCGCGGCCGCAACTTCCTTTCGGTGCGTGATCAGAACACGTTCCTGACGTTTCGGAAGAAGCGGTTAATGACGCTCATCCAACTGTTTCTCATCCACCGTTACGCGGCGCACGCGGTGCATTACGTGACCCCAACGGAAGACAATGAGTATCAGGCGCAGAAGATGAAGAGCATCGGCATCTTCGCGGAAGTGCACACTGAAGTTGGCCAGATCATCGTCGCGCAAGTCGATAAAGACCGCGTCGCGGAACTGATCAAGCCGGAGTGCGAAAGTCTGCTGGAGATGATCCGCAAAGCGCCGGCAACCGTGTAATGCTGGTTCGGCGTGGGACGAGGATGTGCGCGGCTAGTAGTGCATGGCGGCGACGAGTTGCTGTTGCAAACGCAGATGCGTCTGCTGCATCGACGGGTCTTGGGCCACCGCCTTAGCCAGCAGAGCGTCGGCTTCCCGCGTTTGGCCAACTCTGTCCAGGGCAAGAGCAAGCCAGACCTGGGCAATGGGGCTGTTCTCCAATTCTTCCGCCCGTCGTAGACTGCGGACAGCGCCTTCGGGATCGTGCGTCAGCAGGAGCACGCGGCCGAAGGCAAACCAGGCGGGCGCCCAACCTGGCGTCAATTGCAGTGCGCGCTCATAGCAGGTGCGGGCCTCCGTGAAATTACCCTTGGACTCCAGTTCGTTGCCGAGCAGTATTTCCGCAGCGATGTTTCCGGGAGCGACCGCGACAGCGTGTCGCAACAGCGACATATTGTTTTTCCATGGCTGGGCCTCAGTGACTGCCGCGAGCGCCAGCACGCATAACAGACCTGCAGCCATGCAGTACTGAACGGGACGCCGGATGCGCGCCGCGAGCCAATCGCCGAACTCCGAGAGCGCCATGGCGGCAATCACGCAAAAGCCGACAGAGGGAATGTACAGGTAGCGGTCATGAACCAGGTCGCGCCAGTAGAAAACGCGGAAATTCAGCACCAGCACGAGAGGCAGCACGAGCAAAAGTGTTGCCACGATGCTCGCAGCAGAACGGTGACGCCAAACAAAAAAACCCAATGCCGCCACAGCTGCCAGCACTACGCTAAACGGAAACCAGAAATTCGATAAAGTTGCGCGTTCGACCAGATCGTAGTCGTAGAGCACGCTAGTGTGCGCGGGCCAGACCAGATGGCGCACGTAGAACCAGAGAGCGCTCGGCCAGGTTCTTGCCATGTCCAGCAACGATATGGGAGTGACGGTTTTTACGAAGCCATGGAGAACACGATTCCGCACGAGGAAATATAAGAACGCGATGACGAGGTAAGGCGCCAGGCTGACGGCAGAACGCGCAATCTGCGAAGGGCGGTCTGAGGATTCGAAAAAAGCAGTGGCCGCGATCACAGGGAGGGCAATCAGAGCCGTTTCTTTTGCGAACAACGCCGCCGCAAACGACAGAAGAGAAAGCGCCAGCCAGCCATAGCTTGTCGCGGCAGTTCCAGATGTTTGCCGGCTTTTGAGAAACGCGAGCAGCGAGCACAATATGGCCGCGAGCACCATCAACTCCGGCGAAGCTGACGGCCAGACGACGGTTTCAACATGCACGGGATGCACGGCAAAAAGCATAGCCGCTAAATACGCGGTTGTTCGCTGCAGTCCGAGGCGCAGGCCCACGTAGAAAAGAAGAACGGTGTTCCCAATATGAAGAAGCAACGAAACCAGATGAAAGCCGAACGGTCCCGGCCCAAGAAGAACTCTCGTAACGCATAGCTGTGAAAAGAACAACGGACGATAGAAAACCGGTTGCAGGCCACCGCTGGAGCCGGCGGACTTGGAGATCGCCTGCGTGAAGAATTTGGGAATATTTTGCAGCGACAGCAAATCGCGGTTGTCGACGATCTGGGGCGCGTCATCATAGACGAAGCCATAACCAAACGTGGGCAGGTAAGGAGCCGCGGCGGCCAGGACGAGAACCAAGACCCAAAGCCAGCGGTATGGGGTTCGACTCTCTGCGGACACCGCGACCAACTCCGCAGGACATTCGGATGGGGCAGTCATGAGCTGTTCTCATGTTGCTCGCAACGTTAGTCGCGCTGCAATCACGGCAGGCATGCGAGTATTACCTTGGTGTTGGGTCGAGCTGCCGGTCGACCCGGAGACCACGCCGAGTTTCATGGCGTTGACGAGTTTCAAGAACGAATACCGCCCCATAAGTTGAGAAGCCCATCAGGGCCCTGCCGGACGGGGTTCGGTTGCAATCTTCAGGGCTCAGGCGTAAAGTGGCTCTCGCTTTCCACCCAAGGGGAATCCAACAAATTACTTCAGGAGAATCAGCCATGAAGAAACTATGCCTGCTTGCATTGCTGGCGGTGTCCGCGACCCTGCCACTGATGGCGCAAAGCGCATTTAATGGGACGTGGAAGGCCGATCTCGGCAGCTATCAGCCGCCAACCAAGCCCGATGAGTATCTGCTGAAGGACGGCATGTATGAATGCAAGACGTGTGTTCCGCCTTACAAGATTAAGGCAGACGGCACTGATCAGCCCGTCAAAGGCCATCCCTACTTCGATACCGTAGCCATCAAAGTCGTGGATGACCACACCATTGAAGAGACTGACAAAAAGGCCGGCAAGATCGTTACCACTTCAAAAACTGTAGTTTCGGCAAACGGAAACACCTCGTCGTGGGAATTCAGCGACAGCAGCGACTCCAGCGGCGCACCGGTGACGGGCAACGGACAAAGCACGCGTGTGGGCAAGCAACCCGCGGGATCGCACGCGATTTCAGGTTCCTGGCGAACCAGCAAGCTGGAAAACATGTCGGACAACGGACTGCAGATCACTTACAAGGTCGAGGGAGACACTTTGAGCATGTCCACCCAGACCGGACAAAGCTATACCGCAAAGCTGGATGGAACCGAAGCGCGGTACAACGGCGATCCCGGAACTACCAGCGTGCAGGTGAGGAGCAAGGGCAAGAACACAATCGAAGAAATCGACAAACGGGATGGGAAAGTCGTCAGTGTGGCCAAAATGACCGTATCGGATGACGGCAAAACCATGCACATCGATTTCCAGGACAAGCTGCACGGTACCAGCAGCACGATTACGGCAACCAAGCAGTAACTTTCGGCAGAATTGTCCTTGCGGATTAGAATAGCGCGCACCGGTGGCGCTTGCCTCGGGCGGCAAGCTAAGGCCCTTATGAAATCCAATCGCCGCTCGGCGCTGGCGGACCTGGCAGGTGTTCCCAGCCGACGAGGCTTACTGACATGTCGATGAGTGTATTCGTGAACGCTCCGGGAGAGGATTGGTGATAGTAGCCTGTTCCCGCGACTTCGCCCATTTCGACTATGTGGTTTCCCGCCCAAGGGTCCCTTCTTGCGCACCGCGCCTCGGCTCACCACCTGAAATCTAAAAGAATTTGCCAACCCAACAGACCAAGCAGTGCCAAACGCATCAAAACTTAAAGTATGTTCCGATTGATGAGCACCAAGTTCCTCTCTATGGTCTTAATTGCATGCTAGTACGCTCCCGTATTCGCTCCATGTGTTTCCTTCTAATCGGATCCATGTGGTTTTTGTGGCCAATGGCGACGCTTGCCATAGATTCAGCCGACCAACACGCAAAGTTGGAACTTGTTTCAGAGCAAGACGCAATTGTGCCCCACCGTCAACTGCGGTTGGGCATCCGCTTTGATCTTGAAGAAGGGTGGCACACCTACTGGATCAACCCTGGCGACTCGGGCGAGCCTCCACGGATTGAATGGGAGTTGCCAGCGGGATTCAAGGCGGGATCCATTCAATGGCCCTATCCATCGCGGCTCTCTACTCCTCCACTCGTGGACTACGGCTACGAACACCAGGTCCTGCTTGCTGTCCTGATTCGACCTCCGCGGCAATTAGAAGACGGGGCAGCCGAGAAGATTGTTGCGCACATCCGCTATTTGGTTTGCCGTGACGTCTGTATTCCCGGACAGAAGCAACTAGTCCTGACACTGCCCGTGAAAGCCCATGCTGGAGCGAGTTCGGATCTTCCTGTTTTTGAGTCCACTCAGCCGCGGCTACCCAAACCGATGCCCGCCGGGTGGAGGATTTCGGCGGCCTCTAAAGGCGACGAATTCCAGCTCACTCTGAAAACACGACCTTTGGCGAGAGATCTGCAGTTCTTTCCGTTGGAGCCGGAACAGATCGACACCGGCGCTCCGCAGACATTAAGCGTGCTTCCGGGAGCCGTTCGCTTGCATCTTAAGAAATCGAATCACTTGTTGAAGCCGATTTCACACATACAGGGCGTGATGGTAATTTCGGGAACGGCCTACATGGTGGACATTCCCGTATCACTGGCATCCCGCTGAGCTTTGTAAAACGCAGTCCGAAGAAACTTATGGAGATGATCATGAAACGGAATCTGTGGTTTAGTCTGGCAGTTTCGGTTTTGCTTGCCTGTTTCGCGCAGGCGCAGCGAGTGGGAGAACCGGTGCCTGATTTCCAGGCGACTGACAGCAACGGTCACATCCAGAAGCTTTCGCAATATCGCGGAAAGTTTGTGGTTCTGGAGTGGCACAATAACGGCTGTCCTTACACGCGGAAGCACTACGAAAGCGGCAACATGCAGCGCTTGCAAAAAGAATGGAGGGACCGGGGCGTGATCTGGTTCACCGTAATCTCCTCCGCGCCCGGGCTGCAAGGCTATGTGACGGCGCCGGAAGAGAATGAATATCTGAAGCGCATGAACGCTGTGCCTACGGCTGCTCTCTTGGATCCCCAAGGCGATCTGGGGCGTCTGTATGCCGCCAAGACGACACCGCACATGTTCATTATCGATCCCAAGGGAGTGCTCATTTACGACGGGGCCATCGACAGCAAGGCCACGACGGACCAGAGCGACATTGCTACCGCGACGAATTATGTGTCACAAGCTCTAGAGGAGGCGATGGGCGGCAGGCCTGTGAGCACACCCACCTCGCGGCCCTACGGATGTTCGGTCAAGTATGCTCATTGAGAAATGCTCGTCGCACATTCTTTGTAAACGCTGACCTGCTCCCCAGAAACTAGACCAGTGAAAATGTGACTTCTCCGATTTAGGATGCACCGCCTATCAGCGCCTCTCCGTTACTCGCCAGTTGTTGGAGCAGGCCAAGCTTGCTCTCGATCTCGCCCAGTCCCGCTACAAACTCGGACTCGGCTCCATCGTCGAACTAAGTCAGGCCCAGCTCCAGGAGACGCAAGCAGAAATCAGCTACGCCGAAGCCGGTTACGATTACCGCCTGAGCCTGGCCGTTCTCACCTACGAAACCATCGGAATCTGAAGAACGTGGGACTTTTTGATTCTCCCCAAAATGAAGCGAAAGAGAGCCCCGCGCGCGCGGCAACGATCAGAAGGCGAAACGAGCACCGACTGTCGGAGCACAGTTGTTGTCGGAGAAATAGGGAACACCCGGGCCATGAGGAATGGCGATGGCCAGTCCGCCGGTCACCCAGGAATACGCGACCCCGGCAAAACCGTCGAAACGCTTGGTGAAGTGATGATCGATGTAGAACGATCCCTCATTGAGGGTGCCGGCGCAGGAACTGCGGAAATTCCCGGGCACGCAGGTGGGCGGAACACGGAAGGTGTTCTGCCGCTGTTGATACCAGGCGAACGTGAAGTCGGTTTTGCTGCGGTAGGTGTACTTCGCGCCTGTCCACCAGATGTTCACCAACTTTTCAGAATCAAGATTGTTGTCTTCGACTCCGCTCATGATATAGCCCCCCTGGTCCGAGGCGCCAACGCCCAACGGGTTCTTCGGGTTGTTCTGCCAGATGTATTCGTAGCCGACAAAAAACTTGAACGGATCCCACTTATACTTCGCAGCCACCATAATTCCGTAGTTGTCGGTTACGATCCCATATACGGTGTCGTTCGGGTCGATCAGATTGGTCCCGGTGATCTGGGTTGTATCGATGCTGTCAGTGGTCGACTGATATGGCGCTGACAAGCTTTGAGGCCCCAGTAAGGGGTTCAACACGCTGATCGCCTGGTTATAGTGTTGGGGGACGATGTCGGCGGAGAACTTGCCGAAGTCTGCGCCGATGTCGAATCCATAGGCGTTGTTATGTGCTGATTGCGGTATACAACTCGTCGCGCTCCAGGGCGAACCCGACGCTGCCGCAGGGTCGTAGCAGCCGGCCGAACCATCCGCGAATTTATACATCGCGCCGAAATGAACGGGGCCAATGGTGATTCGATACTTCACGGCGTCATCCCAGCGGCTGTTTTCGGTGTCGCCGCCGCCGGCCATTGTGCCGTTATACCCGATGTAAGAAAAGGCATAGGCGCCGCCCGCGGGGTCGTAAAGGAGCATCGCATCGGTGCCGAGAGAGCGCTGACGACCGAAGGTCAGCGTGCCGAAATGCACGGACGATATCCCGCCATAGATTTCGTCATTGAAGGGTTGGCCCGCGCGCGCGCCGTCGATCGCTTCCGAATAGGCGCTTCGGGG
>Ga0187784_10000684_pt1 | contig 25411 bp, 23 predicted proteins | sample 1015_SJ02_MP15_2_FD_132964 | JGI IMG/M metagenome (GOLD analysis project Ga0187784, IMG submission 132964) | Tropical peat soil microbial communities from peatlands in Department of Meta, Colombia - 1015_SJ02_MP15_20_MG | ecosystem: Environmental > Terrestrial > Soil > Wetlands > Peat | place... | reverse complement strand
GGATAGACGGTCGGCATCATGCCGCTCCACTCGTTGCGCGCCTGGTGCAGATCGGAGTGGCAGATACCGCAGAAGAGAATGTCAATTTGCACGTCGCGTTCGGTGGGATCGCGCCGCGCGATCGTAGTGGAAGCAAACGGCGACGTGGCGCTGCTGACGGAATAAGCTTTCGCTTTGTGCATGGTGTGATTTGAACCTCCTTGGCAGATGCTCTTGGAAATCTTACGACGCGCCCTTGGCAGCCGGCGCGGAAGCTGAGAAAAACTGACCAAGTTGCGGATCGAGACCACGCGAATTCCGCAGCCGAACCGCCGGCCGGCCTAAATCGGTCCCCGTTTTCTGTTCCCTGTTCCCTGTCCTCTTACGCCGCCTTCAGCCCGAACCCGTCCGGGTCTTTGCCGCGCAGGCGCCGCCACAACACCTGCGCGGTGGGAATGTTGAGGGTGGCGCAAAAGATCTTGCGCAATTGGCCCGGCGGGCAGGCCAGCGGTTTCATGCCGTGCCACGAATGCGGCGTGCGCTGAAAGAGCAGGCTGGCGTTGCCCGCCGGCCCGTGCGCGGCGGCGACCTTCAGCTCGTCGAACGACGGCGCCGAATGCGTCGAGAGCGGCTTGTCGCTGGCCAGGATCAGCGTCTCGCCGCCCCACGCCTGGTCCCATTCTCTCCCATCGTTGAAGTGAAAGATGTGTGTGGCCCGCTTGCGCGCCGCGTCGCAATGCGGCGAAACTGAACAGCCCGCCCAGGCGTAGTGCCACGAGAACGTCGGAATGTAGTTACGGGGCCCCAACAGGCGCCGCAAGAAGTGCTGGTAATAGTCGCTGCGAAGCTCGTCGAGAAACTCCTGCCACGGCTTGGGCAACTTGAGTCCCGCCTTGTAGTGCAGCATGTAGCGGTTGTGCGGCATTTGGCCGTGGCCGCGCTTCATGTCCACGTGCTTGTCGAATTGCTCCACGCCGGGCAGGGACTGGCGCAGCCGCTCGTAGCCTTCTACCGTCAGCGAACGATCGATGTGAATGTAGGGATAGGGCTGCGCCTTTTGAAACTTCTCCGCGGAGAGGCTTTCCAGCGCCTCGCAGTTCAGGTAATTCATTCCGTGCGACCTCGCAAAACGATCTGTTGGAGTATTGTCGCCAGACCTCGGGGATTCGGGGATCGGTCCACTGCTATTTTACTTGCGCAGCTTTCCGTGCGACCGCTCCAACTCTGCTAACTCCGCTACCGCCGCTTCCTCGCTCCCTTGCTCCCTTGCTCTCTCGCTCCCTGCCTTTCGCGCACTTTGAACCAGACTGGCGTCCCCTTGAAGCCGAAGGCCGCGCGAATTTGGTTTTCTAAGAATCGCTCGAAGGCGAAATGCAGCTTGACGCCGCGATCAGTGAACAGCACAAAGGTGGGCGGGGCGACGGCAGCCTGCGTCATATAGAAGATGCGAACCCGCTTCGCCATGGGCACGGGCGCGCGCTGAAAATCGATCCGCTCCAGAAAGCGATTCATCTGCCCTGTCGAAACGCGCTTGCGCCGCTCCCGGGCCACGGTGAGCACCTCGCGCAGCACGCGGTTTACGCCCTTGCGATCGGGACCTGTCGCTTCGAGCGCAGAGAGAAAAATTACTGGCGCGTAGTCGAGATACTTCAGCGTTGCCCGCAATTGCCGCTCAAAGATTTCTTTGCTGGCAGGCGGCTTTCCGTCCGTGCGCCCCGTTGTTACAAGATCCCACTTGTTCACGAGGAGGATTACGCTGCGCCCGCTCTCGTGCGCGTACCCGCCGATGGTTGCGTCGCTGGCCGTCACGCCTTTCGTGGCATCAATCACCAGTAGCGCCACGTCGGCTGCTTCGAGTTGACGCCGCGCCATCACCACGCTCAGCTTCTCGGCCATCAGCTTGGTCTTGCCCTTGCGCCGGATTCCCGCCGTATCCACAAAGCGAAGCGTATTGCCTTCGAACTCCACCAATTCGTCGACCGCGTCACGTGTGGTGCCGGGGATCGGCGAGACGATCGCGCGCGTCGTCCCTGTCAACGCATTCAATAGCGTCGATTTGCCCACGTTAGGACGGCCGATGATGGCGATCGAGGTCTCATGCGGATCGAATTCGCCGTGGGTGCGGAGCAGCTTCGAGCCGCGCTTTTCGCTTTCCGCCTTTGCAGCTTCGGAGGATGGTTGACAAATCTTTTGCCTCGTTCCCACAGGGGCTAAAGCCCCTCGTTCTATTGGGCTCTTCTCGGCACCCTTCGGCAAGCTCAGGGCAGGCTCGAAGTCGTGCCCTTTTACAAAGCTCATCTTTGAGACGCACTCTAACTCGCTAGCCTGTTGACTCGCGCTTTTGTCGTCTCGCGGCTTTGCTCCCTCGCTCCCTTGCTCCCTTGCTCCTTCTCTCTGCGGCCCCTCAAGCATGGCCTCTGCAATCGCGTCCAGCAGCTCCCCCACTCCCTGCCCGTGCTCCGCGCTCGCTGGGAACACTTCGCCAAACCCCAGACGGCGCAAGTTCTCTGCCTGCGCCGCAAGAGCTTCGCTCTCCACTTTGTTTACCGCGAGAAACACCGGTTTGCCGCTGCGCTTTAAGAGCCGCGCCAGATCGTAGTCGGGCCGCGTGAGCTCGGTGCGCGCATCGACCACCATCACCAGGGCATCGGCTTCTTCCAGCGCGACTTTGGCTTGCGCAAAGACCTCGGCGGGAATCAGGTCGGGATCGTCGGGGACGATGCCGCCGGTATCGACCAATCGGTAATGGCGGCCCGCCCACTCGTACTCGCCGTAGATGCGATCGCGCGTAATCCCGGGCTCGTCGCCGACAATCGAACGCCGGCGGCCGGTAATGCGATTGAAGAGCGTGCTCTTGCCGACGTTGGGCCGGCCCACGATGGCGACGAGCGGCAGCGCTGCAGAGCTCGCGCTCCCCGGACCGACCGATCTGCGATACGTGGGCAAGAGGACTCCATCACGGCCCGGCGAAGAATGCGCAGGCTCTCCTCCATTCTCACTGACGGATCTGGTCAGTTCGAAATGCGCCGGCGGCCGTATGCCTCGAAAACGACATCTTTGCTCGGCAGACCTTAACCGAGCGGCCGCGGCGGGGCTGGCTGGATCCCCCACCTCGGCGAAGTGGGAAGAATCTGCGTCTTCGCCGAAGGCACCGGCGGAGGGAATCTTCTTCGACGGTGAACGGCAATGGTTACTTTTGGGCATTTTCGACTCAGCCGATCCGAATGGGGCGCCGCGGTCATCTATGACCTACGGAAGTAACTGATTGCGGAAGGCTTATCGTGAACTTGACGCTCCGAACACGTGCTTTGGAGCACGGAGTGCACTATGAGGGGAAAACGAGGCTTTGCAGGGCGCTCTGAAAGAGCAACAAGTAATGATCAGAGGCGGTTACCAATAGTGGAGGGGGATTCCAAGAAACGGTGATTGTCGCAGTGGGGAAATGACGTTAGGACATTAGAAGAGCCTAATGTTCCACGGCATTGGGAGTCGCCGTGCCTATGAAGGGAAGCCGGGAAAATGTCTTAGCCGCTCTGGCCACTATTGCAGCGACAGGAACCGTCGGAGTCATTACCGGCTTCATGCTCGGCTGTACTCTGGCGATTCCGCTTGCAGAGGTTCATCTCAAGAAGTACCTCGAGCGCGTAGCGAGCCAAGATAACGCCACGCTGCAGGAAGCCCAAAACCTGTTGGCTGGGCTCAAGCATTCCGCGAAACCGCCGTGCTCCGACGCCGAACTGGGGGCTTTCCGCGATCTTGTCTTCCAAGCGGACTATGTGAGGGATGCCGGGCGGATGCACGGGGGACGGATTGAGTGCTCTGCGGCCCAAGGCCGGCCGCTGCGGCCGATTGGACTGTTTCAAGCGGGGCCCACGTCCGCGGACGCCACGGCGGCTGAGGGCAGTCCGGCTCCGATTTACGATCGCGAGTTGAAACGGGCGGGAATTCAAGAGGGCGACCTGTTTGTCGTCTTCGGCTCGGAATTGCCAACGGTTGAAGGATCCCTGCCGGTGCATCTAGCGGTCGACGCATACGGAGCCGTCTCGAGCGGCTTATCCGATCAGGGTTCGATGGAAGCTTTAGAGAATGAGGCAAACGATGACGTGGAGCGCCGAGGCGACACGCTGACCGCGAAACACTGTTCGCCGCTGCTGTCGAATTGCGTAACAGCATCGCTGAGCGTAGGCGAAGCGCAAAGAGGAGAACTGGCCGCGATCTCAGGGACGTCGGCGCTGGGCGGCATCGCTGGCGCTTTGCTGGGGGCGGCTCTTTGTCTACTTCGCCGCCGCAGCCGTTCCATGCATCGGCAACTGAGGCGGGCAGTGGCGGAAGAGCGACTGCACCTCGCCTATCAGCCGATTGTGAATCTGTCAGACGGGAAGATTGTGGGCGCCGAGGCGCTGGCGCGATGGACTACAGACGACGGATCTTCAGTGGAACCGGAGGTATTCATCAAGGTCGCAGAGGAGCATGGCTTTATCGGCTCAATCACAAACTTTGTGCTGCGGCGCGCATTGAAGGAGTTCCGTGAGGTGTTCGAGAAGATACCGGGCTTTCATCTGAACATCAATATTGCGGCGGCAGACTTGGTCGATCCTAAATTCCTGCCCATGCTCGGTCAGGTTGTCAGCGAGGCCAAGGTTCGGCCGAGCAACCTGGTTCTGGAAGTGACGGAAAGCTCCACCGCCAGCCGGGACGACGCCATGGAGTCGATCCGCTCGCTGCGCGAAAGAGGCTACGGCATCTATATCGACGATTTCGGGACCGGCTATTCCAACCTTTCGTATCTCTTATATCTTTCGGTGGACAAGATCAAGATCGACAGGGCATTCGTCCGGGCAATTGGAAGCGAATCGGTGACGGTGGCAATCCTGCCGCAGATCATCGCCATGGCGCGTTCGATGAATTTGGGAGTGGTGGTGGAAGGAATCGAATCGGAAAGACAAGCTCATTACTTTTCCTCCGACGACGTCAAGGTCGATGCCCAAGGATTCTTATTTGGGCGCCCCATACCGGCAACCGAGTTTCTGAAACTTGTGGGTCTGGCCGGCGATCGACCCGAGATCGAGGGCAACCCCGAAGCTGCCGCAGTACCCGGCCCATGGGGCCGGCTCGCGAGCGAGGTTCAGGCCGCGATCGTTCGTTAAGCTCGGGACATCTCACCAACTATGCAGCCAATCGGCGTCGCGGCCGATGCGCACGGGCGTGTGGAAGAGCTCGCTGAGGCGCGGCTCGGTGAGCAGCTCTTCTCGCGGGCCGTCGCCGGCGATGCGTCCGTCGCGCATAAGGATGATGCGCTCGATCTCCGGCAAGATGTCGCCCAGGTGGTGAGTGACCATGACGAGGCCGGTGCCTTCGCGGGCAAGGCCGCGGAGGGTTTCGCGGAGCTCGCGCTGCGCGGCGAGGTCCAGCGCGTTGGAGGGCTCGTCGAGCAGAAGCTGGCGGGGACGATGGACGAGGGCGCGGGCAATGAGAATGCGGCGCTTTTCTCCGGCCGACATGGCGCCGACGAGCTGGCCGGCCAGATGCGCGGCTTCGATGCGTTCGAGGGCCTCGCAGGCGTGGCTGCGCATTTCCTCGGTGACGTGCAGGTTAGGCCAGAGGGTTGACGCCGAAAAGAAGCCGGCGATGACGGCGTCGAGGCCGGTGGTGACGGCGGTGCGCTCGCCGGGCAGCTCGCCGCCCGTAGGGCCGGCGCTGACAACCCCGAAGTGACGGCGGAGTTCCGTCAGGTCCCATCGCTCGCGGCCGAAGATGCGCACGCTCATGCCGGGCTGGACGATGGGATAAAGCTGGCACGTGATGGTGAGGATGAGCGTGGATTTGCCGCAGCCGTTGGGGCCGAGAATTGCGACATGCTCGCCGGCGCGGATGGTGAGATCGATCTCGTGGAGAACGATGCGGTCGCCGCGAGCGACGTTGACGTTGCGGAGGCGGAGGAAGTCGTGCGAGTTGACGGGCTCTTGATCCATTTCTAGACGACAGGGTCGCCCCACCTGTTAGATTAATTGGATTCACTCCATGAGCGATTTTTCTCAGTACCTGATTCCCCGAGGCTTCAAGTTTGCGGCCGCGAAGGCCGGCGTGAAGGCCAGCGGACGCCCGGATTTTGCCGTGATCGTGGCCGATGCGGCGGCGAGCGCGGCTGCGGAGTTTACTGCGAATCGCGTGCAGGCGGCGCCGCTGATCGTGGACAAGGAGCACCTGAGCGCGACCGGCGGGCGAGTGCGCGTGGTAGCTGTGAATGCAGGCAACGCGAACTGCGCGGCGGGCGAAGCGGGGCTGATTGCGGCGCAAGTGACCTGCGCAGCCGCGGCAAAGGTCTTCGGATGCAGCGAGCAGGAGGTGTTTCCGTCGTCGACAGGAATCATCGGCGTGCCGTTGCCGGCGGAGAAGCTGATCGCCGCGATGCCGGAAATGGCTGCGACGCTCAGTGCGAGTGCTACGAGCTTCGATGCGGCGGCGCAGGCCATACTGACGACGGACACGGTGAAGAAGTCGGCGTTTGCACGGCTCGAAGTGACCGATGGCGCGGCGGGCGGCGCGATCGGAACGGTTCGCGAGGTGCGCATTGCAGCGTTCGGAAAAGGCGCGGGAATGATCCATCCGCAGCTTGTGCCGCACGCGGCACTGCACGCGGCAAACCACGCAACCATGCTGATCTACATCATGACGGACGCGGCGATTGAGGCAGCGGCGCTGCAGGCGTACCTTCGGAATGCAGTAGAGGTAAGCTTTAACCGCATCTCCGTGGATGGCGATACGTCGACCAACGACACGGTGCTATTGCTGGCGTCAGGCGCGTCAGGCGTGCGCATCGGCGCGGGCGACGCGGCGTTTGCCGAGGCGCTCACCGAGGTCTGCACTTCGATGGCGCGCCAAGTGGTCGGCGACGGCGAGGGATTGGCGCACGTAGTGGAGCTGCGCATTGAAGGCGCAGCGAGCGACGCCGAGGCGCTGCGCGTGGCCAAGGCGATTGCGCATTCGCCGCTGGTGAAGACGGCTTGGGCGGGCTGCGATCCGAATTGGGGGCGACTGATGGCCGCGATTGGCTATTCGGGCGCGCAGATCGATCCGGGGCGCATCGATATTCGCTTCGGCGATCTCGAGATTTGCCGCGACGGCGGGCGCGCTCCGAAGTTCGACGAGGCGGCCGCGCACGCCTATATCAGCCGGCGGGAGTTTTCGATTGCGATCGATCTGCATCAGGGGACGGGTAAGTGCGTGTTCTGGACCACAGACCTGACGGTCGAGTACGTGCATATCAATGCGGATTACTCGACTTAGGCGGCGAACCTACCATTCCCAATCCGCGTCTGCTTCGTTCGCGAACTCTGGCCAGATCAACTTATCCTCGCCAAGCGCCGCGATTGCTTTGCTAGCTTCGGCCCAGCCTTGTCGTGGCGATTTCTTTGGGTGAGGCAGCTCACGGTTTCTTCCGTGGACGAGAGCCGCGGCACGATCCTCGGGCCCGGCGTGCTTGGGCGACAGCTTCGAGGATGGGGTTTTGGGCGAGTTTCCCAGTCTGCGGATTTTCGTCGACATCGCTGTTTCCCAATAATGGCAAAGTTATCACGCGGATGAAAATTGGCCTCGGCGACCTGCGAGGCTATTTCGCGCGCGGATGGGTGCGACCAAACCTCCGTCAGTGGCCCTTATATTCTTCACTTGCGGTCGTTTGGCTGCTGCGAGGAGTTGCGGAAAAAGCCCGCGCCGGGCTGCGCGGATTGGGACACGTCGACCTGACGCCGTCAACGTGCTCGTACAGAGACGAATGTACTGTGCTCCAAAGCGGATCGAGGATAAAGTCAATGCCCTCGCGGCGCGCGAGTTTTGCGGCAGGGACAAAATCAGCGTCCCCTGCGACCAGGACAATCTGATCCACCTGGCGCTTGAAACTAAGCGACGCAATGTCTAATCCGATGCGCATGTCGACACCCTTTTGTATCGTCGCGTATTCAAAATCGTCGTCTGTCAGATCCTTGAAATCAAGGCTGCCGTCCAGGAGTTGCTTCAGCCTGCCTTCTCGAAGGCGCCACTCCGCATGTTCAAGCAAGTGTCCAAGTCGCAACGCGACCTTACGTTGCTTCCTTAATTCATCGTGTAAAGCAAGGCGGAAAATCGACTGCGGAGTCTTGGAAAAATCGATAGCAGTGCGCGTTTTAGGATGGTGCGCTTTTTTCATCAGTGGCGGGCAATCGTAGAAGAAGATTCTGTAGAGTTCATGACGAACCGTACGGTGGGGAGATTTCTCTTCAAGGTGCGAGAGCGCCAACTCAAAGGCAGTTCGCGCGACAACCTTCGCATCAGTTTTATCTTTGTTCGGGTAGCAGGCTGGGAATCTGCGCAGGAAGAATCCGCCGTCGATCAAAATAGCGGTTGGCATGACTCGCTCAAAAAGAATAGCCCTCGGGATCGGCCCCCACGGGATCGAAAGTGGACGGCGTACTGCCGGGGCTGTTAAATCAAAGATAACACGATTTCCCAATCGTGAAAAGCAGAGCGATTCGAAGGGTTGCCCCCCGCTGTAAACGCAAGAGAACAAGATCACTTCGCGCGAGGGTGGGTGCGATCGTATACCTCAGTGAGCTGAGCGGCGGTGAGCTGGGTGTAGCGCTGCGTAGTGGAGAGGCGCTCGTGGCCGAGCAGCTCCTGAATGGCGCGCAGATCGGCGCCCTCTTCGAGCAGGTGAGTGCCGAAGGCGTGGCGCAGCGTGTGAGGATGAACGTCAGAAGATAGGCCGCGCAGGATGGCGATGCGCTTGACAATGCGGCCAACGCTGCGCGTGGTGAGGCGCGCCTGGCCGCCGTGGGAGACGCCGCGAAGCTGAAGATTGAGGAAGAGCGCCGGCGTCTCGGCTTTTCCCTGCCCGGCGATCGCTTTTGGCTCGGCGGCCGCGGCCAACCGAGCCGACCGTTCGCCGAGATAGGCGCGCAGCGCTTCGCCGACGGCGTCGCCCAGCGGGACGTAGCGCTGCTTCTGCCCTTTGCCGCGGACGAGGACGGCTTCGTTGGCCCAATGGATGTCGTCGAGATCTAGGCCGACGAGCTCGGCGTTGCGGATGCCGCAGCCGTAGAGCATTTCAAGGATGGCTTTGTCGCGGGCGGGCCAACTGGCCGCATCGCCGCCGACCGAATCGACGGCGCGATTCAATTGCTCGATGGAGGGCACGCGCGGCAGGTGCTTGGGCAGGCGCGGCGTGGCCACCAGCGACGCGGCATTCTGCTGAATGTGGCCGGCGTGGGCGAGCCACCGGAACCAACTACGAATAGCCGCAAGGGCGCGGGCGGCCGAGGCCTTCGAAAGGCCGCGCTCGTAGAGCGAGCCGAGGTAAGCGCGGATGTGCGTGTGCTCGATTTGTGCGACCCCGAGAGCAAGATCGCGTTTGCCGAACCACGCAGCGAATCCGTACAGCTCGCGTTGATAGGCGCGCAAGGTGTGGGCCGAGGCGCCACGTTCGTTGGCCAGCACGCGAAGATACGCTCCAGCGAGTTCATCGATGCCAGAGCCGAAGGGCGCGCCGGAGACGGGCGTCGTTGCGGAAGTGCTCATGCTTTTTCCTCGCGGGAAGCTTTCTTAAGAACGAGACGTGGGCCGGGACGAGCGCTCTCGATCGCATCGGGATCGGGGGGACGGCGCGCCGCGCGGGGATGATGCATGCGATGCACCGCCTTGAGGCGGCCCAGCGCCAGATGGGTGTAAACCTGCGTAGTGGAGATGTCGGCATGGCCGAGCATCGTTTGCACGCTGCGCAGGTCGGCGCCGTGCTCGACCATGTGGGTGGCGCAACTGTGGCGCAGGCCGTGCGGGCTGGTGGAGCGGTTCATGCGCTTGACCAGATGCCAGATCCATTGCCGTGTGAGGGGCATGCCGCGCAGCGAAAGGAAGAGGCGTGGACGGCCGCTCCAGCCCGCGGACGAAAACCTGTCCGCGGAAACCCCGGCCGGGCGCGGGCCTTTGCTCTTTCGCGCCGAGCTGATGCGTTCGAGGTGCGGGCGGCCCTCGCGCAGGTACTCCTCGAGGGCACGCAGCGCGGCGCGGCCCAGCGGCACAATGCGCTCCTTGTCGCCCTTGCCGCGCACCAGAACGCGGCCCGCATCGAGGGCAAGATCGCTGGTTGCCAGAGCCGTGACCTCGGAGACGCGCAGACCGCCCGCGTAGAGCAGCTCCAGGATGGCGCGGTCGCGCAGCGCGATGGCGTTGGCCTTGGGATGGGAGGTGGCCATGCCGGCGCGCTCCAGCATCTCCGCGACTTCCGGCTCGGCGAGGGACTTGGGCAGGACTTTCCAGGTCTTGGGAGATTCGATGTTGACCGTGGGGTCGTGCCAAATGCGCATATCGACGCGCTTGTCCAGCAGCAGCCAGCGATAAAAGCCGCGCAGGCAGCTCAACTTGCGCGCGGCGGAGCGCGAGTCGATGCCGTGGCTGCGCAGGTGCTCGAGCAGCGCGGCGACGTCGGCTTCGGCGGCCGTGAAAAGAAGGCGATTGCGGCCTTCGAGGAACTCGGCAAAAATGCGCAGATCGCTCAAGTAGGCCTCGCAGGTGAGCGGCCGCAGGCCCTTTTCTACTCTCAGATACGAATTAAAGTCGTTTAATAGTGGAAGGTTGTTCTGGGTCTCCACAAATGAGATTATGGGCGTGTTCGAGCGGCGGCTCATGAGAGGCGGGAGGTTACCGAACCACGTTCATAACGGCATCAAGAGCAGCAATACCACAGCTTGCGATCGGAGATACGATTGGCCCAATAGTTCAGGACAGGCGTTGCGAGACGCAAGTGAATTGGCCGGAATTGGGGAAAAAAGGATCGCGGGCCTGCTTTGCCGGAGCGCAGGCCGTTGACCGGTCATGCCGGCCCGGCAAATTGCCGATACACTTGTTTCCGGAGTGTGCGCGGAGGAAGCGCGATGTCGAAGAACGGAAAGAAACACGATAAACACGGGGAAGGGGAGGGGAACGGCTTCCATAGTCACCTCGCAGCCAAGGACGCACCTCACGAAGCACTGCGCCTGGGCAAGGACTGCGACTACGAGCGGGAGTTGCGGCGGCTGCAGATCGAGCTGGTGAAACTTCAAGAGTGGATCAAGCACGAAGGTCTGCGGGTCGTGGTCCTGTTCGAGGGGCGGGACGCGGCGGGCAAGGGAGGGGCGATCAAGCGCATCGCCGAGTCGCTGAATCCGCGAGTTTGCCGCATCGTCGCCCTCGCGACGCCGACCGAGCGGGAGAAGACGCAATGGTACTTCCAGCGGTACGTCGCGCACCTGCCGGCGGCAGGCGAGATGGTGCTGTTCGACCGGAGCTGGTATAACCGCGCCGGAGTGGAACACGTGATGGGGTTCTGCACCGAGCGCGAGTATCTGGAGTTTCTGCAGAGCTGCCCGGAGTTTGAGCGCATGCTGCTGCGCTCGGGAATCATTCTCATCAAATACTGGTTCAGCGTGAGCGACGAGGAGCAGGAGCGGCGATTCCAGGACCGCATGCACACGCCGACCAAGCGATGGAAGCTGAGCCCCATGGACCTGGAATCGCGCAAGCATTGGGCCGACTACTCGCGCGCCAAGGACGAGATGTTTGCTGTGACCGACACCAGGCAGTCGCCGTGGTATGTGGTGAACGCGGAAAGCAAGAAGTCGGCGCGGCTGAACGTGATCAAGCATCTGCTGTCGTTGATTCCGTACAAGGACCTGACGCCGGAGCCGTTGAAGCTCCCCCCGATCGAAAAGTCGAAGTACGTACGCCCGCCGATCGACGAACAGAAGTTTGTGCCGCAAGTGTATCGGTGAGGTAGGGGGCAGGGACTAGGGACTAGGGACTAGGGACTAGAGAACGACCTCAAGGCGCGGCGCGCAAAGTCACGATTTCCGGCCGAAGAGCGCCTTCTTTCGCAACGGTCAGCAATCCCACCGCCACCGGCAGATCGAAGCGGCGCGGCCCGCAGGAGCCGGGATTGAAGTAGAGCACGCCGTGCTTCGTGTAGTAGTTGGGCGCGTGAGTGTGGCCGTGGAGGACGGCGGCGAATTTGGCGGCGGCGGGGTCGAGGTGAAGGGTTTTGAGGTCGTGCAGCATGTAGAGGTAGAGGCCCTCAGCGAGGACAACTTCGGTTTCAGGGAGCTTGGCGCAGGGGCCATCGCGATCGACGTTGCCGCGGACGGCGGTGACGGGCACGATCTTGGCGAGCTCGTCGAGGATGGAGATTTTGCCCACGTCGCCGAGGTGGAGAATGCGATCGACGCCGCGCAAAGCGGGCGCGACTTCGGGGCGAAGGAGGCCGTGGGTGTCGCTGACGATGCCGAGCTTCACGGATTCATGATGACAGAGTTTTGTTATCCCACCCTAAACGCATAGAGGGCGTTTAAGATGGGGCACCCGGCTGGCAAGGGGATCGCGGGCACTGGGGAATGGTGGCTCGCTCTTGAGCCCTTTCACTTCGTTCACAGCAGAGGCGAGGGCTAGGTGAACGCAACGGCTAAGAAATGGGGTGAACAATGCGTGCGTTCCTGTGTTTACCTCTGGAGGGCAGAAGAAATGTCAAGACTATTCGCTTAACGCAACGAACTACCTAATCGTTCATGAGTCCGAAGAAGTTGTCGCCTCGCTTGCACAGATAATCAAGGTCGTCGCAGTCGAAGACTTCGGCTCCGACACGAAGACATGCTTTCCGGGTGAGGCAATCAATGGCGGCCAGTTCCCAGCTTCGCCGACATGGCCAGTGCTTTAGGCACACCGCGGTGGGAGCAGCCGTCCGATGCTGGCTGAGACGCTCGTCCACATCGACCGCAAAGCCCAGCTTTATTCTTCCAGGCCTGAGGTCGGGAGTCAGTTGAACGATGTAAAAGGAGCCGTGCGCGTCGCCAAGCTGCTTGGGGCCGCCCAGGAATCCCGCCTCCGTGCGTCGTTTGACCACTTGTTCCGCCTCGGCACGGGATACGGTCAGAGTCAACTGGTTGCCTGAGTCTAGGGTTCTCATTTTTTGGGGTTTGATGCCGCACTTGAGAACGTAACGCCGAGCGTGGGACCGGTCCATTCCGAGATTCTCGGAGAGGGACTTGAGCGAGATAAACTCATCCGCCATTGAGCATCCTTACCGAAATTTTACCATTCGGATGTCCCTTCGCAAACGGCTCGGGGCGGTTGCTTGGCGGGGCGGAGGAGGCCGTAAGTGTGGGCTGGTCTCTGACAGCGAACAAGCACCGTTTGCCGACATCCGTCCCGGAAGGGACGGCCGGGAATAGCCCAGGGTGGAGCGCAGCGGAACCCTGGGTAAGCATCAAATTGAGGAGCCTAGCCCCGTAGGGGCGACGGAACGGAACCGAAGCGATTTTCGACGGAGCGAGGTCTGGCGCGCCGGGTACCCGCTGGGTGGCGCCAAATGGAGTCGAAAGCCTGCCCTGAGCGAGGATCGCGGCTGCGATCCGAGTCGAACGGGGACCTGCATTTCGCGGCTTTGACTTGTGCTACCAAGTTCGACTCGCCCGCGCCGGGACTCGCCTCAAAAATATTTCCCTGCAACTTTGCAGATAATTTCCTCCCTTTGTCGCACAATTGTTTTGTAAGTGCCCTCTGTTCTGAGGCCACGTGCGCGGCTCAACGGTGCAGAGAAAGAGAAGAAATCTCTCATACCCCCCTACCCCCCTGGGTGTAGATTCTTAGTTAAGTCGTTTAGAACCAACAAATCGATGCCAAAAACGCGCGAAAAACCCTCGATTTTGTCGTCAATCCGGGCTTTTTTGAGGCCTTTTTCGCGTGAATTCGCTCGAAAAACACGCGTTTTGCTACCGGCGCCTAAGGACAAGCCGCTCACGCTGCTGAGTGGTGGCGAGTTGCTTTCATTGCTTGCTGTGAACGAACATCGAGCAAAAACTGACCAGCAAGAGGCAAAGGCGCTCAATCTTCTGTGAGAACAGCCGCTAAAGACGGAGCGGCACGATCTCGGCAGTTACTTCGCCGTCCACGCGAATCGATAACAACCCAACGGTGACCGGCAGTTCGAAACGTCTCGGCCCGCAAGAGCCGGGGTTGAAGTAGAGCACGCCGTGCTTCGTATAGTGATTGGGCGCGTGGGTGTGACCGTGAAGGACGGCGGCGAATTTGGCGGCGGCGGGGTCGAGGTGGAGTGTCTTGAGGTCGTGGAGCATGTAGATGTATATGCCCCCATGGACCGAATCGTCGATGAGAACGACTTCGGTTTCGGGCAGGTTGGCGGAGGGGCCATCGCGATCGACGTTGCCGCGGACTGCGGTGACGGGAGCGATTTTGGCGAGTTCGTCGAGGATGAAGATCTTTCCCACGTCGCCGAGGTGAAGTATGCGGTCGACGCCGCGGAGAGCAGGAGCCACTTCAGGGCGCAGCAATCCGTGCGTATCGCTGACGATGCCGAGTCTCATGGATTCAGATTAAGCGGGGCTGGCGGCGTTTGCGGAATTGCAATGCAGCTCTCCGCCATCGCTCGCAGCCTGAAGCAAAAGTCGAAATCCGAGAGAAACCATCCCTCAGCGGCTAAAGCCGCGCTCATTATTGTTCCACTTACGGCACGGCTGAAGCCGTGCCCTTTCAAAACAGCACTTCTGCGACAGGCTGCAAGAGGTCTTCCGTCTCCTACTTATTATATTCCTTGTCAAGTATATTCCCAATGGAGTATATGTAGAGCATGGAATCTGCGTTCGAAGTGATTGCCGAGCCGAACCGCCGCGCGATCCTCAGTCTGCTGGTTTGGTCCGAACTGCCGGTGGGAGAGATCGAGCGCCGGCTTGGGCTGCCGCAGCCGTCCGTGTCGAAGCACCTGCGCGTGCTGCGCCAGGCCGGTTTTGTCGAATCCGCGGTGGACGCACAGCGCCGTCTTTACCGGATCAGACCGGAGCCGCTTCAGGAGGTCGATGCCTGGCTGGCGCAGTTCCGGCGGTTCTGGGAGGCGCACGTCGATGCTCTGGAACGCCACCTGGACCGCATGGAGCGGGCCAGGCGAACGAAACGGCCGCCCCGCGAACGATGCGGCCAAACGAACGGGACCGCAATACGCAAGAAGCGCAAGACGAAATGACGCGGCAACGCCCGCGAATCCAATTAGACGAGGAAACCGATGAAGATCAAACTGACCACTGTGTACGTCGACGACCAGGAAAAGGCCCTGCGCTTCTATACCGAGGCGCTGGGCTTTGTGAAGAAAGCCGACTTCAGCAACGGGCCGTATCGCTGGCTCACCGTGGCCTCGGCAGAGGACCCGGACGGCACGGAGCTGCAACTGGCGCTCAACAACAATCCGGCGGCCAAAGCCTTTCAGCAAGCGCTGTTCCAGCAGAACCAGCCGGCAGCCAATTTCTTCACCGATGATGTGAAGGGCGAAACCGAGCGCATGAAAGCCCGGGGCGCCGAGTTCACGATGCCGCCCACCGACGTGACGGCCTCGAAGATTGCGATGCTCAACGACACCTGCGGCAATCTGATTCAGGTTACGCAGCTGATGCGCTGGCAGGGGTGACGCCCGCGCGACCGAAGGCGGAGAAGACGATGAGCCACAGCATGCAATACGCGCCGGGCCCGGCGAGCGGGGCCAAGGTACGGAAGGATGGAGACACGTGGACGCTTATTCTTACCCGAGAACTGCGTCATCCGCCGGCGATGGTCTGGGAGGCGCTCACGGACCCCGCGCATCTGCGTGAGTGGGCGCCGTTCGAGGCCGATGCAAACCTGGGCGCGGTGGGAAGGAAAGTCAAGCTCACCTGGGTAGGAACGGGCAGTATTACCGAAACAACAGTGACGCGCGCCGAACCTCCCAAGGCGCTGGAGTTCCATGACATCCGGTGGGAGCTTGAGCCGCTCGCGGGTGGTACGCGCATCACGCTCTGGCACCGCATCGATCGCCGCTTCATTGCCTGGGGCGCCGCGGGCTGGCACATTTCGTTCGACGTTTTGGATCGGCTTCTCGACGGAACTCCGATCGGCCGCATCGCCGGCGCCGGCGTGATGAAGTCCGAGAACTGGCAGCGGTTGGTCGTCGAATACGCGCAGCAGTTCGGCGTCGAGGCCCCGAACTGGGGGCCTAAGGAAGCTCGAAAATCGTGACTCGAATGAGGAGGTCCCAATGAGCTGGAACAGATGGATTCGGCAAACCCACCGCTGGCTCTCCCTGGCTTTTACGGTGGCAGCCATCGTCAACGGCGTCTTCGTGGTAATGGGGAGATACAACCCAAAGATGGGCCTCGCGGCGGTCTTCCTGCTTGCCATTCTCCTGCTCACCGGCTTGTACTTGTTCGTGCTGCCCTATGCCGCTATGTGGACGAGTGCACGCCGTACCGGGTGAACGGGCGGCCGAGCGTTGGCGATCGCGTCGAGGCGTAGGACTGAGCGGGCGCACTCGGCGGCAGCGCCCTTCATATAACATGTTATATACTTGCCCGGTATGGTTGGGCCTCGCGATCCGGCTCCGGCAATCATTGCCTGGGAAGGCGACTCAAAGGACGTTTTGAGCCGCTTCCCCGCCGAGGTCAAATCAACCCTCGGATTCTCGTTGCGGCAGATACAAAACGGACGGCTTCCGCTCTGCAAACACCGACCGATGCCATCCGTTGGCAAAGGAGTCTGGGAACTTAAGGATGGAGATGCGCGCACCTGGTACAGGGTGATGTACCTGGCGCGAGTCGGTAACGTGTTCCACGTGCTGCATTGTTTCGAAAAGGACAGCCACAAAACGGACAGGCGCGACATCGCGGCCGCCAAAACCAGATTGAGCGAAGTGCGGAGAAGATTGAGGGAATTAAGCGATCAATGAGCAGAAGGAATCTCGTCAAAGGAGGGCTCGCGAGATGAGCAAACCGGCACACATTACCAAGGGCGATGTGCTCGATGACCTGGGCTTTTCCCGCGCCGAGGCCGCCGCTTTGAAGGTCAAGGCAACGATTGCCGAAGCCATTCTTGCCGAAATCGGCCACCGCGGACTCGCGCAGAGGGACCTTGTGGACCTGCTGGACGAATACCAACCCAACATCAGCAATCTGATGAACGGCAGAATCGGCAAGGTCAGCATCGAGAAGCTGCTTTATTATGGGGCCCGTCTCGGCCTGAAGAGCAGAATCGAAATGCGGCCTTCGGTGAGGACGCGCGCGTTGAGGAAGAATGCTTCGCCCGGGCGCGAACGCGCGGCTGCGTAAGAGGCCTCCTATGCCCAAGGAACTCAATTTCAAGCAGGAGCTGACCGGCTGCTTCGGCTATCCGGTAGCGGAGAACCCGACCCAGGCGATGGTGGAACCGGCTTTTCGTTCTTTGGGGTTGGATTGGCGCTATCTCACTCTCGAGGTCCGGCCCGAGAAGCTTGCCGCGGCGGTTGCCGGAGCCCGTGCCTTCGGCTTTCGCGGATTCAACTGCACGATTCCACACAAAGTCGCGGTAATCCCGCACCTCGACTCGCTCGGTGAATCGGCCTCGCTGATGGGGGCGGTAAACTGCGTCGTCAATCGCGACGGGCGCCTCATCGGCGAGAACACCGACGGCAAGGGCTTTGTCGCGAGCTTTCGCTCGCTCGCCGATGCCCGCGGAAAATCTCTCGTCCTGCTGGGCGCGGGCGGCGCGGCGCGGGCCATTGGCGTCGAGATGGCGCTGGCAGGCTGCTCCAAGATCACCCTGGTGAACCGTGACGAGAAGCGCGGCCGCGAGCTGGAAGCATTGTTCCGCGGCAAACTCCGCGAAAGGGTGAAAGCGATGGGCCACGACCTCGCCGTGACCTATGTGCCTTGGCGAGGCGATTTCCGTGTGCCCGGAAAAACGGATATTCTTGTGAACGCAACGTCGATTGGGCTCTTCCCCGATGTCGATGCGCGCATTCCGCTGGCCATGGAAACGGTACCCGCAGAAACGATTGTTGCCGATGTCGTTCCCAACCCGCCGACCACGCGGCTGGTCCGCGAAGCTCGGGAAAAAGGATGCCGCGTGATCGACGGGCTCGGCATGCTCGTCGCCCAAGGAGTGATCGGCATCGAATATTGGACCGGAAAAACTCCCAATGCGGCAGTGATGCGGCATGCGCTGGAGCTGGTTTTCGCGTAGTCCAGCGGCGACCAATCGGGAGAGTAGGTGGCGACCATGAAAAGACCCGTCCCTGCTGAATCTGCCTCGGCATTCATCGACGCGAAGATCAACTCGTTGGGCGACTGGCGGGGAAAAATGCTGGCCAAGGTGCGCAAGATCATCCAAAGAGCAGACCCTGAGATCGTCGAAGAGGTGAAGTGGATGGGAACGCCGGTCTGGTCTCACGGCGGCATCGTCTGCACGGGAGAAACGTACAAGAGCGTAGTCAAGCTGACGTTTGCCAGGGGAGCTGCGTTGCCGGACCCCGCGCGTCTGTTCAACTCGAGCCTCGAAGGGAATGTGCGGCGCGCCATCGACATCCACGAAGGCGACAAGATCGACGAGGCGGCGTTGAAGGATCTCATCCGCGCCGCGGTCGCGCTCAACATGAAGCTCAAGCCAAAACCCGGAAAGCGAGCAGCAGGCGAGCTGGCTTGAGTCCGGTCCGCGCGCGCTTGAATCAGCGGTTTGGAGAATCCGGTTTTTTGCGCCGCACAGGCATCCGGTCGCGCAATTGGCTCTGGCGCCGAACAAGTGGTCCCATGTTTCAGAGATTCCGCAACAGGGTTTCGGATCTTAAATGCGGGTCCTTCGACTTCGTCCGCCGGCAGCGGACTCCGCTCAGGATGACCGGGTTCAGTGCGTCAGAATTTTAGAGACACCGCACCAGAGTTTAAGAAGGCCGCCAAGCGGCCGATTCAAGAATCCGCGAGTTCGAGACCATGAGGAAATCGATGAGCCCAGCAACCCATCAACCGCGCTGGAAGACGCTTCTCGCTTTCGCTATCATCTATTTCGTCTGGGGTTCTACCTTCTACGCGATTCGCGTCGGCGTCCACGAAGTTCCGCCGCTTATCTTTTGCGCCATGCGTTTCCTGGCCGCGGGACTGCTCGTCTACGGCTGGGCTATCGCCGCCAAGCAGCGCAATCCCAGCGGCCGTGAGTGGCTGTCGGTAATCGTCCTCGCGTTCCTTATCTTTGTCGTTGACTACGGTCTGCTTTTCTGGGCCGAGCAGCGCGTTGCATCGGGAATCGCGGCCGTGATGCTGGCCACGATTCCCGCCTTCATGGCGCTCTCCGAGATCGTCATCCTCGGCACGCAGAAGCTCACCGCTCGGCTCGCCGCCGCGCTGGTTCTCGGCATCGCCGGCGTCGCCGTCCTGATGAGCCGGTCGATTCTTCTTGGCGGCGAGCCCATCGACACCTCCGGCGCCGTCGCTCTCATCGTGGGCGCCCTCAGTTGGTCTATCGCATCCGCGCTCGCTCGTAAGCTTCCGCTTCCCTCCTCGAAGGTGGTGAGCTCGGGCGCCCAGATGCTCGCCGGAGGAGCGATGCTGGCAGTCGTTTCTGCTGCGCGCGGCGAGGTCTCCGGATTCCATCCCGGCGGCGTCTCGGTCTCCGCCTGGATTGCCCTCTTCTATCTCATCTTTGCCGGGTCCATCGCCGGCTTCACGGCCTATGTTTGGCTGCTCCACCACGAGTCGCCAACAAAGGTCGGAACCTACGCCTACGTCAATCCCGTCGTGGCCGTCATTCTCGGCTATTGGCTGGGCGGCGAGCCGCTCGGCGCGCGCACGCTCATCGGCAGTCTTTGCATCCTTTGCAGCGTGGTGGCCATCACGTCCATGCGCACAAAACACGGTTCACCCGCCGCTGAAGATCGCACGTGAACTGTCCTTCCTTTTATCGCGGACCGCATAACGGCCACGACCGGAAATGAGACACAAACTTACATTCGTCACCGCGTGTGCGCGAGGCTTCGTTCCTTAGCGCGGATTGGATGAAGGTGTAGGGGAAGAGCAGGCATCACGAAACCATCCTCTTAGGGGCTAAAGCCCACTTCTTATTGGGGTTTTTGCGGCACGACTGAAGTCGTGCCCTGATACAGGACCCTACACCATTTTCTAATCCGCTTTAGACCGAAGAACGAATCAATACTCTCGAAAATCAGCCGATACTTTCGATAAATCAGCCGGCGTCAGCCGCTATGCCCCCTGGAGCCAACAGAACGGAACTCGCACCGCCCACCTTCGCCGGCTCGCCCTTCAGCCGCATCGTTCTTCTCGCCGGCGACCTTGCCGGCGCGTGCGGCTCCGCTGCGGCGTTCATTCGCACGGGCCGCACGGTGCGCGTCTGGTTCGGCCCCGGCGTTCTGTTTTCTGCGCCAGAAACGGTACAGGCCTTTTCCACCAACTCGCGCCCGCTTTCCCCCTTGCGCGCCTCTCGTGTGGTTTCTCAGGCGGCCAAGGCGCTCGGCTCCGATCCGTTCTCGCTCTTCTTCAAGCATGTCGATCCGACCGCCCGCGGCCCGGCCGGTGCGGAGATTCTCGCCGCTCACCGCGCTCTCTCCACGCGCGCGGTCTTTTTCGCTCCCGCTTTTCCATCCGCAGGCTTCACCGTCCACAACGGCGTTTCGGAGATTCACGACTTCACCGGCGGACGCAAGAAGATTCGCCTCGCCGGTCTTTTCCCGCCCACTGTCTGGAGCCGCATCGCGTTCATCGCCAGCCCGTCGCACCTTCAGCCCGCGCTCGAATCGGGTAAGACGATCCTGGTTTGCGACAGTGCGACGCAGGCCGAACTCGAAGCCCTCGCCCGCGCCGCGCAGCAATTTTCCGGCCTCCTCCACGCCGGATGCGCCGGCCTGGCGCATGCGCTGGCAGGTCTCAATCCCGCAGCGCAGCCGCCGGCGCTCATGCCCCGCGCCGAGCGCACGCTGGTGATCGCCGGATCGCTGCATCCTGTGACCAAGCTGCAGCTTCAAGCTCTCGATCACGATCGCTTTCCCGGCGTCCGCCTCATGCATCATGGAATTCCCGTCGCCGCGCGCGTTCGCATCCGCTTTGCGTTCCGCTCCTTCGCTCCGCAAGCTCTCGTCCTCGCCGGCGGCGAAACGGCGCTCCTCGCCTTACAGGCGCTCGATGCCCACTCTGTTCTTCTTCAGGGAGAGCTCGCACCGGGAGTTCCGTGGGGCCTCATCCAGGGCGGATTGGCACACGGCTGCGTTGTCGTCACCAAGTCCCGCAGCGCCGGCGCACGGACCGTCTTCAACGAGATTCTCTCCGCGGTTCACGGTTCTGCATGAGTAATCCCTCGAATTGCCATCGAAGCCAGATGCTGGTTAGCACTTCTCTTTAGCGTACGGTGATTGCAAGGTTGCAACGGATCACTGACGAGTCCCAGCTAGCTGATCTCTGATCTCTGACCCCTTGCCGTCACGGCTGCTGCTCGATGGCAACCGGTACAGTCGCCGTGTTGCCCGAAGCGGCGAGCCCGAGAAGGGTGGTGGCGACGCCGGGGAGCGAGGCGGGAATGAATGTCACGGAGCCGTCGACCGCGGAGGTAGCGGTGGCGGATTGCGAGGCCAGCAGCGCGCCCTGGGCGCAGACGGCGGGCGGGACGCAGGGCGGAGTCCAGGCGTAGAGCGCCTGATAGAGAGCGACCGTGCCGCCGGCCATGGGGTTGCCGTCCGTATCGAGCAGCCGGAGCACGATCTGGCTGGGCGTGGCCGTCGAGGCGAGCCTCTGGCTTGTGCCCGAAACCGGCTTCAGAATCGCGTACTCCGGCCGCGCGCCGTAAGCCGCGAAGGCCACGCATTGGCTGGTTCCGTTGAGACAGGCATTGATGCTCACCTGCTGGCCTTCGGCGAGCGGTCCGACAGAAAGCGTTTCGGTGGCGATGCCGTTGGACGAGGTCAGCGCTCCGCCGGAGCCTTGCGGCGCGATGCCTGTGGACCCAGTTTGCCAGGCAACGGATTGGTTGCCGAGAGGAACGCCGTTCGAGAGGACGAGAGCCTGCACGGTCCACGTGAACGCAGCGCCGGCGGCAAGCGAAAGCTGCGGCGTGAGCGCGGCGAGCGTGGGCGGCGTACCGCCGGCAAATTGCGCCTGCACGCTGGAACCATTAGTGAGCGAGGCGGTGACGATGGACCAGGTGCCGTCGACCGCGGTGACGTTCATGGTAGCGCGGCCGTCGCCCGTGGCGGTCACGGAGCAGATCGGCAGGCCGCAGGCGAGCGTGGCGGTGCCGGAGGTGACGGTGAAGAGGACCGTGACGCCGGGAGCGGGGGCGAGCGTGGCATCGAGCGCAGTCACAGTGAATGGGATGGGCACGCCGATGGGAACAGTATTGGAGGGCGCAATGAGGAGCGTGAGTGCGTCGCCGGTGCCCGAGTCGTAGCTGATGCCGCTGGGTATGACGGCGGCCGCGTAGAAGGCGGGCTGGTCGTCGACCTCAACATCGACGGAGCCGGTGACGGGCGCGCCGGAGCCATTGAGAGCGGCGGGGGGCGCGATGGCGGTGATCTGGTTGGGGCAGATGCTGGTGACCGTCGCGGGTTGGCCCCCGACGAGAACCGTGTCGGCCAGCCGAAATCCTGTGCCGAAAATCGTAATCGGACCGCCGGCGACGGAAAGATGCGTGGGCGAGACGGTGTCGGCGTAGAGCAGCCAGCCGTTATAGGCATAGTCGGGGCGGCCGTCGCCGCGCAGGTCGGCAATGCCGATGCGGACGATATCGTCGCCATTGGTAGCCACGCGCAGCCACGTTTCGCCGGGCGCATCGCCGTTCAGGCCGGGCGCCGAGCCAACCGGCGTGGCGCCCATGGCGTCGAATGCATCCCACACGCCGATCGACGGCAGGGCTTTCGAGTTGGTGGGGGCGCCGGTTTCGTCGAGGGCCTGCGTGACCACGGTGAAGATGCGGTTGCCGCGAACCGGAAAGGTGAACCAGTCGGTCTGACTGACCTGGCTGATCCGTCCGCACCAGAGGCCGGCGACAGGCATGGGGCGAGGCTGCGCCTCGGAGCCAATCGCGTCATTGAAGCCGGCCGCCGAGGTTGCGGTTGCGGTCACGGTGACCGTTTGCGCGCCGCCGGCAGACAAGGCGGGCAATGTCACCGAATCGAGCGTGCCGGAGGGCGCCACCTGTCCCTGCACGTAGGGTCCGACGGAGTTCTCGTCGATGTAGAGCGGGTCGATGGCCTCAAACGTGACCTGATAGCTCGCCGTGACGACTCCCGGCGGCAGCGGGATGCCGCTGAGATCGAACGCGCCTTGGAGAGACCGATCGTTCGAGCCCCACATGGAGAGCGCATTCCCGTTGGCATCGTCGTAGCCAGTCACAAGATTGCCGTGATTGCCGCTAAAGGTTGCGCCGGTGACGGAACTGACCGTGTACGGATAGAGAGGATTGCCATTGGCGTCGAGCGGCCGCGCCACCACATTGACGCCTTGCATGCCATAGCCCGAAGCGAAACTCACCGTGCCCTGAATCGACACGGTGTTGGCCGCAGTGAGCTGCTTGCCGGGAAAGTTCGCCTGATTCGCAGCCGTGACGGGATAGAGGCGATTCAACGCGGCCACGTCGTCGGTGCTGAGGCTGGTGGGGTTGGGGATGCAGGCGCCTCCGCTGGCGCCGCAAGCGCCGCTCAAGGGCTGCATGATGGGCCAGCCTTGCGCGCCCTCGGGATTGCCGCCGGTGAGCGCGCCGGGATTCACCTGCGAGAAGTCGAGGCCGAGAATGCGCCCGAAGGCGCGCTCCAGCTCGAAGGTCATCATCTGGAGCATCGCGGCGTTCGTGGCGCAAAGGCCGTTGAGCAGAATCACTCCATGAGCGAAGGTCGCGTTGGGATTGAAGTTGTCGAGCCAGACGTAGACACCGTTGTTCTGGCAGGCCTCGGGCTGGCTGGCGGTTGCGCCGTAAATCGCGTCGATCACCGAGCCGTCGGCATCGTAGATGACGGCCACGGGGTAGTTGGTGGCGGAAGGAGCGACGTCGGAGGGTGCGACGATCTGGCCCGAGGAGTTGACCTGAATGTTGGAGCCGTTGACGTCTTCGTTGAGGGAGCCCATGTCGGTGAGCGTGACGGCGGCGGTGGGAACGGCGCTCCAGAGCGCAGCCGCTGCGTCAACCATCGCGGTTGCCTGTTGATTCGAGACGGTGCTCGAAAGCGGCCCTTGATCGACGTAGTAGTTCACTTGACCGTTGGACCACTGCAGCGGCTGACCCAGCACCGCGGGATTGAAGAAGGTCGCGCCGGCGACGTACTTCGGTCCGCCGGCGACGGCGCAGGGCGGCGCGAGCAGCGCGAGCGCGAGGGCGGCAAGGGAAGCGGCGCAGCCAGAGCCGGCGGAGCGGCGTAAAGCGGCGGCAGACGCGCGAAGAGCGATGGGCACGGGATCCCTCAGACGCCGAGTAAGGGGCAAGCGCCGGGCCGGAGGGATTAGCGGATCGTTAGAGTGTTTTCATGAAAAGGCCTGCACGGAGCGGACATTCTTGGAGGTTCTTCATGAAACGGAACACAAGAGTGTGGGGATTCTCATGGGAATCGGGCAATTGTGAGAGGATTCTCATGGAAATCGGCCCATCGACTGTAACGTTTCGAGACAGCGTGACCTGCCCCAGCGAGTCCTACCGTCCAACAATCTCATCAGATGAACGGCGGCGGACGAGGCTGGTGGCTAGAGCAAAACCAGAGTCGTTGTAGACCGGCCAAAGCCTTGTAACAAGGGCACGGCTTCAGCCGGGCCGAAAAAGCGACGAACAAACTCTCTGGCCTTTAGGCCCTGCCGGGCTACACCAAGTGTGGTTTTGCTCTAGGCCCCACCGTCTACAATCGACTCGGATAAGCTATGACAGAGACACGCAATGCGGTGATTCTTGGCTCCGGCTGCGCCGGACTGACGGCGGCGCTATACACGGCGCGCGCAGGACTGAAACCGCTGGTTTTGGAGGGCCACGAACCCGGCGGCCAGCTCTCCATCACTACGCTGGTGGAGAATTTTCCCGGCTGGCCCGATGGCATTCAGGGGCCCGAGCTGATCGAGAACATGAAGAAGCAGGCGGCGCGTTTTGGCGCCGAGTACGATCACGGGCACCTAGTTTCAGTCGAGCTGGGCGCGCACCCCATGCGACTGCGGACGCCGCACGGCGAGATCGCAACGCGCACGTTGATCGTTGCCTCAGGGGCGAGCGCGCGCTGGCTAGGCCTCGCCAGCGAGCAGGCCCTGATCGGCCACGGCGTGTCGAGCTGCGCCACCTGCGACGGGTTCTTCTTCCGCGAGAAAGAGATTGCCGTGGTGGGCGGCGGCGACTCGGCGATGGAAGAGGCGATCTTCCTCACGCGATTCGCCGCGAGAGTCACCGTGCTGCACCGCCGCGAACAGTTCCGCGCTTCGAAGATCATGCTGGAGCGTGCCATGGCGCATCCCAAGATCGAGCTGCGCACCAACACCGTCGTCGAAGAGGTGCTGGGCGTGGAGGAAAAGGAAGTGAAGGGGCTGCGCCTGCGCGACACGAAGAGCGGCGAGCGGAGGGAGCTGGCGGTGAACGGGATGTTTTTGGGCATCGGACACGAGCCGAACACGAAGATGTTTGT
>Ga0187784_10000683_pt1 | contig 25455 bp, 23 predicted proteins | sample 1015_SJ02_MP15_2_FD_132964 | JGI IMG/M metagenome (GOLD analysis project Ga0187784, IMG submission 132964) | Tropical peat soil microbial communities from peatlands in Department of Meta, Colombia - 1015_SJ02_MP15_20_MG | ecosystem: Environmental > Terrestrial > Soil > Wetlands > Peat | place... | reverse complement strand
CGACTTCGCCAGGCTCGAGCAGCCGAGAGTGGGGATCTTCGCAAGGGCGCATCCCGCCGCGTAGGGCGAGCCGGGACGGCGCTTCGGGCGCCGGGCTGCGGCGCACCTTCGAGACAACACGCGAGTGCGTGTCCAGGACGCTTCACGTCGACGACATCATCATCGGACGGCCAGCGGAGCGGCTCGCGACGGACGTGCCGCGAAGACGATGGCGAATTGGATTAAAGTATCAAAAAGATCTTTTGGTTCATCCTCGCTACCACAAGCAATTCAGCGCGTTCACTAGAAATAGAGCGACGCTGTGACCAAACCCGACGTCGTTATGTAATATTCGGTAATCAGCGATTGTATTTCGGTTATTCGTTTTTGAACTGTGCGCGACATTAGGCGGTGGGATTGTTGATGCATCTAGTGAGAAATCAGGTCCACGTCCGATAGGCGGCGCTTGCCCCCCTTCTATATGCTGCGAGCAGGTGACACAGGGCTGTTGGAACCCCGCGACGCTCGTCTTCGAGGGATCCCGGGAGACCATGGGGGCCGTAGCATGCGGTGGTGGCCAGAGATTCGAGGCGATCACGGAGAACGGTGCCCGGGCTCTCCCGTGGCTGGCTCTGACTTCGTCCGGCGCTCGACGGCGGGCGTTTCGGGCTCATCGAGGTAACGGTCTTCGCGATGGCTGCGGCAGAATCTGTCGATAGCGCCCCGGCGATCGCCGGGCTGGCCCCCCTTTCTGGCGGAGTAGACGCGCGTCTGCATTGGACCGCGAGCGCGCAGTATGTCGGGCGCACGGCGGCGATGCTGGCCGTCCTGGGCCCTGGACTCATGGTGATGCTGGCGGATACGGACGCGGGGAGCATCGTCACTGCCGCCCAGTCGGGGGCCGGCTGGGGATACCAGTTGGTCCTGCCCCAGATCCTGCTCATTCCAATTCTGTACGTCGTCCAGGAGATGACGGTTCGCCTCGGCATCGTCACGCAAAAGGGCCATGGCGAACTGATTCGCGAGCACTTCGGGGCGGGATGGGCGGCGCTTTCGGTCTGTACGCTGTTCCTGGCGGCTGTGGGTGCGCTGGTCACCGAGTTCGCGGCCATCGCCGGGGTCGGGGAGTTGCTGGGCGTGCCCGCATGGCTCACGGTCACGGCGGCCACGCTGCTATTGGTCTGGCTCGGTACGACCGGCGGGTATCGCCGGGTGGAGCGAGTGGGGATTGCGATCGGCCTGTTCGAGCTGATGTTCCTGCCCGCCGCGTTCATGGCCCATCCGGACTTGCGGGCACTTGCGGCGCAGCTGCAGCAGGCTCCGCTGGCGAACCGGACCTATGTGCTCATGCTCGCGGCCAACGTGGGGGCGGTCATTATGCCCTGGATGATCTTCTACCAGCAGGCCGCCGTGGTGGAGAAACGCCTCAGGCTTCGCCACCTCCGGCACGCCCGCCTGGACACGTTGATCGGCGCGATCTTCACGCAAGCGGTCATGATTTTCGTGATCGTGGCGGCCGCGGCCACGATCGGGCGTGCCGGATCCGCGCGCCCCCTCAATGACATCCGGGAGATCGCGGGCGCGCTCCAGCCATTCATCGGATGGACCGGGGCGCGGGTCGTGTTCGGGATGGGAATGCTCGGAGCCGCGTTGATCGCCGCGCTCGTTGTTTCCCTTGCCGGCGCCTGGGGCATCGGCGAAATCATCGGTGTTCCGCACAGCCTCGGCCTTCCGCTGCGGGACGGCAAATGCTTCTATGCCGTGTACACGCTGGCCCACATCAGCGGCGCGGCGATCGTCTTGTCCGGTATCTCACTGGTGGCGCTTACGATCAACATCGAGGTGATGAACGCGCTTCTCCTGCCGATCGTCCTCGGGTTTCTGCTGGTGCTCGAGGCGAAGGCGCTCCCCGCGGCGTTTCGCATGGCCGGGGGATACCGGTGCGTCGCGTGGCTGCTGTCCGGGCTGGTTATCGTCTTCGGACTCTTTATGATGGTGCACATCCTAGTCTGATCCCGGCGCCGATGGTGTCACCCCGCCGAGGGCCGTGAGCCAGCGACACGTGTCCGGGCCCGCATGCAGGTTTCCGGCATGCGGTGGTCCAAGCACGGGAACGTCGAAGCGGTGGCGGGGCGCCGGAGCGCGAGGCCGGGTTGATGCCGCCTCCGGCCGCCGCGTCGCAGATCACGGAGTGAGGAGACTCGATGCGGGATATCCTCGATCAGGTCGAGCAGTGGGTCGCCGGGGGCAAGCAGGTGGCCCTCGCCACGGTCGTGGCCACCGAGCGGTCGGCGCCGAGAGACCCCGGTGCCGCGCTGGCGGTTACCGGTGAGATGCAAGTGGTGGGGTCCGTGTCCGGCGGCTGCGTCGAGGCTGCGGTTATCGAGGAGGCCGCCGAGGTGATTCGCACGGGGGTCCCGAGGCGCGTGACGTACGGCATCAGCGATGAGGACGCGATCGCCGTCGGCCTGTCCTGCGGCGGCACGATCCACGTGTTCGTGGAGCCGCCGTGTCTCCTCGCCGGGGAACTCCTCGCCGCCCTTGTCGGGGCTGTGCGACGGGGGGAGCCGGTGGCGCTCGCCACGGAGGTTGCGGGACCGCACGCCGGGGCAAAGCTGCTGGTGTCGCCGGACGCGGTTCTCGGCGGCTTCGATGACCCGAGGCTCGATGCCGCGGTGGCCGCGGACGCGCGGTCGATGCTGGAGCAGGCACAGACCGGGTGCCGCCACTACGGTCGGAGGGACGCGCCGGGGGACGTGGAGGTGTTCGTCGAGTCATTCGCTTCGCCGGCGCGCATGTATGTGTTCGGCGCGACCACCCATGCGGATGCGGTGGTGCGGATCGGCAAGTTCCTCGGCTACAGGGTGACAGTCTGCGATGCCCGCCCCGCGCTTGCGAACCGGGACAGGCTCCCCGCAGCGGACGAGATCGTAGTTCGATGGCCGCACGAGTTCCTGGCCGGCGCGCCGGTGGATCGGCGGACAGTGATCTGCGTGCTCACCCACGACCTCAAGTTCGAGGTGCCCCTTCTCGAGGTCGCGCTTGCGACCCCCGCCGCCTACGTTGGGGTCCTCGGAAGCCGTCGCACCCACGAGGCCCGACGCCGGCGGCTGGCCGAGGCGGGGCTCGACGAGGGCGCGCTCGCGCGAATCCGGGCGCCGATCGGCCTCGACATCGGCGCGCGGACACCCGAGGAAGTGGCCGTCGCGATCGCCGCGGAGATCATTGCCATGCGAACCGGGCGTCTTGGGCAAGACAACGACGTTCGCCGCCGGGCGCCCGCGCCGACGGAGGAAGTTCGCGGTTAGGCCGCACGTGAGCGACGGCAGCACGCCGGCGCGGACCTTCCGGACGCCTCCATGGGCCGCGTTCACCGCAGAGGAACGCCGCGTCCTCCGCGCGCACCGAACACCGGCGCGGGTGCAGGCCTATGTGCGCGCGCTTCCCTATAACTGGGAGAGACGTGGGGCCACGCTACGCACGTTCCGGGGAGTCGTCCGTCACAAGGAAGCCCACTGCCTCGAGGCGGTGCTCGTCGCCGCCACGATCCTGGAGCAACACGGTTTCCCCCCGCTCGTCCTCGACCTGGAGTCCCAGGACGGGCTAGACCACGTGCTCATGCTCTTTCGAAGCGGGAGAGGGTGGGGCTCGATCGGGAAATCACGAGATATCGGCCTCCACGGCCGCCGCCCGATCTTTCGCACGATCCGAGACCTGGTATTCAGCTACGTCGACCCCTATGTCGACGGATCCGGCAGGATTGTCGGCTACGGGGTGGGACACCTCGACGATCTCGTGCGGGAAGACTGGCGACTGAGCGAGCACAACGTCTCGGAGGTCGAGCGGGCGCTCTACCGGATGCCGCACGCACGCCTGCGGACGTCCGACGGCCGGTACGAGTGGATGCTCCGGCGGTTCCTGGTCTTCAAGCGCGGCGAGCAGGCCTGGACGCCGACCGTGCTCCGCAGCCTCTACGGCGATGCTGTGGGCCGGTGGCTGTAGGCCCCAACCGCCCCACCGTGCGTGGGGAGACGCCGGCTCTGGTCTGAACTCTGTGTAAGCGGGTGGGCGGTGTCTTGCGGCTTGGTGTGCTCGTCTGCCGGAGGCGTCGGGAGGAACCGTCGAACGCCTACCCTCGTTCCGCAGGAACCGGATCCTGGCGTCTTTGACATTCTCCAACGGCTGATATGTCACGATCCCCGGTGCGTCTGCCATCGGAACGCGGGAAAGCCTTCCGGCACAAGCACGTGGTCCTGGATGCGATCGGCTGACGCTCCACGTCAGGGGTCGTGCACAGCGGCCGAGTTCACGTCCTCGGGTCCGTGTTCCCGGAGTCGTCATTGACGAGTCGCGCCGCAAGATGATCGACGTATCGCGAATCGAGGCGTGTTACTGAGCGCGGGTTGCTTCTCCCCCCTGAGGTTCGTTCGCTAGGGTACTGTTCATCTTGAACGCCCTCGGATGCTGCGCCGCGGCGACACAGCCAATAGACACGCCGACCCAGCAGGCGCTCCCGACCACCAGATAGAGCCAGCACGCAGCGTGATAGAAATACAGGAGCGCCGCGGCTCCGACCATGCCGCTCACGGACACGAGGCCTATTACGTTGGTTGCGCCGAGCGCGGCCCACCCGATGTATGTGGTCAACACCAGGGAGCCGGATACCACAAGATAGGTCCACCATGGAACGTGATGCAGGGTGAGCACGAAGGCCACAACTACCATCCATCCAAGCCACACCACCCCCCACATTGCTCCGTCCTCCCGCGGTCCCACTGGATTTCGCATATGACGTTCACCAAGGTTGTGCCCCAGGCACACGGGCTGCAGACGGAGAAGGCGACGTGACGGCGCGCCCCTTGCTGCGTGTATGGCCACGGAGGCATCCGGGGGCCCGCCCCCACTCCATCAGGATCTCGTTCGGTCCAGGCGCCGCGATCCTGCCGCGGGCTCAGAACACGGAGGAAGCTCCGGCCGTCGCGCCGAGGCGAGTCCGGCCGCCGTGGTAGGTGGCCGGCGCGCTCCTCACGAAGAACGGCACGGCCGGCGCCACGTTCGGACGCCGGAATCGACGGAGATGAAGCGCCGGCCCGCGTGCCGTCGGAGACTGCGCGGATGATCCTGCTCGGCGCGATTGCGGACGACTTCAGGGGTGCCACCGGCCTGGCCAACGCTATGGTGAAGGGCCGCATGAGCACCGTTCAATTGATCGGAACGCCCCACGAAGACGGTGTCCTGTTGCAGGCGGACGCGGCCGTCACTGCGCTGAAGTCGCGGACCGCGTCGCCCGGCTGGGCGGTGGAGCAGTCCATGAAGGCTCTCCGGTGGCTGCGGCGCACCCGGCCATGTGGCCATGCCGTGCCTCTGCGAGCGCCGTGAAGCATTTTTCGGCCGCGTCTCCGGGCACGGTGGGCAGCCGCCAGGGAATGCCGAGCACGGGAGGTGTTCGGGAATTCATGGCGGAAACTCCGGCAAACGATAGTGCGTAGCGACGCGCGTTGATGCGATTGGAGGAACGTCCCATGCAGAAGATCATGAACAGTCCCGACAAGTTCGTCGACGAGATGCTCGAGGGCATTCTTGCCGCTCACCCCACACGGCTTCGGACAGCCGGAAGTTCGCGGGCGATCGTGCGCGCCGACGCCCCGGTCAAGGGGAAGGTCGGGATCGCGACGGGTGGGGGATCAGGACATCTCCCGGTCTTCATGGGATACGTCGGGGAAGGCCTCGCAGACGGAGCGGCGATCGGGAACGTCTTCGCATCTCCCAGCGCCGAGCAGATGCTGGACGTCACGAAGGCCATCGACGGGGGACGTGGCGTCCTGTACCTGTACGGCAACTACGGGGGCGACATCATGAACTTCGACCTCGCCGCTGAGCTGGCATCGGCCGAGGGGATCAGGACGGCGACGGTACTCGGTGCCGACGACGTCGCGTCGGCGCCCAAGGGGGAGGAGCGCCGGCGGCGCGGCATCGCCGGCCTGTTCTTTCTGTACAAGGTGGCCGGCGCGAGGGCGGCCGAGGGCGCGACGCTCGCCGAAGTGGAGGCGACGACGCAAAAGGCCGGAGCTCGCCTCCGATCGATGGGTGTGGCCCTGTCCCCCTGCATCGTGCCGCAGGCGGGCAAGCCTACGTTCGAGCTGCCCCCCGGCCAGATGGAGATCGGAATGGGTATCCACGGCGAGCCCGGGGTGCGGCGGGGACCGCTCGAACCAGCCGACGACATCGTGGAGCAGCTGGTCGCGACTCTGCTAGAGGACCTGCCGTACGCGCGCGGCGAGCGAGCTGCGGTCCTGATCAACGGCCTGGGTGCGACGCCGAAGGAGGAACTCTATATTCTGTACCGCCGGGTGCATCGGCTGCTCGCAGACGCCGGCATCGGGATTCATCGCGTGTGGGTGGGAGAGTACGCGACCTCGTTGGAGATGGCGGGCGCCTCCGTGTCGCTGTTGAAGCTCGACGAGGAACTGACCCGGCTCGTCGACGCGCCGGCAGACTCCCCGTTCTTCGTCCAGCGATGACAACCGCCGCTGAGGCCCTCGCGGCCATCGCCTCGGATGTCATCGCAGATCGCGACGAACTCAATCGCCTGGACGCGGTGGCCGGCGACGGCGACTTGGGAGTCACGATCGCAGCGGTGGCCGCCGCGGTGATGTCGACGGTACAGCAGTCACCGGGCGACGGGGATCTAGCGACCCTGCTGCGGGGGTGCGGAATGGCGATTGCGCGGCAGGCTGCGTCGACAAGCGGGACGCTGATCGCGACGGGATTTCTCAGGGCGGCGGCGGCTGTGGCGCGACCGGCCGATTCGGAAACCGCCCGGCTGGCATCGGCGGTCGAGGCCTCCGTGGTCGGCATTCAGGAGCGTGGGAAGGCAGCGGTGGGCGACAAGACCATGCTCGACGCCCTTGTGCCCGCCGCCGAGGCACTCCGGACCGCGGCCGACGAGGGCGCATCGCTGCTCGCAGCGGTGGAGCAGGCCGCTGCCGCCGCCGACCGGGCGGCTCGTGCAACGGTCGAGATGCGTCCAAAAGTGGGACGCGCCAGCTGGCTCGCGGACCGCTCAGAAGGCCACATTGATCCCGGTGCATACCTGGTGGCCTTGACGCTTGGCTGCGCCGTGCGGTGGCTGCGGAGCCAGAATACCTGAGGACGATGGGCCGGGCGCCCGCATTCTGGCGGGTGGGAGCTGTAACTCGCGGGGGGCGGCTTGCCACCGCCAGGGGCTGAATGCCGGGGCCACGGAGGCGTGACAACACGCCCCGGCGTGGCGATCGTCGCCGATGATCTGACCGGTGCTCTCGATGCGGCGGTGAGATTTCGGGGCACGGGCGACGTCGTAGTCGTGCTCCACCTCGGCCACATCGCATGCGTTGATGCGCAGGTTCTTGCCGTCGACACGGCCTCCCGGGATCGAGACGTCCCCGAAGCATGCGTTCTCACGCAGGAGGCCGTCGTCCAATTGGGTCGCCTGCAGATACCGACGGTGTTCAAGAAGATGGACTCCCGTCTTCGCGGCCATTTCGTAGAGGAGATCGCGGCGATGCTTGCGGCGGGGCCATGGAGCTGCGCGCTGGTCGCGCCCGCCCTGCCGGAACAGGCGAGGGTCATCCTGAATGGGCAACTGCAGGATGGAGGAACGGTCGGTTCGTCGCTCCTGTCGGCCTTCCAGGAAGGATCGGCGGTACGATGTCGCGGCGTTGGACTCGAGGCCATCAGGAGCGGGGCCACATCCTTGCACCAGGTTTTCTCCGCGCTCCTGCGGGACGAGACCCCGGTGCTTGTGTGTGACGCCGAACGGGCGGAAGACCTCGCTATGCTCGTGCAGGTTGCCCTGGAGATCCGGGGCAGGTCAAGCTGGTTGTGGTGCGGCAGTGCCGGACTCGCAGGTGCTCTGGCCCGGAGCGTCAGCCCGAACGCGCCGCCACCTCCGTCGGACGTGGTGATGCCGTTCGTAGGGTTGATTGGATCGCCCGATCCCATGGCGCAAGCGCAATTGCGCGCCGCCGAGTCGCACGGCGTCCCCGTGCGCATACTGTCCCGGTTAGCGGGCTCGGGGCAGGACCGCGCACTCGTGGAGGGCGCAAGATACCACCTCGAGCGCGGAGACGGGATCTTCCTCGGGGCGCCTTCGCTCGGCACCGGAGAGAAGCCGACCGCAGTGTACGCGAACCGACTCGCCGCTATTGCGGTGGAGCTGGTAGGGACGGGGCGCCCGCGTTCTCTCGTGCTGTCGGGCGGCGATACGGCACGGAAGGTCTGTCGGGCCCTCGGCATCCGGGGGCTTCGCGTGGCAGGCGAGATCGCTCCCGGGGTTCCGCTCAGTGAGGCCCTTGGGCCCCCGCAGGTTCACGGATTGACGGTCGTGACGAAGGCGGGCAGCTTTGGACCGACGGACCTGTGGCGCCAGCTGATGCGTGTCCATTAGAACGGCTTGGCGAAGGGGTTGCGGATGAGTCGTCTCTGGCGGGCCGGCCTGCCGACACTGGCGGTTACCATGGGCGACCCCAACGGGGTCGGACCGGAGATCACCGTAAAGTCCTTGCTCGAGCCGAGCGTGGCGGCGGTGGCCCGATGCCTCGTGATCGGCGACGCATGGGTTCTCCAGGAGGCGGCGGCGCAATTCGGTGGACGGGCGTCGATCCATACGGGAAATGAGCCGCCACAGGAAGAGGGCACGATCTGGGTTCATGACACAGGCGTCTTCGCCCGGCCGCTGACGCCGGGGAGGGTAACCGCCCAAGGCGGGGAGGCGGCGTACCGGTGCATTGAGGTAGCAACACGCCTCGCGATGGCCGGCAAGGCTCAAGGGGTGGTAACGAACCCCATCAGCAAAGAAGCCCTCAATCTGGCGGGGTATCACTACGCCGGGCACACGGAACTCCTGGCCGCCCTGACCGGCGCCCCGGCCGCCGTAATGATGCTCGTGAGCGACGTACTGCGCGTGGGCCACGTCACGACCCACGTCGCGCTGCGTGACGTCCCGGGTCGCATCACGCAGGGAAGGGTGGAACGCGTGGTAGCGCTCGTGTCCGACGCCCTCCGGCAACTCGGGATCGCACGCCCTCGAATCGGCGTTTCCGCTCTGAACCCGCATGCAGGGGAGCACGGGCTGTTCGGCGACGAGGACGATCGGATCATTGCGCCTGCGATACGGGCTGCGAGAGCGTCCGGCATTGATGCAAGCGGACCGTGGCCGGGGGACACGGTATTCCCGCGCGCGCTGTCCGGCGAACTGGATGGCGTGGTGGTGATGTACCACGACCAGGGACACATTCCCGTGAAGCTGTTGAACTTCAGGTTGGGTGCAGCGCGTGCCGTTGCCGGAGTCAACGTGACGCTGGGACTGCCGATCGTACGCACATCCGTGGAGCACGGGACGGCGTTCGACATCGCCTGGACCGGACAGGCCAGCCATCAGAGCCTGGTCGACGCCATCACGCTGGCCGCCAAACTTGCCCATCGATAGGCCGGCAACCGGCTGAACGTCATCGAACGCGACCGTTCGGCGCCCCACGCCCCTCTGGTTTTGGCTCTCGTGGACCGGTGCGGTCCGCTGGCTGGGGCGGCCAAGCGGACCTCGGCTGCGATGCGCGGCACGCTGTCTGTTAACGAAATGAGAAGGTTGGATGAAGAATCAGGCAAAAGCGTGTCCCGGCGCAGGAGTCACCGGGGAGCCACCGCACTGTACAGTATGGCATCGTTGATTTCAGTGACTTGAGTCGGCCGATGGCGCACCGGCTCGCTGGCGCTCCAGGTGGGGACGACAGAGCGGCCGTGATCGACATCGGCAGCAACACTATCCATTTGCTCGTCGCAGACTGTTCGGCCGGGCCGATGCGGCAGATTTGTGACCGACACGTCCGTGCAGGGCTCGGCATCGCCGTCGCGGATGGGGCGCCGCTGGGCTCCGAGCGGATTCGAGAGGTGGCGTCGATTGTTCGCGAATTCGCCGCCGAGGCGCGAGACAGACACGCGCTGGACGTCATCGTGTTCGGCACGCACGCGGTTCGCGCGGCGCCCGATCGGGCCTTCCTTATCGAGGCGATCGAACGTGAAGCCATGGTGGCGGTTCAAGTGCTGTCCCCCGAGCAGGAGGCGATCTTGTGTGTGGCCGGTGCGTCGCTCGGACCGCTGCCGTCACCCCCATTTCTGTGCGCCGACATTGGCGGTGGCAGTTGTGATCTGGCCGCGGTCCTGGTGTCGGGCGTCTGTGGTGTCGTTTCCGTGTCAATCGGCTCTGGCGTGCTGGCGGCGCAAGACCTCGGGGGAGATCCGCCACCCGCGTCCCAGGTTGACCAGACGGCGGCGATGCTCGACGAACTGTTCGCCGCGACCGGCTTTGCGGACCAGCCTGGCTTTTCCGAGATGGTCGTGACGGGCGGCGCCGCACGGCAATTGCGTCGGCAGATCCCGGTCGAGCCGAGTACCGCCGCTCTTCCGGCGAGCGCACTGTTCGAGACGGTCCAACGACTGCTCCCCGCCTCGTCCGCCGGGTGGCCGTGCACCGTTTCCCCCGAGCGCGCGGCACTCGTCCGCGCCGGCGGAATGATCCTGCGGGCGATCATGGTGCGCTGGCGGGTCTCACGGTGGCGCGTCAGCCCCTACGGCGCGCGCGAAGGCGCGCTCGTGTACCGGGCGCGCGGACTGAGCCCGGAGGCCGCCGCTCCACCGGCCCAGCATATCCTGCGCCCACGCGATATGGAGGACACCAGTGGACATCCGCATGCGTGAGGCGGGCCACACCACCGCCGCGGCCCAGCGATACTCTTCCCGGGAACTGTCCATGCTTCAGTTCCAGGGGCGCGTCCTCGACCAGGCGCGACCGGGGGCGCACCCGCTGCTGGAACGTCTCAAGTTCCTGGCCATCTCCGACGCGAATCTGGACGAGTTCCTCTCCATCCATTTCTCGGTGCTCCTGGGGCGTGTCGAGATGGGCGACACCTCGCTGACGGCGGACGGGTACTCGCAGACCGAGCAGCTGGGTCGCGTACGGGACGCGCTGGCGCAATTCATGCAGGAACAGCGACGGATCTTCCGCCACGAGCTGCTCCCGGACCTGGCCGCGGCGGGCATCCACCTCTGCGCCTATCGCCGCCTGGCCCCGGCGCACCAGGGCGAGCTTCGACAGTGGTTCCTGAACGAGGCCTTTCCGGTCTGCACGCCGCTGGCCGTGGACCCAGCACACCCGTTTCCCTTCATCTCGAACTTCAGCCTCAACCTCGGGGTCGTGCTGTGGGACGCCGAGGGCGACGTGTCATTTGCCCGGATCAAGGTGCCGGCGGTCCTGCCGCGCCTGATCCAAGTCCATCGTGAGGATGAGAGTAAGCAGGAGGCCGTGTTCGTCTGGTTGGAGGATGTCATCGCGAACAATCTCGACGCCTTCTTTCACGGCGTGGACGTCCGCGACGCCTTCCTGTTCCGGCTGCTGCGCGACGCGGAGATCGAGTTCCCGGAGCGGGAGTCGGCGGACCTGCGCGAAATGGTGCAGGCCGGAATTCGCCGGCGCCGGTTCGGCGAGGCGGTCTGCGTGCAGCTTGAGCGCAAGCTACCGGAGGCGGTGGCGCGGGAGTTGGTCACACGGCTGGACGTCTATCCCGAGGACGTGTACGTCGTGGGCCCTCCGCTCGGCTTGAAGGACCTCGCGCAACTCGCCGAGTTCGACCGTCCCGACCTCAAGGATCCCGTGTTGGTGCCGCGACGGCCGGCCGCCGCGGGCGGGACGAAGAGTTTCTTCGACGCGGTGCGCGGCCGCGACATCCTGCTTCATCACCCGTTCGAGTCGTTTGCCCCCGTGCACGACTTCATCGCGCAAGCGGCCGCCGATCCGGACGTGCTCACGATCAAGCAGACGCTGTATCGGGTCGGGCGGACGTCGCCGTTGGTTCAGTCACTCCTGGAAGCGGTCGACCGGGGCAAACAGGTCGCTGTGGTGCTCGAGCTGCAGGCGCGGGGCGACGAGGAGAGCAATATCGATTGGGCGCGGACGCTGGAGCGTGCCGGGGCGCACGTCAGCTACGGCACGATCGGTTTGAAGACGCATGCGAAGCTGTCACTCGTGGTGCGGCGCGAGCAGGACGGGTTGCGCCGGTACGTGCACGTGGGCACCGGGAACTACTCCGCGCATCCCTATGCAGATCTGAGCCTGTTTACGTGCCGTCCCGCAATCGGCGCGGACGCTACGGCCCTGTTCAACGTGTTGACCGGCCGCAGCCGGCAGGACCAGTACGAATGCATGCTGGTGGCCCCGGTCTGCCTGCGGCGGATACTGCTGGAACGCATCGCACGGGAGATTCAGTCGCATCGTCTGCAGGGTGACGGGCACCTGGTCTTCAAGACCAACGCGCTCGTGGACCTTGAGGTGATCGACGCCCTGTACGAGGCGTCACGTGCGGGCGTGCGGGTGGACCTCATCGTCAGGGGCATGTGCTGTCTCCGGCCGGGAGTCCAGGGCTTGAGCGAGACGATCCGGGTCATCAGTATCGTCGGACGATTCTTGGAGCACAGCCGAGTGTATTACTTCAGGAACGCCGGGTGTGAAGAGGCGCTCATCGGCAGCGCCGACCTGATGGAGCGCAATCTCGACCGGCGGGTGGAAATCCTCCTACCGGTGCTCGATGGCTCGCTGACCAAGGTCCTGAAGGCGCGTCTGTTGGATCTGCAGCTCAGCGACACCGTCCGTGCGATGGAACTGCATGCCGACGGCGCCTACCGGAAGGTGGTGGTGGACCGTTCGCGGATCGACGCTCAGCTCGCCTGGACGACCCCGGAGATGACGTTCATGGCGTGAGGTGCCACGGGTCTAGCCGGAAAGCGGACAAAGGCGTTGATTCCGTTCATGCGGTCGTCGACGGAATCTTGATTGAACGGTTCCCTTCTGATGCACGCATCGTCTTCCCGCCCGTTCGTTTCCTCGCGAGTCGGAGGGGGAGGGGCATGGTAGCCTATCCCGAAAAATCCTCGGTCACCACGACCCCAATTCCTGCTTCCGTCTCAATTCCCACCCCAACATACTTGAAACGAGGATCTAGGATGTTGGCACGATGGTCGGGACTGGCCAGCAACGCCCGTTCCGCGGCATCCACATCGCCCGCGATGGCCACATTCTCCCCGGTCACCGCTGTGGGCCGGACGAACAGTGTGATGCGCCTCTCGAAAGATTCTCCCCGAGAGGATCCGTGGCCAAAGAACCGGTGGAGCTTCATATCTCTGGAATGAAGCCGAGCGCATTCCGCCAGTGTTTGAGAGAAGATCAGCGTCGGAAGATGGCGAGCGACGCGAGCGTGGTTGATCAGATCGATCAAATGCTGTTCTTGAGGGGTTGGCCCCGGAGTAAACCCCCAAAAAGACAAGGCAATGATCAGAATCCAGGCCATGACAGGCACCTCAGGCTCTACGATACGGAACCTGCTCCCAGATGCGCTATAGGGTACTCACCTGATTAAGCACCGGGGAGCGCGATGGCGCGGGGTGTTCTTCATTCCCGCAGTGGAGGCGTCGAACGCCAGGATTCGAGAATATTGTCTTGGGACTCGCGCCCATCATGCTCGGCCGTGGGTCCGGGCATGAGCCCCACACTGTCAGCTGCCGCTACGCAAACCACGTGCCCCCATTGATTTCGGCGGTGTCTCCGGTCACGAACGCCGCCAAGTCCGAGGCGAAATAGAGCACCACAGCTGCGACCTCTTCGGGCGTGCCCGCCCGCTTGAGAGGTGTTGCAGCGATGGTGTCCTGCTGGCTCGCCGCAGTGCTGAACGTCTGATGGAAGGGTGTGCCGAGGATAAGCCCGGGCGCGACCGCGTTCACGGTGATCCCGCGCGGGGCGACTTCCTTCGCCAGCCCTCGCGTGAACGCGATGAGCCCCGCCTTTGCCGCGGCGTAGGGGACGGCACCCCCGCTGCCGCCGGTGTGTGCCGCCAGCGATGACACGTTAACGATGCGTCCCCACCCGGTCGTCATGTGTCGCAGGACGGCGCGCGTGCAGTAGAAGGCGCTCGACAGGTTGACGTCGAGGACATGACGCCAGTGCTCATCAGATGCTTCGCTGATTGGCACCCGCCCAACCAGCCCGCCGGCATTGTTGACCAAGATGTCAATGTGCCCACGGAACGCGGTCGCGGCCTCGGCGCAGACTCCGTCCACTTCGGCACTACAGCAGGCGTCAAGGCGGAACGCCAGCCCCGTCCGCCCCATCACCTGGATCTCTCGCACCGTGTCATGCCCATCGTGCGACAGGTACGTGAGCGCGACATCCGCCCCGGCACGAGCCAGCGCCACGGCGACCGCGCGCCCGATGCCGACGCCTCCGCCGGTCACCAAGGCGGTCTTGCCGGACAGGTCGATCATCTTCATGTCCCCCCTCGCGTTGACCGCAGCCCCGGACCACCCACGTGCACGCGCCCGTGTGTCGGGAAGGTGAACACTGGCAGGGCGTTGAACCAACGATCGATTGGTGTAACGTTTCACGAGCAAGTCTAGGCGCACGGCAGGAGGTTGTCAATGGATCACCCTGTGCAGGGCGGCGTCCGTGTCCAGCCTACCGTGACTATTCGAGACATCGCACGTATGGCCAACGTTTCTGTCACCACCGTCTCGAACCTGGTGAACGGCCGGCTGGGACATATGCGTGCGACGACCCGTCGCCGTGTGGAGCAGGTGATCGCGAAATATGACTTTTGTCCAAATGCCGCCGCGCAAATGCTCCGGACCGGACGCACCCGGGTGCTCGCCCTGGTCGTGCCGTCGGTCGCCAATCCGTTCTGGGGAGCGCTGTCCTGGCATGTCGAGCGGTGCGCGCTGCAGTACGGGTACCACGTCATGGTATGCAACAGCGAGCGTGATCCGGCGCGGGAGGTGCAGTACGTCTCGGCGCTGTGGCGGGCCGGGGTGCGCGATGTGGTGCTCGCCGCCTCGGAGCCGGCGCTGGACCACCTACGGAAATTTCTCAACCGCGGCCTCAACCTCGTCGCATTTGACAGGCGCGCCGAACCTGACGATCCACCTTCGGTCGTCAGCCTGAGCATGGACAACCATCGAGGTAGCTTCATGGCGGTCCAGCACCTTCTCACCCTGGGGCACCGTCGCGTGGCCTTTCTCTCCGGACCGCTCCGCACGGCAGCGCGCATGGAGCGTTTCCGGGGGTACCGCGATGCGATGGCGGCGGCCGGTGTCGACGTCGCTTCAGCCTGGGTGTGGACGGGCGGCTCGACGAAAGGGGCGGGGGACGCGAAAGGCGCGGAGCTCGGCCGGCTGGGCGCGCTTACGCTTATCGCACGTCGACCGCGCCCGACAGCGTTATTCGCCGCGAACGATATCTACGCGTTGGGCGCGTATGCCGCGACCCGCGAGCTCCGCCTTGCCATTCCGCGCGACCTGTCGATCGTGGGGTTTGACGACATCATACTCGCTCGGCTGGCGAATCCACCGTTGACCACCGTCCGCCAGCCGTTGCGTGCGATCGCCGAAGCAGCCGTGACGCAGTTGATCGGTCGGGCCCAAGGTCTCCCGGATGCCACGTGGGTGTCGCGGGTCGTTCCCCCTCGTCTGGTCCTGCGAGCGTCCACGAGTGCTGCCGGGCGCAACGGCATGTCGAGCCGCGCGTTCACGATACCGGACCAGATTGGCGCATCAACTTCCAGGCGACGACGATGAAACTTCCGCCGCGCCGCCGCGTTCTGGAGTGGAGATGTTCTCTGCAAGACCCTGCCGGCCGTACATAGAGTCGACTCGGACGCAATGGATTTGAGCAGAGAGAGGAGGCATCACACGTGAATGTACAAGCGCGCAAACCACGTCGGAGCGGTGTCATTGGGCGGCGCACGCTCTTCAAGTCCGCACTCCTGGTCGGTTCCGGCGCGCTGCTCGCGCGGCCGTGGATCGCTCCGCGTCGCGCCAGGGCGGCGAGCGCATATCAATCCGAGCAGCTTGTCGTTGGCATCAGCACCGACCCCGTGATCTTGGATACCCGCCAGAGCCAGAACACCACAGGGGTGTCGCAGATCGACCACATCCTCGAGCCATTGGCGCTGCTCAATCCGGACAACGGGAAATTGGTTGGAGTGCTCGCGGAGTCGTGGGAGCCCACCAGCAGCGGCTGGAGGTTGCACCTTCGCCACGGCGTGAAGTTTCATAACGGGCAAGAGCTCACCGCCGAGGACGTCAAGTACACATTGGACAGCATCGTGGATCCGGCGAACGTCAAGTGGGTGCAGCCGACGATCCGCGGCAAGATGCAGCGGCTCGTGAGTGTGCAAGTCCAGGATCGCTACACGTGTACGCTCGATACCGGCGGGTTCTCGCGGGCATTTCTCAGCACGCTGACGCAGCTCGGTATCGTTCCCGCCAGTGCCGCCGCGCAAGGGGCGAGTTTCGCACAACACCCTATTGGCACGGGCCCGTACCGTTACGTCGAGTTCGTCTCGGGCAGTCACCTCACCGTGGAGGCCAACCCCGACTACTGGCAAAAGGGCCTGCCGAAGACGCGACGGTTGACTTTCCGGATCCTACCGGAAAACCAGACGCGGCTGGCTGCTCTCGAAAGTGGTGAGGTGTCCTACATCGACAACGTGCCACCGGACGCGATCGCGCGCATCAAGGGACGCGCCGATCTTGATGTCATGACCGAGACAACGAGTCGGTTCATGCACATCCAGCTCTTGAACGACCATAAGCCGTTCGACAACCGGAACGTGCGGCTTGCCGTCAACTACGCGATCGACAAGTACGGTATCTGGCGCGGCATCATGGGCGGGTTGGGCGAAATCACGACAGCGCCGTGGCCAAGCAGCATGCTGGGGTTCAATAACCAACTCAAGCCGTTTCCGTACGATCCGAGCAGGGCGAAGCGGCTCCTGGATGAAGCTGGCGTTTCGAGCGTGCACATCAAGTACGGCGGTCCCGACGGCCGGTATTTGAACGACAAGCAGGTAAGCGAGGCCGTTATCACGCAGCTGCAGGCCGTGGGGATCACCGCGGACGTTGACATCCGGGAGTTCGGCGCGTTCTTCCAAAACGTGTTTGCCCACAAGTACGACGCGTTTCTGCTGGGGTACTCGTACGCTGGTCTTGACCCGGACAACGCGCGGGAATTCTGGTCCAGCAAATCGAGCCTCGCAGACTACAAGAACCCCGACGTCGACCGGTTGTTCGCGCAGGGTGACGCGACCTCGAACCTCACCGAGGCGGCGGACATCTACCGGCGATTGGCGGCCATTGTCTGGAACGATGTGCCGTACGCCTGGATGTACTATCAGCCCAATATCAGCGGCGTCAGTCGCCGGCTGCGGGGGTGGGCCCCGCGCAAGGACGAGCTGATCTACTTCACCGGCGCGTGGCTCGCGTAGACGGCGTGCACGCCCCGTGAAGGGTGGGTCACTACTCTGGCGTCTCTTGCACGCCGCCATCGTGCTGTGCGGCGTGCTGACCGTCGTGTTCTTGCTCTTACGGTTGACCCCCGGGGATCCGGTGCTGCTGATGGTCTCACCCGATGCCCCGCAGTCGGCCGTGGTGGCCCTCCGGCACGCCCTCGGTTTCGATCAGCCCCTGCCGGTGCAGTTCGCCGACTATTTCGCGCACCTGCTGCGCGGAGATCTCGGTACGTCCCTCCGGCAGCACCGCCCCGTCTCAACGCTCATCCTCAGTCGTTTGCCGGCCACCTTCGAGCTCGCGGGGTCGGGCATGCTCCTCGCCGTCATCGTCGCGGTGCCCTTGGGGGTGTTTGGCGCCATTCGTCGCGGGAGTATGATGGACGTGCTCACACGGACGTTGGCGCTGCTCGCGCAATCCTTGCCCACCTTCTGGATGGGCATTCTCCTCATCATCGTGTTCGCCGTCCACTGGCGCGTGTTACCCACGTCCGGGCGCGGCACGGTCGCGCAGCTCGTGCTGCCGAGCGTCACGCTCAGCTTTACGATGATTGGTCTCCTCGCGCAGGTCACCCGTACGGCGCTTCTCGAGGTACTCGACGCCGACTACATGCGGACTGGGCGGGCGAAGGGGTTGTCCAATGCCATCGTCCTTCTGCGCCACGGTCTGCGGAACGCCCTCATTCCCGTCATCACGCTGGTGGGACTTCAGATCGGAACGCTGCTCGGTGGCGCGATCATCACCGAGTCGGTGTTTTCCTGGCCCGGGATCGGCCTACTGGCCATCAATGCGATCGACCAACGCGACTACCCGCTTGTCCAGGGGGTGGTCGCACTGGCGGGCGTCGTGTTCGTCGTGATCAATTTCCTTGTCGATATGAGCTACACGTACCTCGACCCGCGTGTGCGCTATACATGACCCGGCGCACCCTCTCGCAACATGCGATGAGTCGCTCGCCGGTGCTCTCCGCCCGGAAGCCGGAGGGAACAGGACCGCGTGCAGCCGCCATCCTGACGCGCCTGGTCTCGTCCCGGGGGGTGACGTGGGGCGGATGCACGATCATGCTGATCGCGCTCATGGCCCTCCTCGCCCCGTGGGTGGCGCCGCGCGATCCGTACGCGAGTACGTTGCTGGCGCGGCTCTCACCGCCACCCTGGGCTGGCGGGCCCGCGGGCTACCTCTTGGGCTCGGACGAGCTCGGACGGGACGTGCTCAGCCGGGTGATCTTCGGCACCCGCATTTCGCTTCTCGTGGGCCTCTTCTCGGTGATCGGCGCCGGTATCGTCGGCCTGACGCTCGGAGTCGTCGCCGGGTTCTACGGCGGAGTGGCGGATCGGATCATCATGCTCTTCACGGACACGATGATGGCCTTTCCGCTCGTCCTGCTCGCGTTGGCCATCGTGGCGCTGCTCGGCCCCAGCCTGCGCAATCTCGTTATCGTCTTCATCATAACGAGCTGGGTTCTGTACGCTCGGATGTCGCGCGGTGCCACGCTGGAACTGCGTGAACGCGAATTCGTCGCCGCGAGCCGCGCCTTGGGCGCATCGGATCTGCGGCTGCTGGTGCGACATGTGGTGCCGAACGTGCTGGGTCCGCTGCTGATCGTGGCGTCGTTCGGCATCGCACAGATCATCACGACGGAGGCGGCGCTGGGTTTTCTCGGCCTCGGCGTGCCCCCGCCCGTCCCGTCCTGGGGCAACATGCTCGCGGACGGCCGCGAATATGTGGACACGGCGTGGTGGATTTCCGTGTTCCCGGGCCTCGCGTTGATGATCACAGCGGCGGCCTTCAATTTCTTCGGCAACGGGGTGCGCGATTTGACGGATCCAAGACTGCGGAACGTGGTGTGAGGTGATCGAGGGGTGGCTACGAAACGCGAACGTATCGAGGCTGTGCTGGCAGGCGAGTGCGCCGATCGGCTCCCGGTCGCCCTTTGGCGGCATTGGCCCGGAGACGATCAGGATGCGGAACGCCTCGCCGAGGTGACTGTCGCGTATCACCGCCGCTATGACTGGGACTTCGCCAAAGTCACGCCGTCATCGAGTTATGCGGCCGAGGATTGGGGCACGCGAACCGCTTACACGGGAACGCTTCCGATCGGCGAGCGCGTGTACCTCGAGCGCCCCGTCAAGGCGCCGCCGGACTGGCTCGGGATCCGACCGCGCGATGCCACGCAAGGAGCGCTGGGGCGGCAACTCGCCACCGTGCGCCGTGTGCGGGCCGCGCTCGGTGCCGACGTGCCGATCCTTATGACGGTGTTCAATCCGCTCAGTGTCGCCCGGCATCTTGTCGGGGATGAGCGGTTTCTGGCTCATCTACGGTTGCATCCCCGTGAAGTCGGGGGGGCGCTTCAGGCGATCGCAAGTACCTATTGTCGATTCGTGGGCGAGGTGCTGCGCGCCGGCGCCGACGGGATCTTTTTCTCGACTGCGGCGGCGGCGAGCTCCGTGATGACCGAAGCAGAGTACCGCGCGGTGGGCGCGCCTTACGACCTGCAGGTGCTGGAGGCGGCAGCCGACGGGTGGCTCAATGTGCTCCATCTTCACAGTCCCTATCCCATGCTCGCGTTGGCTCGCGAGTATCCGGTGCAGGCCGTCAATTGGGACGATCGTGCGTCCGAACCCGACCTCGCGACTGGCAAACGGCTCGTCCGCAAGGCCGTGTTCGGCGGGCTCCACCAGTGGAACACGCTGTTGCAGGGGACACCGGCCGATGTCGAGGCGGAGGCACGCGAGGCTATGGCCGCGTGCGAATTCCGCGGGATGCTGCTGTCGGCCGGATGCACGTACCCGCCGTTGGCCCCGGCGGGCAACTTGCTGGCGGCGCGGCGTGTCGTGGATGCACCCGCGTGATCCAGGCGTCGTAGCGAGGGATCGTTCCCGCGCGCCAGGAGGGGCCCGGCCATCCCGTTCAGGCCTGTGCGACGGTGGGGCACATCAGGTTTCCGAGGGCGAGATGGATGGTCAATTTGAGGAGGTGGGTAGATGCCTACCGTGATCGAGAATGGACGGATTTTCACGGGGTCGGGCGCGGGCATCATCGAGCAGGGCGTTGTCGTGATCGGTGACGACGGGCGCATTGCCGCGGTCGGACGGTCTGGAGCGGTGCAGGTGCCCGCGGGTGCACTGCGCTGGCCGGCGAACGGCCGGACCGTCCTGCCCGGGCTCATCGACATGCATGCCCACGTGCTGTGTGGGACCGACGCGGAGGCACGAGAAGGGTTGAACGCGCGCACGATCACCGACCAGACACTCCGCGCCGTGAACAACGCGAGCCGGTGCGTTCAGGCGGGTATTACAACCGTCCGGGACGCCGGCGCCCGCAGTGACGGCATCTTCAGAATCAAACACGCCATCGACCAGGGCGTCGTGTTGGGCCCTCGGATCTTTCCAGCGGGCCAGGCGATCGCCATGTCCGGCGGCCACGGGTGGAATGGTGTGGCGGTTGAAGCCGACGGCCCGGACGAGGTGCGGAAAGCGGCGCGCCAGCAACTCAAGGCGGGGGCGTTGTGCATCAAACTCATGGCCACTGGCGGGGCCGGGACCGCCGGGGAACGGATCACCGACTTGCAACTCAGCGTCGATGAACTGCGCGCAGGGGCGGAGGAGGCCCACAAGAAGGGCCGGCATGCCCTTGCGCATGTCACGAATTCAGACGGGGTCGCAAACGCTGTCGCTGCAGGCATCGATTCGATTGAACACGGGCTGGTCCTCAACGAGGACGCGGTGCAGGCCATGGTCGAGCACGGCGTCTATTTCTGCCCAACGCTCGAAGCCTACGAGCGGATCGTCCGGCTAGGCCCGGCGGCCGGTTACTACGAGTACATGGTGCCCAAAGCCGCGTCCGTGCTCGAGCCCCACCGGGTCTCCTTCCGGCTGGCGCTGCGCGCGGGGGTCAAGATGCTGGCCGGGACAGACGCGGGCGGTCACTTCTGGCGGCTCGGCGACTTGGGAGATGAGTTGGAGCGTATGGTCGAGGCCGGCATGACCGCGGAGGCGGCGCTCCTCTCGGCCACACGGACGGCAGCGGAGTGTCTAGGGTGGCAGGAGGACGTTGGTCTGCTTGAGGTCGGTCGGTGGGCAGATATCCTGATCGTGGATGGCGACCCGACGGAGGACATCACGGCGGTCAAACGTGTATACGCCGTGTTCAAGGGGGGACGTCTGGTTTCCCGAACGCCAGCCGCTGACGCGGCTGGCTAGGCCCTTCCGTCGCTGTATTGACCACCCTGGGAAATGTTGAAAGCCTCGCCGAGGAGACTTCCCTCTCCCCGAAGAGACGTCCTACGATTACGACATTCCCATGCCCGGCAGCACGTGGCTAATGTGTCGAGCGTCGACTCACCACTAGTTTTTGAACGCTCGTTGCGGAGCAACGATACCTCCCGATGCAAATTGGATTAGACCGAGAGTGGAATCTCTTGGCGCAATCTGGCGATGTCCTTGGTCGGCGCACTGCCGAAGAGCCGGCCGTAGTCTCTACTGAACTGCGAAGCGCTGAGATATCCGACGAGACGGCTCGCATTGCTTGCATCCATCATGTTGGTTGCCCTCCTTGTGCGTCATCGCACAAGGAGCGAAGGCCGTCATCGTGGGGCAGTAGGTCGGATGGCGTGCAAACCAGGGATGCGCAGGTGGAAAGTACCGTCGTGAGGGGCATAGGCGCCAATCAAGCGTGCCAGTTTGCTCATATCTGGCTCAGTTGGGCCTGCGATGTGGCGTGCCCGCTTCGAAGACACGTTTTCGTCGGTGATCTTCAAGGTTTCGAGGATACCTCCTTTGCCGTGGTGACGGTCGCATCTGCGGCCCAGCTGCTTCACCGCCTCCCCGACGGCCACGTTCGCTCGCGCCTCGCGCCCAACTGGCCAAATGCGATGTTCTCGTGAACTAAGAGCTTGTTGAGCGCGGCAGGAGTTTGATCGTCGCGGATCGTGCCGTGGGGCTAACGATGTGGCCGATGATACTTGCGGCGTAGCGCCGGTACTTGGTGCGGTACGCCGCGTCGATCTGGTCGTCGATGCCGGGATCGGCGTCCGCGAAGGCAACGTCTTTGTCGATGCCGCCCGCCCAGACTCGGCCTTCGTGGCGCACTTGAGTGCCACGGAACCAGGCGCCGGTGCGCCCATTCACGGACCGGACGTAGAGGTCGTCGCCGTGGCGGACGACCCAAATCGTCACCGGGCTTCGTAGCGTGCCGTCGCGTCGGAGTGACGCGATCTCCAGTTCTTCTGCTCTTCCGATCTTGTTAAGCTCGTCGCTCGTCCAATTCGTCATCGGCGCGTCTCCTTCTGGTGATGCGGGTGTGGCGGGCTGATCTGCGGCTCCCGTTCAGAGCCGACGCTTCAAAACTCGATCAGGACCTTGATCGCTTCCCGGTCGTTCATCGCCCGGTAGCCGTCGGGCACCCCGTCGAGACGCACGACACGGTCGAAGACTCTACCCGGTTCGATCCGGCCTTCGAGGACGTCCGGCAGCAGTTCCTCGATGTACGCGCGCGCCGGAGCAACCCCGCCGCCGACGGTAACGTTGTTGAAGAACGTCAGCAGCGCTTGCGGAATCGACTCTTCCTGGGGAAGACCGACGCGGCCGACCGCGCCACCCGGACGGGCGATGCTGAGAGCCGTGAGCGTCGACTGTCCGAGGCCGACGCACTCGAGGACCGAGTGGACGCCGAAGCCGCCGGTGAGCGCGTGCACGCGCTCGACCGCCGTGGCGCCTCGCTCGGTGACGACGTCCGTTGCGCCGAACTCTCTCGCGAGGGCGATCCGGTTGGGGCGGCCGCCCAGGAGGATGATCCGCTCGGCACCGAGGCGCCGGGCGGCGATCACGCCACACAGGCCGACGGCGCCGTCTCCGACAACGGCCGCTGTCTTCCCAGGACCAACTTTGGCAGCGACCGCTGCATGATGGCCGGTCGCCATCACGTCAGAAAGAGTCAGAAGCGATGGCATTCGCGCGTCGTCTGTGCCGACCGGCACGACAACGAGCGTTCCGTCTGCCTGGGGGACGCGCACCGCGTCGCCCTGTCCGCCGTCGACACCGTTCCAGCCCCACCTGCCTCCGTGCGAGCAGGAAGTGTGCAGCCTTTCCCGGCAGAAGAGGCAGGTGCCGTCGGAGTACAGAAACGGTGCGACGACGACATCGCCGGCCTTCACCGTGCGGACGTCGGTGCCGACGGCCTCGACGACGCCGATGAACTCGTGTCCCATGCGGCGGCCGGTCTCGTTGTGTTCCATCGTTTTGTACGGCCAGAGATCGCTTCCGCAGATGGCGGCACGGGTGACGACGACAAGGGCGCCGGTGGGTTCGATCAAGCGGGCGTCGGGGACGGTCTCGATACGGACGTCGCCGGCCCCGAACATGACAGTTGCGCGCATCGGAGCTTACCTCCCGTTACGGTATCGGCGCTGCGCCAATTGCTTTGGCAAATGACCTACGGTCTTATTTCGTATCCTTTCCGCCATGTGCCGCCCCGCATCAGCCATTTTCGATGACTGGTACTGTGGCCGGGAATGGCGAACGGGCTCCTTGATCGGACTCACTCAGATTCTAGCGGCAACGTCGCACCGGCAGCGGGTACGCCTTCACCTTGTACATCGAGTTATGTCCTTTTGATGTTCGTTTCTCGGTCAGGTTTGGTATTGCTCGTCGCTGACCTTTTCCATCCAGTCGACAGTCTTGCCGTCGAGCTGTTCCTGAATGGCGATGTGCGTCATGGCTGTGGTTGCCGTAGCACCGTGCCAATGCTTCTCACCCGGCGAGAACCAGATCACATCGCCCGGCCGAATTTCTTCGATCGGACCGCCCCAACGCTGTGCCCGGCCGCAGCCAGCCGTCACGATCAGGATCTGGCCCAGCGGGTGGGTATGCCATGCTGTCCGAGCGCCCGGCTCGAACGTGACACTAGCGCCGCGCGCGCGCGCCGGATCGTGCGCCTCGAACAGGGGGTCGACGCGGACAGTGCCGGTAAAATACTCGGCCGGTCCTTTGCCGGAAGGCTGTGAGCCGTTTCTGTTGACGTTCATTTTCTGACTTCCCCCTCACTTGATGGCGACAGTGTTTGTCTCGCGTTTGTGGCTGCCTGGCATGTATTGCATTGCTCTGTGAGCTGCGAGAATACAGCCGGTGAACACGCTTTCCCCCGCTCAGCGGCCGGTCATTTGCTCCAGGGTTTCGGGATACCGAGCCCCTTGCACCGTGATCTTCCTGGCGGCGCTATCGATCTCACCGAGATCATCGGGCGTAAGTTCGACTGCAGCTGCTCCGATGTTTTCCTCCAGCCGCTCCAGCCTTCGGGTGCCTGGAATTGGAACGATCCACGGCTTCTGGGCGAGCAGCCAAGCGAGCGCGATCTGTGCCGGTGTCGCCTGCTTCCGTTCTGAGATCTTGGCAAGCAGACCCACCAAGATCTGATTCGCTTTCCGAGCCTCCGGCGTAAAACGAGGGAGGGTGTTGCGGAAGTCGGAACGGTCGAACGTCGTGTCTTCGTTGATCTTCCCGGTGAGGAAGCCCTTCCCTAGGGGGCTATATGGAACAAACCCGATGCCGAGTTGCTCGAGGGTCGGCAGCACTGTCACTTCGGGGCCTCTCGTCCACAGAGAGTACTCGCTCTGGACCGCAGTGATCGGCTGGACGGAATGAGCGCGACGAATTGTCTGTGCTCCTGCTTCGGAAAGGCCGAAGTGCTTGACCTTGCCTTCCTGAATCAGGCCTTTCACCGCTCCCGCCATGTCTTCGATCGGCACATCCGGGTCAACACGGTGTTGATAGAACAGATCGATGGCATCGACCCTGAGTTGCTTGAGCGAGCCCTCGGCGACCTGCTTGATGTGCTCGGGCCGACTATCCAGGCCAACCCATCGCGGCCCGCCGTTCGAATCGAGTTTGAACCCGAACTTGGTGGCTATCACCACTTGCCCACGGAACGGAGAGAGGGCTTCGCTCACGAGCTCTTCGTTCGTGAATGGACCGTAGAGTTCGGCGGTATCGAAGAACGTGACGCCGCGTTCGACCGCCGACTGAATCAGTGAGATCATTTCCTGCTTGTCTGCAGCCGGACCGTAAGAAAAGCTCATTCCCATGCAGCCTAATCCGAGAGCCGAAACTTCCAGGT
>Ga0187784_10000682_pt1 | contig 25462 bp, 28 predicted proteins | sample 1015_SJ02_MP15_2_FD_132964 | JGI IMG/M metagenome (GOLD analysis project Ga0187784, IMG submission 132964) | Tropical peat soil microbial communities from peatlands in Department of Meta, Colombia - 1015_SJ02_MP15_20_MG | ecosystem: Environmental > Terrestrial > Soil > Wetlands > Peat | place... | reverse complement strand
GGTAGGTGCGCGGGCATATGACACAAATCGAGCTAGGTGTATGCTGAGGGACATGTGAAGAAAATAGTGGCACTGATACGACGCACCAAGCTTGACGTGGTGAAATTTGCGCTGGATGAGGTTGGACACCACAGCATGACTGTCACAGAAGTGAAGGGCCGAGGCAAACAAAAAGGCATCGAAGAGATATATCGAGGACGAGAATACCAGATCGACCTGCTTCCGAAAGTTGAGCTGATGATGGTCGTAGCAGACACTGACGTTGAGAAAGTGGTTGAGACGATAATGCACAGCGCCCGGACCGGAGAGATCGGAGACGGAAAGATCTTCGTTTTGCCTGTCGACGATGTAGTCAGGATTCGCACGGGTGAGCGAGGATCCGACGCGCTTTGATGAAGGAGCGGGCTACTCTTGATCTGATTTGACGGCTGAGACCCGGGCGCCCCACAGCAAAAGTGGCAAAGCGCCACAACCTTCGCAATATCGTCACCGTGGACGGACAGACGCTGAGCGATGCCGACGACGGGAATCGGCCATTGGTGCCTGTAACTTCGACGACGCGTGGTTATTATGGTTCACGATGCCGGCGTTGATATTCCCGAAGACGTGAGGACACGCTCACCGCTTCATTATCGGCACCTTATGTTTTGCGTATTTACGCTTGTGCTTGTAATAGTTTGACGATGTCTCGCACAGCTTCCATGGTTGCCTTGCTTATTGCGCCATTAGCTCAGTCGCACAGGATTTCCGTCGCCTTTTTCATCCAATTAACACTCTTTCGATCAAGGCTAGCGGTGCGCCATTTTTTGTAGTCGCGAGCTGCTGTTGTGAGACCGTCAATTGAACAGTGCAGAAGTTTGGTGGTCGCATCGATTTAGCAGCGATCCCTTCTGCACCTGTTAGCTGTCAAGACGGCACTGACATTCTCTCAGCGATCCAAAATGACTTGTAGTGCTGAAACAGGAGTTAAAAAGACGAGAGCAGCTCTGCAGAGCCTCAAAATAAGCCGCTATATTAACCGCCGTTGCGCACACGAAGCGACGACAGCAGACGCGTCAGCTTAGTAACGAAGAACGCATAATAAACTTTCTGCGGGGTGCGTGAGCCTCGGTTGCAATTTAGAACTGCTTGAGCGTCAGCACACGCGGGGCACGGGATCGCCCAATGGAGCATCAACAAAGCGTGCTCCGCCAATACGTGTCGTCATCAAGACTTTTTTGCCCGTTCTAACCTCACCAATTATGGCAGCATTTCTTCCGTACTTGGTCTTCTTGATCGCGCTGAGCACTACCTCATCACTGTCGGCTTCCACGCCGATGATCGCTTTCCCCTCATTGGCAACTTCCAGGACATCGATTCCCAACATTTCAGCGGCTGCCTGTATGGACGGATTAATCGGCAGAAGCTTTTCTTCGATAATGACCTCCACGCCGCTTTTGCGTGCCATGTCGTTCAGGGCGCTCGCCACACCTCCCCTCGTGGGATCCTTCATGGCCGTTACTGCGGAGGGGTCAACTTCGAGCGCAGCCTTGACGGTGTACCAGATGGGGGCGACATCAGAGCGCAGCTCTGTGCGAAAGTGAAAGTCCTCCCTCTTGGCAAGCACCGCAATGCCGTGATCGCCGATAGTGCCTGTAATGATTAGCTTATTACCGGGCTTCAGACCGCAGTCCCGCACCGGCTTCTCAACAAAACCGATCCCCGCGGTGTTGATAAGTATCTTATCAAGCGCGCCTTTCTCGACGACTTTGGTATCACCAGTGACGATCGCTGCACTCACCTCCTGAGTCGCCTCATCCATCGACGCCACGATCCTGCGTAAATCGCTGATGGCAAAGCCATCCTCCATAACGATCGCACTCGTAAGCGCGAGCGGCGCTGCGCCCATCATGGCGAGATCATTGACCGTTCCTGATATCGACAGCCGTCCGATATCCCCCCCGGGAAAGAAGATCGGCTTGACCACGTGGGTATCTGTGGTGAGCACAAGATAGCCACCTTGAGCTAGCGGAATGGCCGCTCCGTCGTCCAGCGATTCCAAACCAATGCCCCCGACGTTCTTGTTCTTAATCTTCACAAGAACGTCGGCGATGAGGGCGTTCATCATCTCACCGCCTGCACCGTGAAGCAAACTTACGTGTTCCTCACCCGCTGCTCCGTGCGTTTGCATGATCCAGTCGCCTCGCTGCCTAGCTCTCGTCTTCGAGCTCGACCTCAAGATTCTTAATACATATATCCCTTCCCGACAGCAGCTCGTACATGCCGCCGCACTTAGGACATACGTAGTCTTCGTCGCCCAACGCGCCCTCGAAGCCGCACTTGCACTTCGCGACGGCGGGAAGCGTTTCGACGTTCATTTCGGCGCCCTCAAAGGGACCGCCTTCAGTAATGATTTCAAACGAAAACCTTAACTGCTCAGGGTTTACCATCGCGAGCTGACCGACCTGAACGGTCACCGAAATTAGCCGTTTAACTGGTCGGCTCTCGACCGTTTCCTTCACGACGTTGACGATCTCGGTCGCGATGCCAAACTCATGCATTTTCCTGCTCGAGCTCTTCCAGCTCCTTGAAAATAGCAAGCGTTTCGAGCGCAGCTTCCTTACTGAGCTTCTCAATGGCAAAGCCGACGTGAATCAGCACGTAGTCCCCAGGGCGGACCTCTTCGACGAGATCCAAGCTTATCTCCTGTTCTAAACCGCCGTAGTCGACGACGCCTTTGTTCCCTTCGACCTTAATAACCTCTGCAGGAATTGCAAGACACATGTAAACTCCTATAACAAGCAACTCTGAAGCTCTCACAGCACCCGGTTGCAGAACGAACCGCGAGCGTCTCGTATATCACGTACTTTTGTCCCGCGGCCATATATAGCTTCCCTCACGACGGTTGGCTGTAAATGCGCTAAAAGGTTTTTAAATAAAGCGCTCTCTATATCTTCTGTCGAGCGACCGGCTGCCACACGCGTGGCCCTTTTTGACTTTTTGTCCGTGTACAAGGCGAAGATCTACCGATATGAGCGATCCAATCGAATCAATAAAGCGCTACGAATTCAAGCGCGTCATCGAGAACCTCGAGGGCAAGAAGGGCCAAGCAACGGAACTTATCACCATCTACATCCCACCCGACAAACAGATCTCAGACGTGACGAGTCAACTTCGCGACGAGTACGGCCAAGCGGCGAACATCAAGTCGAAGAGCACGCGCACCAACGTGCAGAGCGCGCTATCTTCGATTATGTCGCGCCTCAAGTACTATCGCTTTCCGCCGTCAAAAGGCCTTGTGATCTTGACTGGGACCATCTCGCTGGGCGGTGACAAGACGGCCATGGAAACGCTCGTCGTTGAGCCGATCGAACCCATCAAATCGTACCAGTACCGCTGCGATTCGACCTTCAACCTTGAGCCACTCAAGGAAATGCTCAAGGAAAAAGACGTCTTCGGACTTGTGGTCCTCGACCGAAATGAGGCGACGGTTGGCATCCTCAACGGTAAGCGGATAGAGCCGACGAAGCACCTCACATCAGGGGTCCCGGGGAAACACACAAAGGGCGGGCAGTCGCAGCGCCGTTTTGAGCGCCTACGGCTTATCGCCATTCACGAGTTTTACAAACGCATAGGCGAGGCGGCAAACAACGAGTTTCTCCAACACCCTGAACTCAAAGGTGTGCTCATCGGGGGCCCCAGCCCAACGAAGGAAGAATTCGTCGACGGTGAGTATCTCCACCACGAACTACAGCAGCGGATTCTCGGCGCGTTCGACGCCTCTTACACAGACGAGTTCGGCCTCTCTGAACTTGTCGAAAACGGCGCAGAAGTGTTGCAAGAGCTCGACTTGATGCGCGAAAAAAACGTAGTAGAACGCTTCCTCAAAGAGCTCGTGCACGACTCCAACAAGGCGACTTATGGAGAGAGACAGGTGCGACGGGCGCTTCAGGTGGGCGCCGTCGACACCCTGCTTCTCTCAGAAGCGCTTCGCATTCAGCGAGTGACCAACAGTTGTCCGTTGTGCGGGTTTACGCTCGAAGAGACAGTCCGCGGGATCAAAGGAGCGGCAGTTTGCCCCAAGTGTGAGGGCACGATGGAACGGGTACACGAGGAAGACGTCGTCGATGAACTTATCCGCCGAGCAGGAGAGACGGGCACGGCGGTCGAGTTTGTCTCGACCGACTTCAACGAGGGAGAGCAGCTCATGCGGGCATTCGGTGGCATCGCAGCAATTTTGCGTTTTGCAATCAACGAGCACTAAGGAGGGCCGCGTGTTTCTGACCTTCCGCCGGAACGTCGAGAAGCTACTGGCTGAGGCGTTGGAAAAGTGCCAATATCCAAGCGACGAACTCGCACTTACCACTAAGGCCGACTATGCCGATCTGACCAGTCTGTTAGCCTTCAAGCTCGCGCCCATCCTCCGGCTCAAGCCTCAGCAGATTGCGCAAAACGTCGCTGGATATCTCGGGGCTGATGAGCTCGTAGCGCGGGCTGAGGCGTCGGGACCGTACATCAACTTCTTCGTTAGCGACAACTACCTGCGTCATACGCTTAGCATTGTGCTGGACACAGATCGTGACTACGGCAGCATTGAGGCGAAGGGGGTGGTGGTTCTTGAACACACCTCAGCGAATCCCAACGGACCCCTGCACATCGGTCACATTCGCAATTCGGTCATCGGCGACACGCTGAAGCGCTGTCTGCAGCAAGCGGGGTACCGCGTAGAGACCCAATACTACGTCAACGATATGGGCCGACAGATCGCGCTCGTTGTTTGGGGCATCATGAACTTCGCGCTCGCCGAGGGGAAGAAGTCAGATCACGCCACGGCTGACATCTACGTCGCGGCGAACGCCGATGTGGAACTCCACCCAGCGAAACTCTTTGAAGTGCGCCAGCTCATGCAGCGCTTCGAAAGCGGCGATCAAGACGTACAGCTGCTTTTCAAAGACGCAGTCGAATTTTGCTTGCGCGGCATCAACAAAACCCTCAAAAACCTTCACGTCGCCCACGATCGGTTCGTGTGGGAGAGCGAATTCCTTGACGACATCGACGGCATCATCGCCGAGCTGCGAAACCACGGCGTGACCGAACGTGACGGGTCAACGCACGTAGATTTGTCGCCATTCGGGATCAGCAAGAACCTCGTTGTGCGGCGCTCTGACGGCACGTCCGTGTACGCGACGCGCGACATCGCCTATCACGTCTGGAAGGCGGGGCGATGCAACCGCATGATCGATGTGCTTGGTACCGACCACAAGCTCGCCGCCCTTCAGGTAGGCAAAGCGCTCGAGCTCCTCAACATCAACGCTCCCGAAGTCGTATTTTTTGAGTTCGTCTCGCTACCCGAGGGCTCAATGAGCACGCGCCGCGGCCACTTCATCAGCGCCGACGAGGTATTGGAAAGAGTGACCGAAAAAGCGTACGAAGAGGTCGACAAGCGGCGTCCGACGCTATCAGAAGACGAAAAGCGCGCGATAGCACAGGCGGTGGGCATAGGCGCGACGCGTTATGACCTGCTCCGTGTGTCAGCAGACAAGCCGATGACCTTTGACTGGAACGAAGCCCTCGATTTCGAACGTCAGGGAGGACCGTTTCTTCAGTACGCGCACGCGCGCGCGACTAGCATCCTGACAAAAGCTACGTTCGACAATCAGTACGAGCCAGACCTCCTGACAGACGAATACGAAGTTAAGCTCATAAAGCTGTGCGCATTGTTTCCCGCAGTGATTGAAGACGTCAGTGTGAACTTGAGCGTAAGCGCGCTGGCCGCCTACGCGCGCGAGCTGGCTGAGGCGTTCAATCAGTTCTATCGATTCATGCCCGTGCTCTCTGCGGAGCCTGCCACGTCCCGCGCGCGCCTAGCGTTGGTGACGTGTGCACGCATCGTATTGCGAAACGTACTTAACTGTCTCGGAATCGAACCCGTGGATTCGATGTGAGCGTAAGGGAAAACTCCTATATGCGACGAAAGAAAGTTAACGAGTCGGTATCCTACCGCCAGACGCTGGCAAAGCAGGGCTATCACGCGGTCGGCTGTGGCGGCGCCGTCAAACCCTGTCTTTGGCTGAAAAAGTCACTCCGCAACGAGGGCGTGTGTTATAAAGAACAGTTCTACGGCATTCACGCCCACCGGTGCATTCAAATGACGCCCACGCTCCGCTGCAATCAGCTTTGCCTTCACTGCTGGAGGGCTACCGATCTCGACGCTGCGAAGAGGCTAGCCTTCGACGAGCCACAAACCCTCGTCGAAGGATCGATAGCGGCACAGCGGAGGCTTATATCAGGCTATAAAGGCTCCTCTACAACGGACCTGCGCAAGCTGGAAGAAGCCCACAACCCGAGCCAAGTTGCCATCTCGCTCAGCGGCGAACCAACGCTCTATCCGTATCTCGACGAGCTTATAAAACGCTACCACAGCGAACACATGACAACCTTCGTCGTGTCAAACGGCAGTCACCCGGAGGTGCTCGAAAAGGTACAACCGACCCAGCTCTATGTATCACTGAACAGCCCGGACGAAGAGCATTTCTACTCTGTGTGCAGGCCGCGAACGCATCGATTTGAACACGTGCTCGAATCGCTGCACGTTCTTGCCGATCATGCCTCGCGCACTGCGGTTCGCATCACGCTCGCAAACGAGCTCAACGCTTTCGGAGAATCAGGCTACGCGAAACTCATTGAATTGGCCGAACCTGACTACGTCGAGGTGAAATCATATATGCATCTCGGCTTTTCACGAAAACGGCTGCCGCGCTCGGCGATGATGTCGTACGATGGCGTTATGTCGTTTGCGCACGATATCGCACAACAAGCAGGCTACGTCGTTGCCGCAGGATCTCCCGTCAGTCGCGTCGTGGTGCTCTCAAAAACTGGGTCGACTGCGAAAATCACCGAATAGCTGTTTATTGGCACACGTGGAACTCGCTAGTCGACAATCAATTGTGCATGCCTATGCGAACGAAAGCGGACATCGCCAAGCTGAAGGAGAAAAAAAACCTTTACGGACTGATTAATGCCCTTAAAGACCCAGACGCAGACATTCGGTCAGATGTTGCCGAGGCGCTAGGAGAGCTGAGGGACGAAGCCGCGACGGACGCCCTGATTGAGGCACTAAACGACGATCACTGGTCCGTACGCCGGAACGCCGCGTGGGCGTTGGGAGAGATCGGCTCTGCACGCGCCGTTCTATACCTCATCGGCGCCTTCAAAAAAACCTGGGAAGGCGTCGACGCGTATTGTGCCGAGGCGCTCGTGAAAATCGGCCGCCCAGCGGTCAAGCCGTTGCTTAGGGCTATCGACGTCCCGGATTTAAACACGCGTTACTGGTCGATCGAAGCACTTGGACAGATCGGCGATACGCGTGCCACAGAGCCGCTTATAGCATTGCTTTCCGACCGAGATGCAATAATCAGATACAGTTCAACCAAGGCCCTGGGGGCGATCGCCGACAGCAAGGCGTTCGATCCCTTGGCCAAAGCGGTGCAAGATCCAAGTGACATGGTAAGACGCCGAGCACAAAAATCGCTACGCAAATTAGTGTCACAGGAATCCGCGCAAAAGATCGATCTGCAGGCCGGAAAGCTGATCAAACTGATTGCCGTAGTAAGAACTGATGACGGTACGTTGAAAAACATCGAAATTGACGTGACGTCCCCCAAAGAAAACACCATGGACGAATAGCGGCGCAACGCCTACTTCTTTACTTGTCCCGCAATTTTTAGCCTGAAACGAAGACGTGGCGCGATTAGCGCCAGCTGGCTGGAGGTAAGCATTTATACCAGGATGACGTGGTAGGAATTTGATCCAGCAGGGCGATCCTAAAACGAGCGCTGTGCCATTTTGGCGAGCGGTCAGCAAACACTGTTCGGAATTGGCGTTGCTATGGCTCACGTGCCCCTTTTTATAGACCTGCGAGACAAACATATCGTCATATTCGGCGGTGGACACGTCGGAGAGAGAAAGGCTAAGGTGTTTTGCGCCTACGGGCTGACCAAAGTGGTGAGTACGAGCTTCACCCCTGAACTGATGAAAATGGCCGACAGTGGGCTTATCGATGCTATCATCGATGATCTAAAGGACGTCAAAAAATACCTCGAAGGCGCATTCATCGTCGTTCCTGCGACCAACAACCGCGCGCTCAACGGGTTAATAGCCGATAAAGCCAAGGCGATGAATATCCTTGTAAACCAAGTTGACGACATCGGCGAGGTCATCGTGCCGTCGGTCATCCACAAGGATAATATCCACATCGGGATATCGACGATGGGCAAAAGTCCGGCAGCAGCCCGATTTCTGAGGCTGCGCATCGAGGAGCTCATCGCGAGTGTTACCCTCATGGTTACGCTCCAAAATGAACTACGAAACATTCTAAAAAAGGAGATTGACAGCCAGCTTGAGCGAAGACGCATCCTAGAGTCAATCATTAATGACCACGGCGTGTGGGCAGCACTTTCAACCAGCTACGACGCGGGGCTCCACGCAGCGCTTGAAGTCGTGGAACACGAGCGGATGAAGGCACACACCACGTTATAAGGGGTTCTTACGTGAATGGGATTACCAACCTCTCAATCTCACACAAATGGGCAAGCCTAAACGATCTCGAATGCGCCCGCATCGACAACCTAAAGGACGCGTTGCGAGCAATGCGTTCGGCAGACGGTGTTCGTGAGTGTGCCATCATCCAGACGTGCAACCGGATAGAGCTCTACCTCGACGTCAATAGCGAGTTCGACGTCGCGACTTTCACTGCTCATTTCTTCCCGTCAGTGCCCCACGAGCTCATCGCCCACTATGAGTCACGCGAGTCACTCCGACACCTGATGCGCCTGGCTTCAGGCCTCGATTCGATGATCGTTGGCGAGGACCAAATACTCGGTCAGCTTAAGGACGCAATGGAGACCGCGAGCAAAGAGCGAACGCTGGGACCAGAGCTGGGTTTGGCGTTTTCCAAGGCCATTAAGGTCGGTAAGCGTGCGCGGACCGAGACGCAGATCAACCGTGGCTCAGTTTCCGTGGGCTCTGCTGCCGTCGATCTAGCCGAACGTCTTATAGGTACCCTCGACGACAAGTCGATTCTGAGCATCGGGGCTGGTGAGCTGGGAACACTCGTAGCGGTCGCCCTGGCCGAGCGAAACCTGAAAGCGATGTTCGTGTCCAACAGAACCTTTCGACGGGCCCAAACCCTCGCAAGACAGCTTGGCGGAACGGCGATACGATTTGACACAATAGACGATTACCTGTGCGAAGCGGACCTCGTCATAAGCGCGACGGCCGCGCCACACTATATATTGACGCGTTCTCAGATCAGCCGCGCGATGGAGCGACGGAATGGCCACTCGCTCGTCATCATTGACATCGCCAACCCTCGTGACGTCGAAGAAGAAGTGGTGGCGATCGACAACGTTGAGCTACACAACATCGACGATCTACGAAAAATCACAGAAGAAAACCTCAAAAAGCGGCAATCTGAGATCGGAAAGGTCGTCGCCATCATCAATCAGGAGTTAAATCTTCTCGAAGAGCAGTACAAGAAAACCCGCGCAAATGAGCTGATCGCAGGCTTGTATCAGAGCGCAGAGGAGCTTAGGGTTCGCGAACTGGAAAAGGCGCGCAAACGGATGCAAAGTGAGGATGACCTGGACAACTATCAACAGATCCTCGACGATCTCACCGCTTCTATCGTCAACAAACTGCTGTTCGAGCTCACCGCTTCGCTGCGAGAGGCCGCGGCTAATGATGATGATGACCTCATGCGCTCGGCGCACAGGCTCTTCAAGCGCGAGGCTGGTTGACGTGGCCGCTCGACCCGCCAGGCTCCGAAAAAAGGGCATTAGTACATTGGTCCGAGAGACGTCATTGCACGCGCATGATCTGATATGCCCGCTGTTTGTCGACGAGAACCTGCGAGCGCCGGTCCAGATTCCCTCCCTGCCGGGGTTTTCTCGTCATACCGTTGAAACCGCCATACTCGAAGCTGAGGAAGTCACAGAGCTGGGCATTCCGGCGATAATCGTGTTCGGGGTGCCACGCCACAAAGACGCGACAGGCAGCTCCGCGCTAAGCGGCATCGTGCAAGATACCATACTCGCAATAAAGGCAGACGTGTCAAGAGCCACGGTTATCGCCGACACGTGCCTGTGCGAGTACACCAATCACGGACACTGCGGCATCGTCGATGAAGCAGGGACGATCCGCAGGGCACCGACTCTGGAGATGCTCCAACGTGTCGCGGCGTCGTACGCACGCGCGGGAGTCGACATCGTCGCGCCTTCGGGCATGATCGATGGTATGGTCGGAGCGATACGAACGAAGCTCGACGAAGAAGGGTTTGACGAGGTCACGCTAATGCCGTACGCCGCGAAATACTGTTCGAGCTTCTATGCGCCGTTCCGGGACGCGGTCGACTCGATATGCTCGTTCGGCGATCGCTCAGCTCATCAAATAGACCCCGCCAACACCAACGAAGCAGTGCGTGAGGTGCGTTTGGACTTGGAGGAGGGTGCTGATATCATTATGATCAAACCGGCACTGCCCTATCTAGATATCATCTACCGAATTAAGCAAGCATTCGGCGTCCCAGTTGCAGCGTACAGCGTCAGTGGGGAATACGCCATGTTACGATCCGCGATCGCTAACGGCCATTTGACGGATGACGCCGTCTACGAGACGCTCCTTTCAATAAAGCGCGCAGGAGCCGATATGATCGTAACGTATTTCGCGAAGGAGGCAGCAAAGAGACTAGCTTCACAGTGAGGAGTGATGCACCTATGCGAACGGACGAGTCCGCAAAGCTGTATGAAAAAGCGCGAAAGCTGATGCCGGGCGGCGTTTCAAGCCCGGTGAGGGCGATTAGTCCCTATCCGTTTTACGTCGAGAAGGCGAGCGACTCTCGGATATGGGACGCTGACGGCAACTTGTACATTGATTATTGCATGGGCTACGGACCGCTCATCCTTGGCCACGCTCACCCAGCGGTCTACGAGGCCGCCATCGAACAACTGAAGCTAGGGTGGGATTATGGCACGCCAATCAAGGCCGAGATCGACCTAGCGGAGCGCATTCAAACGGACTTCCCGTCAATGGAGATGCTTCGATTCGTATCAACTGGAACCGAGGCCACGATGAGCGCGATTCGCGCCGCCCGGGGGTTTACAGGAAAGGACACCATAGTGAAGATAGAGGGGGGCTACCACGGCGCGCACGACGCGGTACTCGTAAAGCCAGGATCAGCCGCTATCTCGACTCCGAGCTCGTTAGGAGTGCCCGCCGCGGCGGTAAAACACACTGTACAAGTGCCGTTCAACGACGTCGAAGCCCTTTCGTGCGCTTTAGAAAAAAGTGACGCGGCCTGTCTTATCATTGAACCGGTGCTGGGCAATATCGGACCGATAGTGCCTGAAGAGAACTATTTGCCAGACGTGCGAAAAATCACCGAAGAGAACGAGACGCTGCTGATATTTGACGAAGTGATTACTGGCTTCCGGCTATGTATCGGCGGGGCACAATGCCTCTACGGGGTCACTCCTGACCTCACTACCCTCGGAAAAATCGCCGGCGGGGGATTTCCGATAGGAGTTTTTGGCGGCACGAGACAGATTATGGAATGCGTCGCCCCGTCGGGAAAGGTATTCAACGCAGGGACGTTTAGCGGACATCCCGTCTCGCTCGCCGCCGGCTTGGCGGCCCTCAGCGTACTGAACGAGGAGGGCTATCTGCGCGTGAACGGGTTGGGAGACCTCCTCAGACGGATGCTTGTCGACCTGCTCGAAGAGCTTGATCTCCATATCTCGGTGCAGGGGATAGGGACAATGTTCCAAGTCTTTTTCACCGAAAAACCGATCAGGAACTATCAGGATGCACTGACCTGCGATGCAGACCTGTACAAGAAGTTCAGTGCGTTTATGCGCGACGAGGGAATCTTCTTAACTCCGTCGCAATATGAGACCAATTTTATCTCACTGGCACACTCAAACGAAGATCTGGAATACACCATCCGTGCGTGCGCAAACGCGTTCGAACGCCTTTACGGCTTTGACGTCGACACTCCGGGTTACTAGTACAGTCGCTGACTGCGGGCAACGAAAGAGAGTGATTAGCATACTGCGTATCGGCACTCGAGGCAGCAAACTTGCGTTGATTCAAGCAGAGACCGTGAGGAGCTTGCTCACAAAGAAAGGTGTAGAAAGCAAACTTGTCATCGTAAAAACGAGCGGCGACAGTTTCGCAGACAAGCCCTTCCGCGAGGCCGGCATCGGAGCGTTTGTACGTGAGATCGACGACCGTATGCTTGCCGGCGATATCGACATCGCCGTGCACAGCATGAAGGACGTGCCAACGCAACGGCCTCAGCGGATAGGCGTATGCGCCGTGCTGCCGCGCTCTGCACCCTATGACGTTCTTATATTTGAACGTCAGCTACGTGACGGAGCTGTTATAGGCACCTCTAGCTTGAGAAGGCATGCGCAATTGGCGCGCTACTTTCCGCAGTACGTTCGCAGACAAATTCGGGGCAACGTGGACACGCGAATACGGAAACTAAAGGCGAGCGAGTATAACGCGATCGTTCTCGCTGAAGCAGGGCTCGAGCGCTTAGGGACGTCTGTCAATCGGAAGCGCTTGCCGTTGGTTCCTTCACCGAATCAAGGAATAATCGCCGTACTGGCGAGCGCGGAAATCCAAGAGTATGACGCCGTCGTCGCACTCAATGACCAAACTACGCTCGTCGAAGCGATGGTCGAGCGCACTATTATGGAGGAGTTGGGCGGCGGATGTTTAGTCCCACTCGGCGTCTTCGCACACGTTCAAGGCGACTCGGTGAGCGTTACCGCCGAGGTGCTCTCCCTCGACGGGCAGCGGACGGTCCGCCTCGCCGATCACATGCTCGTAGAGAACTACGAGCGCGGTTCGCGAAGATTCGCACTCCGAGTAAAGAAAAGTGGAGGTGAGCTCCTAATTGCAGAAGCCGTCACCAATGGGCTTCAGCACTTAGCCCACACGTGAACCCGACACGCAACAGCAAAGGAAAGGTCTATCTGGTAGGCGCGGGACCGGGTGATCCGGACCTGCTGACAAAAAAAGCAGATCACGTGATCAAAAACGCCGACGCGGTGTTGTACGACAAACTCGTCGACGAGCGCATCATCGCGCTCGTTCCGCACCAGACTGAACTTCTGGATGTTGGAAAGGACGCGGATCACCACAAAGTGCCGCAGCACAAGATTAACGAGCTCCTAGTCAGCTACGCTCGTCAGGGCAAGACTGTCGTGCGGCTCAAAGGAGGTGATCCATTCGTGTTCGGCCGAGGAGGAGAAGAAGCAGAGGAGCTCATAACTCACAGAGTCGACGTTGAAGTCGTGCCGGGTATCTCATCAGCGGTCGCCGTTCCCGCGTATGCCGGAATACCAGTCACGCACCGAAACTACTCCTCAAGCGTCACCATTATTACGGGTCACGAAGCACCGGGCAACCAGCTCCAGTGGGAAGTTCTCGCACAGCTTGACGGCACCCTCGTCGTGCTGATGGGGGTAGGCACGCTTGCGGAAAACGTCGAGAATCTGGTCGCGTGTGGAAAGGACACGCAAACGCCTGCGGCGATCATAGCGCATGGAACGACGCCAAGCCAGAAAGTTGTCGTTGGGACTCTCAGCGATATCGCACGCAAGGCAAAAGATGCCAACCTGAAAGCTCCAGCGGTTCTTATAATCGGCGACGTAGTCAAACTCAAACACGTCCTACAGCCAAGCGATGAAGACACTAGCGATCATTAGACCTGACAAACAACTTGAGGACTCGAAGAAAGTTGTTGAATCCTTCGGGTACGGCGTGCTCGCGACCGCACTGGTCGACATCGTGCCGATACGAGACTTACTCTGGTCCACGTTCTTAGACGAGCTCAAAACGGGCCGCATCGACTACGTCGTGATTACAAGCGCAAACGGCGCGCGCAGCTGCGCAGAACTCGGATTGAATGCGGCAAACTTTCCGTTTTCGACGCAAGTTGTGGCTATAGGTCCTAAGACGAGGAGTGCAATGCTCAAAGCACATCTCCGCGTCGACCTGATGCCGTCAGAGTATAGCTCACACGGCATCGTCCAACTGCTGAGCGAAGTCTCGCACAAAAACGTATGGGTCCTGCGCAGCGCTTTTGGCAGCCCAGAACTAACCGAAGGGCTCCAGAACAACGGTGCCACAGTACACGAGGTCGTGCTATACACGCTGAAAAAGCTCTGTGGCCGGCCGCAACGTGACTTCATCCGCGCGCTTCTAGAAAGTGACGTTGCCGGCGTTCTCTTTACGAGTACCATGACGGTGCGCGCCCTGTTTGACTGCGCCGACCGAATCGGGGTGAAAAGATCCCTCATCGAAAGATTTGCGAATCGGGTCGTCGGCGCCATCGGAAAGCCGACAGCAGATGCATTGTGTAGTTTCGAGGTGGGTGTAGATGTAATACCGAGTGGAGCGACATTCAGAGAGCTTGTTTCAACGGTTCACGCGACCCTAACTGATCGCTCGCCCCAGTGAATCCAAGGAGGGGGCCCTGTGGACATACTCGTGGCTGAATACGCAAGTGTAATGCTGCCCGATCTCGCTAAAGAGGGTCGAGCCATGCTCCACACACTGCAAGCAGGTTTTCATCGCGCTGGACACGTCGTGCACGTGCCGCACCTTCGCGTGGATAACGCTGACGCTTTTTTCAGCCAAGTAAAACATCTAGCGCGATCATGCGACGCAGGTATAATCATAGCACCCGACAACGTCCTTTACGATTTCGCAGCACTGCTGGAACAGCATACCACGAACCTGGGATGCCCCGCCGAGGCGGTAAGGAGAGCAGCAGATAAGCTCTGCGCGTCTCGCACGTTTTCGAAAGGATCTATAACCGTTCCCGAAATAAACCCTGCGACAGGCCCTTACGTTCTAAAGCCACGCTACGGATGCGGAGCAGAAGGGATCAGGATCGTCGAAACGTTCGACGCTAGCAGCGTTGACGAGAACACTCTTGTTTCGAAATTTGTGACGGGAGACCACATAAGTGTGAGCCTCATCGTCGGTAGGACCACGCTTCCGCTGTCGATCAACAAGCAGCACCTTCGCATAGATGGTGCGATTCATTACCTCGGGAACACGACGCCGTACGCAGTTCCTGGCGCCAACAACGTCATCACTCAAGCGGTAAGAGCTGCACAGCTGTTGGGGTGCGAAGGGTACGTCGGCGTTGATATCGTGCTTCAGCCTGACGGCGTCGTGAACGTCGTTGATGTGAATCCACGTCCGACAACAGCTATCGTTAGCGTCGATAAGGTCATAGGCAACGTTGCCGATTTGATTTTCAAAGCGCGATCCGGGCAAGAATTGCCGACGCATCTAAAACCGCACGGCACGCACACGTTCCGAACCGACTCCAGAACTGGCTAGCCCCATTTGAACATCCCATGGCCTTAAGCGATACGATTGGAATCGACATCGGAGGGGCAAATACAAAAGTTGCGTCCGTTAATGGCGAGGCGCGAAGCCTATACCTGCCGCTGTGGCGCGACAGCGACCTCGCCGCCGAACTGCAACGCATAAGGGATGAGTTTCAGCCGAAGCGCGTCGGCGTCGTGATCACAGGCGAACTCGCCGACGCGTTCACGAGTAAGGAGGAAGGGGTCTGCTCGATCGCGTCTTCAGTCGACTCAGTTTTCGCGAGGCCGTACTATCTGAACGTGCGCAGCCAGTTTACGCGGCAGATCACTAAGAACGAGGCCTCCTTGTACGCCGCGTCTAACTGGACGGCTTCAGCCGCGTTTGTTTCACAGCGTGTCGCCGACTGCATATTTGTAGATCTAGGAAGCACGACGTGCGATGTGATTCCCATCCGGGACAGAAAACCCGCAGCTATGACAACGGATTTTGAACGATTGCGGGAACGCGAACTCATCTACACAGGAGCGCTCAGAACCAATATCGCGACCATTTTGCGGCTCGTGACCCTCAACGGAGAGGACTATCGACTGGCTTCCGAACTGTTCGCGATTGCCGCCGACGCCCATCGAGTTCTCGGTAATATTTGCGCTGAAGATTACACGTGCGATACGCCGGATGCCAGACCGCGTGATCTCGAAGCCTGTTATCGAAGGATCGCCAAGGTCCTGCTTTGTGACGTTGACGAGCTTGGCCGCGAGCGTGCACGCGACGTCGCCCGACAGGTAGAGCGCGCCCAGATCGATGAGCTTGTCCAGGCCCTTGCTTTTCAAAAACGCAAACACGACTTAAACGTGGTTGTTGGCGCGGGCCTCGGCGAGTTTCTTATAGCTAAAGCCGCTTCACAAGTCAGACTTAAGTGCCGCTTGCTCTCACAGCAGTACGGCAAAGAGCTTTCAAAAGTGTTCCCGGCGTTTGCGGTAGCAAATCTTGCGCACGACGCGTCTCAGTGATAATCGACGCATCACTGTGAATACGTCTAGGAAACGCGTACACAAACGTTACCGGTGAATCGCTAATCGCTTTTTGTGCGCATTGACGGAAGCGAGAGCGCCTGACATGTGCCTGACGCGTTAGTCGCATCCGACGTGTGACACACAAATGTGTTCACGCAGCCTTATACCGTTTTTCGCGCAGGATGGAGTAGGGAGCAACGGACATGACCGCAAAGAATTCGGGGCGCTATTACGGGCGCTTTGGCTACCTCTGCCCCGCGCGCGACCTGAAGTGCCTTAGGCGCGTAGAATGCTTAACGCACGCGCCAATTTGCGTGACGCATCCAAGCCTGAACAACACCTATACTTCGCACACGTGCACAGCGGCGTATGCTGCCGGCGCTGCACAGGCGCGCCAAGAAAATACGGCGAGCATTTTGCGGGGGGATCAAAATGTATGGCGAGATACCAAGTTACCCCACGAGTAACGGAGCCTGTGGCATCGAAGTTGAACAGTGTGCAAAACTGCTGGGTGAGCTCGGGCTCGGGCAGAAGGAGGCGCAGCTCTACGTGCACTTGCTCAAGTACGGACCGAAACGTGCTGGAGACCTCGCGCAGTCCCTCAAAACGTATCGTCTGCAGGTTTATCGAAAACTTGCGAGCCTGGTCGATAAGACCATGGTGACCGCAAAGAGACAAAGCCCGGCTATCTATACGGCAGTGGGTTTAGACGATGCACTCGATGCCGTGCTGCTTCCGCACCAATACGAACTTCATCGTTTGCAGGCGATAAAGCGGGAGCTCATCATACTCACGAATAGCGCGCAATTACACGTATCAGACGAAACCCCCCCGTCTAGGGTTCTCGCTCTCGATAATGAGCAAGGGCTCACAAAACTGCTGGGCGAGCTCGGGCTCGGGCAGAAGGAGGCGCAGCTCTACGTGCACTTGCTCAAGTACGGACCGAAGCGTGCGGGAGACCTCGCACGGTCCCTCGAGACTTACCGTGAGGACTCTTATCGTCGTTGTGCAAGATTAATTGACGCAGGTATGATCGAGAGAAGCGAGGAAGATTCGTCGTGCTACGCGCCTGTAGACTTCTCTGACGCGCTCGACAACGCGCTCACCTCCCGACAGCGGGAGCTGCGTCGGTTGCAGAGAGTCAAGCGTGAGCTTACGGGAGGCGAATATGGCGCGTTCAGCCGCAGAGCAGACAACGCGTTTCACGATGCTAAAAATCGTCCGCGAACTTGTTACTGCCATCTCGCCGCTCATCAACTCAGCAAAAACGTCTCTTGTCTTCGTCGCCCATCCTCGATTCAGCCTCATAACGACGGGTGGGTTCCCGGATCATCTTAAATGCGCGGTGGATCGCAGGGTGCCTGTCTACGGCGTGCTCGACATCTCGCTTAAGAACCTTTCTGCGGGGTGCGCGTACTTTGACGGCGGCGTTGAACTGCGGCATAAAAACCGATACCGTGGGATGACGCTGGCAGTGACACACGGCAAGCGAAGCATAAGCCTCGTTCACCCGCTCTCTAGGCCACTGTTTTCGCTCGACAAAATATTAGGGCCCTATGGAGCGATAGCGTCACACAAGCGGAATTCCTTATGAGCGCGTTTGAGATGGCTTGGGAGCAGGTGTCTAGCGCAGAAGATCTCAGAAACGAGCTGCTGCGAGAAAAGCAATCATCAGAGTCCGTTCCAACTTTATTTTAGGCGTTTCAGTTTACAGATGGCGCAGCGCAGTGGCAACGGCCCTTTTTCACGCCTCGAACGAATCCTGAGGCCCTGGCCGCGCTATCGTTAATCGTTGCGGCGAGTGTACCTTCTAATACCAACCGCCGAATGGTGCTGTGCAGATAAAGCTGTGCGCCTTCGCAAAAGAGTGCCAAGTGAAAGTAAAACAATAATCGACAGCGCAGCGTGTGCCACTGAGCTTCATAATTCTTCTTTGTTCTTGGGATTTACTTTTCAGAATATATAGCACCTGTGTAATCGGCATTACAGACCAAGACGTCTTACCACGGGAGGGTGCAAGAACTCTGGCGAGGCCAAGATGCACAGCTTTATAAGCTCCAGGACATTATCTGACAACAATGGCCAAGGGAATCATTATTGAAAGCGTCAAGGATGCCTTAGCCGCAGGATCAAATATCATAGAATCTGCAGAGAAAGAAGTCGTATGGCTTCTTGAACCTAGTATTCTTACCTTATCCGTTCAATTCGGCATATCAAACAAGTCCAAAATGCTGATAAAAAAAGGCGGACGCGTGCGGGGGATCACCAAGGTTTCAGGAAGCTCCCTTAATGTCGTGCGTAAACTCTTGGACAACGGCGAAGAAGTGCGCCACATCTATCGGTACCAGGGAGCGTTCATGCTTGTCGGAGACAAGAAAGAAAGCATCAGTTCGATCAATGTAGATAGCGAGGATCTATCGCTTGACGATCCGCTAGTGGCATTTTGGACCGATGACCAATCTTACACTGAATTCCTCTTAACTACCTTTGAGACCGCGTGGAGTGAAGCAGTCGATGGAGAAAAGCGGCTACGAGAACTGTAGAACGCAGGTCTTTTGTTTGTTTAACCGACAGTCCGTTAGGAGCTACTTGATCTGAACTATTGATACAACTTGCATCGCCTACTGCAAAATGGTCGACCATGGATAATGCGGTAACATTTATTACTCGCCTCACTGGCTTCGGCCTCACTGAAAAAGAGGCATTGCTGTACTTGCACCTGCTTAAGTATGGACCAAAAACACCGTCTCCCCTCGCGAAATCCCTGAAGACCTATAGAGAGGACGTGCATCGCACCCTCACCAGTCTTATTGAAAAGGGTATGGTTCGTCCCTCACTCGATTCACCGACAACTTACGCCGCTATGGATCTCGATACGGCGCTTGAGTCTGCACTTAAGAGGCAGGAGAGTGAGCTGCGCGAGATGGAGACGCGAAAGCGGGAGCTGCAGGAACTCGCAAAGCAGCACCACTTTCGCCCCTCTGAAGAGGTTTCTACGTTCAAGATCATCAAGAGCATCAAGGAACTCGTCGCTGCGATGCTGCCTATCGTAAGTTCGATGAAGCACGAGTGGATAATGGCGGTTCCAGAGTCTGCCGCAATCATCGCCTCCCAGTTTGGCATCAACGATGCTGCCTATGAATTTATCAAGCGCGGTGGGAGGATACGCGTCATATTGTTTGATATGTCGTACCCCGTTATTAAAGTAGTTCAGGAAATGATGGACAACGGCGAAGAGGTGCGCTACTTCGGTCAGGAGGGTGTAATGTTCACGATATTCGATGGAGCTTCGTGCATGAGTGGGATTAACGCAGATATAGCCCATTTTTCGCTCGATCAGCCAATCGCAGCGCTGTGGACAGATGACCCTACGTACGCAAGATATTTAACCGCCACTTTCGAGATGTTATGGAGACAGTCCGTTCCCGCCTCAGAACAGATCAATGTGCTGCTGCAGCAAGGTCCTCCTGATGTGTAGGGGAGGTTTTGTGCGCGTCTCGAAGGAAGCTAATGGTTACCTCTTTCGGCCAATCCTCAAGTACGCTCGCGTAAGCAGTACGCGACATTACGCGGCTTTATAAAATCAAGGACATGCTTTCTCATATGGCCCGGCATAATACTTGAAAATGTCAAAGACGCCATACCTATTAATGCAAATATTTTGGAATCTAGAAGGAAAGCAATCGCGGCTCTCCGCAGCTCGTATGGATCTTCATCGTTTAATACCACCTGAAAGAGAAATATAAAGCGCTAAAAAAAGAGGGAGGACGCGGCGAACCCCCGGAATCGCACCACTTCATGGCGAAGTTAAGCGAACCGACCCGCATTGGCCAAAAACGGCCATGCTGAATGTTAAGGCAGTAGGAGACCTCGAGAGCATCAGTTCGATGAAGTGAATACCAGGCCTCTGACTTGACAATGAGATAATCGCGTTCTGCACTGATCACACGATTAGGCTCAAGTTCTCGTTACCCCATTTTAAACTGCGACGTCAAACAGTCGATGCAGAAAAGCGGCTGCGAGAAGTTTAGCACGCACAGCTTTTGTTTGTTTAGCCGCAATTGCCCTAAGCCAGTTGTTAATTGAGCTAGACGTAACGTCCATCTACAGGCTGCCATCAAATTAGTGTGAGTTGGGTGATGATGATCTTGTTAGTCGTCTAATAGACATCTAGCTCAGCAAAAATGAGGCGTCGCTCTGCGTGCAGCTACTCAAGTACGGCAGAAACCCCTTGCCCAGCGCGAAATCCCTTAACAGTATTAAAGAAGAGTGCGCCACGCTTACAAGCATGCTTGAAAAATCATGCCTAGAGCCCTTCCCCGACTGACCTACGGCGTACGTAGCGGTAGTTCGACAGCACTCAAAGCCGCGCTCAAGACCATGAAAGCGAGCTCCGCGAATTGCAGGCGCGAATACGAAAATTGCAGGAACTGGCAAAGCAGCACAGATTTCAGCCCTTCGAACAAGCTGCAACGTTTAAGGTCCTCGTGAGTATCAAGGAAGTTATCGGCACATCCATGCTCGTTGTGCTCTCAACCAAAGAAGAGCTCTTATAGTTATCAAACTAGGAGTGGTAGAATTTAGCAAAATTTGGTGTTATTGAGGCAGAAAAGGAGATCGTGGAACGCGGAGCGCACTGCCGCGGCATGCCGATGTCACGCGTCAGCTCATCAGCATAATTCGCTCTGTGCTGGATATCAGTGCCGATGCGCCCACTTTACCTATTGCGGGGCGTCCTTCGGACTCTTTGGCAAAAAGTAGTGTGCCATTGCAATCAACATTGATATTCAACATCTTAGACTCAATGAGCCGCTCAGCTATAACCGACACGTGTGTTGCTGACTATTTCGTCTTAACTTTCGAAATGTTTTGGAAAGCAAGCTATACCAGCGGAAGAGCGCTCACAAGAGCATTTGAAATGGGAACCTTCGCAGACATAAGTCGGGCAGCTTGGCAAAAATGCCGAAGTACACTTTTTTTTTGCTATTTTTTCGCTGACCTAGACGTCAAAAAACTTTGTCACGCAGCTTTATAAACCGAGGCCTCCTGTTTTGCTTGATGGCAAGCGGGACCGTGATTGAAAGCGTTAAAGACGCAATAGCTGTAGCTTCAACTATTATAGAATCTGCACAAAATGAAGTTTCCTGGCTCGTCCCTGCCCCACTATTGACCTTAGCCGCTCGCTTCAGTCTAAACGAAAAATCCAGAATGCTGATACAAAAAGGAGGCCACGAACGAGGGATCACCCAGGTGTCACCGCCCTACATCGCAGTGGTAAACGAACTCATAGACATAGGGATAGGTGTCCGCCACGTGGAACAGTATAGTGGGACGTTTATGGTAGTAGGAGACTGCAGGCAAAGCATCAGTGCGATTGACGTTAGTATCAAGGATCTTTCGCTTGACGACAAGATTGTAGCACTCTGGACTGAGAACCCAGATTATGCGAAATTCCTTTTGTCAAGCTTTGATAGAACTTGGGCAGAAGCTACTGACGCACAAAAGAGGATACAAGAGTTTGGTGACAGCCCCTCACATCTCTAACGCCCAGAGTTTAAGACGCACTCAAATAGCATCAGTTCCAGATATCCGATTGTTGAGTAACTCTTTCAGATGCGTATTCTTCTAATATGGCGCAGACTAAATGTTTTCAGGCAGTAAACGCTAAAAGCTTCCAATCGACGCGGCTCAGGCCGTGCGCAGTGACGTAGGCTTAATGCTGTTGAAACATTGAATGGTGAAGCTGTAACCCAAAACAGCGCGTGTGATTGACTCCGATCGGCGCTAGCCAATAGTTCACAAAAGCACTCGGCATTCGTATGATTGCCCCCGAAGGAGTAGATTGAGACAACATTCTACGGCCCGACGAGTTTGCACAGCTCAGGAGTTGATCTCGCCCAATTATACTCGGCGCATTGAACTGATAATATCTCTAGCCTAGCATAACCACACGATGAAAGCTGAGCGTCTGGAGCTCTAGAACGGTTAAACATCTAATTAACAAAATAGGCAATATTGACAAAAGGCTAGATAACAACTTATATTTGCGGCCTAGCGATATCTCGTTCATAATGGATGACGACGCATAGTTTATTGCTCGTCTGATTGATTTCGGGCTTAACGAAAAGGAGGCACAGACCTATCTTCACCTGCTAAAGTATGGCCCCAAAAGCCCCTCGCCTCTCGCAAAATCGCTCAAGACATATCGCGAGGACGTGCACCGCACGCTGACTGGCCTTATTGCTAAAGGCATGGTACGGCCCTCGCTCGACCTCCAACGATTTACGCCCCAGTGGACCTGGATGCCGCCCTCGAAGCCGCAGTCAAAAAGCAGGAGAGCGAGCTGCGCGAGATGGAGACGCGAAAGCGGGAGCTGCAGGAACTCTCAACGCGACAGCGGTTCCGGCCCTCGGATGAAGTTAAGACGTTCAAGGTCATCAAAAGCATTAAGGAACTCGTCGGCATCGCCAATGCTCTCACAACTGCGTGCGAGAATGAAGTGATCTTAGTCAGTCCTGAAGAGGTGATCGCTATCGCATCGCTGTTTGGCATACTAGACGGAGTCAAGAACCTTTATAGAGCGCGGAGCGAGGTTCAGAACGCTGACCGACGTATCATACTGCGCAATTGAATTCGTCAAGGAAGCACTAGACGTCGGCGAGGAAGTCCGCCATTTGGATGGATACCGAGGGGTGTATTTCGCTGTGCTGGACAGAAAAACCTGTTTGCACGGTATTAACTTAGATATCAAGCACCTCTCGCTGACTCAACCCATTGCAATGCTCTATACCGATGATCCCACCTACGCTGATTATCTGACAGAGACCTTTGAAATGCTGTGGCAACAGTCAGTTCCTGCGCACGGCGAATTGAAGAACTGCAGAAACAAGGCCCCCCGCAGGTTTGATTGGCTGGCGCAAAGCACGTAGCCAGATAACGTCACCGATCACTTTTTAGCACGTGAAGATAATAACACAAGATTCGTCTTCGGACGCTGGTGGGCAAGAGGAACACCACTATAGCATTTTTTGTTACTTCGAGCGGAATAAAGCGGTTAACAACTTTAGCAAAAACGGGATGGCCAAAGTAAAAGCGCACCAAAGATTCTTGCCGATCTAACGTTGGAAGAATGTGAGAGGTAAGGTCGCTCGTTTCGATTAGAGAGAAGTCCTTGCGCATATAGTCCTCAACGTCATTTACAGGCTGGAACGGCTCACTCGCAACACCCCGCGCAATAAGCTGCCACATGACATGTTCAGACTGGCTCATCGGCGTGATGCGGTCTCTTTGATAAACGTCTGCGACAATAAAAAGTCCCCCCATTTTAAGTTTCTTCTGCACCTCGTGAAAGACTTGCGGCTTGTCACTCGAGCAGCTTAAGGTTTCGATAGCAAAAACAAGGTCGTAAAAATTATCGTCAAACGTGCTCAAATCGTGGTAGTCGCCGCTGCAAAAGTGAAGGTTATGCAGCTTAGCAAAGCGCCTCAAAGGCTTGCAAGAGAGATCAATCGCGGTGAACGTCACGAGGGGGTTCCAGCGCGCAAGAGATCCGCTGTTAGCGCCCAGTCCAGATCCAAGCTCGAGTACATTTTTGGCATTCGTAGCATGGATGTATCGATCAATTATTCGTGCGTGCTCTTTCAAATCTTCCTTCTTGTGCTTGCCGTCGTAGCTTATGCCACAGTGAATGCTTCCGTGCCAGTCGTAAGCAAGTCGGTAAGTCGACCTGTTCATTGTATAGTAGCGCTTGACGTCCGGCGTGCTCTGGCGTTCGCCGATAACGCGAGACACGTCAAATATGTTTGTGACCAGTTTCAGATGTGATTCGAGATTGTCCGTGCCTTCAGCAGCTTGACTTTCCATTATTATCATCATCGACGTTGGACATTGGTTGCTGCGACTGCTTTCCAAAGCAAACGCCATAATGCTTTCGGGAAACTCTCATCGCAACAAGCATTTCACTCGTTCATGGTCGCTTGCTATCGAATTTCGCAGCAGACTCTCAACCAACCTAGCGTCCCGCGGTTCGAGGTTCAAAAAAATCGCCCTACGAACGCGCGAAGCACTTGGTTACGGTGTTCCGGCCTACGGAAGAGAGCCACGGGTTCGACGAGTGAATCCTGGTTTCAACACGACAACTTTATTAATCCGATTACTAGTGTTATTCAATGTAGATCTGCTTTATGCAATTGGCTATAGGAAAAGAAGGAACATTACGGCCATGGAGCAGGAAGTCTTCGTAACCCGCCTGACAGGGTTTGGACTTAGCGAAAAAGAGGCACAGCTGTACGTTCACCTGCTTAAGTATGGACCAAAGACTCCTTCACCCCTCGCCAAGTCCTTGAAGACATACCGAGAGGACGTACATCGCACGCTCACTTCGCTCATCGAGAAGGGCATGGTGCGGCCATCGCTCGATTCACCAACAACCTACGCCGCGGTGGATCTGGACACCGCACTTGAGTCTGCACTCAAGAAACAAGAAAGCGAACTCCGCGAGATGGAGGCACGAAAGCGTGAGCTTCAAGAACTCGTAAAGCAAGAGCGGTTTCGCCCCTCTGACGAAGTAACGACGTTCAAGATCATCAAGACTAACAAGGAACTCGTCGCTGCCGCTTTACCTCTTTTGGACTCGATGAAGGAGGAATGGCTTGTAGCCGTACCCGGACTTGCGACTGTCGTTGCCTCGTTGTTTGGCATCAACGATGCCGCCGCAGAATTCATTCAGCGGGGAGGCAAAGTACGGACAATAGTCGACATCTCGTATCCGATTATCGACAACGTGCGGGAGCTGTTGCAGATTGGCGAAGAAGTGCGCCATATTGATCAGCACGGCGTGATGTTTGTCGTGTTCGACCGAAAACACAGTATGACAGCGATAAGTATCTCCGAGAGCGCCTCACTGAGCGCGCCGATGGCGGCTCTTTGGACCGACGATCCTACCTATGCCAAGTATCTCGCGGCCACATTCGAAATGCTGTGGGACAAAGCGATCGATGCAGAGGGAAAAATCCAACAGCTGCTCAAACAAGGCCCTCTGCAGATCTAAGAATGATCGC
>Ga0187784_10000681_pt1 | contig 25475 bp, 23 predicted proteins | sample 1015_SJ02_MP15_2_FD_132964 | JGI IMG/M metagenome (GOLD analysis project Ga0187784, IMG submission 132964) | Tropical peat soil microbial communities from peatlands in Department of Meta, Colombia - 1015_SJ02_MP15_20_MG | ecosystem: Environmental > Terrestrial > Soil > Wetlands > Peat | place... | reverse complement strand
TCTGGCGCAATCCAATGGGGTGCAAACCCGCGCCGCAGATCTGCTCAAGATTTCCTACCGCTCATTCCGGCATTTGATGAAAAAATATGAATTGAGTAGCGAGTAGCTGGGAGCTACTAGCTAGCAGCCTCAGGCTACTCGTATGATGTTTTCATGCGCTACATGCTGTACTTTCTGTGGAACGCGACACGCGGACATCATCTCGCACCCTGGCGCAGCCCCTATCTATTGTGGCGAATCGAAACCTATACCGGCGTGAAGATGCACCAGATCGGCCTGCTGGAATTTTGTGAATTTCTCTGGCGGGAACGGCATAACCTGTGGCGATTCCTACAATGGACCGCCGAAATGGACCGCTACTCCCATCCCAGCGCCAAGAATCCCTAAAATCAACTCCACATTGGGTTTTGCCGCTTGTTTAGGCGAGTCCGACCAGCGTCGGCTTGTGGGGGAGGAAAATTAAATAGGCCAGCGGCCAAGAAGCGGTGACATTCCTTGGCCACCAGCCCATTCGATCCTGAATTGGATCGGAGGTGATACCTCTATGCTAGACCCCTGAGCCCAGTTGTCAAGGACTTTCACCGGAAAATCGGCGCTCCGAGCCTCGTCCGAGAGTACATTCAACGGCAAGACCCATGGCTCCAATTCCATCCCTGCGCGTTGACACTAAGCTCTGCAGGATGTTAGGTTTAATGGTTTATAGCCCTCTTTTGCTCGAGATTTTTATCAGCTCCACATTATGGAACAGACGCTGCGACAAGTAGGGGAATTACTGCTCGGTTCCATCCCTACCATTATTTTTCTGCTCTTGCTCTGGGGCTGTTATACGGTGCTGGTCCACAAGCCTCTGACCCGGGTTCTGGCGGAGCGTCGCCTCAAAACCGAAGGCGCAGTGGAGAAAGCGCGGGCGGATATCGCGGCCGCGGAGGCTCGAACGGCCGAATACGAGCAGCGTCTGCGCGAAGCCCGGGTAGCCATTTTCAGGAGCCAGGAAAATCGTCGTCAGCGGGCCATGGACAGGCGCGCGGCTGTTCTGGACGATGCACGCAACCGGGCCTACGCTGAAATTGAGAAAGCCCGCGCCGCCATCGAACAGGACAAAGTCGCCGCTCAGGAGAGATTGCAGGCAGAAACTGGCAAGCTGGCGACCGAAATAATTCGCGTAGTCCTGCAGCCGGGAAGCGCATCGACTCCGGCAGGTGGTGCGTGATGAACTCAATCTGGCGCAGCATCGCCGCTGTTTGTCTGGGCTGGGCCATGCTCGCTGTGATCGGTTCGCCGCCCGCCCGCGCGCTCACGCAGGAGCCTTCCGGCACTGCGCTCTCTCCCGGTCAGGAGCTGGTCAAAGAATCGCGCGAAGCAGCGGGCGAAGATGGAGCTGGGCAATTTAAGCACTCTCCGCCAGTGCAGTGGATCTCACGCATGACGGGGCTTGATCTTGAAAATTCCTACCTGCTGGCGATGGGGATTAATTTCCTCGCCGTCGCGATTTTGATTATCTGGGCTTCGAAGAAGTACCTGCCAGCCATGTTCCGCGCCCGCACAGCCGCGATTCAGAAGGCCATGGAGGAGGCGCGCCAGGCCAGCGCCGAGGCCAACCGGCGTCTGGCGGCGATTGAGGGGCGGCTTGCCAAACTGGACGTGGAAATTGGAGAACTGCGGGCAAATGCCGAGAAAGAGGTGGCAGCCGAAGAGCAGAGGATTAAAGTGGCAGCCGAAGAAGATGCGCGTAAGATTGTGGATTCGGTGGGGCAGGAGATCACGGCGGCGGTCCGAACTGCGCGTCGAGAGTTGACCGCCTACGCGGCGGATCTGGCGGTGAGTTTGGCAAGAAAGCAGATCCACGTCGACGCGGCGACTGATCAAAACATGGTGCAACATTTTGCCCGGCAGCTTTCCAACGGCGGTGAGCCCAAGAAGGGCGCATAGAACATGGCTTCCGTGACCACTACCTACGCTCACGCCTTCGCCGACGCCATTTTTGATCTGCGTCTCGATCCGGCCAAAACACTGCACGAAGCCAAGGCTCTGGCGCACTTGGTCGGGGAGAGCAAGGAACTTCGCGAGGTTTGGGAGACACCCTCCATCACCCCGGAGCAAAAGCGCGCCGTATTGGATGCGATCGCTGCCCGCGAAAACATTTCCCGCGCCGTGCGCAATTTTGTCGCGGTGCTGATCGACCATCGCAGAACAAAGTTTTTGCACGACATCGTGAAACAGCTTGAGCTGGAGCTCGATCAGCGGCTGGGTTTCGCGGAAGCGGAGATCGCTACCGCCCGTGACCTAAGCGATCCGGAGCGCCGCGCCCTCGAAGCTCAAATACGAAGGCTGACTGGCAAGAAAGTACGCGCCCGCTATTCCCGGGATTCCTCCCTTTTGGGAGGCGCCGTGGTACGGCTCGGAAGCACGATTTATGACGGGTCGGTGAGCGGGCAGCTGGAAAGGATTAGAGAACAGCTAAGTGGCACATAGCAATCAGCACTCTGCATTCAGCCATGAAACATTTTGAGCAATGTTGGCGGACTCCAATGGCTGAATGCTGACGGCTGAGTGCTGAATGCTTACTCGAAACCTGAAACCAGAAACTCCAAACTGATTCTATGGCCCAAATCAAAGCAGACGAGATTACCCAGTTAATCCGGCAACAGATCGAGAACTACGAATCGAAAATTGCCGTCGACGAAGTGGGCACCGTGGTCACATTGGGAGACGGCATTGCCCGGGTTTACGGCCTCGACAAAGTCATGGCCGGAGAGCTTCTGTCTTTTCCCCATGATGTGGCCGGCATCGCCATGAACCTGGAAGAAGACCAGGTTGGCGTCGTGCTTCTCGGCGACTACACGGAAATCCGCGAAGGCGACGAAGTCAAGCGGACCGGCCGCATTATGAGCGTGCCGGTAGGTGAGGCTTTGGTTGGACGGGTTGTCAATTCGCTGGGCCAGCCCATCGACGACAAAGGTCCAATCTCCAGCGAAAAGTTCATCGCTCTGGAACGCCTGGCGCCCGGCGTAATTGATCGTCAGCCGGTGCGCGAACCAATGGCCACTGGTCTTAAGGCCATCGATAGCATGATTCCGATTGGCCGTGGGCAGCGCGAGCTGATCATCGGCGACCGACAAACCGGAAAAACTGCCGTTGCCCTCGACACCATCATCAACAACAAAGGTGGCGATCTCATCTGCATCTATTGCGCGGTCGGACAGAAGCGGTCTTCGATTGCGCAAGTGGTCAAAATCCTGAGCGACTATGGCGCCATGGATTACACCATTGTGGTCGCCGCTTCTGCCTCCGAACCGGCTCCCATGCAGTACATCGCGCCCTATGCGGCCTGCGCCATGGGCGAATATTTCCGCGACAGCAAGCGGCATGCCTTGGTGATCTATGACGATCTTTCCAAACACGCAGCCTCGTATCGGGAGATTTCATTGCTGCTGCGCCGCCCACCGGGGCGCGAAGCTTACCCGGGAGACGTTTTCTATCTTCACTCCCGCCTGCTGGAACGTGCCGCGAAGTTGAGCGATAAAAACGGTGGCGGCTCACTCACCGCGTTGCCGGTGATTGAGACCCAGGCGGGTGACGTTTCCGCCTACATTCCAACCAACGTCATCTCGATCACTGACGGTCAGATCTATTTGGAGACTGACTTGTTCAATCAAGGTGTGCGACCGGCGGTCAACGTGGGCATATCGGTAAGCCGTGTCGGGGGCAGTGCGCAGATCAAAGCCATGCGCCAGGTCGCCGGCAGCCTGAAGCTCGATCTAGCGCAATACCGCGACATGGCCGCCTTTGCCCAGTTCGGCAGCGACCTGGATAAAGCCACGCAAGCCCAGCTCAACCGCGGCCAGCGCCTGGTCGAAGTCTTGAAGCAGAAACAGTTCTCGCCGCTGCCCTTCTCCAAGCAGATTCTGATCATCTACGCGGGTACCAGCGGCATGTTGGACGACCTGCAAGTGGATCAAATTCGTGACTTCGAAGAAGAGCTATACAAGTTTGCCGACACCACCAATCCTGGATTGTTGCGGACCATCATGGAGAGGAAAATTCTGGATGACAAGCTGAAGGCCGAGATGACGCGCATCATCAAGGAGTGCAAGGAAACTTTCGCCTCCCAGCGCCAGGAAGTGGCGAAATAAGCGGTTAGCAATTTGCACTTGGCATTTGGACAGTCGACGGTGTACAGGAACTCCATGTGGCTAAATGCTAATGGCTAAGTGCTGATGGCTCGATTCCAACCATGCCCAACATTCTTGATATTCGCCGCCGTATTCGCAGCGTGACCAACACGCGGCAGATTACCAAGGCCATGAAGATGGTCTCGGCGGCCAAATTGCGGCGGGCCCAGGAGCGCGCCTTGGCGGCGCGTCCCTACGCGCAGATGCTGACCAACGTATTGAAGTCCCTAGTCTCTCGCGCCGAACTCTACGATCCGGAAACCGGGGAGCCAAAACATCCTCTGCTGGCGCAGCGACCTGAGAACAACATCTTGCTCATCGTGGTGACCGGCGATAAAGGACTCGCGGGCGCATTCAACACCAATATTCTCAAAGCGGCAACCCGGTTTCTGGAGTCCAAAGCAGGAAAGAACATTGAAATCGAAGCGGTGGGGCGCAAGGGGCGCGATTTTCTGCGGCGCCGCTATCCGGTGGCAAAACCTCGCAGCACCGAGTCGAGCGACTCTCCTCGAATCACGCTTGTAGGGGAGCATGTGGGAGTGCTGAACCGGGTTGACTATCCTATGGCGGCAGAAATTGCCGGAAGAGTCATCGATCGTTACTCCAACGCCGAAATTGACGCCGTTTATGTTGTTTACAACGAATTCAAGTCTGTAATCTCACAGCGGCTCGTCGTGGAGAAAGTACTCCCGATCGAAGCAGAGCATGTCGGTGAAATCAGCGTGGCTCAAGCGGAGCGGATGGGCGAAGAAGAGCGCAAGCGTGCCCTGGAAGCGGCCAAAGGAACCGGGGTGGGTCTGAGGCCCGCCGATACTCGCGCCATCGATGCCGCAGCTGCCAGGTTTGCTGCCGCGCCCGTCGACTACATCTATGAGCAGGCTGCCGAAGAACTGTTTGCTTCGCTGCTGCCGAAATATGTAAGCATCCAGGTTTTTCGCGCCTTGCTGGAATCTGTAGCTGCCGAGCACGCCGCCCGCATGACCGCCATGGATTCGGCGACCAGCAATGCCACGGAGATGATCGATTCCTTGACTTTGGCCATGAACCGCGTGCGCCAGGCCAAGATCACGAAGGAAATTATCGAAATTGTCAGTGGAGCGGCAGCAGCAGGGTAACGAGCCGCTGAGAGCTTAAATTTATGCCAGACAACATCGGTCACGTAATCCAAATCGCGGGTCCCGCCGTGGATGTGCAGTTCGAAGAAGCCAAGATGCCGCCAATCTATGAGGCATTGCGCGTGGTTAGTGACGGCTTCGATGTTCCCGTGCCCATCAAAGTCATCCTCGAAGTGCAGCAGCACCTTGGCGAGGGCCGCGTCCGCTGCGTGGCCATGGAACCTACTGATGGCATGGTGCGCGGCATGAAGGCCATTGATCTGGGCGGGCCAATTTCTGTGCCCGTTGGTCGAGGCACGTTAGGGCGAGTCATGAACGTGATCGGCCAGCCCGTCGACAATCTTGGCCCGATTCAGCACACCGAAACCAAGCCCATCCACCGCCCCGCGCCGCTTTTTGACGAGCAGGCGACCACAGCCGAGATGTTCGAAACCGGCGTCAAAGTCATCGACCTCATCCAGCCTTTCTTAAAGGGCGGCAAGATTGGCTTGTTTGGCGGCGCAGGTGTCGGGAAAACCGTCATCATCATGGAGTTGATCAACAACGTCGCCAAGCAGCACGGCGGATTTTCCGTGTTTGCGGGCGTGGGTGAGCGAACGCGCGAAGGCAACGACCTCTGGCTGGAGATGACTGAGTCGGGCGTCATCAAGCCGGGCGATCCTGAGCACTCCAAGGCAGCGTTGATCTATGGTCAGATGACTGAGCCGCCGGGCGCGCGTCTGCGGGTCGCGCTCACGGGTCTGACCGTCGCCGAATATTTCCGTGACGAAGAGGGCGCCGACACCTTGCTTTTCATCGACAACATTTTTCGTTTCACGCAAGCGGGATCGGAGGTTTCGGCGCTGCTCGGCCGGATGCCCAGTGCTGTCGGTTACCAGCCCAATCTTGCCACTGAAATGGGGGAATTGCAGGAGCGCATTACGTCCACCAAGAAAGGATCGGTAACGTCGGTGCAGGCTATTTATGTCCCCGCCGACGACCTCACCGATCCCGCACCGGCCACTACGTTTGCGCACCTCGACGCCACCACCGTACTTTCCCGGGCGCTGACCGAGATCGGCATTTATCCGGCCGTCGATCCACTGGCTTCGACCTCGCGCATTCTCGATCCGCGCATTGTGGGTCAGGAACATTACGATGTAGCGCAATCGGTAAAGAAAACGCTGCAGAGCTACAAGGATCTCCAGGACATCATCGCGATTCTGGGCGTTGATGAACTCAGCGAAGATCAGAAATTGACGGTGGCCCGGGCGCGCAAAATGCAACGATTCCTGTCGCAACCGTTCCATGTGGCCGAGCAATTTACCGGAGCGCAGGGGCGTTATGTAAAGATTGGTGACACCGTCAAGGGCTTCAAAGAGATTGCCGAAGGCAAGTACGACGACATTCCCGAACAGGCCTTTTACATGAAGGGCACGATCAAGGAAGTTATCGAAGCAGCAGAGAAGTTGAAAGCAGTGGCATAGTGGCACTCAGCGCTTAGGACATGGCATTTAGCATGATGGTGTCTTGCCCGGTACCAGCACCGCCTTTCCCGGCCAAGTGCTGACTGCTAAAATTCTGAGTTCCGGGTAGCAGCGCGTCCACGTCAATCTGATCAACATGCCCGAAACCTTCAAACTCGAAATCGTCACCCCGGAGAAGATGGTGGTGCGCGATGTGGCCGAGGAGATGCAAATCCCCGGAAAAAACGGATATCTCGGCGTTTTGCCCGGTCACGCGCCGCTGATCACGGAACTTTCAGTGGGTGAGATCACCTACCGCAACGCAAACATCACCCATCATCTCTCTGTTGCCTGGGGATTTGCCGAAGTACTTCCCGACAAAGTAACCATCCTGGCCGAGACTGCCGAACGGGCCGACGAAGTCGATGTGAAGCGGGCGCAGGCCGCCAAACAGCGCGCCGAAACCAACCTTGGCAAATGCGCCACCGAAGAGGAGTTTAAGAAGGTTTCCGGTGATCTGCAGCGCGCCGAGACTCGCCTGGAAGTAGCCGAGAAGAAAACTTAGGAGGAGGTTTGCCACTCACGACTCAGCGGCGTTGGTGCGTGATGCGCGCTCGAAGTAGAAGCTAACCCCCAGTGCCAGAATCAAAGCCGCTACTCCAAACATGGTCAGGGCGGAGACGGTGTTAAGCTCCGTGGTGATGACCTTGCGGGCCAATGCGATCAGTGCGGCTTCGAGGACCACACGCACGTGGCCGGCTTCTCGCTTGACATACCCTTTCAGAGTTTCCAAAAGCTCCACTCCAATTAAGACCAACAGAAAATACCCAAAAATGTCTAACAAGCCCTCCACCGGAATAAGAAATTTTGGCGTCTTCCATATCACCTCGAAAACGAGCACTCCCAGATGCACGGTGGAAAGTACAACAACGATGACCAGTAACACCATCATTGCGCTGACCGTGATGCCTTGCACCTTTGTGATTAGAGTGTTCAAATTCAACTCCTTTCTTGCCGGGTTCCTAAAACCTCGCAACATACTAGGTTCGACCGTTCGGCAGTCTCACAAGCTCCGCTGCAAAAGGATTTTTTCCCCACAATTCGGGCGATAAAGCCCTCATTGTAGGGGCACCGGTCCATTTTGTCAGTTGGCAAATTTCAGGTGCATTTCTTCAAGTTGACCACTTGTTCCTTGCGGGTCAGAACATTCACGCATAACTGGCGATTGACGGTAAGCTTTTGGCATCCACGGCCATTCTTGGCCATAACCAATCCCAATACCTCCCATAAATACTTTCGATTTCCGTGACTCCGGTCCCGCAGGTAAAGTGATTGACTTGGTTGGATCTTGCTTAGGGAGCGGACAGAAGTTCATGGGAAAGGCTTGCGTCGCCAGATTCGTTTTCCTCCTTCTCTTATTTCTTGCTTTCATACCTCCCCTGGCAGGGCAAAACACGCCAAGCGATGCCACTGGCCAGTCAGCCCAGGTCGCGCAACTTCAACAGCAGATCGCAGAAGCCAAAAGTTCGGGCGATAACGCGTGGATGCTGACCAGCGCGGCGCTGGTTCTGATGATGACCGGTCCCGGGCTTGCCTTGTTTTATGGCGGCCTGGTTCGCAAGAAGAATGTGCTGGCCACCATGATGCAAAGCTTTGCCTTGATGACCATTATCACCGTGCTTTGGGCGTTATTTGGTTACAGCCTGTGTTTTGGCTCGGGAAACAGCTTCATCGGCGGGTTTCATCATCTTTTTCTGCACGGCGTCGGTGCGCAGCCTGATGCAGATTATGCCGCGACCATACCGCAACAGACTTTCATGATTTACCAGCTCATGTTTGCCATAATCACACCGGCTTTGATTACCGGTGCCTTCGCGGAGCGCATGAAGTTCAGCGCCATGGTTCTGTTTATGATTCTGTGGTCGGTGCTGGTATATGACCCGATGGCCCACATGGTGTGGGGGAAGGGCGGATTCCTGAATGCGGCTCTGGGCGGTCGTTTCCCGACATTGGATTTCGCCGGCGGAACGGTTGTGCACATCACCTCAGGTGTGTCGGCGCTGGTCTGCGCTTTGTATCTTGGACACCGCATCGGCTATCCGAGGCAGCCCATGCCGCCGCACAGCGTGGTCCTGAGTTTCATCGGAGCCTGTCTGTTGTGGGTAGGTTGGTTCGGCTTCAATGCCGGCAGCGCGCTGGCCGCGGGAAGTCTCGCGACCAGCGCTTTTGTCGCCACCCATTTCGGGGCGGCGGCGGCCGTGGTCGGATGGAGCGGCGCCGAATGGCTGCGTAACGGTAAACCGAGTGCCTTAGGTGCAATTTCGGGATCGGTCGCAGGCCTGGTGGCGATCACTCCCGCCGCCGGTTTCGTGAGTCCGATGTCCGCGCTGGCGATCGGCTTGGTCGCCGGGATTGTCTGCTACCTCATGGTGGTGAGAGTGAAGGCGCTGTTCGGCTATGACGATTCTCTTGACGCCTTCGGTGTGCACGGCGCCGGTGGAACACTCGGGGCTCTGCTTACCGGTATTTTCGCGGCCAGCACGGTCAATCCGATCTTCAAAGACGCGCAAGGCAACCCATTGCCTTCGGGTGTGATCGAAGGCAACGCGCACCAACTTCTGAATCAGTTAGTAGGCGTGCTGATCGCTTGGGGTCTCGCGATCGTGGGCACTCTCATCATCCTCAAGATCGTGGATGCGACCGTCGGGCTGCGCGTGAGCGAGGAGCAGGAGATCCAGGGACTCGACCTGTCACAGCACGGCGAAGAAGGCTATTACTGGGAGGTTCCGGCGTAACGCCTGCATGCGCTATATCAGCCGAGCGATCGCTACGCGAATCACAACATGACTAAGATCGAGGCGATTATTCAAAATTCCAAGTTGGATGCGGTCAAAGACGCGCTGCACGAAATCGGCGTCGAAGGCATGACCGTACTGGAAGTCCGTGGTCACGGGCGGCAAAAGGGTCACACCGAGTTCTATCGCGGGCGAGAGTACACCGTAGATTTGATACCCAAGATTAAGCTGGAGCTCGTGCTGCCCGACAAAATGGTGGAAAAAGTAGTTGAGGCGATCACCAGCGCTGCGCGAACCGGCAAGATTGGCGACGGCAAAATTTTCCTCTCACGAGTCGATGAGGCCATTCGCATCCGTAATGATGAACGCGGCGAGGGAGCGTTATAAGGGCCGAGCGATGATTTATGAGCGCGTCTTCCTTGAGCAGCGAGCTACGGAGCCTTTATGCCGACGAGTCCGGACGCATCCAACAGGAATTCGAGAAAGATGGCGATGGCCGCGCCGTGCTGGCCAAACGCACGGTGCTCATCGAGAACCTCGTCCGCTCATTGTGGCAGGAGCACATTGAAGGGCAGGGAACTGCTGCACCGGAATTCGCGCTGGTTGCCTTAGGCGGTTTTGGCCGCGGTTGGCTGTTTCCGTACTCCGACATTGACCTGCTTTTCCTCCACGAAAATCGCGAAAGCGAGGCCGCCTTCAAGGATGCGGTGCGGCGCTTCTCGCAGGAGCTCTGGGACCTGCGCCTGAAGTTGAGTCCTGCCACGCGCACGTTGGCGGAATGCGACCGGCTCGATCCCAACAATGTTGAATTCACGCTGGCACTTCTGGATTGCCGTTTTCTCGCAGGGAACAAAGAGGTATTTTCTCGCCTGCATGACAAACTGCTTCCTGGCCTGATCATGCGGGAATCGCAATCGCTGGTGCAGCGTCTGGCGGAGATTACGCGGGAGCGGCATGCCAAGTACGGCGACACAGTCTTTCATCTTGAGCCGAATATTAAAGACGCCCCGGGCGGCCTGCGCGATTACAACGTCGCCTGCTGGCTCTCGCTAATCTCCGCCATCGACAAGTTGCACGACTGGCCGGACGCAAAGACCCTGCTGCCCGCTTCAGCCCGCCGCCAGCTCGAACCCGTACTCGAGTTCCTCATGTCAGTGAGATGCTTTCTGCATTTTCGCCACGGGCGCGACGACAACTCGCTTGCCTGGGCCGATCAGGACGAAGCCGCTGCGCGCAAGATCGGCGCTTCGGAGGTAATGAGCGCCGCCGATTGGATGCGAATCTACTTTGCCCACGCCCGTTCTGTGCACCGCGTGTCCACTCGCCTGCTGGAAGAGATTCCCGCCGCGTGGTCTTCCTTGTATCGTCAATTTCAGAATTGGCGATCGCGCATTTCTAATTCCGAGTTCTCTGTGGTTGATGGCCTGGTGTTTCTGCAACAGCCGACCTCAATCGAGGATCCGCAGCTCCTGCTGCAAATGTTCGACTTCATGGCTCACCATGGCCTCAAGCTGAGCACGACGACTGAGTATCGCGTGGAACAGGTGCTACCGTCGCTGGCGGCGATGCCTCCGCGAGGAGCGGAGCTTTGGCAACATCTGCAAGTGATCCTGCTCGAACCGCACGCAGCCGAAGCCCTGCGCGCCATGCACTCCCTTCGTCTTCTGAACCTGCTGTTGCCCGAGTTGCGGTCGATTGATGCTCTGGTGGTTCGGGATTTCTACCACCGTTATACGGTTGACGAGCATTCATTCCGGGCGATTGAATCCTTGCACCACCTGAGCCAATCGCAGTCGGAATGGGACCAGCGCTACGGCGAGCTTTTCAACGAGTTGGAGCGGCCGGAACTGCTTTTTCTCTCGCTGTTGCTGCACGACACGGGCAAGAGCGTTGCCGGGGAAGATCATGTGCAAAACAGTTTGCAGATTGCTTCCCAGGCGTTGGAGCGTCTCGACCTCGATCCTCCCGATCGTGACACCGTTCTGTTCCTCATCGCCAGCCACCTCGATCTCTCTGCAGTTTTGCGCCGGGACATCTTCGACCCCGTCACTATTCATGGCTTCGCTGAGAAAGTGGGCACGCCGGAATTGCTAAAGATGCTTTGCCTGATGACCTACGCCGACATCAAATCGGTGAATCCTGAAGCTTTAACTCCGTGGAAGGCCGAGAGTATTTGGCAGGTCTATATCGCGGCGGCCAACTATCTGAATCGCAGCGCCGATCAGCCCTTGCGCGCGGATGCCGATGAGGAAAATCTTGATCGCCTGCACACCCTGGCCCCGGTGGCCGGCAAGAAAGTTAAAGCTTTTCTTGAAGGTTTCCCGCTACGTTACGTCCGCAGCTATCCGGCGGAGGAGATCCTGCGTCACTTCGATATGGCGCAGCGTCTGGAAAACGATCCGGTGCAATCCACCTTGAAACGCGGGCGTCACTGGTATGAGGTCACGATTGTCACCGCCGACCGTCCTTTTCTCTTCGCCACGATCACCGGCGTACTGGCTGCGTGGGGCATGAACATCGTGAAAGCCAATGCTTTCTCCGACCAAGCTGGAGTGGTAGTTGATACGTTCTATTTCACCGACCGCTTCCGCACGCTCGAGTTAAATCTACCCGAGTGGGAGCGCTTCCAGCGCAGCGTTGCTGATGTGCTTTTGGGGAGAGCGGATCTCGATCGCATGCTGCATGACCGCGTTCGCGCTGAGAAAAATGGAGTCCCGAAGGTGAAAGTAGAAACCCGCATCGATTTCGACGATGAGTGTTCGTCCCACAGCACCCTGCTGCAGGTGATCGCGCAGGATCGTCCGGGGCTTTTGCACCGAATCAGCTCGCAGCTTGCCAATCAGAAATGCAACATCGAAATTGCCCTGATTGACACCGAAGGACAGATGGCAATCGACGTTTTTTATCTCACTTCCGCGCGGGCCAAGCTTACTCGCGAGCGTCAGAAAACGCTAAAAGCTGCTCTGCTGGAAGAACTGCGCAAACAGTAATTGTCAGATTCTCACCCTTCAGGAAAAGAATCCAGGCCACGCATCGTTTGACGCAAAGCTGAGATGAGTGCAGACGGGGTTAGTGCCTGCCTCCGTGGCCTCCACCGCCGCGACCTCCGCGATGCCGTCGGCGCCCACCTCCGCCCGGACGTCCACCGCGGTCGCCCCGGTCGCCTCGGTCCCCTCGGTCTCCGCCCACGTGTTGCACCTCATCGCGGTTGAAGTTAGGTTCGGGTTCGTCTCCGAAATCTCCTCCGCCCTCGATGGTTACGGGCGCAGGCGCGGTTCCGTGGTCCTCCGCGACCGCCCCACCTCCGCCCATTTTGGCGCGCTGTTCTTTCAGAATTGCCTTCCGCGAAAGACGAATCCGGTTGCCCTCAACCGCCAGCACTTTCACCAGCACCTGGTCGCCTTCCTTCAGTTCATCGCGCACATCACGTATGCGATGTTCGGCGACCTCGCTGATGTGCAGCAAGCCATCGGTACCAGGGAGAATTTCGACGAATGCCCCGAAATCCGCCAGCCGCGTGACTTTCCCCAGGTACGTCTTCCCCACCTCCGCAGTCGCAGTCAAATCGCGAATGATCTGCAATGCCTTGTTGGCGGATACTTCGTCATTCGACGCCACATTCACTTTGCCGGTGTCTTCCACATCGATTTTGACTCCGGTTTGCTCGATGATGCTGCGAATCATCTTGCCGCCGGGGCCAATCACGTCGCGAATCTTGTCCACCGGAATCTGCAGCGTGTAGATCCGCGGCGCATAGGCGGATACTTTCTCCCGCGGCGCGGAAAGGGCCTCGGTCATCTTCTCCAAAATGAACAGACGCCCGCGCTGTGCCTGGGCCAGGGCCTCGCGCATGATCTGCGCCGTGATGCCGGCCACTTTGATGTCCATCTGCAGAGCGGTAATTCCGTCTCTGGTGCCGGCGACTTTGAAGTCCATGTCGCCGTAGTGGTCCTCAGCGCCCGCGATGTCGGTTAGGATCGCGTAGCTGTCACCTTCCTTTACAAGCCCCATCGCCACTCCCGCGACAGGCGACTTCAGCGGCACGCCTGCATCCATCAGCGACAGCGACGCTCCACAGACCGTCGCCATTGACGACGAGCCATTCGATTCCAAAATGTCCGACACCACGCGCATCGCGTATGGCCAATTTTCTTCCTGCGGCAACACCGCTGACACGGCGCGCTCTGCGAGCGCCCCGTGTCCAATCTCTCGGCGCCCCGCTCCGCGTAGAAACGCCACTTCCCCAACGCTGAACGGCGGAAAATTGTAATGGAGCATGAAGCGTTTTTTGGCTTCGCCTTCGAAGACCTCGAGGCGCTGCATATCGTCGCTGGTGCCGAGGGTGGTGGTAACGAGAGCCTGAGTTTCGCCGCGAGTGAAAATCGCGGAGCCGTGAGTACGAGGGAGGGCGCCGACTTCGATCGAGATGGGGCGAATCTGGTCGAAGGCGCGGCCATCGGGACGGCGATGCTGCTTGATCACCTGGTCGCGGAAAATCCGTTCACGCAGAATCTCGTAGTAGCTCTTTAATTTGGTTTGTGCGGCTTCGTCTTCCGCCGGAAGAGCGGCGAGCAGATCCTTCTGAAGCTCTTTTACCAGGGTATAGCTTTCCGACTTCGGGTGCTTCTCGGTGTCGAGGCGTTCGGCTAAATCCGCGCCGATTCTCGATTTCAGATCATCGTAGTAAGCCTGATCAAACTCCGGCGGCTTGACTTCCCGCTTGGGCTTGCCGGCCTTCTGTTTGAGGTCGTTGATGGTGGCGCAAATCTTCTTGATCTCGGTGTGGGCGAATTCGATTGCGTCGACGACGGTTTCTTCTTTGACTTCGCGGGCGCCGGACTCGATCATCACGATGCCATCCAAAGTGCCGACCACCATGATGTTCAGCAGGCTGTCGCGCATCTCGCTGTAGGTGGGATTGACGATGAACTGCCCATTAACGAGACCCACGCGCACGGCTCCGACTGGGCCGAGAAACGGAATATCGGAGATGGTAAGCGCAGCGGAGGCGCCGTTGATGGCAGCGACATCGGGATCATTTTCCGTGTCGGCGGAAAGCACAAACGCGATTACCTGAGTTTCATTGCGGAATCCCTCAGGGAAAAGCGGACGAATGGGGCGATCAATCTGGCGGCTGGTGAGAATCTCGCGTTCGCTGGGCCGGCCTTCACGCTTGATGAAGCCGCCGGGAATGCGGCCGCCAGCGTAAGTGTATTCACGGTAGTCGACGGTGAGCGGGAAAAAATCAACGCCTTCGCGCGGCTCGGGATTAGCGACCGCAGTGGCGAGAATCACGTTATCGCCTATGCGGACCACGACTGAACCGTGGGCTTGCTTGGCTAAATGTCCGGTTTCAAAGTTGAGGCGTTTGCCGCCGGCAAGGTCAACAGATACTTCTTGTTTCATGTGTGTTTCCTTCTACAGGAGTTGATTTTGACCCCACGTTTCGAGAACCGCGAAACGTGGGCCACCCGGAATAGTGGGAATGGATGCCAGTGTGGAGTTGGGATGTCCTGCAAACGCACTGCTTTGTTTCACCTTGGATTTCCCACTTTCGCGCAAAGAACGCGCAAAAATGGGGCACCCGACGCGGAGCAACTACTTGCGCAGGCCGAGCTTGGCAACGACATTTTTGTAGCGCTCGGAATCGTAGGTTTTCAGGTAGTCGAGCAAACGACGCCGCTTGCTGACCAACATGAGCAGACCGCGGCGCGAGCCGTGATCTTTGAGGTGCGTTTTGAAGTGTTCCGTCAACTGACCAATGCGCTCGCTTAACAGCGCGATTTGGACTTCGGGACTGCCCGTGTCGGTAGGATGCGTGCGGTGCTGATCGATGACGGACCTCTTATGCTCTCTGGCTAGCACTACTCTGGTGCACTCCTGTCTATTTTATTCGATTTTAGTAACGAAATGATGGTAACAGGTGGGAAGAGGGGGCGGCAAGTAGCCAGGGCCAGGAGACAGAGTTTCAGCAGTCGGTTTCATGCTCCTTTTGCACAGGGTCATCCCGAAGCCTCGCGCTTTCGCCAGCGAAGCGAGGGATCTCGCGCGGATCGCCACCACCGGGCTTGTACACGTCGCCCCATTTCTCAGCCAAATCGTACCAATGTGGGTTTGTAGACTCGATCAGACGAATCTTCTTGCTTCGTCGCCAACCCTTGATCTCCTTCTCCCGGTCGATCGCGGCGTCAGGGAAGGCGAAACATTCGTAGTAAACCACACGCGTCAGGTTGTAGCGGCTGGTAAAGCCTGGAAGAAGTTTGTTCTTGTGCTCGAAGACTCTCCGGAGCAGATTGCTGGTCACTCCCGTGTACAACATATGAGAACGTGGGCGATTGGTCATGATGTAGACGTAAAAGGACTTTGCGCGCATATAAGGTCATCCCGAGCGCAGCCGTTCTTCAGGCGGAGCGACGGATCTTGCGTGGGTCCTATCTTGACTGTCGTTCTTGAAATCGTATGTGACGACTGAACACTGCCGTGCCGCTACACGCGAGATCCCTCGCTTCGCTGGCGAAAGCGCGAGGTTTCGGGATGACCGTCCTTAGGGGTTAGTGGAGTTACCGAAGACGAAGCGGCCGAGGCTGTCGCCTACGCGATTGGAGGGAATCGGAGGGGAGAAATTCCCGATTTGGAACGGGTTCTTGGTCGGACTTGATTCGGCAACCGACAGAAACAGGCGATGGATTGGCTGCCCCCCAGGGATTCGAACCCCGATATGCTGATCCAGAGTCAGCTGTCCTGCCGTTGAACGAGGGGGCAGCGGGCGGCTGCAAAATGGGATCCGCAATTTCGATTCTATGGGGCTGCTGGACCGTGGTCAACTTTGCGGCGAGGCGGCGGAACGGTGCAGGCCTCCCGCAGTTTGTGGCGACAGTTTAAGATCCTTGGAAAGGAGCAAAGTCATGGTTACGGCCGTCGGGAGCGTCAATCAATTAAGCAACGATTATGCGGAAATTGCCCGCCGCGCACTGGAAGCAGAACAGTGCGCGCTGATTGTGATCGATATTCAGGAGAAGCTGCTGCCCCCGATCTTTGAAAAAGAACGTCTGGTGAAGAATTCGCAGCTCTTGATCCGCCTGGCGGGGATTCTGAAAATTCCGACACTGATGAGTGTGCAGTATGCGAAAGGGCTGGGGAAGACGATTCCGGAGATCGCGTCGCTGCTGCCCGGGATCGAAGGGATCGACAAGCAGATGTTTTCCTGCTTCGGCAGCGAGGTTTTCTGCTCGGCTTTGAAACGCCTGCCCGGCAACCGCAACACGGTTCTGCTTTGCGGCATGGAGAGCCATATCTGTGTCATGCAGACGGCACTCGGCGCGCTGAGGGAGGGCTACATTGTTCACGTTGCGTCAGACGCCGTGAGCTCGCGCACGGAGTGGAACTGGCATATTGGACTGGAGAGGATGCGGGCGGCGGGAGCGGTGATCTCTTCGACGGAGATGATTATTTATGAGTTGTTGCGCTCTTCAGGCGCGCCGGCGTTCAAGGAGCTGTTGCCGTATTTGAAGGAGTAGGATTTTAAGGATTTTCGATTGCCAATTTCCAATTGGCAATCGCCGATCAGCACTTCAGGTTTCACGCTTCCTTGTGCTTGACCTTTACTACGGTGATTTTGGAGAAGCCTTCGGCAAACGTAGGAGGCTTGAGTTTGGCGGCCATTCGGCGCATTACGTCCTCGCCGACAACGCGCTCGCGCCGCTGGTTGCGGAGCAGGCAAACCTCGAGCGGCACATCGAAAAATACTGCCTGCACATCGTAACCGTAGTCTTTGGCCAGCTTGATCCAACCATGACGATCGTGTGAGGTGAGATTGGTCGCGTCCACGTAGTTCATGGGGCGGCGGGCAATGAGCCGCGCCTTGAGCATGGAGCGCAGATTGGAAAAAATCAGATCCTGAAAGCGTTGCTCGGTGGGATCGTCGAACAACAGCGACCGCAGCAGATCGCTGGAGAGCGGCGTAATGTTGTGACGCTTAAACCAGGAGCTTTTGCCGGATCCGGGCAGACCAATGGCTAAAACGACCGTTCCGCGCGAAGGGCGCGGAGCAGGCGGAGGCGGCGCAGGGGCGGCGACGGCGGGTTCGGCTGAGATCGCAGGCTCGGGCGCGCTGGTCGGCGGAGCTGGCGAGCCGGGAGTGGTTCGTGGAGGCGACTTAGAGATGCGGCCACGGCCTCCGCGGCCACGGCGGCGCCGCCGTTTGCGCTGATCGCCGCCGGGTTGTGCACCTGGAGCCGGGGACTGGATTTCCGCTGAGGTTGTCTCAGGGATTGGCCGAGGTGTTTCGGGTTCAGCGGCCGGCTCCGGCTCGGTCTTTGGCGCGATATCGTAGAAGGCCGGCTGCAAGGGCGCCGGTGCGCTCTCCGGTGCAGGCTTTTCCGGCTCTTTCTTGCGGCGCTGGAGCCGCTCACGCATCCATTTGCGCATTATCTGGCTTGTAACACACCCACAGGCCCAGGGGCAATGGCATGCACCAAGAGGCGTACCAAGGGGGCCGGTGCGACACGGACACCGGTACAGAGCGGAAGGCAGCGATCGGTTTCCCTAGCTGGCGCCTACACCTTTAGGCTGCACCTTCTCAAACACCTCTTCTGCGCGCACCAGCGCCTCCTGCACATTCGAGCAAATGTTGTTGCGGCTGATAATTTCTTCGAACTCGGCCTGATGAATCACTTTCCCCGGCTGCTCTCGCGCGCCACATACAATCAGGGTTCGACCGGTTGCGTGCAGCTGTTTGGCTACTTCTTCCATCGCAAACAAGCCGGTGGCATCCAGTGCGGTCATGTTGCGCAGGCGCAGAATGACCACAGGTGGTAGCTGGTGGATTTTCTCGGTCACGACCGAAATCTTGTCGGTGGCGCCAAACAAAAACGGGCCATGGATGCGGAAAATGGTTGCGTAATAGGGAATATCCTTATCCTGAAGAATGTGAACCCGCCCATCTTCGATGTAGTCATCGGTTACCTGAGAGACGGTAGTCGTCGCGGCGACACGGCTGATGAAGAGCAACGCGGCAAGAATCATTCCCGCTTCCACCGCGACCGTAAGATCTGCGAATACAGTCAGAGCAAAAGTTAACAGCCATACGCTGATGTCGGTTTTTGTGAGCTTGAGCAGCTGCGGTATCTCCCGCCATTCCCCCATGTTGTACGACACCACGAGCAAGATGCCCGCCAGTACCGCCATCGGGACGAATCGCACCAGCGGTGAAGCAAACAGGAGGATGCAAAGCAGCGTAAGTGAATGGATCATTCCCGCCACTGGCGATTGCGCTCCGGAGCGGATGCTGGTGGCGGTGCGTGCGATTGCGCCGGTAGCAGGCAGGCCTCCAAAGAGCGGAGAAAAAATGTTGGCAAAGCCTTGAGCGAATAACTCCACGTTCGGGTTGTGTCGATCGTTGCTCATGCGGTCAGAAACCACCGCCGACATCAGAGATTCAATCGCACCCAGCATGGCTACGGTGACGGCCGGTCCGAGCAGGCCATGAATCAGGTCCGGCCGGAACTTCGGCACCGCGAAATGCGGCAATCCACCTGGAATTCCGCCGAAGCGGCTGCCAATGGTCTCGACCGGCAGCTTGAAGATCACCACAGCTCCGGTTCCGACCAGCAAAGCAACGATTGGCCCGGGAATGCGGTTGGAAACCAGGCGGCAGGAAATCAAGATAGTGATGGTGCCTAAAGCGAGAGCGGTGGCGGAGTAATTCAGCGTTGCGAAGTGGCGGGCCAGGGTTTCCATGCGCAGCCAGAAGACGCCGGGAAGCTTGTCGACCTGCAGGCCCAAAGCATCTTTAATTTGTGTGCTGGCGATCAGGATTGCAACGCCGTTGGTGAAGCCAATCACGATTGGTCGCGGGATGAACTTGACCGCAGTGCCCATGCCGGTGAGGCCCATGATCACGAGCAGTACGCCAGCCATCACCGTGCACATAAACAGACCGTCAACGCCGTGCGTGGCAACAATGCCCGCTACTACGACGACGAAAGCTCCGGTAGGTCCGCCAATCTGTGTCTTGGAGCCTCCCAGCAGTGAAATCAAAAAGCCGGTGACGATTGCACAATAAATGCCGGCCTGCGGAGTAAGGCCGGAGGCAATGGAGAACGCCATCGCCAGGGGCAGGGCAACCAGGCCGACGGTGATGCCGGCAACGAGGTCGTGAAAGAGTTTGTTGAGGTTGTAGTCCCGCAAACAGAGGACAGACTTCGGAAGCCAACGTTCGTCAGCGAAAACAATATCCATTTTCCCATTATGCCAATCAGCTGACGTAGCAGCGGAGCGAATTTATCGATGGAACCAATCGAGAGAACAGTAGCGGCTGCGCGCACCGGTTGAAGACTCTTGGATTACAGCCCTACTTCGATGCGGGAACGGGGATCGAGAAAATCGCGCAGAGCATCGCCGATGAAATTGAAGGCGAGCACGGCGAGCATCACGGCGGCGGCGGGAAATAAGACGAGATGGGGAGCGTCGAAGAGATGGGCGCGGCCGTCGTTGAGCATGGTGCCCCAGCTGGCGGTGGGAGGGGCGACGCCCAGACCGAGAAAACTCATGGTGGCTTCAGCGAGGATGGCACCGGCCATGCCGATGGCAGCCTGTACGATCACCGGCTGGATGATGTTCGGTAAAATGTGGCGCGTGATGATGCGCAGGTCGCTGGCTCCGAGAGCGCGGGCGGCTTCAACAAATTCGCGTTCGCGCACCGCCAAAACCTGGGCCCGTACCAGCCTCGCGTAGCCGACCCATCCGCCGAGTGAAAGCGCGAGCACCAGATTGAAGATTCCCGGCCCGCGAAAAGCCACAAAGGCGATGGCCAGCAGGATGCCGGGAAACGAGAGAAACGCGTTCATCACGACCACGTTGACGAAGCGATCGACGCGACCGCCGTAGTATCCGGCGATGGAGCCGACAATGAGACCCAGGGCTAGAGAGCAGGCAACTACGCAGCTTCCCACGAGCATAGAAATGCGGGAACCGTAGATGAGGCGGGAGAGAATGTCACGTCCGAGTTCATCGGTGCCGCACCAGTGGGCAGAAGATGGCGGCGAGAGACGTGCGGGCAAGTCGATCGATGCGGGGTCGTAAGGCGCAATCCAGGGTGCGAAGATGGCGAAGATCACAAAAATGATGACCAGCACGACGCCGATGGCGGCCAGGGGATTGTGGCGGGCAACGCGTGGGAGCGAGACGGTGGTTGTGGCCATGGATCTTCAGAGTAAGCCGAACAGCAGGTCCCTCGACTGCGCTCGGGACGACATATAGCAAAGTGTCATTTTTCTTATTGACGTATCCTTGGATTCACCACCGAGTACAGCAAATCCGTCAGAAAATTAACAGCCACATAAGTTAAGCCGATGGCGAGAATGCATCCCTGGACAAGATAGTAATCGCGATTGCCGATGGCCTGGATGGTCAAGCGGCCGATGCCGGGCCAGGAAAAAATGGTTTCGGTCACGATGGCACCGGCGAGCAGCGCCCCGAACTGTAATCCGAGCACGGTGATGACCGGGATCATGGCGTTGCGCAGGGCGTGGCGATAAACGACAGTGTGCTCGGGCAATCCTTTGGCGCGGGCGGTGCGAATGTAATCCTGGCCAAGTTCTTCGAGCATGGACGTGCGCACCATGCGGGTGAGTATTGCAGCCAATGCACTACCCATGGTGACGGCGGGAAGAACCACGTGGGCCAGGGTCCCGGAGCCAGAGACCGGCAGCCATCCTAGCTTGATAGCAAAAAACAAGATCAGGATGGGGCCGAGGGCAAAGTTCGGAAACGACAGGCCGAATAAGCTAACTACGCTGAGCAGGCGGTCATCCCAGCGGTTGCGTCTTTGCGCCGAGCGTACGCCCGCAGGAATGGAGAGCGCGATGGCAACAAATAGTGACGCAAGCGTCAATTGCAGGGTGTAAGGATAACGCTGGGCAATGAGGCGCGCGACATTCTGGTTGAAGCGCAGGGAGGGGCCGAGATCGCCGTGCAGCACACCTTTCCAATAATGAAGATATTGCTGAGAGAGCGGAACATCGAGGCCGTAAGCATGGCGGGCGGCTTGCACATCGCCGGCGGGAGCGCCTTCCCCAAGCATCTGCAGAATGGGATCGCCGGGAACCAGGTGAATGAGAAGGAAAACGACGGAGACGATGAGCCAGACTACCGGAAGCATGTAAAGCAGGCGAAGAGCGAGATAGCGAAACACGATTCTCCGATCTGTGGTCGTCATCCTCCGCAAGGAGGCGGTCCAGACGCGCGTTTATTGCGTCGCCATGCTCAGGATGACAAGAAAATAATTGGCCACCATTTCAGCCTGCTTTGCCGACGGTTGCGGGCTGCAGCTTCTCAATCCTTACCTTGGCAATGCGGTGGGCTTCCATGTCTTCGACGGTGAAGCGATGGCCCTCGTACTCGAAAGCGTCGCCGGTCTTAGGGATGCGTTGCAGACGGGCGAGCACAAATCCGGCCAAGGTCTCGAAGCCCGCGTCGCGGGGCAGTTCAAGCTGATATTGCGATTCCAGGTCGCGAATGCTCAAGGAACCATCCAGGACCAAGGCGAGGTCGCCTTCCAAAGGCGCCTGCTCGGGGGGGGAAGTGTCGAATTCATCCTGAATCTCGCCTACCAGTTGTTCAACTATGTCTTCGACCGTGATGACACCGGCGGTAGAGCCGAATTCGTCCACCACCACGGCGAGATGACGCTTGCGGTCTTTGAACTCCTCCAAAAGCTCAGTCAAGACCTTGGTTTCGGGGACGACCAGGACGTCGCGCATAATCTGGCTGATCTTCATCGACGAAATCCGGCCGGCGATGGGCTGGACTGGAGTAGAGGTCAGGCGCAGGCGTGTCCAGCGCATCAGGTCCTTGGAATAAAGCACCCCGATAATGTGCTCTGGGCCGCTTTGTGGGTCGTAGATCGGGACGCGAGAGTGTTTTGCCTCGACTACGCGCGACAAAGCCTCATCGAGAGTGAGGTCGCCGGACAATGAGAAAATGTCGGGCCGGGGTACCATGACCTCGCGAACGGTAATGCTTTCCAGCTCCAGGGCGTGATGAATCATCTCCTCCTGAAACTGGGGGATTTGGCCGAATTGACGGCTGGCAGTAACAATGAGCTTGAGTTCGTCCGGCGAATGTACTGGGCCTTGCCGCAGCTTGCGTGAGCCAAACAGACGCAGAACGGAACCGGCAGCGGTGTTCATGACAAAGATGAATGGCCGGGTAAGGGTGAGAAAGACATCCATGGGCCCAGCAACGGCCAGGGCAATCTGTTCGCCCCGCTGTAAAGCTAAGGATTTGGGCACGAGTTCGCCCAGGATGACGTGCAGGCAAGTAATCAGAATGAAGGCGAGGGTGATGGCAATACCATGCGCATAAAGGTGGGCGTGGGGGACCTGGCCAAGGAACTGTTCGACCATTCTGGCCAGCACCGGTTCGCCTACCCAGCCAAGGGTAAGGCTAACTATGGTGATTCCCAACTGGACACCGTTCACGACCTCGTCGAGGTTGCGGTGTAATCTCTGGACGATACGAGCGCCGATGCGGTGGGCTTCAATCAGTTGCTGGATGCGAGTATCACGGACGCTGACCAGGGCGAATTCGGCGGCGGCGAAGAAAGCGTTAGCTGCCACCAGGAGCAGGATAAGAAACACCCGCAGCAGCACATAGCCAATCATGAATAGCTAATTCTAACATTCCAAAGGGAGTATCACATTCTGTAAGGGGATAGAAGATTGGTAAGATAGTTTTCAATCTGGAACCTTGTTCCCGCGAGTTTCTCTGGATGTTGCCTTGAGTCTGTCCAGAAGTTCCAAAGGAGGGGTTGCTTCCATTTGCAGATTTGCCCGGTCTAAGGCTAAGACAAAGGCATAACACCGAATTCAGGAACCAATGGTGGGCGAGCTGCGTACCAACAACCGAGGGCGGAAGACAGCCGCAGCAGGGAGGCGGAAGTGAACGGTAATGGCAATAGTAAGAGGAAGCGGCGCAAACGGATCATCATTATTAGCGTCGTCGCCGTGGTGGTACTCATCTTCGCAGGAGCGCTGATCGCCTTCAGCCGGGGCGGCACCAAGATTGATCCCAGCAAGCTGGCGAAAGTGGAACGGGGCGACTTGGCCAAAAGCGTGGTTGCCACCGGCAAGGTGACTCCGATCACGAAAGTTGAGATAAAGTCCAAGGCCAGCGGCATCGTGAAAAAGCTGTACGTGGAATATGGCGACACGGTGAAGAAAGGCCAACTGCTGGCGCAATTAGACAAGGATGAAATCCAGGCGCAGGTGGACCAGTCGCGTGCAGCCCTGCAGGCGGCAGAAGCGAATCTGGCAAGCTCACAAGCTGATTACGAACGGGCCAAAGTCGACGCCGAGGGTCCCGACGTGCCGCTGCTCAAACGGCAATACGACCGCGCGGTAGGGATGGCCAAGGACGGAGTTGTATCGGCATCCTCCCTGGACGATGCGGATAAGAACTACCAGATGGCGCTGAACAAGCAGAACGTTGCCAAAGCGCAGGTGACGGTGCTGAAAGCCAAAATTGCCCAGTCGCAGGCGGAAGTAGTGCACGATCAGGCCAATCTGAAGCAATTGGAAGAGCAGCTCAGCTACACGGACATCGTTTCACCGATCGATGGGATCGTGCTGTCACGGGATGTCGAAATCGGGGACGCGGTCAGCTCCATTCTCGTTCTCGGTTCTTCCGCCACTCTGGTGATGACTCTGGGCGACACCAGCGAGGTTTATGTCAAAGGAAAGGTTGACGAGAGCGACATAGGCAAGGTTTATCTCGGACAGCCGGCTCGAATTAAGGTCGAGTCATTCAAGGACAAGACTTTCAATGGCAAGGTGACCAAGATTTCACCGATGGGCGTGGAGAAAGACAATGTGACCACGTTTGAGGTTCGCGTCTCGATCAACAATCCCGGCGGGGAGCTCAAGGCCGAGATGACCGCGAATGCGGAAATCATCCTCGAGGAGCACAAAAACGTATTGCAGATCCCGGAAGGGGCGATCATTTACGACAAAGACAAGAACGCGTCGGTGGATATACCGGACCCGAGGGCCAAGGACGGCATGAAGAAGATTGCGGTGAACATCGGAATCTCCAACGGAGCGAAGACTGAAGTTCTGAGCGGCTTGAAGGAAGGCGACGAGGTGGTGTTGCAATAAAGAGGCGAGGAACGATATGCGAATCAAGAAAAATGGCGCGCTGGCCCTAGCCGCCTGCTTCATTGCGGTTTGCCTGCAAGCCTTGCCTGCTCTCGGCTCAGCCGAGGGAACATTCCAGCGGACCCTTCAGGTCACAGGGCCGGTGAGCCTGGATCTCACCACCGGCTCCGGCAATGTAAATGTCCGCACGGGCGGTTCTGGTCAGGTGCGGGTGACGGGACACGTTAAAGTCACCAACTGGTTTGGAAGCGGCTCCGAAGAACAGCTCAAGAAGATCACGGATAATCCTCCCATCCAGCAGAGCGGAAATGATATTCGCATCGGCAACAGCGGCGATTCAGATATGTTTCACAACATTTCCATCAGCTACGACCTGGTGGTTCCGGCGGACACTCGCCTGCACTCGCATACCGGTTCGGGAAATCAGGACATAGAAGGCCTTAACGGGGTGGTGGAGGCCGATTCCGGCTCGGGAAAGCTGAAGATTTCACAAGTCGGCAATACAGTTCGAGCTGAAACCGGATCGGGTGACGTTTTCATTCAGCAGGTGAAGGGCAACGTTCGTGCGAAAGCCGGGAGTGGATCGATTCACGCGGAGGAAATTGCCGGCGGATTTGAAGGGCATACCGGCAGCGGCCATATCGAGTTCGATCAGTCCGCGCCAGGTGCGGTTCGTGCTGAAACCGGATCGGGTGGGATGGAACTGCGCAGGATCGATGGCTCATTGGAAGCCTCCGCCGGCAGTGGCGAGATATCGGCGGATGGCAATCCCGCGGGAGCATGGAGCGTTCGT
>Ga0187784_10000680_pt1 | contig 25480 bp, 20 predicted proteins | sample 1015_SJ02_MP15_2_FD_132964 | JGI IMG/M metagenome (GOLD analysis project Ga0187784, IMG submission 132964) | Tropical peat soil microbial communities from peatlands in Department of Meta, Colombia - 1015_SJ02_MP15_20_MG | ecosystem: Environmental > Terrestrial > Soil > Wetlands > Peat | place... | reverse complement strand
GCAGTTGGCGTCGACCGTGAGGACTTCGCCGCTGGGCAACAGGGTCCAGCCTTCTTCGTCGTTGATGTCATACTTGCCGCTCCCGGTCGCGGTCCACGTCAGGTTCTTGGCATCCAGTAAGGCTTCCTGGGTGGTGCAGCAGTTGGCCACCATGAAGGTGCCGTCGGCTAGGATTACGCTTTGCGCATCGCCCACCGTGGTCCAACCGGAGGGAGGGTAAACCTTTTTCCAGGAGTTGGACTTCGGGGTGTAGATGGCGCCCAAGTTCGTCCACTCCGCGTTGCCGAAATTGTATTCGCCACCGATAACAATCACGCGTGTATCCGGCAACACCGCCGATGCGAAATAGGTGGGAGCATATCCTGAAGGAAGCAGGTGCAGCTCAGTCCATGTGCCGTTCTGGTAGCTTCCGGTGATATCGGGAGTCAGGGCCCACCAGTCTTGTCCACCGGCGTCGAGCACCATGACCTGGCCGTTGTCCAAAAGCAGCGGATTACTGGCGGAGATATTGGGTTGATTGTTAAGAGGCGTCCAAGTCTGGGCGCTAAGGACGGCAACGCCGGCGAGCAGAATCACAGACATCAGGCAAGCTACGCGTGACAACTTCATGCTTCTCCTCTCTGTTCCTTTTTAGTTTGTCGCTGAGTTGAAACGCTGGGGTGGTTGGGGTACCGTGAGCCCGAGCGGATTTTCAGAAGTCTACCATTCAACGGGGCCACTGCCAAACAGTTCTTGGGCAGAATTGGCAGATTTTACAATCTCCCGCTGCGCAATAATCCGGGCGCGCGTGAATCCCCCGGTGCGCAATAATTTGCAGATTCCCGTGAAAGCTGAGGGTTCCCGGACACGCTCCGGGCTAAGAAGAAGGCCGGCTCAGCCGCGCTTTTCGAGGTGAGTGCGGGTAATCCGGTCATGCCAGCAAAGCGAATCGGGATCCAGAACGCACCAGAGATATCCGACTCCGGCGGAAAGCCCTGAGAGAAAGGCAGCCAGCACGCGCCAGCGCCGTAGGCGGCGGGTTGCCGGCGAGCCATCGAACCTTGCTATCTCGAGACATGCGGCACGAAGCCCGGGAGTGGAACCGGTGTAAACAACAAATAAGTACTGGTATATCAGCCACAGCAAAACAGCAGTCCCGGCTGCGGCACCCGCGGACTGGACTGGGGGTATGGGAGTGGGATTGAAGCGCAGGAAAATGGCCGAAAACTCCACCAGCGCGACGAGTACGATCAAACCATCCACAGCCGCTGCCAGCAGGCGGCGCGGAATGGATGCCGATAGAATCTGTGTTTCTCTGGCGTCGGCAGTGTCCGCTTGCTGCGTAGGTGCGGCCTCGATCAGGATTCCACCCAGCGCCGGCGGAGAAGGAACGACCTCGGGTGCTTCCACGATGCGCGGACGATCGAAAATCGGATCGGCGAGCGGACTTGGCTGAAAGAGAGGAATAGCCGCCGAGCGCGGAAACTCGATGATCTTGGCCGACAGCTCCGGTTCGACCGCAAGCCCGGCTTGTGGCTTGGTCGCCGGACGAAGCGCCGGAGTCCGGATCTCGGCGCCCGCAACGGCTTCTCCTCTTGGCGTAGCACTTTCCTGACTTACGGGTGAGTTCAGGGTTGCGGCCGCAGTGCTGCCGGCGACCGCCGTGCTCCAGTTCTCCACTGGTTCAAACGGCAATCGAAGCGATGGATAACGCGGTAAGCGCGGCTTTCGCCGCGCCCGATAGCGCGCCAGCCGCGCCGCAACTTCGCTGCGCCACGGTTCCAACCTGAGATTCGCTTCCAGGCTGAGGTTCGGCTCCCCGCTGCTCTGTCCATTACTGTCGGCGCCGATCTGGCAGAGCGGGACCTCGTGTTCCGGATCATGATTGCTCGCGCTGGAGATGAAGCTGCTCATCTGGTATCAGTCTTCTCCGTCAGTGGTAAAGATGTCGCAGAGAATGGCAAAGCCAGAGCCAGGCAGGCACAATTCCCAAAGCCACCAAAACCGGCGATGCTTTGCCCTCGCGCGCGTCTCCGTGCTAAGGTCAAACGTTCTGCTGGCCTTGTGGCTGGTGGAGGCACGCGCCTTGCAGATCACCCGTGCATGATGGCATGCGCATGATCATCCGCGAATGACCACCCGCTCTCGAATCATTATCACGGCCGCAATCACCTGTCACCTGCTTCTCGCCTCCTCCCTAGTTACCAGCCAGACGCCGCCCCCCACGGCAGAAACGACGAAGCTCCTGCCCTCCGCCCCAACCAGCCAGGTGGAAGAGGAAGTCACGATGAAAGCCATCGAGCAGGAGAAAGAAGATTCCATCTACCACCTGCGCGGCAAGGCGGAGATTTACTATCGGACTTATCTCCTTCAGGCAGATCAGATTACCTACAACGCCGATACTGGCGACAGTGAACTCGAGGGTCATGTTGTTCTCGACGGCGGCCCTTATGACGAGCACGTCGAGTCTACCCACGGCACTTACAACATCCGCAGCGAGGTCGGTACCTTCTACGACGCCGCTGGCACTCTAGGATTCAAAGGGCGCCGGTCGCGCTACGTGTTGACGACTTCGAACCCGTTCGCCTTTACCGGAAAGATCGTCGAAAAACATGGCCCCACTCATTATCTGGTCCGGCGGGGAACGGTCACGACCTGCGAGTTGCCGCATCCCAAGTGGCAGTTCAGGGCACAGGAAGTGTCCGTCGATGTGGACAGCACGGCCAAGCTCTATCACAGCGACTTCCGGTTGATGGGCATCCCGGTCTTTTATGTCCCCTATGGGAAGCTCCCCGTGCAGGAAACGCGGCAAAGCGGGATTGAGATGCCTCTCGTTGGCAACTCGTCCACCAAGGGATACATTCTCGGCGATTCCGTTTACTGGGTATTCAATCGCAGCACCGATGCGACCGCCGGGGCGGAGTATTTCTCCCGTCGCGGCTGGGCCCAACTCGGCCAATTCCGCATGCGCTCCAGTGAGAACTCCTATATTTTCTTTACTTATTCCGGCGTTGTCGACCGCGGCATCGAAACCGGCGGTGTGCGGCAAAATCAGGGCGGCGAAGACGCCTATTTTATCGCCGATCATCCTTTTGGCTCCATCCGCGGGGCAGCCAATATCGACTACCTGAGTTCGTTCGTCTATCGCATTGCTTTTACAGACGTCTACAGTCAGGCGATCGACTCCGAGGTGAAATCGCAGGTTTTCCTCTCCAATACCACCGCCGGCTTTCACTTCAATCTGCTGGCGGAGCGCTACCAGAATTTCGATGTCTGCGTTCCGCAAACTGGCACAAATACAGGCTGCACCGCCATCACCTCAACCGAATTGATTCGCATTCTGCACGCGCCGAGCTTTTTTGTGACGGGCGAAGAACGGCGACTGGGAAATACTCCGCTGTACTGGTCCTTCGACGCCGCCGCCGAAGGGTTGCAACGAAGGGAAATCAGCGGATTCCGCACGGCGGCGCTGGTGGGGAGATTTGATCTTGCGCCCACGTTTGCCATGCCTTTCGAGTGGCAGGGATGGTCGATCCGACCGTCGGTTACCTTGCGCGACACCGCTTATACCGAGCGTCTTGACCTGACGACGAACACGGCCGAGAGCAACACTTTGAATCGCCGGTCTCTGGAGGCCACCTTCGATCTGCGACTGCCGGCCGTGGCGAAGGTTTGGGAGCGCCCCTGGCTGCGCCGCAAATGGAAACACGCGGTGGAACCCTATATGCGCTACCGCTACGTGGACGGCATCAGCAACTTCGCTGACATTTTGCGCTTTGACGCCGCCGACGTATTGACCAATACAAATGAAATCCAGTTTGGCGTGGTCAATCGCATTTATGCCAAGCGCGTCGATCCCAACGCGTCCGATTGCGACGTGCAGGGCATGAGCACGCTCAATGTCGGCGGACCGCCTCAGGTCGGCGCGGTTCCATGGGAGGCGGCACCGCTTCCGGAAAAGCAACCCTGTGCGTCGGGGCCGCGAGAGATCCTGAGCTGGGAAGTGGCGCAGAAGTATTTCTTCGACCCAACTTTCGGCAATACGCTGGTTCCTGGAATGCGCAATGTCTTCGCCAGCACGGTCGATTTCACTGGCATCGCGTTTCTGAACCAGCCCCGCCGCTTTGCTCCCATTATTTCCCGCCTCCGCGTCGAAACCAGTCCGCGCACCAACACCGAGTGGGATCTCGACTACGACCCGAAAACCGGCCGTATCAACGGCAGCACTGCGCTCGTGAATTACCACTACGGTCCGTTCACTGTGGGCGGAGGCGATGCCTTTTTGCGCGTGCTCGACTCACCGGCCGGCACCGCCGAAACTGATTTCCATCAATTCCGCATCCTGGCCGGATACGGACAGCTCAATAAGCGCGGTCTGAGCGCCGCCGCCAGCTTCGGCTTCGATGCCAACCAGGGCAACCTGCAATATGCCACCCTGCAATCCACCTACAACTGGGATTGTTGCGGTTTGAGCGTGGAGTACAGCCGCTTCGCCCTCGGAGCCGTCCGCAACGAGAACCTCTACCGTTTCAGTTTCACTCTTTCCAACGTTGCGACCTTCGGCAATCTGCGGCGTCAAGAGCGGCTCTATTAGCGAGTTCGGCGGGAATTCATCAAGTCTGACGCGCCAGACCGCCTCGCTGAGCAACGAGGACAGGACTTGTATTTGCCATTACGCAGGTACTCACGCCCCGTGCGGGAAAAATGCGACAATAAGAAACAGATAATGTTGCAACTCCCATCGTTCACGCGACTTTTGGCCAGGCACGCAACTTCGGGGGTTGTCCGGGGCTCTAACCATTTAGTTGCTACCTGATGCCAGTTACCCAGATTCCATCCCGGGATCCATCGTCGCCGCCGGTCGAACCGCTCGAGCATCGCGAGCTTTCCGAAGCCCAGCATTGGGAAACCGCCTATCGGGGCTTCGATCCCGACGATGTTCCGCATCTTCTGATCCAGTTGCAGGACGATCTTTCCCGCGCCCGCAAGCGCGAGGCCGCTTGGCTGTCGGTCATTCTGCACCTGATGATCGTGATTCTGCTTTGGAACAGCGACAAGCTGGCCATGCTGTTGCCCCACAGAACTGTCGCCGTCGAACTTCGTTCCGATGCGGATCGGGAAAAGGATGCAATGTTTTTGGAAATGCCGCCGGACGCTCAGAAGCCGACGCGGCGCCCGGATGCAAAGATCATTTCCGACAAAGACCGGATTGCGACCAGCAAGACTCCGCAGATCAACCGTGACGAACTGAGAAAGATTCTGGAGAGCGCGCGTCAGGGACGGCCGGGCGAGACGGCTGCGCCGCCTCAAGCCCCGCAGCCGCAGACCGCGCAGAATCAGCCAACGCAGCAGCCGCAGAATCCGCAACCGGGCGCGGGATTCTCTGCCCCACGCCAAAGCGATCAGATTGCTCAATTGCAGGCGCCGCCGCAGGGCGGAAGCCGCGTACAGCCGAATTTCAACCTTCCTATGACCGCTGGTTCGGCTATTGAACAAGCCGCCAAGGCCGCCGCCGCCAGTCGCGGCCGCTATGGCTCCGGAGAAGCCGGCGATTACGGTCTGGGAATGGCGCGCGGCGGAGCCAAAGCCCTCGACCAGGCGGAGATCCTCACCGACACCATGGGCGTCGATTTTGGCCCGTATTTGACGCGTGTGGTACAGGTCGTCAAGGCCAACTGGTATAACCTCATGCCGCCCTCCGTCTACCCGCCTATCCTGAAACAGGGCAAGCTCTCCATCGAATTCGTAATTCAGAAAGACGGGCAAGTCAGCGGCATGACGCTGCATACCTCCTCAGGAGACGTGCCGCTCGATCGCGCCGCTTGGGCAAGCATTACGGCGTCCAATCCATTCCCACCGTTGCCCAAAGAATTCCCCGGACAGGTTCTCGGTCTGCGCTTCTTCTACTTCTACAACCTGCAACCGGATGATTTGAAGTAGCAGTTTGCAGTTCGTAAACTGCCGTTTGCCCCTTTCTTAGCCTTCGCCTATTTCACGTACTTGGGTTCTTTCCCCTGCGCCCACGGATCGTAGGTCGCCACAAAGTGCACGCGCTCCGGCCGTGTCGGATGATCGTAGAACCACGCCTTCACAAACCAGTTGGGATCGGGGTCGGACAGGTTCATCTCGCCGCTCTTCTCGAAATAGTGCGCCGCAACCTGGTTCGGGTTGGGCACAATTCCGTGGATCACCTCCAGGCCGTAACGATCGGCCTCGTGCTCAAAATACCGGCTCTCGGCGTTGAAGGCTGGCGTCGCCAGGAAGGCGAGCAGGCTGATCAGAAAGAGCAGCATGGGCAGCGAAGCCCAGTCCTCAAGATCGCGAATCCCCCACTGCTGGCCCCAGCGGGCGAGCATCCAATGCGCCAAACGATAGCCAACATAGAGCAGCACCAGGATCATGGCGGCTACGATCGTCATTTCCTTGGGAATGTGCAGCAGAACGTAGTGCCCCATCTCGTGTCCGAAGACGAACAGCGTTTCCGGAATCGTGGCATGAGTCACCGTGTTGTCCCAGACAACGACTCGCTTGGAAGCTCCAAAGCCGGTCACATAGGCGTTCAGAGACGTGGTCTTCGAGCTGGCATTCATCAGAAACATGCGCTCGGGAGGAATTTCAATGCCTCCGCGATGCGTGACTTTCTCAATCTCGGCAACCAGAACCGGCTGCGTGCTGGCCAGCGGCCTGAAGGTGAAGAACAGCGGATCGATGACCAGGGGCTGAATGAAAAACATGATGAGAATCACCGGAATGGAAGCCACCCAGAAGTAAAACCACCAGCGGCGCGGACTCTTCCGGATGACGCCATAGAGAATCCCGACAAGAATCGTCCCGATGATCAGCATGAGGACCAGGTTGACGACCCAGTCACGAAACCACGAAGGCCAGCTTTGCACCGAGAGGCCGAAAGCTCGCTGCAACGACTCGTCCCAGATATCGGTAGGAATCGTAAGGACGGTAATCGTCGCCAGCATGAGGGGAGCAAAAATAATGAGCTGCACGAATCGCCGCGACGAAACTCGCTCGGCGAGGTTGCGGAAGGCAGGGCCAACGCGCCAGCGCAAAACTACCAGCAGCACAAGCAGCCCATAAAGCGTCCCTAGGAAAAAATGCTTGTAATGCGCGTGAGAATATGCTTTGGCGCGCGCGTACTCGGCGGGCGGCGGCGCGTATTCGACGATCGCGCTGGACACCGATGGAGCTTGATCCGCCTGCGCCACCGGTTGTGAGGACGTCTCGGTCGCGCCCGGCACGCTGGTTTGCGCGGAAGCGAGCGCCGAGGACGCAAGAATCCCGAACCCAATCACCCATATACACAAAACACTGACAATTGTCTTCATCAATGCCTCCTTCTACGGGCCACGATTATTGCAGAGTTTTGAAGCTTCAGCGCCAAACGTCCGCTGTCTCTGCGTGCGCCAATTGCCCGACTTGATTTAACATAGAAAGGCCGGTTCCCGTGGGATCACCTGATCTATGAAGATTCAACGATTGAATACGCAACGAACGTCGCTCGAGTTCGTGTTGCCAATTCTGCTTTTCGTCTTCGCGTTTTGCCTGGCGTTTTCCCTGACGGTATTCGCTGACGATGTGCCCGAGGCCTTGCGCCCGCCCAAGGGAGCGCAAACCGCCCTCGTAGTCTTTGAAGACTTGCAATGCCCCCAATGCGGCCGCACTGCCCCTTTGCTCGATCAGGCGTCGCATGCCTATAAGATTCCGCTGGTACAGCATGATTTTCCGCTGCCCATGCACAATTGGTCGTTCGATGCCGCCGTCCTCGCCCGCTACTTCGACACCCATTCCAAAGAACTGGGCAACGAATTCCGTTTGACCGTGTTCGAGCACCAGTTCGAGATCAGTCCGCAGAATTTGCGCGGATTTGCCGAGAAGTTTGCCAACGAGCACAAGGTCGGATTGCCCTTCGTCATCGATCCCGATGGCAAGCTTGCGGCTTTGGTCAAAGCCGACAAGGAACTCGGTGTGAGCTTGCACGTCGATCATACGCCGACCATCTGGATTGTCAGCAGCAAGCATCCCGACAAGCCTTACGTCGAAGTCAAAGATACCTCGCAGTTGTACGTGATGATCGATGCGATGAAGTAAGGGATCCGGAATCGGTCCCCGAAACGTTTCCCGAAAACGCCCCTAGATTGGGCGATTAACGCGCTGGCGGCGCGTCCTCCACAATCGCCTCTACGATTTCATCAATCGCGTCCGTGATTCGCTTGCCCGGCAGATTGAGGTTGTTCACGAGAATGGAAAAGACGACAACCTGCCCGGTGTCGGTCGTGGCATACCCGGACAGTGCCCGCACCCCAGTGTGCGAGCCGGTCTTGGCGCTTACCCGCCTTTGCAGGCGGGGAGCCGTTAGGCGTTCGGCCAGCGAGCCATCCACTCCCGCCACTGGCAAACTCGATCTATAAGCCTCACCCCATGGCTGCGTCGAAGCGTAGCGCAGCAGTTGCACAATCGCCTGCGGCGTGACCAGGTTCTGGCGTGACAGACCCGAACCGTCGTATAACACGTACTGATCGCTCCCGATGCCCGCTTTGGTCAGGAATTGCCTCTCCACCTCCAGTCCGGCTTCGACCGTGCCGGCATTTCCGCGTTCCCGGCCCAGCAGGCGTAGCAGTATCTCGGCGTGCAGGTTCTGACTGACTTTGTTGATGACGCGAATGTCGTCCGCCAGCGGCTTTGACTCATAACTCGCCAGCGTAATCGGCTGATCGCTCTTGAGCGGACGCGCTGCGCCCTCGCTGCCTCCGTGCGAGGGAGCAATGGCAGTCGCCGTGAAGGTCGAAAGCGCGGCCAGTTCGGTGTGACGCGTGCGCTGGTGGCCATAAATGACGATCCCGCGCTGTTCCAGCAACTGCCGGAAAAGCCGCGCCGCAAATTCCGCAGGCTCCTCGATGGCGAGCGCTTCCGTTGTCCCAGGATCATCGAGCGGCAAATCGCCCCACAGCATCACCGTGGTGGAACCGGGCTCGCGATTCACGAAAAACTTGCGGGGAGTGCCCGCCGGCGAGGTCACGATCCGGTTGTCGATCCGGTAATAGCCAGCGAAAGGCTTCACGCTGACGAAGGCCTTTTCTCCGGCACGGTCAGCCGGCTGTATATTGACGAAAACCACGTTGTCATTGACTGTCAGCGCCGAAACAGGCGCGCCGTCGGCCCAGACCAGATCGTCCTGGCTCCAGCCTTCGCCGTAGCGCTCGAACGCAAAATAGGAATCGTCAGCCACGATGTCGCCGTCGAGGTATTTCACGCCCTTCTTCACCAGCGCGTCGGCCAGCGCTTCCAGCGCTTGCAGAGGATCGTCGCTTCGCTGCGTGTGCAGCTCGTAGGGCAGCTCCCGCCCTGAAAGATTGGGATCGCCGCGGCCAACCAGAATCAGATCGCCGTCCAGACGGCCGTGCCGGTCAAGTGTGCCCGTGGTTTCGACCGTGGTGCGGAACCTGTAATCCGGCCCGATCAGAGCGAGCGCGGCTGCTGTCGTAAATAGCTTGGTATTGGACGCGGGCGTAAACAGTTTGTCAGAGTTTTGCGCGTACAGCGTCTCCCCCGTGGCCAGCGATGCCACGTCGATCCCCCAGAATCCGCGGGCCAGATCAGGCCAGTTGAGTAACGCTGCGATGGCTGCCTGCAGCCGTTGAGCAGCCAGGCTGCTGGACGCGCTCGGCGTTGCCGAAACAGAGGTCGCGGCGCGCGAAGCTGCTGCCTCGCTTTCCGCGAAGACCGGGGCGGTAAAAAGCGCAGCCGCAATCAGCAGATTTACAAGAAGTCGCGGGCGGAGCATTGTCAAGATTGTAACACCCGCAAAAACGCTGCTCGTTCTAGAATAACGGCGGCGAATCCTGCTCGATAATGCGCGCTATTTTTCATTGGAAGATCGGTTCGCGCTCGCTCGAACTGGGGCGGCGTACGCTCATCATGGGTGTCGTCAACGTGACCCCCGACTCCTTCTCCGATGGCGGGCTCTACGTGGATGCAGCCAAGGCCGTCGCTCACGCCGAGCGCCTGCTCGATCAAGGCGCGTCCATCATCGATGTCGGGGGTGAATCGACCCGCCCCGGTGCAGCAGTGAAGGCTTCGCCGCAAGCGCCCTCGCCACACTCTTCCTCACCCGTCTCCGAAGAAGAAGAGCGCAATCGCGTTGTGCCCGTGATCCGCGACTTGAAAAAGCGCCGGCCCGATGCTGTCGTCAGCGTCGATACGTATAAGGCAAGCGTAGCTCGCGCGGCAGTCGAAGTGGGGGCTGAAGTGGTCAACGATGTCAGCGGATTCCGCTGGGATCCCAAAATGGCGAAGACCCTCGCTGAGCTGAAAATCGGGGCCGTGTTGATGCACACGCGGGGACGTCCCGAAGAATGGCAAAGCCTGCCCCCAATCGGCGATCCCGTGCTGCTCGTCAAGCGTGAACTCCGCCAGTGGGCCGAGGCCGCGACCCTCGCCGGCATCAAGCGCGATCATCTGGTGCTCGATCCGGGATTTGGCTTCGGCAAACGGTTGGAGGAAAACTATCCTCTGCTCGCCCACTTTGCTGAACTGCAGCAGATGGGCTTTCCGCTTCTTGCCGGCGTGTCTCGCAAGTCGTTCGTGGGCCGTGCGCTGGCTCAAGACGGCGAAGATGCGCCCATTGAGAAACGGCTCTACGGCACCCTCGCCGCCGAGGCCGTGCTCATCCTGAAAGGCGCGCACATCCTCCGGACCCACGATGTGGCGCTGGCTGCCGAAGCAGCGCGCATGGTCGACGCTATCGTGGCCAACGGCGGATGATCAGTCCCATCCGGGCTTGCGCCTGCTCTCCAATGCGCCGTGTCTGCCTCTGGAGCCGAAAATCCAATTTAAGCGTGGGCCGTCGTCGTCAATGCCCCCACTTTGAGCGCGGGCAGACGAATCTCAAATACCGCTCCGCCCTCCGGGCGATTGAAACACGTGATCTGCCCCCGGTGGTCCTGGATCACCCCATACGTCGCGCTGAGCCCGAGCCCCGTGCCCTTGCCCACCGGCTTGGTCGTGTAAAAGGGATCGAATACGCGCTCGGGATTGCGCACTCCCGGGCCGGTGTCGGCGAATTGCACGATTACGTCCTCGCCTTCCCGCCACAGCGATACTTCGAGACTGCCTCCGCCCACTTCGTGCAGGGCATCGACGGCGTTTTCTACAATTTGCACAAATGCCTGCAGCAGTTGGTTGGAGTTGCCCAGCACGCGGGGCACGTCGTTTGCACTCTCCACCCGCAGGCGGATGTTGCGGTTTTCCAGCTTGAATCCTTCCATCTGGACGGCGCGTTGCAAAACCGGCTTGAGCTCAAGCGGCACTTTCTCACCCGGCGCTTGCCGCGCAAAGCTCAAGAGATCGCCAACCAGATCGCGTGTCCGCCGCGCCTGCTGCCCGATCTTTTGCGCGTTGGCCAACTGCTCGCGGGTAAGACTGCTGCTGGCGGCCAGGGATTCGCTGCTGGCAAGGATCGCCGCCAGCGGATGCTCAAGTTCGCTTGTGGCAAGCGCAATCAGTTCGCCGAGCGACGCCAGCTTGGCTTGCTGCACCGCGCGCCCCTGCAACCGTTCCAGTTCGTCGAACCTCTGGCGCGAGCGATGCAGCAGCTTTACCAGCCGCCAGTCCAGCAGATACTGCTTCAGAAATACGAAGCAAGCCAGTATGGCCACCCCGGCCATCGCCACACCAAAGCGGACCCGCCGCAGGTAGAGCGGATCGTGGCTCAGAAACAATGCCACATACCCAAGCACAGGCAGAGAAAGCAGGGCCAACTGGGCAAACACTGGAGCCATGGATCGGCGCGTTCGCGTGACCGGAGGCAACGCAGCCGTCTCCTGCACATCGTGACGCCCCATCATAGGGACCCAGAGGAAGCCAAGCAGTGCGGCCAGAAATGCTAGGTCATAGACCCCGCCGGTATGATAGGTTCCGCGAGCGATGGCAGCATCCATCGCCTGCGACGCAAAGGCGTAGAGAAAACTGGCCGCGAAAATACCGCCATAAAGCTTCCGCCATGCTCCGCGGCTGCCAAAACATGCCAAAGCCGACAGGCCGACGAGCATCATTCCCTCGGCCATATAAAGCAGGTCCCAACGCAGCGTGTAGACCGGAATGTCAGTCGCTATGTACTCGTCGGGAAAAACGAAGAACGCATACACCACCACCCACCAGCCGGACAGGATGAGCAGGTTCAGAGCGCTGATCAGCCCTCCACTTCCGCTATTGGCTTCCTTGCGGCGAATCGCCACCGCCGCCATGATCGGCACAACATGCAGGAACAACACAACGTCGCCCGGATACGGATCGGGCACATCTTTGTGCAGGATGACTTCGTACCAGACCCAGAAACACTGGTTGATCGCCCACAGAACCATCCCTGTAGCCATCAGGCTCCAGAACAGGCGCGTTTCCCCGCGTCGGTCTTGCGCGTTCCGCACCGAGAAATAAGAGGCAGCCAGAAGAATCGCCAGCGGGCACACATCGCCAATCGCCAGGCGCAGGCCCTCGCTCGGATAGGCTGCGGTGGCCAGCATCAAGCTGGCAAGCAAGCCAATTCCGCAAAGCACGAGCAGGATGGGACGTGAAGGCACCGCTTGTAGCCTATTGTTTTTCGAGCGTTATGTTGAGATCACCATGGAATGGTCGAGGATTACTGAAGTCATCCCACATGCGCGTGGCCGATAGCCACCACGCCAACACCATGCCATAGCCGCCCACTTGACTCCAGCCACCGATCGTCCCTGCGTCCCCGCCCTGTCTCCGGTGATTGCCGTCACACCCAAGTGTGACCGCCCCGCCCGTGGCGGGCTGCCGGGCGGCTGCTAGAATTCACGTATGGGATTCCCGACTAATCGCCTGCGCCGCTTGCGACGCACCGAAACCCTGCGCTCTCTGGTACGCGAAACCCGCCTCACGCCCGAGGCTTTCATTTATCCCCTCTTCGTCTGTCCCGGCCGCGGCGTTCGCAAGGAAGTCCGCTCCATGCCAGGCGTTTTCAACCTCTCGGTAGACGAGGCGGTCAAGGAAGTCGGCGAAGCCCGCCGGCTGGGCATTCTCTCCGTGATTCTGTTTGGGCTGCCAGAGACGAAAGACGAAGTGGCCACTGGCGCCTGGGCGGATGACGGAATCGTGCAGCAGGCAGCGTGTGCCATCAAGCGCGAAGTCCGCGACATTGTCCTCGTGGGCGACGTCTGCCTGTGCGAATACATGTCACACGGCCATTGCGGAATCGTGAAGGCAGGGCCGCAGTCGCTGGGCGCAGCCGCTGCCGCCCCGCCGGCCGTAACTGACTATGAGATTGTCAATGACGCCAGCCTTGAGCTTCTCGCCCGGACATCGGTTTCGCTCGCGCGCGCCGGTGTCGATATCATCGCGCCTTCCGACATGATGGACGGCCGTGTCGCCGCCATTCGCAGCGCGCTCGACAAAGCCGGATTGGAAAACACGCCCATCCTTTCTTATGCCGCCAAGTTTGCCTCGGGCTTCTATGGTCCGTTTCGCGAGGCGGCCGACTCCACGCCTCAGTTCGGCGACCGCCGTTCTTACCAGATGGATCCGGCCAACCTTCGCGAGGCCATGCGCGAAATCTCGCTCGACGTCGAAGAAGGCGCGGACATGATCATGGTCAAGCCGGCATTGCCCTATCTCGACGTGATCGCAGCCGCGCGCCAGCGCTTCGACCTGCCTCTCGCCGCCTATCAGGTATCCGGCGAATACGCCATGATCGAGGCCGCCGCGCGCAACAACTGGATCGATCGCGATCGCGTCATGATGGAGTCGCTCGTCAGCATCCGTCGCGCTGGCGCCAGCATGATTCTCACTTACTTTGCCAAAGACGCCGCCCGCCTGCTCGGCTAGCCAATTCGGACCGCCTAGATTTTGTGCACCAAATCATCGCGTCCGCCAATCCAAACTTTCATCAATTCCCGCTTTGCGAGGCCATCATGCACAAAGTCAATATCGCCGAAAAATTTTCGAAGATCAGCGAATACTGGAAGCCCTACATCGGTGCCGAACTGAATGGGCAATACGTGAAATTCGATAAGCTAAAGGGCGAGTTTGTTTTTCACCATCACGAACATGAAGACGAGCTTTTTCTGGTGGTAAAAGGACGGTTTTGCATGGAGTTTCGCGATCGCCACGAATGGATTGAAGAAGGCGAATTTATCGTCGTGCCGCGAGGCGTCGAGCACCGGCCTGTCGCCGAGGAGGAATGCTGGATTCTGCTCTTCGAGCCGGCATCGACCCTGAACACCGGCAACATCAAGAACGAGCAAACTGTGGCCGTATTAGAACGCGTGTAGGAATTCAGAGAGCACAGGTCGCGCTGCCCTATCCTGAAAATCGCGGAACGTGCTTCATCTCGACGCCGTGTTTTTGCCTGCGTTACAGGGCCAGCGTTAGCGGTGTGGATTTCTCTCCTCTTCTCCGCCCGGCCGCAAAACCGAAAAAATCTCCCGTACTTGCCGCTCGGTCGCTTCCACCGATCCCGAGTTGTCGACCACAAAATCGGCTGCTTTGACCTTTTCTTCGTCCGGAATTTGCGCGGCCATCCGGCGTATCACCTCAACGCGCGCCGCCTCTTCCGGAATGCCCAGCCGTTTCGCCAGCCGTGCAATCCGCTGTTCCTGGCGGCAAGTCACGACAATCAGATAATCAAACCGGTCGGCTGTCCCCGCTTCCAGAATCAGCGCCGCTTCCACAATGGCAATCGCGTTGGGATCGCGCGCCTTGATGTCCTCCATCCATTCATTCTCGTGTGCGATCACGGCCGGATGGACGATTGCGTTAAGTTCTTTCACGCGCGGCTGCGAACTGCGGGCGGCCGATTCTGCATTGCCGGATTCAGTCCCAGCTTGCTCCGCACCACTCGCCCCAAAAGCAACTTCGGCAAGCTTTGCCCGGTTGATGGTGCGGTCAGCGTTCAGGACGGCGCGGCCAAAGGAGCGAACCACTTCCTCGTAGACTGGTCGTCCCGGTTCCATCAGCCAATGCGCGATCGCATCGGCCTGGATGAGGTGTGCTCCGAGTTTTACGAACATCTCGCCGACCACGGATTTGCCGCTTGCAATCCCGCCGGTGAGCCCAAGCTTGAGCAACAAGAGGTCCCCTGTGCAGGAACGAATTTAACACGGCGATGTGCTGGCGCCTCGCCGCAACTTCGCTGCCTTCACCGTGTTCGCCATCAGCATCGCAATCGTCAGCGGACCTACTCCTCCGGGGACGGGCGTAATCGCGCCCGCTACCTCCGCTACCTCCGGGTGCACATCGCCCACCAGCGTCGACCCCCTGCTGAGAAATGTCTCCAGCCGCTTTGCATTGCCCGCGAACAAACGGTCGAACTGCGCGCGCTCGGTCACCTTGTTGATGCCAACGTCAATGACCGTGGCGCCCGGCTTGACGAAATCGCGCGTGACCATCCCGGCGCGTCCAATGGCAGCGACCAGTATGTCCGCTCGCCGACAGACGCTTGGAAGATCGCGCGTTTGGGAATGACAAACGGTAACTGTGGCGTTTTGATTGAGCAGCAGCATCGCAACCGGCTTGCCGACAATATCGCTGCGCCCCACCACAACCGCCTCCTGGCCCGCAACCGGGATCGCGCTCCGCCGCAAAATCTCCATGACACCCGCCGGCGTACATGGCACCAATCCCGGCCGTTGCGTAGAAAGATAACCTACGTTCATCGGGTGAAATCCGTCCACGTCTTTGGCCGGGTCCACCGCCAACAGCACTCTCTTGGAATCTACCTGTGGCGGCAGCGGCAATTGCACCAGAATGCCGTCGATTTCATCGCGCCGGTTGAGCGACTCGATCAGTGCCAGCACTTCCTCGGTGCTTGCAGTTTCCGCCGGCGAATGCAGTTCGCTGTATAGGCCCACTTCCCGTGAACTTTTCACTTTGCCGCGCACGTACACTTCCGACGCCGGATTGTGGCCGACCAGCACCACCGCCAGTCCCGGTCGGATCCCAGCCGCGCCCAGCGCCTTTACTTCCGAGGCAACTTCTTCGCGAATTTCAGCGGCCAGCTTCGTTCCGTCAAGAATCCTGGCTGTCATTCCACCTCGCTACCCACGGGTTTGAATCACGGATTCTATCGCATCGTTTGCTGGATAGATGTGACCGCCGGAAGATTCGTCCCCGGCCCACATCGGCAGACCGGAATCCGTACAAGGCTTCATGTTGGCGCTACAATACAGCGGTCATGGTTCCCCAAGATTTGCTCGATATGCTGGTTTGCCCGGTTTGCAAGAAGCCGGTGGTCCTCTCCGCAAACGGACAGAGCCTGAAATGTGCCCAGTGCCGACGCGTTTATCCCATACAAGATGACATCCCCATCATGCTCATCGACGCCGCGACCATCGAAGAGCCGTAACCCCCCAACTCTCCATCCTTTTCCTCTGTGCTGGCCGAGTCGAGGTTTGTCGAGCCCAGGGTTGCCAACCCAGAATTGCCATGCCGTCGTTTGCCCAACCAGCGTCACGGAAATGCGTTTTTTCGGCCAGCTTTCCGACGCCTTGTGTCATTTTGGCTCTGCCAATACTGGCCTTCCCCCAACGTTCTTACCGCGATCATCCCCGCAACCTTCTGCAAACTCTTGGGTTCTAGTAACTAATGGCATCGGAAAACATTCTGGCTCGGGGTACCAACGTTACGGCACTACGATTGCATGCAACGTGGTGAGATGCCGATGACTCTAATGAGTTAGGAATGGGGGGAGCAGGAGGTGAGGGCGGTGATGAAAGACAAATTCACGGTGACGGAGTTATCTGCACTGCGAAACGACCTGCTGCAGAGCGGTATGGCTGACTCCCGCGAGGCAGCGGAAGTTTTGCAGGTGTTCCTTATGGGTCGCGGGTACGGCGTTTCTCCTCAAGCCGCCATGGATGCTGTCGGCCGGGTGGAAATGGCCGGTTGCTCTCTGCCGGTGCTCGAGCGCGAACTGGAGGGCCTGGCGCTGGTGATGTAACAGTGCTGACAGTTTTGTTTAACTGTTTGTTAAACCTAGAGCGGAGAGGCGAAGGCACGAAGAACCCGAACCAAGAACCGAGTTTAACGGGAAACTGGCAAGCTTAACCTGGCTATCTGTCGGTTTCTCAGTACGAAAAGCCGGGCGAAATTGCCCGGCCTTTTGTTTTGCGCTACACCTGCTGCTTTCCGCCTGCCGGCCCGTCAACCCTGTTCCTCGCTGTCCTCAATCCCGATCTTCGACAGTCGATACCGCAACGCATTGCGCGAAAGCCCAAGCAGCCGCGCCGCCTGTGATTTGTTCCCCCCCGCCCGCTTGAGCGCTTCCCGAATCATTTCGTCTTCCCACTGATCAAGCGTCATGCCATCCGGCAGAAAACGTTCCCCGGCTGTGCCGCCGCGGTTGCGCGGCACGTCTAGTTGGATATCGCCGGCTTCAATTTCTGGTCCCTCCGCCAGCGCGCAGGCGCGCTCGATTACGTTCTGCAACTCGCGGACGTTCCCCGGCCAGTAGTGGCCGAGCAAAACCTGCATGGCCGCCGGCGAAATTCCCCGCAGTTGCCGTCCTGAATCTTTCGCAAAACGCGCCAGGAAAAGGTTCGCCAGGTCCGGGATGTCCTCTTTTCGTTCACGCAGCGGCGCGATGTCGATGGGCACGACGTTGAGCCGGTAATAAAGGTCTTCGCGAAACGTGCCCTGTTCCAGTGCCGCGCGCAGGTCGCGATTGGTCGCGGCCAGCAGGCGAACATCCACTTTCACCGTTCGCGTCCCTCCCAGCCGCTCGAACTCCCGCTCCTGCAACACGCGCAGCAGTTTCACCTGCGTGGCCGCCGGCACATCGCCGATTTCGTCCAGAAACAGCGTGCCTTTGTCGGCCAGTTCGAATTTCCCAGGCTTGCTCGTGACCGCTCCTGTGAACGCTCCTTTCTCGTAGCCGAACAGCTCGCTCTCCAGCAGATTTTCCGGAATCGCGGTGCTGTTGATCTTCACGAAGGGCCCCGATGCCCGCCGCGACTTTTCGTGGATGGCACGCGCGATCAGGTCTTTGCCGACGCCGCTTCCCCCCCCTAGCAAGACGGTCGAACTGGTCGGCGCCACCCGCTCCACCGTAGCCAGTACTTCCTGCATCTTCGGGCTGCGCGCCACGATATTAGGATGGCTGTACTTCTGGCCCAACGCCTCGCGCAGTGAGCGGTTCTCCTCCAACGTCGAGTCGAGTAGCTGATCTCGGCGCGAATGGTCGAGCTCCTTGCGCACCACCATGCGCATTTCGGCCAGCGAAAACGGCTTCAAAACATAGTCGGCTGCGCCCGCTTTCATGGCCTCGACCGCCGTTTCCACCGACCCGAATGCGGTCATCACCACGATCGGCAACTCCGCGTTCTGGCGCTTCGCAGCCTGCAGGAATTCCAGCCCGTTCATGCCCGGAAGCTTCAAGTCGGTCACCACCAGATCGACCGGCTCGGATGAAAGCAGTTTCAATCCCGTTTCCGCATCGCCCGCGGACAGTGTTTTGAACCCCTCCTCGCCCAGGTTCAACTCGAGCAGGCGCCGCATCTTGGCTTCGTCTTCGATGATGAGAATAGTCGCCATTTCGCTCTTGGCTGTTTTAGCTGCTGCCGATCCTTTGTCGTTCAGTCTTGCGCCACCGGCACCGCCGTTACCGTGCGGGACTGGACTGCTCCTTCCAGTGGGAAAAAGAGGGTAAATCTTGCTCCCCCCTCTGGCCTGTTCTCCACGCGGATCGATCCCTGATGTCCGTCCACAATCTTCGACACGATCGAAAGCCCCAGCCCCACTCCACTCTTTTTCGTCGTCACAAAAGGATTGAAGATTTCTTCGCGCAGCTCCTTCGGTATGCCCGGACCCTCATCGGCCAGCACGACCTGTACTCCTTCGCGATCATTCACCGTCGCCATCCGCGCCGATACCCGCAACGTGCCGCCGTGTTGTTCCATCGCCTCATAAGCATTCTGTACAAGATTCAGAAATGCCTGCTCGCACAGGCTTTCATCCAGCGGAACCAGCGGCAGAGGATCCGCATAAGCGCGCTCCACCCGTACCGGCTTGCCCTTCCAGCGAAAGGCAACGATCTCCAGCGCTCGATCCAGAATCGCCGTCAGATCGGCGCGCTGCAATTGCGCCCGCAACGGCCGCGCAAAGTCCAAAAACTCGGTAACCAGCGCGCTCAGCCGGTTGACTTCGGCCAGAATATATCCCGCTAGCTCGCGCGCCAGTGCGTCGGAGGCCTGCAGTTTCTGCGTCAGCATCTCCGCCGACCCGCGAATTACACCCAGAGGATTGCGAATCTCGTGCGCCAATCCTGCCGAAAGCTGGCCCAGCGCAGCCAGTCGTTCTGATCGCCGCGCTTCCGCCTGCGCCTGCTCCAGCCGCCGGTTTGTTTCCGCCAGCCGTTCCGCCAGTTCCCGGTAAAGCTGGGTTTGATGCCGGCTCTGCTGCGAAAAGCGGTTCACCACCATCGCTGCAAGAAAGAAAAACAGAATCCGCAGCGCCAGTTGACTGAGCGACTCGCCTGTCACTTCATATTCCTGCATCGCCGGCAGCAGATACGAGCAATACGCCGCCGACGCAATCAGCGTCCACACCAGCGTCATCCACGGTCCGCAAAAAAGCGCGGCTGTCACAATAGGAAGGTAATAGATCGGATAGTAACTGCTGTTGATGCTCGCTACTTCCCCGGTGTGGTCGATGAGAATCGTCGCCAGCGCGACCTTCAGCAGAATGACGTACATCACGCCGCGCCGCTCAAAGCGCGAGATGATCCTCGTTTCCAGCAATTGCACGATGCCGATCGCCAGCAGGATGACTTGCTTGTGCCATTCCAGCTCAGGAGGAAGCGCGGCCAGCACGCCAAGAAAAACCAGCCAGATCGTCAGCCAGATCGCGTCCAGGCGGCTCAATCGCCTCGACTCGGGATCGAAAATGGGAGGCGCGGGATCCAAGCAGCTTTTATCCAACCCCAGAAAGACCTCCGGCGTCAAACGGTCGTGCGCCCTTCGTCCACGCCATGCCTTCCCTTTGCATACTTTCTCGTTCCCTTTTAGACTAATGCTTTCCTTTTGATACCATCGCTTGCGCAGCAAGCAGTCGTCAATCCGTACCCGGCCAACCGAGGCCGCGATCCTGACTTGGAAACGAGGAGAACATGGCAGCCGTTGATGAAAAAGTGAAGCAGATCATCGTAGAACAACTGGGAGTGGACGAGGGCGAAGTCACGCCCACCGCATCGTTCGTGGACGACCTCGGCGCCGATTCGCTCGATACCGTCGAACTCGTCATGGCCTTCGAGGAAGCTTTCGACATCGAAATTCCCGACGAGGACGCGGAAAAAATCCGCACTGTCGCCGACGCCGTCGATTACATCGGCAAGCACGCCAAGGCAGGCAAATAGTTTGGCGCGGCGAGTCGTCATCACCGGCCTCGGCCTGATTTGCGCGGTCGGCAACACCACCGCCGAGGTCTGGCAGGCGCTGACGGCGGGCAAAGGCGGCGTCGGCCGCATCACCGCTTTCGACGTCTCCAACTTTGCCTGTCAGATCGCCGCCGAAGTCCGCAATTTCGACCCGCTCAACTTCATCGAAAAAAAAGAAGTCAAGAAAATGGGGCGCTTCATCCACTTCGCGCTCGCCGCCACGGATGAAGCGCTCAAAACCTCCGGTCTCGTCATCACCCCTGAAAATGCCGAGCGCGTCGGGGTTCACATCGGCTCCGGTATCGGCGGGTTCGATGTCATCGAGCGCGAGCATCAGGCGCTGCTCGAAGGCGGCCCGCGCAAGATATCGCCCTTCTTTATCCCGGCCGCGATCATCAATCTCGCTGCCGGCCAGGTTTCCATGAAGTTTGGCGCCAAAGGTCCCAACGAAGCCACCGCCACTGCCTGCACCACCAGCGCCCATTCCATCGGCGACTCCTACCGGATCATCCAGTATGGAGACGCCGACGTGATGATCGCCGGCGGCGCCGAAGCGGCCATCACTCCCATGGGTGTCGGTGGGTTCGCAGCCATGCGCGCGCTCTCCACCCGCAACGACGACCCCGCCCGCGCCAGCCGCCCCTGGGACAAAGATCGCGACGGTTTCGTGATCGGCGAAGGCGCCGGGATTCTCATCATGGAGGAACTCGAACACGCTCGCCGCCGGGGCGCGTCCATCTTCGCGGAGATCGTCGGCTACGGCATGTCCGCCGACGCCTACCATATGACCCAGCCCGCCCCGGAACACGAAGGCGGCTTCCGCGTCATGTGCAACGCCCTCCGTGACGCACGGCTCCAGCCCGAGGCCATCGGCTACCTCAACGCTCACGGCACGTCTACGCCCATCGGCGATACGCTCGAAGCCCATGCCATCCGCAATCTCTTCGGAACCCGCGTTCCGGTCAGTTCAACTAAATCCATGACCGGTCACTTGCTGGGTGGAGCAGGAGGCTTGGAGGCAGGCGTCACGGTGCTTGCGCTCCGCGATCAGATTCTTCCCCCTACGATTAACCTGGAGAATCAGGATCCGGAGACTGGCGAGATGGATTTCGTTCCGAACCATTCTCGCAAGGCTCAGTTCGAATATGCCATGTCGAACTCATTTGGTTTTGGGGGAACCAACGGGGCGCTGCTGTTCCGGCGCTGGAGCGAATAGTCGAAACGGCTGGAAAACGGGATCCTTACCCGGTCAAACCGCACACTGCGGCTTACCATCACGGCGTGATTTCAAACACCGTCCCGCAGCCGTATGACTTGAGCTTGCATTTTCCGCCACCCGTGGTCGTTCCGTAGAGATTGCCCTTGGAATCAAGGACCAGCCCCTGAGCCGGCGATGACCCATCCGATCCTCCGCGAAAGCTGTAGAGGATCGTTTCCTGCCAGCCATCCTTCGTGGGCGAGAGTTCGAAAACCGTGCCGCAGCCTAGTCCGCGGCAGCCCCCACTCCCGCCGCCCCCGGTCGTACCGTATAGATTCCCGACGTTATCGAAAACCAGGTTTCCATTTTCCGGGAACACGCCGTCCTCCCCGTTGTCTTGGAAGCTGTACAACGTGATTTCCTCCCATCCCTGGCCGGTGTTCTTCAATTCGTATACGCTTCCATATCCCGCACTGCCGCCAAACGGGTCCGTCCCGTATAGATTGCCCTCTTTGTCGAAGATCACGCCTGCGTAGGGTCCGCCGGGATGCCACGCATTTTGTCCGAAAGTGTAGAGGATGTTTTCCGTCCACGCGCCTTGCCCAGGGCTCAGTTCGTATACAACTCCGTTGCCGCTTCCGCCCAGGTAAGTTGTGCCATAGAGATTACCCGACGTGTCGAATGTCACGCCTGCAATCACGTACGCGCCGTCCGGCCCGTCTTCTTCATCAAAGCAGTGCAATTGGTTCTCGGTCCATCCGCCCGCCTTCGGCGCCAATTGAAAGACCATGCCTTCGAGGCAAGGCGACCGCCCCATATATGTCGTCCCGTAAAGATTCCCGCTGCAGTCGAGCGTCACTGGCGCTTCCGGATATTGTCCGTCACCCGCCTGCACGCCAAAGCTGTGAAGAACACTTTCCGTCCACTCTTTTGTTCCCGGAGATAGCTCGAAAACCGTCCCTTCCGCGCCCTCACCGCCGCCACCACCAGTCGTCCCGTAGAGATTGCCGGCGTCATCGAAAACCATGCCCGCAAGTGGGTAGAATCCATCGGTGCCTCCGCCGCCCGGACCACTAAAGAAGTGAATGATCGTCTCCTGCCACGTGCCACCCGGCTGCGGGCTTAACTCAAACGCCGTGCCTCCATTCTTGATTCCGCCATATTCGGTTGTCCCGTAAAGATTTCCCGCCGCGTCAAAAACCAGCGTGCTGTTCGGGGCATATCCGTCTTTATCGTGCTGCTGCCCGCTGCGAAATGCGTATAGAACCTTCTCGCTGGCGGCATAACCGGCGATCGTCAACGCCATGACCACGCAGAGCGCCGCACAGAGCTTCCACACGCTGATACTGGATTTGCGAGGAAAACGGACAATTGCCGACATGGTGTGACTCCTTTCGGCGGAAGGTAATTCAGGGGGGAGGCCATCGATTAGCCAATAAAATTCTAGGGCGCTTTTGAATCAGAAACAACGCCAAAAGGTCGGCCAGCCCCAACAAACCGTCCTCTGGAGGGGCTCTCTCCGTTCCTGGCGCCGGAGCGTCCCCCTAGCTGAGAATTCCCATCCTTTTCCCGACTCGCTCCAGCACTTCCAGCGCCTGCTGCAACTCTTCTTTCGTGTGCGTTGCCGTCATGATCGTCCGCACCCGCGCCTTGCCTTCCGGAACAGTGGGAAACGCGATTCCGGTGCCGAGCACTCCTTCTTTGAACAGTTCACGCGAGAAGTCCATCGTCACTCGGCCATCCCCGATGATGATCGGCGTAATCGGCGTTTCGCTCGCCGGAGTGCTCTTCCCGCCAATGTCGTAGCCGAGCAGGCCCAGCTCTTTTTTCCAGAAGCGCGTGTTCGCCCAGAGCTGCTCCATCCACTGCGGTTCATTCTGCAAAACGTCGAAGGCCGCGATGCAGGTCGCCGCGACGGATGGCGGATGCGAGGTCGAGAACAGGAAAGGCCGACCGCGGTGATAGAGAAAATCGATCAGGTCTCGCGTCCCGCACACATATCCGCCCAACGCTCCAATCGCCTTCGACAGCGTCCCTACCTGAACATCCACTCGCCCGTGCAGCCCGAAGTGATCAATCGTGCCCCGCCCTTGCCGTCCCAGTATCCCCGAAGCGTGCGCGTCATCCACCATCATGATCGCGCCATACTTTTCCGCCAGTTCGCACAAGCCCGGCAGCGCCCCGATGTCGCCGTCCATCGAAAACACGCCGTCCGTGATCAGCAGCTTATGTCCCGGCTGATCCTTCACGCTCGCCAGTTGTTGCTCGGCGTGCCCGAGGTCTTTGTGATTGAAAACCAGAATCTTCGCCCGCGACAGCCGCGCCCCATCGATGATCGACGCGTGATTGAGCTGATCGGAAATGATGAAATCGTCCTTGCCCAGAATCGCCGAAACCGTCCCCGCATTCGCCGTGAATCCCGATTGAAAAACCACGCACGCCTCTACGTTCTTGAAGCGCGCAATCTTCTCTTCCAGGTCCATGTGAATGCGCATCGTCCCGGCAATCGTGCGCACCGCGCCCGACCCAACGCCAAACTTCCGCGTCGCCTCCAGCGCCGCCTCCCTCAGCTTGGGATGCGTCGTCAAACCCAGGTAATTGTTCGACGCCAGATTGATAACTTTCTTGCCATCGAACGTGCAGACCGGAGCCTGCTCGTCTTCGAGCACGCGGAGCTTGAAATGCGTGCCCTTCGCCTTGAGTTCATCCAGTTGATCAGTAAGGAATGAGAGCGGATTAGTGCGAGTTGCAACCGTCATGAGTCGTACCTCGAAACAGTTCTTTCGCGTAATAGTCTACAACCACCCCCGTCATCAAGCTTGATCCTCCGAAGCCGCTAACCTTTGGAGCAGTCGTCCGTCTGTCTTTCGAGCAGATGGAGGCCGTCCATGAGCTCCGCATCGGAATCCGTAAGACTCTCAGCAGCCCAAAGTCCAGCCGTGAAAAACAACGTTCTTCTGGCGATTGCCGTCGGTGCGCTCGTTGGCGGAACTGTGAACATAGTCGTGGTCTGCGTCCAAGCAGGCTGGGTTATTCCTCTCTACATTGCCGCCGGGTTGCTCGGGAAGCGGGCCGTCCACGGCGGAGCCGGTATCTGGGTTCTTGGCATGGCCCTGCACTACTTCATCTCTTGCACCTGGGCGACGGTTTATTACCTGGCCAGCCGCAAACTCCCATTCCTAACGGAGTATCCGCTCATCTGCGGCATCAATTTCGGCGTGTGGGTCGAATTGTTTATGAAGCTGGTCGTGATACCGCATTCCGGACTGCATGCCACGGAGCCGATTGGGATCTCGGACTTGGTCGGGAAAGTGCTGCTTTTCGGACTGCCCGTTGTCTACAGCATCAGTTACTTCGCCCCAGCGAGAACTCCAAGACGAGTCCTTCCGTCTTGAATTTTCGGGTTATCGTCCACGCCTGAGCCGAGGTATCGAAGGATCGCAACTCCGACTGACCGGCTTATTGACCGGTGAAGTCGCTAACGTCCCGAGCAGTCGTTCGTCCTTATTCCGAGCAGACGGGAGAGAGTCGATGAGCTCAGCATCTGAGTCAATAGGACTTTCAGTAGCCGATACTCGAACCGCGAAAAACAGCGCTCTTCTGGCGATTGCCGTGGCTGCGCTCGTCGGAGGTACGATCAACATCCTCTGGGTCTGCATCAAGGACGGCTGGGACGTTCCCCTCTCCATTGCTGCGGAGTTGGTCGGCCGGCAGGCCATCCATGGCGGAGCCGGTATATGGGTCCTTGGCATGGCTATCCATTTCTTCATCGCTTGCGTTTGGGCCACGGTGTATTACCTGGCTAGCCGCAAACTGACATTCCTCACCGAGTATCCGTTTATCGGCGGCGTGAATTTCGGCGTCTGGGTCCAACTGTTTATGCTCCTGGTCGTGCTGCCGCT
>Ga0187784_10000679_pt1 | contig 25498 bp, 26 predicted proteins | sample 1015_SJ02_MP15_2_FD_132964 | JGI IMG/M metagenome (GOLD analysis project Ga0187784, IMG submission 132964) | Tropical peat soil microbial communities from peatlands in Department of Meta, Colombia - 1015_SJ02_MP15_20_MG | ecosystem: Environmental > Terrestrial > Soil > Wetlands > Peat | place... | reverse complement strand
TACATCGCCGTCGGCCGCCTCGGCGAGCCCGAGGAGATCGCGCGCGCCGTCGTGTTTCTGGCCTCGGACGACGCCGGCTTCATCACCGGCTCGACGCTGACGATCAACGGGGGGCAGTATTTGACATAGAGGCTCCAGAGTTGGCGCCGGCGGTTTGGAAGCCGCCGGCGGCGACTTAAGCTCATTCTCAATGAAAGTTATCTTTCGTCGTTGGAACTTGTCACGGAAGCTCGTCATGCGCATAAGCTCAAGCCGCCGAACGCTAACTCTTCTCGACGAACCACTCGAGCGTGAACACCCTCAGCGCCGAGGACAAATTCGCCTCGCCCCGCTCGCGATCGACGCGTGCGGCGAGCGCCGTCAAAGAACAGCCTTCCTCGGCGGCGATGCGCTTCAGCGCCGCCCAAAAGCTCGCCTCTAGCGACACGCTGGTTCGGTGGCCGGCGATCGTCAGCGAGCGCTTCTTGACCGTCGCGGCTTCCACAGGCGTTTCTAGTCGTGGCGCTTCAGATAATTTTCCACCAGGTTGCCCGCAGCCTTGCGGTCGGCCTCGCTCGCCGAGTCGAAGGCCTTTGCGCGGGCGTCTGCGATCCACTTGTCGTTTGCGCCGCCGCCTGGAGCTTGCTCCGCCAGCGTCAGATACATGAGGCCAAGCGGACGCTGCGGCGCGCCGCTCGCCTCGCCGTTGAACATCATGCTTCCGAGGAGCGCCTGCGCTTGCGCATGGCCCTTGCGCGCCGCAATCTCCAGCCAGCTGACAGCCTGGCGCACGTCCCGCTTGACGCCGGCGCCTTCGAGATACATGCGCGCGACATTGTACTGCGCCTCGGCGTTGCGCAGGAAGGTCGCCGCGTAACGGAACACGTCGAAGGCGCGCTCTGGGTCCGGCGCGATCCTGGCGCTGGCGATGCCCTCGCGCAGATAAGCGCCAAGCGCCACGAAGGCGTTCGAAGCCATCACCCGCTCGTTGGGGTCAGGATCGTCGTTGGAGAAATGCTCGACGATCTGGGAGTAGTATTCGTAGGCCTTGCGGTCGTCGCGCGCCACGCCGTCACCGCTCGCATACATGCGCGCGAGCTTCCATTGCGCGAGGGGTTCGCCGCTGTCAGCAGCGTAACGCAAGGCCTCGACCGAGGAACTCGTCTCGCCGGCGTGGTAGCGCTCCAAGCCGGCGCGCAGCGCCGCGCGGGGGTCCTTGAACATCGGCAGTTGGGTGGAAGAAGGCGAGGTCGGGCGCTGGTCTGATGAATCGAGGGCCGGCGCCGGCGCGGCGAAAACTGTCATCAGCGCGGCGAGCGCCGCCACGCGCTGCGCGACGCTCCGAGCCCGCGTTCTTTCCTGAAAAGCGCCCTTCATAACCGAACCGACTCTTCCCACCGCGCCTATCGTTTCCATGCGCTTGCGTCCGCCGTCTCGCCCTGGTCGGTTCCGACAATTCTTTCCCGTTCTCCGCAACCGCGGCGCGGAGCCCGGCCTTCGCCTTCGGCATGACCATGTGACGAGGCTGACTTAGCGCGGGCTTTATGGCTGAAAAGCGGCTTTTCGAACGCGTCCCGAAGATGCCGTGTTTATCTTGTGAGCCTGTGGCATTTAGGTCACATTTCAGTCGGCTCGCCGGTTCGATCTTGAGCCTTCGTAAACCAAACCGAAGGAACGCGAGGCTGTGAAACGGCGCTTCATTCGCTTAAGGAAATCGAGAGGCGCGCGCGAGAGGCCGAGCAGCGGAGCAACCATGGTTTATGCTGTCAAGGAAGCGTTTCTGACGCTGCAAGGCGAAGGGCTCAACGCCGGCCGGCGCGCCGTCTTTTGCCGCTTCGCCGGCTGCAATCTTTGGAGCGGGCGCAAAGAGGATCGAGCGGACGCTCTGTGCCGGTTCTGCGACACGGACTTCGTTGGAACGGACGCCGAGAACGGCGGCAGGTTCCCCGACGCCCGGACGCTGGCGGCGACGCTGGCGCGTCTTTGGGGCGCGCCCCGCCTGGGACGATTCGTCGTCTTGACCGGGGGCGAGCCCTTGCTGCAAATCGACGCCGCGCTGGTCGACGCGCTCCACGACGAGGGCTTCGAGATCGCCGTCGAGACCAACGGCACGATCGAGGCGCCCGAGGGTTTGGACTGGATCTGCGTGTCGCCCAAGGCCGGCGCGCCGCTGCGGCAGACTTCCGGGCACGAGCTCAAGCTCGTCTTCCCGCAGGAGGGAGCGGAGCCCGAGCTTTTCGAAGGGCTCGCCTTCGCACACTTCCTGCTCCAGCCGATGGACGGGCCGCAGATTCTGCGCAATACCAGGGCGGCGATAGACTACTGCCTTGCGCATCCGCGGTGGCGCCTGTCGTTGCAGACCCACAAGATGATCGGGGTGAAATAGCCGTGGCGAGTTTCGAGATATTCCGGGAGTTCCACTTCGAGGCGGCGCACGCGCTTTACGACCCGGAAGCACCCAGAGGCGGCAAATACGCCAATCTGCACGGCCACTCCTTCCGCGTGCGGGTTACGCTGCGCGGCGAGCCGACCGAGGAAGAGCAGTGGGTGATGGATCTCGGTCGGCTCGGGCGCCGCCTCGTCGAGCTGCGCGAACGGCTCGATCACAGCTTCCTCAACGACCTTGAGGGACTGGGCAAGCCCACGCTCGAGAATCTCTGTCTTTATATATGGCGCGATCTGCTCTCCTTCGCGCCGAGCTTGTGCGAGGTCGGCGTCTTCCGCGACAGCTGCTTCGAAGGCTGTGTCTACCGCGGGGAGTAGGCGGATTTCGGCGGGGTCTCCGATGAGCGGCTACGGCTCGCTGACTTTTCTCGCCGGGACGTCGAGTATCGCCTACATCGCGACATATTGGAGCGATCGCAATCTTCTCGACCGTGGCGCAGCGCGGCGCGCTTCGCCACGCCGCGCGGGACGCTCTGGCGGGACCGCGCCGCCTGCGCCGGGCGTCGTCAATTTCATCCTCTCGCAACTGGTGACAGGACTAGGGCGCGGGAGCTGCGAGAGCGAGCCCCGCGCGTCATCCTAATTTTGCAGCCTCTCACGATTGACGAAGCCTCGGGTTACGGCCTATAAGGCGCGCTCTGCGATCGCATATCTTGCGTTGCGCCAAAGGCGCGCGAGAGACCGGGCCTCCGGCTCCGCGGCTCTTCAAGGACAAAGGACATATGGCCAATACCAGTTCGGCTAAGAAAGCCGTCCGCAAAATCGCGCGCCGCACGGCGATCAACCGGTCGCGCCGCAGCGTGATGCGCACTTTCGTGCGCAAAGTTGAGGAAGCGATCGCCGCCGGCGACGCGGCGGGCGCCCAGCGAGCGCTGCAGCAGGCCGCGCCGCTGGTCATGCGCGCTGCGCAAAAGGGCGTGATTCACAAGAACACGGCTTCGCGAAAAGTTTCGCGACTCACGCGACGCGTGCGCGCTATGGCGCCGGCGAATTGAGCATCGCATGCACGCCACGAGGAATTTCCAAGCCCGACCCAGTCGGGCTTTTTTTGTGCATTGTTGCATGATTGCAACAAGCGCGAAATTTGTGAATGTTTTTATTACGGATTTTGTGCAGCGATCATGAAATTTCGCGCTGATTCAAAACCTTGTAATAAAGGCGGGAAACGCTGCCCTCTCGGGATGGTCTTGACAATCAGATGACAACAGCTTCCCGGGCGCCGCGTGATGAATGACAGAAATTTTTCTTTCCTGCGGCGCATGGCCCTAAGCTGCCGAGATTTAAGAGGTTCTGCCGTCACATTCGTCGGAAAGCAAAAAAATGTCGCGTTGACGACGAGGTGCGGCGGCGCGCCATGTTGAAATGACCGCGGACAGGGATTAGCGTTCTTGGGTCTTGGGGCGTTGCGGGTTTTGCGTGTGGGCGGACGCCCGTCTGCGGTGGGTGGCGATCATCAGGGACATGGCCGGCGTTGCAGCGCAAGACGTTCTATAGAGTACGGCGAAGCGTCCAAAGCGAGACGTGGCTCGGCGTCTGCTTTTTCGAGCGGCGTCCGATCGCGATGGACACGACAACAGGGGGGCAGGATGGATACCTGGAGCATCACGGCGAGTTCCGAACATGCGCTCGATGATGCATGCGCGTGCGCAAAGATTCGCGCCCCCGAAGCCGTGGACGCCCGCGGCGGGAGTAGTCCGATCGCTGTCGGGGACGCCTTAGGGCCGCCCGACGTTTAAGTCCGCGTCGGTACCGTATCCAGTTCCAACGTCGACGCCCGTCGACGCCCGATTTCCTTTTTCTAGCAGTCCATGCCGACCGAAGTGGCGCGCCCCGCGTTCTCGGAGGAGGGACCCTTATCGTCAGGTGCATCATGCAAGCGAGAAAAGCCATGCCCCCCGAAGATTCGAGCGACGTCGACGCCGCCCGTTGGGAGCGCGTGCGTCATTGGTTGCGCGCCGAGCTCGGCGAAGCGACTTTCGAGTCCTGGTTTGCGCGTCTTGAGCTTGATCGCGTGGAAAACGGCGTTGTGCGGCTGACGGTGCCCACGAAATTCCTCAAAACCTGGGTGCAATCGCGCTATCACGAGCGCATCAAAGCGCGCGTGGTCGCTGAATTTCGCGGCGTCGACCGCGTCTCCATAGATCTGCGCTCGCCAACGCCAAAAGCGCCCGCGCGCACGAACGGCGCAAGCGACGCGACAACGCAAGAAAGCTTGCCCTCCGCCAATGAGAACGGGACGGAGGCTAATCCTTCGTCGTCTTCTTCGGCGTCGCGGCGCATTGCTCCGAAGGCCACGACGCGTCTTGAGTCCGAGAGTCTCTCGGGCTCGCCGCTCGACCGCCGATTGACATTCGAAACCTTTCTTGTCGGACCATCGAACCAGCTCGCCCACGCCGCGGCCCGCCGCGTCGTCGAGCCGCGCCAGAACGAGGGGGCGCCGCTCTTCAACCCATTCTATACGCACGCCGCCGTCGGATTAGGCAAAACCCATCTCCTGCAGGCGATGGCGCAAGAAGCCGCAGCCAACAAGCGCCGCGTCGTCTATCTGACCGCAGAAAAGTTCATGAGCGGCTTCGTGTCCTCGCTCAACGCGCAGACGTCGATCGCCTTCAAGGAGACGCTGCGGGGCATCGACATGCTGATCATCGACGACGTGCAGTTTCTGCGCGGCGAGTGGATACAGCAAGAGTTTTGCCACATCCTCAACGCTCTCATCGACGCGGGACGCCAGATCGTCGTCGCGGCGGACCGCCCGCCTTCCGAGCTTGAGTCGCTCGAGGAGCGCGTGCTGTCGCGGCTGAAATCCGGGCTCTGTGTCGACATCGGCCCTCTCGACGAAGCGCTGCGCGTGAAGATCGTCGACGCGCGCGTCGCCGCGGCGCGGCAAAAGCAGCACAATTTCATCGTGCCGCCCGAAGTTGTGAGCTTCGTCGCCAAGACGATCACGACGAACGGTCGCGATCTCGAAGGCGCAGTCAACCGGCTTCTCGCCCATTCGACGCTGAACGGCGCGCCGCTCAGCCTCGCCATGGCGGAGACCGCAATCCGCGACCTCGTGCAAGCACACGAGCCCAAGCGCGTAAAGATCGAAGACATCCAGCGACTCGTCGCGAGTCACTACAGCGTGTCGCGCAACGACATCCTATCGGCGCGCCGCACTGCTAACGTCGTGCGTCCTCGGCAGATCGCGATGTATCTCGCGAAGGTGTTGACGCCGCGCTCGCTCCCCGAGATTGGCCGGCGCTTCGGCGGGCGAGATCACACGACCGTGCTGCACGCCGTGCGCAAGATCGAGCAACTCGTCGCCACCGATCGCCAGGTGGCGGAAGTGATCGAGCTCTTGAAGCGCGTCTTGAGCGAGCAATAGGCCCCAGGTCGAGAGCGGGGCGCAAGTCGCGCTCATTGTCCCAAGGACCCTGCCGATGCTCGTCCTCCGCTACAGCCCTGCGTCGCCCTATGCCAGAAAGGTCCTGATCGCGGCGGCGATCCTGGGCCTTTCCGATCGCATCGCGACTCAAACGGTCGATTTCGCCGACCCGTCGGACAGCATCCGCACGCAAAACCCGCTCGGCAAGATCCCGACTCTCGTCCTCGAAGACGGCTCGACCCTCTTTGACAGCCGCGTGATCGCCGAATATTTCGGTTATCTCGCCGGCGGCGGCAAGCTGTTTCCGGCAGACGCCGGGCGGCGTTTCGCAGCCCTGCGATTGCAGGCGTTGGGCGACGGAATCTGCGACGCCGCATTGCTGCTGCGTTTCGAGGAAACCACACGCCCGGCGGAGAAGCGCTCCGACGACTGGGTGAGCTTGCAGCGAGGCAAGGTCGAGCGGGGCCTCGCGGCGCTCGAGGCCGAGCCGCCGGCGGGCGAAACCGACATCGGCCACATCGCCGCGGCGACGGCGCTCGGCTATCTCGACCTGCGCTTCGCCGGGGCTTGGCGCGAGAAATATCCACGCCTCGTGACGTGGCTCGACGATTTTGCGAAGGCGACGCCGTCCTTCGACGCGACCAAAGTATAAGCTGCGTCGCCCTCCCGCGCGAAGGAGGAAGGCGCCGCAGCCTTTGCCGAGGACTCGAGAGATTTAGGCCGGGGGGATGCGCAGCACCTGGCCCGGGAAGATTTCATCAGGGTCCTTCAGCAACGGCTTGTTGGCCTCGAAAATTTTCTGATATTTCGCGCCATGGCCGTGGCCGTAGACCATCTCCGCGATCTTCCAGAGGCTATCGCCCGACTTCACTGTGTAGAAGGTCGAGCCGGTTGCGGAGCCCCCGGACGCCGGGGCGGACGTCGCCGCGCCGCCCGCAGCGGCGCTCTCGGGACTAAGATCGTTGATGTGATTGACCACCTTGGTCACGCCTTGCGTATTGCCGCAGGCGAGCGCGATCTTCTCGGCCTCGTCGTTGGTCGGCGCCGTGCCGGTCAATGTGACCGTCGAGCCGTCGACCTGGATTTGCACATTGGAGCAATCGAGACCATGCCTGTTGACTTCCGCCCTCAGCGCGTCTGCCGGCGCCGCGCTCGTCGACGTCGAGCCGGCGGGCGCAGGGGCTTTCGGGTCCTTCTTGGTTAAAAAGTCCAGAATACTCATAGCGTCCTCCTCGAATTGGCTGTTTCGCCCGGCGATCGCTCAAAGCGCCGCCAGCCGAGAATATAGTTTCCGAGTGGAAAAGCTCACGTGACAAAAGACCCGGGCGTCGCCGCCCGGGCCTTGGAGATCGAAACGTCGCGTTTTAGAAGAAGTGGTAGTTCAAGCCGACACGGAAGAGCGACGAGTTCACGCTGCTCTGCAGCGCGTTCGGGGTGAAGTCGAAATAGCGGTCGGAGCCGACCGAGGTGAAGAGATATTCGGCCTTGGCCGAGAGATTAGGCGTCACGAGGTACTCGGCGCCGCCACCGATCGTCCAGCCAGTCTGGAACTTCGACTCTTGTCCATAAAATTGCGTCCACCACGTGCCGAGGCCGACGCTGTTGCGGCTGCCGGCGAAGCCGCCGGTCGCGAAGATCAGCAGGCGGTCCATGGCGTAGCCGACGCGCCCACGTATGGTCAGAATATCGTCGACGCCGCCCGAGCTCTGCACGCCGAAATAGGGCGTTTGCGTGGTCTTGAGCCCCGCGAAGTCGAAGTCAGCCTCTGCGCCGATAAGCAAGTTCGGCGCAGGCATGAAATTGTAGCCGGCGGTGAAGCCAATCATGGCGCCATTGGGATTACCCACAAAAGCGTAGCCGCCGTTGTCGAAGGACGAGAAGCCGTAGCCGACGTTCAAGCCGGCGTAGAAGCCCTGCCAGCGCGCGACAGGGGTCGGCGAGAAGTAGCCGGGCTGCGGCGCGTAGTCGCGCTGCGGCATATCGGCGGCGAAAGCGGGCCTCGCTGCGAGAGCGAGGGGCGCGATCGCGCACGCGAGAAGGGCCTTTCTCATGGGACTTGTCTCCGCTCTGGCGGCGGCCTGCCAAGCGGGCCGCAATTGCACGTGAGCCGATATCGCCGGCTCGATGCGTAAAACTAAAATCGTTCAGCTTAACAATAACTTTATGTAGAGAATTGCCCTACGGCCCCGAGTAACCATAGTTTGGCCTTTATTGAGAATATATTGGTTAATATAATGATTATCTCCACTCAATGTCTTGTTAAGATGATCTTATACGCTAAGGGTGCCTTAAAAATGCCCAGGGCTGGCGGTTGATCTTGTTTAATAAAGCATGAAATAAGGGCGGCGAGGAGGTCGCCGTGGTGAGCATGAAAAGCGATTTGGGGCCGGCGCTGGTGACCGGGGCGGCGCGTCGCCTCGGCCGCGCGATCGCGGAAGGATTGGCGAGGGCCGGGCGCCCTGTCGTGCTGCACGCTTCGCCGCGCTCGCTTGACGAAGCGGCGCGCGCGGCGCAAGCGCTGTGCGAATCGGGCGCGCGCGCTGCGGCGATTGGCGCCGATCTCGCCGACCCCGGCGAGACAGAGACGATCGTCAAACGCGCCGCCGCGCTCTTTGGGACGCCGACGCTCCTCGTCAACAACGCCTCCCTGTTCGAAGCCGACGCCTCGGAGAGTTTCGAGCTTGGGCTGTTTGAGCGTCACATGGCGGTCAATCTGCGCGCGCCGCTGCTGCTGTCACGCGATTTTGCGGCGGGCCTGCCGCAGGACCAGGAGGGGGCGATCATCAACGTCCTTGACCAGTGCGTGCTGCGGCCGACGCCGAAGTTCTTCACCTATACGCTGGCGAAATCGGCATTGTGGACAGCGACGCGCACAATGGCGCAGGCTTTCGCGCCGAAAATCCGCGTCAACGCCATCGGCCCGGGACCCGTGCTCGCCAATGACACGCTGGGACAGGAGGACTTCGCGATCGAGGTCGCGGGCGTTCCGCTGCAGCGCGCCGTCGACGTTGAGGAGATCGTCGCCGCGGCGCTTTATCTCGCCGCTGCGCGCAATGTGACTGGCCAGATGATCGCGGTGGACAGCGGCCAGCACCTCGCGTGGAAGACGCCGGACATCGCTGGGTGAGGGCCGCGCGCCCTATGCCGCAGATCAAAAATCTCTCGGCGTTCCCGCTGGCGCCGCTCGAAATCCTCGAACGCCGCGCCGGCACGTCTCACCCGTGCGACTGCTGCTCAGCGAGCCACTTGCGCCATTGCTCTTGCGTGCCGTGGAACGCGTTCTGATCGACGGCGCCCGGAATGCCCGGCACCGAGCCGTCGGAGCGATATTGCCAGAATGTCCATTTGCGCGCGCCGTAGCGCACGGTCGGGTGGTATTTCGTCGACCGTACCCAGATCGGATACTCCGCGAGGGCGTCGTCGCTCAGGATCGCCTGGTAGAAGTCGACCGAGGAATAGATGATCGGCTTCTTGCCGTAATGATGCTCCATCTCCTGGAGCATGAGGCGCATGTCGGCCAGCACGCTTTCGCGCTCCAGCACGCGCTTGCAGGTGTGCGAGGTCGGCGTCGCCTCGACGTCGAGCACCGGCGGCAGCGCGTCCGGCTCCACTGGCGCGACGCGCTCGAGATTGGCGATTTCCTCCAAAGGCGGCCGGCACCAATAGACGAAATGATACGGCCCGCGCGGAATGCCGGCAGCCCTGGCGCCCGCCCAATTCGCTTCGAATTTATGGTCGATGTTGTCCGTGCCCTCGCTCGCCTTGATGTAGGCGAAGGCGACGCCCGCGTCCTTCACCGCCTGCCAGTCGATGTCGCCCTGGTATTTCGAAACGTCGACGCCGTGCACTTCATATTCGGCGCTGCGCGTCGCGGGATAGAGATGGAGTTCGCCCGTCGGCACCGCATAGGCGAGATAGTCGGGATCGCGCTTGGGATTGACCAGCGGCGCGCTGGTCGCGAAGCGCTGGCCGTGCGTGGAATAGGAATAGCTCGGGTCGACCGCGCCGCCGCACGCGGCGAGAAGGCTCGAAACCCCCAGCAGCAGGAAGACGGCGGGGACGCGGAACGAGGTCAGGACCGACATAGGCTCAAATTATCCCCCAGACGGAAACGCCCCGTTAACGCCGGCGGTGCGCCACGCTTTAGAACAGATGAAACCACAAAGTGGCGATAGAAAGGAAAGAGCCGTAGCCCACCACATCCGTCACCGTCGTCACGAAGGCCGAGGAGGAGACGGCGGGGTCGACCTTCCAGCGCTCCAGGGCGAGTGGCACCAGCACCCCGCCGAGCGCGCCGGCGATGAGATTGGTCAGCATGGCGAGCGCGATGACCGGCAAGACGCCGATCGAAGAATACCAATAGCCCGCCACGACGCCAGTGATCAGCCCGAAGGCCGCGCCATTGACGGCCGCCGCCGCAAGCTCGCGCAAAATCACCCGCGCGGCGTTTGCGCGCGAGAGCTCGCGCGTCGCCAGCGCCCTGACGGCGACCGTCATGGTCTGCGTCGCGGAATTGCCGCCCTGGCTCGCGACGATCGGGGCCAGCACCGCCAGCGCCACCATTTTCTCGATCTGGCTCTCGAAGAGCCTCAGCACCGAGGAGGCGATGAAGGCCGTGAACAGATTGACGAGCAGCCACCAGAAGCGGTTGCGCGCCGTCTGCCAGAAATCGTCGGAGAGCTCTTCATGCGGATTGACGCCGCCAAGCGCCTTGATCTCCTCGGAGGCCGCTTCCTGCAGCACGTCGACCACGTCGTCGATGGTGATGACGCCGACGAGCCGTTCGGCGTCGTCCACGACCGGAACCGACACGAGATTGTAGCGCTCGAAAAGCCTCGCAACCTCCTCGCTTTTCTCGGTCGCGTGCACGTGGCGCCGGTCGGCCTGCATGATCTCGTCGACGCGCTTGTCGGCGCGCGCACGCACGAGCGCGTCCAAAAAAACCGTGCCGAGCAGCCGATAGCCGGGATCGACGACGAACACCTCGAAGAAATTGTCCGGCAGCAGAGCTGGATCGGTCTCGCGGAAGAAATCCAACACCTGTCCCGCCGTCCAGAACGCTGGTACGGCGATCAGCGTCGACTGCATGAGGCGGCCGGCGCTGTCCTCGGGATAGTTGAGCGAGCGGCGCAGCACGATGCGCTCGTGCGCCGGGAGCGCCTCCAGCACCTCCGCCTGCTCTTCCGGCTCCAGCGCTTCGAGAATCGCCACGGCGTCGTCGCTCTCGAGGTCGCGTACGCCCTCGGCCAGCGCCGCGACCGGCAACTCCTCGAGAATGTCCTCGCGGGTGGTCTCGCCGACCTCGGTCAGCGCGGCGAAGTCGAAGTCCGCGCCCATGAGGCCAATGAGGCGGGGGCGCGTCTCATGATCGAGAAGCTCCAGCAGCGCGCCGAGATCGGCCTCGTGCAAAGCCCCGACGAGCCCATGCGTGCGCTCCGCGTCCTCTGCGGCCACCGCCGCCTCGACCGCCGCCACGAAGTCGGGACGCGGCGCGCCGTCCTTGTCGCGGAAAGGGTCGGAATCCGTCGCCGTATCGTCTAATTCTGGCGTCATGTCACGGCCCGCGGTGGAGTTCGTCGGCTGCATAACCTGCAAAGGCCAGAAGTCCAACCGTAAAGCGTCGAAGGAGCTTATCTGTGCGCATCTATCTCGTGTTGAGCCTCTGCCTCGGCCTGGCTGCGCCCGCTGGAGCGGAATGCGAGCCCGCGCGCGAGGTCGCCATCGACGGTGCACAGGGGCTCTCGCTCGGCTTGCAGAGCTACCCCCAGACGCTCGAGCTCAAGGATCACGAGGTCGTGCTGACCTTCGACGACGGCCCAGCCGAGACGACGCCCGCGGTGCTCGACGCGCTCAAAGAGGGCTGCGCCAAGGCCACCTTCTTCCTGATCGGAGAACACGCCGAGGCCATGCCAGCGCTGGTCAAACGCGAGGTCTCGGAAGGCCACAGCATCGGCTACCACTCGATGACGCATCCAGGCCGCACGCTGCGCCTCATGCCGCTCGAGGTTGCGAAGAAGGACATCGACAAGGGAATCGCCGCGGTGGACAAGGCCGGCTTCGGCGAGGCGGGGACGAAGCCGCATTCGCCGTTCTTCCGCTTTCCGGGGTACGCCGACAGTCCCGACCTGGTCAACTATGCTCATGGACGCGGGCTCGCGGTCTTCGGCTCCGATCTTTGGGCGTCGGACTGGCGGACGATGACGCCCGAGGCTGAGCTCGCATTGGTGATGGAGCGGCTGGAGAAGACCGGAAAGGGCATCGTGCTGTTTCACGACTCCAAGCTCAGCACGGCCAAGATGCTGCCGGACTTTTTACGCGTGCTGAAAGCTAAGGGATACAAGGTCGTGCACATGGTCCCCGGCGTGGGACCGACTCCGGTCGCGGAAGCGGGGCCGGGCTGGAGGTCGACGACCGAGCCGATCGTCGAGAAAACGCTGAAGGCGTTCGGCAAGCCGACGGCAGGAGCGCCTTCCGCGGCGCCGGCGGGCGGCGAGAGCGAGCGATGAAGGGCGTCAGCCGGCGTCAATGAGTTGGCGATTCTTGGCGCTCTTCCTGCCTTGGGGGTGACTTTTAACCTCCAAGTCAGGAAAGGCACAAAGAAGACGGCAGTAGAGTTCGTTCAATTGACTCCTGCGTCGACCCGGGGCCGCCGCAAGAGATGCAGTAGTTGTTTCCGGACAGGACCTTAAACTGAGAATGGATTCCGAAGCCACACCGCGCGTCCGAAGTCGTGGGCGGAGAGCAGCGGACGCGCGGTGGGCGTTAGTACCGGAGACTTCTGGGGGGCTTAGCGCCTCCGAACTAACCGCATGCTACGCTCATCCCCGCCGAACGCCAGTTAACTTTTGGAAAGCAAACGGAAAGGAAAATGACAAGCAAGCCCTATCGGAGCGCTCGCTGCTACCCCGCGTCGCGCATGCGTTTCGGCTGTCGCCGTCCCTCGAGCGCTGGTAAACGTCGTGACACATGAAAGAGAAGCGTCGACCGACCCGGCGTCTTCGCGTCTTCGAACAGAGCGGCAAGCATGACCAAGGCGCACGGCGGATTCGTTTGGCACGAGCTCGCGACGACGGACCTGGAGAGCGCCAAGGCCTTCTATGCCCATGTCGTCGGCTGGGGCGCGCAAGACACGCCGCAGGCCGGCTTCTCTTACAGTCTGTTCACGCTCCCTGACGGCCCCGTCGCCGGCCTGATGAAGCTGCCGGAAGATGCCGAGACCCGCGTCGCGCCGCATTGGCTGGGCTATGTCGCGGTCGACGATGTGGACCTGGCCGTCGAGCGCCTGCGGCGGCTCGGCGGCGCGGTCTATGTTCCTCCTGCCGATATTTCCGGCGTCAGCCGCTTTTCGATCGTCGCCGACCCCCAGCAGGCGACCTTCGCGCTGATCCAGCGGCTGCGAACGCCATTGGCGCCGTCCGCGGCCCCAGACGCCCCGGGGCGCGTCGGCTGGAACGAATTGCTCGCCGCCGACTGGGAGCAGGCGTTCGCCTTTTACAACAAGCTGCTCGGCTGGCAGGAAATGGAGAGGCGGCCAGGTCCCATGGGCGTGTATCAGAGCTTCGCCGCCGGCGCGGAGATGATGGGCGGCATGATCGACAAGCCGCCGACGCTTCCGCACCCCTTTTGGCTCTATTATTTCAACGTCGCCGACATTGAAGCGGCGGCGAAGCGCGTCGAGGAAGCCGGCGGCGAGATCCTTTATGGTCCAGACGAGGCGCCGGGCGCCGCCCTCATAGCTCATTGCGCGGACGCGCAAGGCGCCGCCTTCGCGCTGATGGAGCGGCGCGCGCGCAAGCCCGTCGGCTACATCGTGGCTCCGGCCCCCGCAGCCGCGGGAAGGCGCGCTTAGGCGAGCGAAAGTTTCAAGACTTCAATCCGCGCCCGAGCGCGAATTGGCCGACAGGGCCTTCGGCGTGCAACTCGAGTCCCGTCACCCTCGCGAAAATGTCGAGATTGGTAATCCCGATGGCGCAGCCCCCTAGGCCCATGTCGGTCGCCGCGAGATAGAAGGTCTGCGACAGCGCCCCCACGTCCTTCAAGATCAGCGAATAGGCGATCGAGCTGTACTTCCAGGAGATGCGGCCGAATCTGGCGCTGATCGTGACAAGAATCTGCGGGGCGACGGCGACGCCCATCGCCGGCGCAGCGCCGATCAGCATCGTTTCGAGGTCGCCTGGCTGAACATCGATCGGCGCCAGGGCGTGTGCGCCGGCGTCGTAATGATAGAAGCCCCGCTTCAATCCCTCGCATCGCGCGACAGCGAGATAGAGCTCAAGCTCATAAGCCGCGCCGGCCGTTGGGTACGGCCTTGACGTATGCCCGCCGTCGTCGATGTCCACGGGATCGCTCCATCGCGCGAGCACGCGCGCGGTGCGGTCGAGAAGGGTGGAGAGCTCGTCGAGAGTGATCGGGTCCCGCTCGTCGAACTCGCGCACGGAACGGCGCCGGCGCAGCAGCTCGGCGAAATGCGAAAGCGCCTGTGGCGGCGGCAGATCGAGCTTCTTGCCCGGCCAGCTCGGCCTGACCGCCGGCAAAGGCGCGATGGCGCCTGCATGCGGATAGACGCCGCCGAGGAGATTGGCGTGGCGGCCTTCGGTGCTGCGCGCGTGGAACAGCAGATCGTGAAAGTCCCACAGCACGAGCTGGTCGTCGCCCTCGGCGCGCCTTAGCGCCGCGCCGTCGGCGGCGTCTGTCTTAAAAAGCATCTGGCAATCGAGCAGCAAGCCGAGCAGCGCGAGCCCCGGAAAGCGATTCTGCCGGCGCAGCTCCTTGACTTGGCGCGGGCGTGCGAGCGCGGCGAGCGCGGCGGCGGTCTCGGGGGAGCAAATGCGAAACAGCGCCGCGGCGCGCGGCGACTCCAGCACCATGTCGACGCCGCGCCGACGCAGATAGGCGAAGCGCGACAGCACGAGCCTGTCGTCGTCCTTGAGCTCTAGCGTTCGCGGCCAGTAATCCCGAGTCTGCGGCTCGATGACGGCGAGTTCCTCGCCTTCCGCTCCGCCGAGGCGAAACTCCAGCAAGCCGAGGTTTGCGAGCCGCGCGACCAGAAGCCTCGTTTCCCTATCGCCAGCGCGACTGTCGGAGTCGAGGTCCGCGATCGGCAGTCCCGCGCGCAGCTTTTTGAGGCCGTCCGCCGCGGCCGTCCCCAAGCTCCCAAGGCTCATCGCATAGCCCTGGATCGTGGCGACGATCTCGCCCGTGGCGCGCGCCTCTAGGCTCGCGCGGGCGCCGAGCCTCGCTGTCAGGGCCGGCTTAGCGCTCCGCCGCGCTTTCTTCGGTGCTCCGGCGGCCAAGCTCGCCTCGCGCTTTTAGCTATGGGGGTGGATAGGATTGAGCTCGGCTTCCTCACGCGGCGTCTCGAGCCACCCAAGGTTCACTGGCGCGTCGTAAAGACGGCCAGAGCCGAAGCGCCGATAGAAATGCCGCAAGCCCGGCACGACGACCCGGACCACGGGGACGCCGATGTCCGCGCGCGTCTGGTCGAGGACGAGGAAGTCGTGGCCCGCTTTCTTGGCGAGGCTCACGCAGGCGGCGACCTGCTTGTGCGTGTCGAGCTTGCCGAACTTGACGTCAAGGTCCGGCTGGACGAGATCGGCGCCGTTGGGCGTCAGATAAGGGTAATCCTGCAGACGCAGCGGCGTCACGCCGTCGAGGCTCGACTTGTCTCCCGCGCCGCCGTCCATGAGACCGATCGAGAGGAACTGGTTCAGCTCGGTCAAGGCGCGCAGCAGCGCGATCCGCGCATCGAAATGCGCGCCAGAGCCGAATTCGACGTTCTCCTTGCCGTCCTTCACCCAGTGCGTGATCGCGACATAGGTCGGAATGCCGAGATCGTTCGTGATGTCGAGCACCCACAGCTTGTGGCCCCGGTCGGCCAGCTCGTTGCGGAACTCGCGGACGTAGGAGTCCTCGAAATGGCTCAAATCCAGCTCAGGGCGCTGCACTCTGTTGTACCACCAGAGCGCATAGGCGTCCCGTTCGACGAGTTCCAAGAACCCCTGGACAATCGCCTCGGCGACGGTGTTGCCGGCGGCGCAGCCATTTGAATCCGCCGCGAAGGCGGCCGGACCACGATAGAAGAAATAAAGCATGCTCGTCGGCAGATGTTTGAAGCCTTCGTCACGCAAGGACCAGACCGGCGACCAGTCGAGCTTCGTCGAAGGGTCGAAGAAGCCCGGAGTCGCCTCGATGTCCTCATGCGCGCACGACGGCTCTGCGCCCCGGCGCAACTGCTCTTCGGAAAAGAGCAGCACGTCGTTCGGCGCGATCGCCTCGCCCGGCTTGAAATCGAGGAGGCGCCGTGGAACCCTGATCTCGTCGCCCTGAAAGATGCCGCAATAGCGCTCGATCGCCTCCATAAGCGCGCTGGCCTCGCCCTGCTCGGCGGTGCTGCCCTTGCCGAAGCTGCCGCCTTGCAGGCCTTGCCGCAGCTCGCCGACCGTCTCGGCCCCGCCAGTGAAATTGTGCTGGGCGCGAAAATTCGTGTTGAGCGGCAGATCAGCCTCGATCCGCTCCAGCTTGGAGACGACGCCCGTGAGCGGGCTCACGTGCTTGCGGAAGCGCGCGACCGTGGCCGAGGGCGCGACGCTGCGGTAGCCGCCGCTGGTCAAAACGACCTTGTCGTCCGCGCCAAGCTCAATCGGCGCCGGCGCCCGGCGCGGATCGCGCAGCTTCTTTTTCCCGCAGGCCGGGCATTGCGGGCGCCGTCCCACATAATGCTTCGCGACGCTCGCGCCCAGGAGGTCGAGGCTCACGACGTGATCGCTGAGCACGGTCTTGAAGCCGGTCCCGATCGCCTTCACGAGCTCGACCGCCGCAAGCCCGACGCCGGCCTGTCCGAACGGCCGCCGCGCCAGCGGAGAAACCATGAGGCGGCGAGCGCCCTTGCGATCGAGCAGCGACCGCACCTCGCGGTTCAGCCGCATCCGATCGGCGAGACACTTCCAGCAGGCGCTTTCGCCGGGGCGGAACACTGGGCCGACGAGCGGGAAAATGCCCGCGGGATGCACGAGCGCCCAAGGCGCCCGCTCCGAGAGATGCTGCTGATTGAGCTCCTCCAGACGGGGGTCGAGATAGTCGTCGACTAGCGTGACCGTGAGATCGCCGTCACGCTTGACGACGCGGGCGCCGAGCGCCTTGAGCGCGGCTTCGAGCTCCGCCCCGCCTTCCACGTCGAGCGACTGGAGGCGCACGCGGCAGTTTTCGAGGTTCTTCGCCGCTGTCTCGGGCGAGAAGCCGAGGCTCGCCCAATAGGCCGCGACGCCGCCGCTCGAAGCCCGCGACGTGGGCAGAATGTAGCGCCGCTCCAGCAGCCGCTTCAGGGCGTGGCGGATCGTCTCAGCTGGATAGGTCTTCTCCAGCTCGCGCGCGAGCTTACGGAAGCTTTTCCCGCCTTTGGCGATCATCGTGGCGAGCGCGCCATAGAGCTCGCCGTGGAGCAGGAACTTGCGGTCCTCGGAATAGAGGCAGACCAGATCGCTCTGGAGCAGATACACGCTGAAATTGGGCGCGAATTGCGGAATTTCGTCGCCGAGTTGGGCCAGAGCGTCTTCGTTATTCGTCATGAGCACCGTTCGCGCGCCGCTGCATCTTCGTGGACGGTCGGAGCAGAGCGCGTCCTCCGGCGTCTCATTCGCGAGGCGCCGCCCGCAGCAGGCGAGCGTACAAAACTGCGCCGCGTCTCACAAAGAGCGGAGACGCGACGTTGAGCCTCTAACGCCTGATCGAGATTTCTCAACGATCAGCAAAGATAGCATCCGCCCCACGACAGGCAGCAGCCGCCATAGCAGCCGCTCCAGCAGCCGCCGCAGCCGCATCCTCTGCCGCATCTGCAGCCCCTGCATCCTCTGCAGCCTCGACAGCCTCGACAGCCGCCGCATCTGCAGGCGGTCATCTGTACGCCGGACGAGGGCAGCGATTTCACCGCCTCCTGATCGAACAGATGGAAGGTCGCCAAGGTGACGTCGGAGATTTCCTCATCGCCCAGCACTAGCGATTGGCTGATGTCGCCCCCTTGCGCCGGCGTGAGGTCCATAGCCGGCACGCCCGCCGACACGCCGCTCGCCGAGGCGGCGAGCGACATGCCCGCAACGCCTAGCACGGACGTAGCTTTACCCGAACGTTTCCCGTTTGAAGCCTGCTTTGCTCGCGCCATAGCAAAGTCCTCCTTATTTTGGGCAGCTTCCGCACACCCAAATTATAGTCGCGCGAAGGGCGCCTCTCGTCAACTGTGCGCGCGTTTCTTTCCCGCCAACGGAAACAATGCGGTAAAAATGCAAACAAGCGCAAGCGTGACGGCTTACGGCGACGTTTCCGTCAGCCGGGGCTACGGAGCCCTTTTTTCGACGCAGGCGGGGATGAGCTGCGCCAGCCTCGCGTCTTCTTCCGCGTCCTTCATGTCGCCGCGCACATTGTGCTGCTCGTAGAGCGGCAGCCATCCCGTCTCGTTGTCGGCGTGGACGAAGGCGTCGACGCTAATCGGACCCGGCGGTATCTCGCCTGTGCGGCATGCGACCGCGCCGTCGATGTGAATCCTGCCATGCGTCGTTCCCTGCGCCTTGAGCCGAAGCGCCTCTAACTGCAGCGCGTGGGCCGGGCCGAGGCTTTGCGGCGCGAGCTCGTAGACAACGGGCGAAGGCGCGCCGCCGAGCTGCGAAAGCGCTGCGGCGTCTTCCGTCCGAGCGGCGCGGCGCAGCTTCAGTGCGACGCTGCTCCCCCTCGCCTCGTCGTCGCCCAGCCAGTAGCGCGCCACGATGACGGTTCTTTCGGGCGTGAGCCTCGCCCACGCCGGAGCGCGCAGGGCGACGCGCAGTTGCGAAAGATCTGCGGTGTTGAGGTTGAAGCTGCGCAGCTTCCATTGCGTCGACAGCGGCGCGCCGTTGCAGCCGCAAAGCGGCAGAATCAGCGCAAGCGCGAGGAGTCGGCGCATGTTTGCTCCGCAAGAGCGATCGGTGATCACTCGCCGGTTATCGGTTCCGTGTGCTCTCTACAGGCAAAATTGGCCAGGGACCAGAGTTGATCTGATCACTGGCCGCCGATCGCCGATCACCTGAAATGATAACCCACCGCCGCGGCGACGGAGGCTTAGCGTCGCGCCTGCCTCGAGAGGTTCTGGATTGTCAGCCGGTGGATATTTTGGAATACGGTCCCGACGACCCTTGAAGCCGAGCCCCTAGCGGCTCTCGAGCAGAGTGTGAAATGAACGTCGACGGACGCCCCTATCGCTCGATTTGGCTCGACGGCGGCGCCGTCTGCGTCATCGACCAGACCAAGCTTCCCTTCGTTTTCGAGACGTGCGCGCTGCGAACGCTGGACGATGCGGCGTCGGCAATTCGCGACATGATCGTGCGCGGGGCGCCGCTGATCGGCGCGACCGGCGCCTACGGCCTCGCCCTCGCCTTGCGCCAGGACCCGGGCGACGGCGCACTGGCCCACTCTTACGAGACGCTGCTGCGAACGCGCCCCACCGCCGTCAATCTGCGCTGGGCGCTCGACCGCGTGCGCGCGAGGCTCGTCGGAGCGGCGCCCGCGGAGCGCGCGAGCATCGCCTTCGCGGAAGCGGGGAGAATCGCCGACGAGGACGCCGCCTGCTGCGAAGCGATCGGGGAGCACGGCGCAAGGCTCATTCGAGAGGCCGCGGCGCGCAAGCCCGGGAAAACGATAAACATCCTGACCCACTGCAACGCCGGCTGGCTCGCGACGGTCGACTGGGGCACGGCGCTCGCCCCGATCTACAAGGCTGCGCGGGCCGGCGTCGATCTCCACGTCTGGGTCGACGAGACGCGGCCGCGCAACCAGGGCGCAAGCCTCACGGCCTTCGAGCTTGCGGGCGAGAACGTCCCGCACACGGTGATCGCCGACAACGCGGGCGGCCATCTCATGCAACATGGGCTCGTCGATCTCTGCATCGTCGGCACGGACCGCACGACGCGCCGCGGCGACGTCTGCAACAAGATCGGCACCTATCTGAAGGCGCTCGCCGCCCATGACAACGGCGTGCCCTTCTACGTCGCGCTGCCGAGCTCGACGCTAGACTGGACGCTCGACGACGGGGTGAGGGAAATCCCGATCGAGGAGCGCGACGGCGCCGAGGTGACCTTCATCGCCGGCCGCAACGAGGAAGGCGGCGTCTCGCGCGTGCGGCTCACGCCGGAAGAAACGCCCGCTAAGAACTACGGCTTTGACGTCACGCCCGCGCGCTACGTTACCGCGCTGATCACCGAGCGCGGAGTTTGCGCGGCCAATGAGGCCGCTTTGCGGGCGATGTTTCCGGAATCGAGCGAGAGGTGAAATTCCTTGGTGTCCTTTGTGCCTTTGTGGTTAAATTTCACGATAAAGGGCACGAAAGACACGAAGGGATGCGATGACAGACGATCTCGCCTATTCCGACGAGCTCATCCGCAAGATCCTCTCGCGCTCGCGAACGATCGCGGTCGTCGGCGCGAGCGCCAACTGGAACCGGCCGAGCTATTTCGTCATGAAATATCTGCAGGGCAAGGGCTACCACGTCATTCCCGTCAATCCGGGCCTCGCGGGCCAGAAGATTCTCGGCGAGACGGTCTATCCCGATCTCGCCTCGATTCCCGAACCGATCGACATCGCGCAAATTTTCCGGCGCTCGGAATATGCAGGCAAGATCACGGATGAGGCGATCGCCGCCGGCGCCAAGACGATCTGGATGCAGCTCGGCGTGCGAGACGACGCCGCGGCCGACCGCGCGCGCAAGGCCGGCCTTGACGTGATCATGAACCGCTGCCCCAAGATCGAATATGGCCGGCTCGGCGGCGAGCTCGCCTGGGGCGGCGTCAACACCGGCATCGTCTCGAACCGCGCGCCCGCGCCGCCGACGCGGCGACCCTTGCGCGAGCGCGTTAGCGCCGTGCCGAATCCCGGCTTCGAGACGAGAGCTATCCATGCGGGCGCGCTGCCGGACGCAATCACCGGCGCGCGCATCACGCCGATCTATCAGACAAGCTCCTATGTGTTCGAGGACGCCGAGCAGGCCGCATCGTTGTTCAACATGCACAGCTTCGGCCATGTCTATTCGCGCCTGAGCAATCCCACCGTCGCGGTGCTGGAGGAGCGCGTCGCCGCGCTGGAGGGCGGGCGCGCCGCCGTCGCCGCAGCCTCGGGCCATGCGGCGCAGTTCTTGGCCTTCTTCACGCTGCTCGAGCCCGGCGACGAATTCCTCGCCTCGCGCAACCTCTATGGCGGCTCGCTCACGCAATTCGGCCTCAGTTTCAAAAAGCTTGGCTGGACCTGCCATTTCGTCGATCAGCGCGATCCGGAAAACTTCAGGCGCGCGCTGACGCCACGCTGCAAGGCGATCTTCATCGAGAGCCTCGCTAATCCCGGCGGCGTCGTCGCCGACATCGTGGCGATCGGAAAAATAGCGCACGAGGCGGGCGTTCCGCTCGTCGTCGACAACACGCTGGCGACGCCATATCTGTGCCGTCCGTTCGAATGGGGCGCCGACATCGTCTGCCATTCGACAACGAAATTCCTCGCCGGCCACGGCAACTCGCTCGGCGGCGTCGTGATCGAGTCAGGCAAGTTCGACTATGCCGCAGGCGGAAAATTCCCCTCGCTCGCCGGCCCCGAGCCCGCCTATCACGGCCTGAATTTCTTCGAGACCTTCGGCGATTTCGCCTTCACCACCAAAGCGCGCGCGGTGGCGCTGCGCGATTTCGGCCCCGCGCTCTCGCCGATGAACGCTTTTCTGACGCTGACCGGGATCGAGACGCTGCCGCTGCGCATCGAGCGCCATGTGGCGAACGCCGCGCGCGTCGCGGCGTTTCTGGAGCAGCATCCGCGCGTGGCCTGGGTCTCCTACGCCGGGCTCGAGTCCAGCCCCTATCGCGCGCTGGCGAAGAAGTATTTTCCGCGCGGCGCCGGGTCTGTGTTCACTTTCGGCCTCAAAGGCGGCTACGAGGCGGGCGTGCGGCTCGTCGAGACCGTGCGGCTGTTCTCGCATCTCGCCAATGTCGGCGACACGCGCAGCCTTATCCTGCATCCCGCGTCGACGACGCATCGTCAGCTCACCGACGAGCAGCGGGTCGCCGCCGGCGCGGGTTCGGACGTGATCCGCTTGTCGGTTGGGCTGGAGACGGCTGAAGATTTGATCGCGGATTTGGAGCAGGCCTTAAACGAGGCGACAATCTGATATCTGAGGGATGTAGTCCGATGAAAACTTGCAAGGGGGAACGTGGCGCCAGGGGTAACGCGGGTGACTTTGGTGAAGTTTTGAGCTAGACTTTTTGAGTGAGGAAGCGCTGGCCCGAAGCGGAACGTTGGCGCAGGGAGCCGAGGGGTACGCGTCGCCTTGACAGCTCACGATGTGCGAGCCCAACTCCATGATCCGCGGCCCCATCCGCGATTCGGGATGTGGATATGATTCGCAATTCTCCGCTCGCTTGGGTCTTCTGCGCGAGCCTCCTCGCAGCCTGCAACAGCGCGGCGCCGCCGCCCCCGCCGGCCCTCGTCGCGCCGGCGGCGCCCGCCAGCCGCAGCGTCACGCCGCCTGGCTTCAAGCTGCCGGAGGGCGCGGGATGCACGGGCGTGATCGCCCGCTACCGCGCGATCCAGGACAACGACCTCTCCATGGGGCACGTCAATCAGAGCGTCTATAGTCAGATCCAGTCCGAGATCGCGGAAGCCGAGCGCGCCTGCGCCGGCGGCGATGACGCCAGGGCGCAGTCGCTCATCCGCGCGAGCAAGGCGCGGCACGGCTACCCGGCCTGATTTGGCCGGGACTTGGTGTTGAAGGGTCGAGTTGAGCTTCAGAGGAAATCGTCCCCCGAATCTCAGGCGCAAACCGGCAGCGTGACGGTAAAGGTGGAGCCCACGCCCGGACGCGAATTGACCGAGAGCTCCCAGCGATGGCGATCGACGATCGATTTGCAAATCGCGAGTCCAATGCCCGTGCCTGGATATTCTGCGCGTGAGCGCAGGCGTTTGAAGGGCTCGAGGATCGTCGCGGCGTAGCGCATCTCGAAGCCGACGCCATTGTCGCTGACAGTGACATGCGCCTTGCCGGGCTCCTTAAGCTCCACCGCGATGCGCACCTTCGCCGGAACGTCCGGCCGGCGGTATTTGATGGCGTTCGAGACGATGTTGTGTATAAGGCGGGCGAATAGCGAGCGATCCGCCTCGAAGGAAACATGCGGCGCCTCGATTTCGACGGCCGCGCCGCTCCCATTGACGATCTCGGAGAGGTCGTCGACGGCGGCGACGATCTCGTCGTGGAGGTCGAGCCTCTGCAACTGCTGCGCGTCATTGATCGCGCGCGAATAGCTTAGCAGATCGTCCACAAGCTGGCGCGCCCGCAGTGCTGAGTTGCGGATGACGGCTCGAGCATAGAGCGTCTCCTCGCGATCGCCACGCTCGATCGCCTGGTCGTGGACGTCCGAAAAGGCCGCGATCTTGCGCAGAGGCTCTTGGAGGTCGTGTGAGGCGACATAGGCGAATTGCGCCAGCCGCTCGTTGGCGCGCTCAAGCTCCAACGCGTGCTGGGCGAGCGCAGCCTCGGCTTCGCGGCGCGCGGTGATGTCGAGCACCGTCGCCAGCACCTTCATGCCGGTCTCGGTTTCGATCGGATTGAGCCCGATCTCGACGGGGAATTCGGAGAGGTCCCGCCGTACGGCCCGAAGATCGCGCCCGACCCCCATGGGGCGCTTGCTCGGATTGCGCAAAAAATTCTCGCGTAGGGATTTATGCCCCGCGCGCACCGGCTTGGGCACAAGAATATCGATCGACTTGCCTATAAGGTCCGCTGCGGCGTAGCCGAACATATGCTCGGTCTCGGCGTTGGCGAACTCGATCGCGCCGCAGCCGTCGGTCACGATCATCGCGGCGGGCGACGCTTCGATCGCGAGGCGGAACAAATCGCCTTCCCTATCGGTCGAGCCCATGCGTGGCCCCTTGCCGCCTGCGTCTGAAGCGCTTGATTAGGCTTTAAGCCCCTCGGCCACGCCGTGCGGGACGCCCTTTCTTTCGCAGCTGGTGAGGTCATATGTCGCTGGTCCGCGCGGAGCCAAGGCCATGTCGCGTGCTGATCATAGAAGACGACCAGGATGACGTCTTCCTGATCAAGAGAGCGTTCAGCCGAGCGCGCGAGGCCCTCGCTTGCGACATGGAATGGGAGGAGGTCGGCAACGGGCTTGACGCGCTGTTCCTGGTCTCGCGCGAGGATCTGACCGAGAAGCTCCCCGACGCGCTGGTGCTTGACCTGAACATGCCGCGTCTCAACGGCCTGGAGTTTCTGCGCTCGCTGCGGCAATCCTTCGCGCTGAAGGACGTGCCGGTCTATGTGCTGACGACGACGACCGCGCCGGCGATCCATCGCGAGGCGTTGGAGGCGGGCGCGAGCCGCGTCTACGTCAAGCCGAACAGTCCCGAGGCGCTGGCGGCGATCGCTTGGGAGATCGTGGCCGCAAGCTGCCGCGGACATTAGCGACATCCAGTCGCAGGAAGAGCCGGACTGGAGAGGCCTGTCCTCTCGAGGCCTGCTCGCGAGGAGAAACGGAGCCAAAACAAAAGGGCTCCCCTCGCGAGAGAGAAGCCCTCAGCAAAAATAGTCCCCGCGCGGCGCCTACGCCGCGCGCTCAACATCCTCTTCGCTCTCGATCTCGGTCTTCGGGCCGCGGCGCGGGGCCTTGGCCAGGAACGAGTCGATCAGCGACAGCGCCTCCTGATCGATGAGCTTGCGGACCGCGGCGACCTCGCGCGACATGCGATCGAGCGCCGCCTCATAGAGCTGGCGCTCCGAGTAGGACTGCTCCGGCTGGGTGTCAGAGCGATAGAGGTCGCGCACCACCTCGGCGATCGTCACGAGATCGCCCGAGTTGATCTTCGCCTCATACTCCTGGGCGCGTCGCGACCACATCGTGCGCTTGATGCGCGCGCGGCCCGTCAGCGTTCCGAGCGCCTTCTCCACGACCGCCGATTCGGAGAGCTTGCGCATGCCCACGGCAGGCGCCTTGCTTGTCGGCACCTTGAGGATCATCTTGTCCTTAACGAAGCTGACGACGAACAGCTCCAGGCTGAAGCCCGCGACCTCCTGCGTCTCGATCCCCACGATCTGGCCGACGCCATGCGCCGGATAGACAATAAACTCGTTCAGTTTGAACCCGAGCTTCTGGCTGACCGCGCGCGCCTTGCCGACCGCGGCGGCGGACTTTTGCACAACCGGCGCGGGACGCGCGGGCGTCGTCGTCTTGCCGAGGACCTGGGCGTTGGCCGCAATGTTGGCGACCGGCTTGGCTGCGGGCTGCTGGGATAGATTCTGTCGCACTTCTTTAGGTTCGCTCACGGATTGAGGGACTGCTGCAGGCGCGGCTGCGGGTCGCTGCGCCGGAGGCTCCAAGACTTGATGCGCGGGCTTGACGGTTGGGGTTTTGAACTCCTTGACGGCTTTGACGCTGACGACATTGATCTTCGCAGGCGCGACCGGCTTCGCCGCCGTCTTCGGGGGAACGGCGCTGGCCGCGGGCTTCTTTGGCGCGGTCTTGCTCGCGACGGTCTTGCTTGCCACAGTTTTGGTTGCGGCAGGCTTGCCTCCGACAGTTTTGGCGATCGCAACAGCAGTCCGAGCCCTGGCCGAAGCGGAGCTTTTCGCGCCGCTGCGGTTGGTCGCGGGCCGCTTCGCGGCGACCCTGGTCTTGCTCGCGCCGCTGGTCTTGCGCGCCGAGCGAGCGGCGCTCTTGGCCG
>Ga0187784_10000678_pt1 | contig 25504 bp, 22 predicted proteins | sample 1015_SJ02_MP15_2_FD_132964 | JGI IMG/M metagenome (GOLD analysis project Ga0187784, IMG submission 132964) | Tropical peat soil microbial communities from peatlands in Department of Meta, Colombia - 1015_SJ02_MP15_20_MG | ecosystem: Environmental > Terrestrial > Soil > Wetlands > Peat | place... | reverse complement strand
TTTGTCCGGAATTGCGAGCAGCGAGTACCAATACATGCCCGGATAGTATTCCGCCGCCGCCGCCGCGCTCGGCGCCGGCACCGCGGTCAGATTGACGAGCTTTCCGGGCGCGCTCTGCTGCTTGGGCCCATCCACCAGCCCGTAGCCGCGCACCCACAGGCTGTAGGTGGCCTTGGGAAGGTCGGGGATGACATAGCGGCCGCGATCGTCGGTCACCACGATCTTGGCGAATTTGGTCGGAAGCTCGGTCGTCTCTGCGATGACCCAGACGCCCGCCTCCGGCCCGTTCGGCCCGGTGACGACGCCGCCGACATCGCTGTCGCCGACGCGAAGATCGGGATCGGCCTGCTGCGCGCGCGACGGCGCCGCCGCCGGGATCGAGAGCGCGGCGACGGCGATTGCCGCCGCCGAGATGACGCCGATTGCCTTCATGAGACTTTCTCCCCTGGCTCTTTATGCGCGGCGGCCCCGCCGGCCCGAAACGCTTCGTTGCATGAAAGCCTGCCGCATCCCGCCGCTTCCTCGCAAGACAAAAGGCGGCATCGGGAGCGGCCATGCCGGACTCGCGCCGGCGCCGGCGTCGTTTGACGGCGGTCATCGCGATTGATAGCTTTTCCGGGGACTCGAGGGGAGGCAACGGATCATGTCGCGATCGCTGGATCGGCGCAGCTTCCTGCAACGCTCGGCGCTCTTTGGCGGCGCCTTGTTGTCAAGCAATACGCTGATGGACCGATGCGCCCGCGCCGCTTCCGAGCGGATCGACGCGCCGGTGATCGACGAGCTCGTCGTGCGGGAGATCACGGACAACACGCACGACCTCTTCCTGCGGGGATTGGAGGCGCCCGGTCTCGCCGTCCGGCGCACGGGAATGCCGGAGGCGGCGCAAGGCAAGACCTTGGAAAGCGAGTGGGGCCTGGCGCTGCACCTGGAATCGCGCAGGGCGCAGGAGCGGCGCCGCTATCTGCTCGACTTCGGCTTCACCCCCGACGTCTATGCGAACAACCTCGACATTCTGAAGATCGACGTCGGCCAGGTGGACGCTCTGATCGTCAGCCACGGCCATTACGATCACATCGGCGGCCTCATGGGCTTTTTGGAAGCATCGCGCGCGCGGATGCGCAGGGATTTGCGCCTCTATACCGGCGGAGAGGATGATTTCTGCCGTCGCTTCAGCCGCGCCGCGGACGGCAGCTTCACGAATTTCGGCTCGCCCCTCGACCGGCGCAAGCTGAAGGCGCTGGGCGTGGAGCCCGTGCTGTCGGAAGCGCCGATCGTCCTGGAAGGCCACGCCTTCACCACCGGCGCCGTTCCGCGCACCAGCATCGAGCATGTCCTGCCGAACACCTGGGTCGGCTACGGCGTCCGGGACGGGCTGGGCTGCGACACGAACGCCTACAGGAACCATCATTTCACCGCCGAGGAGCTCGCCGGCACGCCCGTGCCGGACCAGCACTGGCACGAGCATGCGACCTGCTTCAGGCTGGGCGACCGCGGGCTCGTGGTGATCAGCTCCTGCGGACATGCCGGCATCATCAACACGCTCCGCCGCGCGCAGGAGGTGAGCGGCGTCGACAAGATCTACGCGCTCGTCGGCGGCTTCCATCTGGCGCCGGCGCCGGACGATTACCTGCGGCAGGTGATGGCGGAACTCAAGAAGTTCGACCTCGAGCATGTGATGCCGATGCATTGCAGCGGCCAGAACTTCATCGATCTGGCCAAGCAGGAGATGCCGGAGAAGCTCGTGCTCTGCGGCACGGGCAGCAGCTTCACCTTCACCGCCTAGCGCGTCCCCCAATCCCTTCCGGCCGGCCGGGCCGGACGGCCGCGGATGGCGGGCGGTCGCCCGATGATCGTCAAGGCGCGAAGGCAGGAAGCGAGATAAACCGCGGAACCGTGCCGCAGGGCTACGCGGCTTTTTCCGGAACGCCGGCGCCGAGATCGAGGAAGCGGAACTCCTCGACCGCCGGCCAGAGCAGCGGCCGGTCCTTGGGCGGCGGCTCGTAGACGCCGCCGCACACCGCGATATTGCTCAACGTCAGCGGCGGCTTGCCGGGCGCGTCGGGCTCGAGCGGCAGGGTCACCATCTCGACGGTGATGCCGTCGCGCCTGCGGCGGTCGCGCAAGATCGAGACGCCGGCGCAGGGCCGCGTCGCCATCTCTGTTATGCGCCAGCGGCGCAGCGGCCAATCGCCGGGCGGGGTGATCGCGGCGAGATTTTTGCCGGTCGCCTCGAAATCGATGTGATTGCGCAGCCGGCTGCCGGCCACCTTGACGCGAAGCCCGTCGGGTCCGCCGAGTTCGACCAGAATCACCCGGTCGAGCAGCTCCTTGATGTCGGCGATGTCGATGTCGGCGCGTTTCGGCAGCAGGCGCGCCGCGCCGCGCCAGCCGAGCCACGCGGCAATGAAGCGGCGGCTCACCTCGTTGCTCGACGCGGCGAGCAGCGCCTGGTCGATCTCGGCAAACGGTTCGGCTTTGTCCATCGCGGTCTCCTGCAAGACCCAAGCGCCCATACTGCACATGCCTGGCAAGCGAGGCAGACGCCATGGCGGCCGTTGGTGCAGGACTGACGGAGTCGTAGCCGCGACTCTACACCGCAGGATTTAAGGTCGCATTAAACGACACGCCCCCCACACGATTTGTTTTGACGCGCAAAAACCTGTCCCTTCGGGCTCGACGCAAGCCGCCGAGGCCGCGCGCCTGGTTTCGAATACCGCCGCATGGTGTGGTTTTCGTTTGCCGTCGCGCCTGAACTCCGCCTTGCGCGGACGCGGCGAGGGCCGCCGGATCCGAAGCGCGGAAGGCTTCGTAGGCGAGGCCGGCACGACGGCCGACGCGCCATCGGCATCGCAGCTTCAGGCAAGCGCTGCAAAAACGGATCGACAAAAAACTCGGGAAGGAAGGGGACCGCAGGCGCGGTCCCGATCCTTGGCTCCAGCCCCGGCGAATTCCTGTCGCTTTCTCCGGCCGATCGGAGCCGGGCCGCCGGCGGAGGTCAGCCGATCGCTATGCGCCGAGGCCCCGCCTCCTTCGCCTTCTTGAGCGTCAGCTTCAGCACCCCGTCTTCAAGTTCCGCGCTGATGTTGTCCTGGTCGATCCTGTCGGAAAGGGTGAAGGCCCGCGCATAGGGACCGATGTTGTATTCGGTGTAGACCGGCTCCAGCCCCTCATATTTCGAGAAGTCGATACGGCCTTCCACGCGCAGCACGTTGTCTTCGAGCCTGATGTCGACGTCCTTGCGCTCCACGCCCGGCATCTCCATGACGACCGTCAATGCATCGTCGCTCTCGAAGATGTCGGTGGTGGGAACGTAATATCTCGCGGGGACGGTCTTCTCCTCCTTGGCGGCAAGCTCTTTCTTCTCCTGAACCTCGAGCGCGCGTGAAATCGCCATGATGTCCTCCGGAAAGCGGCTTGATTAGCTGATCTTGATCGATTTAGGCTTGTCCCGCTCCGCTCGGGCGAGGAACAAGGCCAAGAGTCCATCGCGGCATTCGGCCCTGACGCGATCGGGATCGATCTCCACGGGAAGGGCGACGGTGCGGTCGAAGGCGCCGGTCAGGCGCTCGCGCCGATGGAGGCTCGCCTTGTTGGGGTAGTCGATCGTCTTGCTGCCGGCGATCCGCACGGCGTTTCCCTGGATTTGGATATCCAGGTTCGACTTGTTGACGCCGGGCACCTCGGCGATGATCAGGAGGTCGTCGCCTTTGCGGAACACGTTGATCGGCGGATAGGAGCCGCCGGCGCTTGGACTCGATTCGAGCCAACGACTCTGCCGGAACGTGTCCAATGTCCGCTGCAGGTCGAGCAGCGTTTCGAATGGATCGTATGACAGCATCGGCATCCCCTTTTCCTCGCTGCGGGCAGTCACTCGAAGCCAGGGGAACGCGGCTCAAACAGGATCGTCCTTCTCGGCGAGCCCACGCGCTCTGCCGGTCAACGCATCCCTGACCCCGGATGCTCATCGAGTTGGTGAAGGTTGGGCCGCGGTTCAAGGGGGAGCCGCGTCTTAGTTTCGCGTCCGAGCGTGCGAGGCGCGCGCGGAACGGACGGCGGGCGGCGATTGCGTCTCGCTTGCGGCTTCGGCGGGAATTCGCCGGCGAGCGTCGAATGGGCCACGCAGCTCACGGCGCCGCGCTTCGGGGCGGACGGCGATAAGGCCCGAGCGCCGTCATCGGCGCGCGGCGGCACGGACGTCGACGGCGCCTTCTCCCAAGACCGCGGCGACGGCCATCTCCCGGCGGTTCCATGATCCGCCTGTCGCCGGCATGTCGCCTTGGCTCCCTCTATCGTCCTCCTCGGCCGAGGCTCATCGCAGAGCGCAAGGTGCGTCGCGTTCGCGGCCGGCCTTGACCGCAAACCGCGCATGGTCGATCGTTGGCGGACAGATTGGGGAGGAAGCGTTGCCCGACACGCCGACATCGATCTCTGGCCGCGCGCTCGCGCTGCTGCTTGCCGGGCTTCTGCTCTTCGTCGGCGCGGCGGGAGAAGCAAAGGCGGCGGAGCTCATGGTGGTAAGCTCGGGCGGCTTTGCCGCCGCCTATCGCGAGCTGGTGCCGGAATTCGAGCGCGAGAGCGGAAACACGGTGGTGACGCAATGGGGTCCCTCCATGGGCAACACGCCCCAGGCGATCCCGCAGCGGCTCGGGCGCGGCGAGCCGATCGACGTGGTGATCATGGTGGGCGAGGCGCTGGGCGATCTGGCGAAGCAGGGAAAGGTGCGCGCCGGCAGCGCGACGGATCTGGCGCGCTCGCTCGTCGGCGTCGCGGTGCGGGCCGGCGCGCCCAAGCCCGATATCGGTTCCGCCGACGCGCTGAAGCGCGCCCTCCTCCAGGCGGCGTCGATTGCCTATTCCGACAGCGCCAGCGGCGTCTACGTCTCGACCGAGCTGTTCCAGCGCCTGGGGATCGCCGATCAGGTGAAGGCCAAGAGCCGCATGATTCCGGCCGAGCCCGTCGGCCTCGTGGTCGCGCGCGGCGAGGCGGAGCTGGGCTTCCAGCAGATGAGCGAATTGCTGCCGATCGCCGGCATCGACGTCGTCGGGCCGCTGCCGCCGGCGTTGCAGAAGGTCACGATCTTCTCCGCGGGGATCGTGTCCACCTCGAAGGAGCCGGAAGCGGCGAAGGCGCTGATCGCCTTCCTCGCCTCCCCCGCCGCGGCCGCGGCCATCCTCAAAAGCGGTCTCGAGCCGATAAACTCCGCCGCGCGGAAGTGACCGGCGGTCAGCGGGAACGGCGGCCGAAGCGCCGGGCAGGGGGATGCTTCGGCACGGCGCTGCCGGGCGCGTCAGTCATTTTCGGCGCAGGCCCTTGCGATCGCCTTCGCCAGTTCGAAGAGCCGATGCCTGATCTCCAGATCGGTGATGCCATAATAGGCGCGGAGCAGCTCGAGCGTCTCGCGCGACATTGAGTGAGGCATCTCGGCCGCCTCCGCTCGCTCGCTCGGTCCGCCGCCGGCGACGAGAACCGCTTCGTCGAAGAAATACGACACGGGCACGCCGAGCGCCTCGGCCAAACTGTAGAGCCTGCCCGCGCTGACGCGGCTGACGCCGCGCTCGTATTTCTGCACCTGTTGGAAGGTGACGCCGACGGCCTCGCCGAGCCGTTCCTGGCTCATGCCGACGATCATCCGGCGCAACCGGATGCGCGCGCCGACCCGTGAGTCGACTGACGATCGCCGCCGGAAACGGGTAACGCTTCCCATGTCGCGCGCCTCGCGCAAAAAAAAGTGCAGTCGATGACCTAGTACACCATTCAGGAGAACCCGTCTCTTGCACCGCGCTGCCGGCCGACGGTGTCGATTCATCATCGCACCCGGCTGTTGCCCCTGCCCCGGTCGAATAGAAGCATTCCAATCGCAGGCGGCATTGCGGGCGCTTGCCCGACGCGCTTTGGCCGGCGCATGGTCGCAATCGCTCAAAGCATTGGCGTCGTCAAATAAAAATACGTCATGCGACGCATACCCATACGTCATTTGACGCGCATGAACCAAACACGATGATCTATATCAATGCACGGCCGGCGCAAACGAAAGATGGTCGACGCCACGTGTTCTCTTCCTCTGGCGCCCCGGGCCGGAAGCCGATTCTACGCCCTTCGCCAGCGGCTTTGCTGAGCCTGCCGAGGGAACCGGTCGGCTGGCGGCGGCATTCGCAGGGCAGGGGTGTCCTTTCGTGCTGTTCACAGCCAATCGCCCTGACAAGACGATGTCGTCGATCTCGACCGCGACTCCGCCTGCGAGCCGTCGGGCACACAATCTCCCCACTCTCACGGGATGCGCGCCTTCCCGCCGGTCCGCGACGCAAGGTCGGGAGCGTCCTGAAGGCATCCGGACGTACCCGCCTTTCCCTTGCGCGCGTCACACGCGATCCGTGCGCTCCAGGCGCAGTTTCGCCCCTCCCTGCAGCCTCGCCAGACGAACGCCATGACCAAGCGCGATCGCAGAACCCCGCTCGATCTCTATGAGGCCATGCTGACGGAACATGGCTCCCGGGAGCTGCTGAGAGCCATTGAGGCGCTGATGCATGAACTCTCGGTAAAGTTGCGGCCGCGCAAGGCGCCGCGCGCCCGACCGGCCGGGCGCGACCGCAAGAAGGGCGCGACGGCGGTGCGGCAGCGCCGCTCGGCCGGCGGCTTGGACGCCAACGCGACGAAGCGCGCGCATCGTCCCGGCACCGACCGCGGCGGTGGCGGCAAGGCGCGACCGGCAAAGCACCGTCGCACGGCGAAGCGGGAGGAAACGACCTGACGGCGGCCGTCCGGCCGCGGCGCGCCGCCCTTTGCCGCAAACACCGGCGACGCGCAAGGTTTGGACCGCCGCGGCCGCGTCAGTCATTTTCGGCGCAGGCCCTTGCGATCGCCTTCGCCAGTTCGAAGAATCGATGCCTGAGCTCCGGATCGGAGATGCCGTAATAGGCGCGCAGCAGCTCGAGCGTCTCGCGCGATATCGACTTGTGCATCTCGCACGATGTTGCCCGCTCGCTCGGCTCGCTCGTCCCATCGCCGGCGACGAGAGCCGCCTCGTCGAAGAAATACGACACGGGCACGCCGAGCGCCTCGGCCAACCTGTAGAGCCTGCCCGCGCTGACGCGGCTTGCGCCGCGCTCGTATTTCTGCACCTGTTGGAAGGTGACGCCGACGGCCTCGCCGAGCCGTTCCTGGCTCATGCCGACGATCATCCGGCGCAACCGGATGCGCGCCCCGACCTGCGAGTCGACCGACGATCGTTGTCGGAAACGAATAACGCTTCCCATGTTGCGCGCCTCGCCCAAATGCCATCGATGGTCCCGAGCATCGGCGGGAGAACCGATTTCGTTGCGCCGCGCTGACGGCCGGCGGCGTCGATGCGTCACCGCGCCCGGCTACCGCGTCGTTCGAGCCGAAGCGTTCCGCGCGCCCGCGCGTGCAAAAATCCGATGGTAGTGCGGGCGCATGCTTTGCGCGTTTCAATCGCCGCCCGGCCGCAATCGATCAAGCATCGACCTCGTCCATCGCGAATAATTTTTGAGTGCAAGCCGCAGGCGCGCGATGATCTATGTCAATGTCGACGCAGCCGAAGCCGATGATAGGTAGCACTACTTATTCTCCGACATTCTGTGGAGACGGATCCCGCAGCCGTCATCGACACTTTTGCACGGCCAGCCTGGAGCGGGTTGAGCGGCTGCAACATTGGCGGATCATGGATATTTTTTCGTGCTCTCGATGGCTGTTCGTCCTAGTGTATTGTTCCCGACAAATGATTTCGAACCTTTCTGAATCGTCATGGCCGCCCCCGGGCTGTGACCCGGGGGTGTCACGGCCCTCCACGTGGTTCCGCGCCTCGCCGGCGCAAGGGAATGCGCACCGTCCCGCACGTCGGAAATTCGCGGCCGCAAGCGCGATGACTGCATGCCGGCGCATTTGTCCTTCTGTTGCGCGCGTTGTGTGCGAGCCGCTCGTTCTACACGCACTTTCGGCGCTCCACGCTCCCTCGCGAGGCAGTCATGACCAAGCTCGAGCGCGGAACTCGGTTCGATCGATACGAGGCCCTGCTGGCAAGGCACGGCGACCGGGAGCTGCTGGACACCTTTGAGGCGCTGATGCGCGCGCTCGCGGAAAAATTGCGGAGCCGCCCGGCACGGCGCGCCCGGCCGGACGCAGGCGGCCGTCGGCAGAGCGCGACGCCGCCCGCGAGGCCCGCGGCGGCGGTTCCGTCGCGGCGGTCATGAGCGCCGGCCTTGACCATAAATTGAACATGTTCGACTATCGGCGAAAAGTGCCGGGGAGCCGCCATGCCCGACCGCAAGTCCGCCCTCGTCACCGGCGCCTCGAACGGCATCGGCCGCAGCGCCGCGCTGGCGCTGGCGCGCGGGGGCTACGACGTCGCCATCAACTACCGCAGCAGCGACGCCGAGGCGCGCGCGGTCGCCGCCGAGGCGGAGCGGCTGGGCGCCCGGACGCTGCTGTGCCGGTGCGACGTCTCGGACGACGCCGCGGTGCGCGCCATGCTGCGCGCGGTCGAGAGCGGATTCGCCAAGCTCGACGCGCTCGTCAACAATGCCGGCACGACGACCGAAGTGCCGCCGCGCGATCTCGACGCGCTCTCGGTCGAGGAATGGGACCGTATCTTTGCCGTCAACGTGCGCGGCGTCTTCCTGGTGACGCGCGCGGCCTTGCCGCTGCTGCGCAAGGCGCCGGCGCCGGTCATCATCAACACCGCAAGCATCGTCGGCCTGCGCCCGGGCCCGCAGCCGCTGCCTTACGCCGCCAGCAAGGCGGCGGTGGTCAACCTCACCAAGACGCTCGCCTTGGCCCTCGGCCCGGAGATCCGCGTCAACGCCGTGGCGCCGGGCTGGATGGAAGGCGATTGGATGAAGCGCATGCTCAGGGACAAGTACGACGATCTCATGGCGCGGCGCGCCAGGCTCACGCCGCTGAAGCGCGTCGTCACCGCCGAGGACGTGGCCGAAACCATGCTGTCGCTCATCGAAGGCAACCGCTTCGTCACCGGCGAGGTCGTCGTCGTCGACGGCGGCTTCTCGAGCTCGACCTGAGCCCATGCTCGGCGGCGTCGTGCCCTTTCCGCCGGATTTCGCGCGGCGCTATCGCGAGAAGGGCTATTGGCGGGACCGGTCGCTGGCGCAGGAATTCGCCGCGGCCTTCGCCGAATTCGGCCCGCGCACCGCGGTGATCGACGGCGAGCGGCGCTTCACCTATGCCGAGATCGACCGCTTGAGCGACAACCTCGCGCTCAACCTGCTGGCGCTCGGCGTGAAGCCGCTCGACCGCATCGTGCTGCTGCTCCCGAACGCCGCCGAGTTCGCGCTGCTCTACCTCGCCTTGCAGAAGCTCGGCGCCATCCCCATCGCCGCGCTGGCGAGCCACCGCTTTGCGGAAGTGAGCCAATTCGCCCGTCTCGCCGAAGCCGTCGCCTGCGTTTATCCCGAGCGCCAGGGCGATTTCGCCTTCGCGCCGATGATCGCCCGCGTCAAGGCCGCGTGCCCCTCCCTGCGCTTTTCGATCGTGCTGGGATCGCCGCGGGCGGGCGAGGTTTCGCTCGCGGCGCTGATCGAGCGGCCCGCCGATCTTCCCGGGGCGGCGCTCGCCGGGATCGCCATCGATCCCGCCGATCCCTGCATCTTCCAGCTCTCCGGCGGCACCACCGGCGTGCCCAAGCTCATCCCCCGCACCCACAACGACTACGCCTACAATTCGCGGGCCGCTGCCGCCGTCTGCGGCGTCACCGGCGCCTCCGTGCTGCTGCTGGCCTTGCCGATCGCGCACAACCTGCCGCTCGCCTGCCCGGGACTGCAGGGCGTCTTCTTCACGGGCGGCACGGTGGTGCTGAGCGCGAGCACGCGGCCGGAGGACATCTTCCCGCTGATCGAGAAGCATCGCGTCACCCATCTCAAGGTGGTGCCGGCGCTGCTCATCCGCCTCATCAGCCATCCGGCGGCGCGCCGGCACGACACCGCCTCGCTGCGCTACATCCAGAGCGGCGGCCAGCGCCTTCAGCCGGAGGTGCGGCTCAGGACCAAGGCGCTCATCCCCTCCGCCTTCGTGCAGGAGAATTTCGGCATGTCGGAAGGCACGCTGTTCTTCGTGCGCGCGGAGGATCCCGAGGACGTCCGGCTCGAGACGGTAGGCCGCCCGATCTCGCCCGACGACGAAGTGCGCCTCCTCGACGAGGACGACAACGAGGTGGCCGATGGCGAGACGGGCGAGCTTTGCGTGCGCGGTCCCTACACCTTGCGCGGCTATTACGGCGCCGCCGAGCACAACGCCAGGGCCTTCACCCGCGACGGCTTCTACCGCTCGGGCGATCTCATGCGCCGCCATCCCTCCGGCAACTACATGGTCGAGGGGCGCAAGAAGGATCTCATCAACCGCGGCGGCGAGAAGATCAGCGCCGAGGAGATCGAGAACCTGATCCTGTCGCATCCCGCGGTGCAGAACGTCGCCTGCATCGCCGTGCCCGACCCGCTTCTGGGCGAGCGCATGTGCGCCTGCGTCATCCTCCGCGCCGGCGGCAGCCTCAGCCTGGAGGAGCTATTGTCCTTTCTCGCCGGCAAGGAGATCGCCAAGTTCAAGCTGCCGGAGCGGCTGGAGCTGATGAGCGAGTTCCCGCTTTCCACCTTCGGCAAGGTGTCGAAGACGGCGCTGGTTGATATGGTCGCTAAAACCCTCGCCGCACCCCCGGCCCGGCCTTAGGAGCCGCCATGCGCATCATCGACCTTCACTGCTATCCCAACACCGAGCCCTGGATCCGCTGCCAGGGTCCCTACGTCGAGGCGCTGGCGAAGTACTGGAACCGCGCCTGGACGTGGAAGCAGGAGGAGGACGTCGTCGCCGACTTCGCCGCGGCGGGCGTCGAGGCGGTGCTGGTGGCGCTCGATCTCGAGACCACCGCCGGCACGCCGCCTTGCACCAACGAGTACGTCAAGGCGATGCAGCTTCGCCATCCCGACCGCATCATCCATTCCTGGGCGGCGGTCGACCCCTTCAAGGGCGAGATCGCGATCCAGCAGGCCAGGCGCGCGATCGCCGAGCTCGGCATGCTGGGCTTTCACTTCCACCCCATCATGGGCCATTTCGCCGTCAACGACCGGCGGCTCTACCCGCTCTTCGAGGTCATCAATGAATTGAAAGCGCCGGTGATGATCGACGTCGGCACCACCGGCATGGGGGCGGGCATGCCCGGCGGGCTCGGCGCCAAGATCCGCCACGCGCATCCTTCCGCCATCGACGAGCTTGCGGCCGATTTTCCCGATCTTAGGATCATCGCCGCCCATCCCGGCTGGCCCTGGGTCGACGAGATGACCGCGGTGGCGCTGCACAAGGGCAACGTCTATTGGGAGATGTCGGGCTGGGCGCCGAAATATTTTCCGGCGCAGCTCAAGACCGATATCCGCGCGCGGCTCCAGGACAAGGTGATGTTCGGCAGCGACTATCCCAGCATCCCCTATGACCGCCTCTTCCGGGAATGGCGCGAGCTCGGCTATCCCGACGCCGTGATGGAAAAGATCTTCCACGGCAATGCCGAGCGCATCCTCGGATTGTAGGCGCGACGCGGACAACCCGGCCGACCGCTTTGCGGTCGGCCCCGGAGGGTTCGATCGCGTAGCGATCGAACGGGTTGTCCGTCGCCGGCAGGCGGCAGCGGTTGCCCTTGCAACCGCGAGAGCCCGCACCGTGCAAGCAATTTTGCGACTGCTGCGCAATCGCCGCTCACCGCACACCGAGGCCCATGAGCAGCAGCCGGAAATGCCGGCGCAGCGCGGTAAATCCCGCTTCGAGATCGGGCTTGGCGTCCCCCAGCCATTCCCGGATCTCGGCGGCGTAGATCGAGAAGACGGTGTAGGCGATCTCGCGCGCATCCTCGCCGCTGCCGATCTCGCCCGCGCGCTGCGCGGCGCCGATGAGCTCGGCGAGCCGCGCCAGCACTTGCGCCCGCCCGCCCTGGAAGCGCCGCGCCTGCGGCCCCGCGGAATAGAAGGTCAGCTCCTTCAAGATGATGCGCGAGAGATTGGGCTGCCGGCCGAAGAACGCGAAGAAAACGCGGAAGATCGCGACCAGCCGCTCGAGCAGCGGCGCGTCGATCGGCGCCTCGGCGAAGGCGCGGGCGTTCATCGCCTCGATGTCGTCGTTGATGATGAGGAACAGCAGGTCGCGCTTGTCGGCGGCGTAAGAGAAGAGCGTGCCGAGCCCGACGCCGGCCTTGGCGGCGATCTGGCGCAAGGTGGTGGCGTCGTAGCCGCGGCGGATGAACAGCGCGCGCGCCGCGCGGCTTATCTTCCCGAGCTTCCGCGCCTTGTTGCGCTCGCGCAGGCTGGTTTCCGTGTGTCGAAGCCGCACCCTTGACCCCGCGAAGAGGCGCCGGGGGTAGCATGACGCGCGCCCGGCGGCAAGAGCCGGCGTTGACGGCGGCGGAGGCCGATCTTAAGCTGAACACGTTCGATTTTGCCGCGGGCGCGCCGGCAGGGAGCGGAGCGTCACATGATCAAATTCGGCATCGGCCAGCCGGTTCCGCGCACCGAGGATCCGCGCTTTCTCACCGGCAGCGGCCGCTTTGTCGACGACATCGCCCTGCCGCGCCAGGTCCATGGCTACGTGCTGCGCTCGCCGCACGCCCATGCGCGGGTCCGTCGCATCGATGCGGCGGCGGCGCGCGCGGCGCCGGGCGTGCTCTGCGTGCTCACCGGCGCCGATGCGGCGCAGGACAAGCTCGGCGGCATTCCGGTCGTCGTCACGCCCGTCGCCTGGGGCGGGCCGCCCGGCCATCAGCCGCTTCATCCCGTGCTGGCGCGCGAGCGCGTGCGCCACGTCGGCGATCCCGTCGCCTTCATCGTCGCCGAGACGCCGCAAGCGGCGCGCGACGCGGCGGAGCTGGTGGAGATCGATTACGAGGTGCTGCCGGCGGTGGTCGACACGGCCGCCGCCGCCGAGCCCGGCGCGCCGCTGGTCTGGGAGGAGGCCCCGCGCAACGTCGCCTACGCGCTCGAGCGCGGCAACAAGGCGGCGACCGACGCCGCTTTCGCGGGCGCCGCGCATGTGACGCGGCTCCGCCTCGTCAACAACCGTCTCAGCGCCAACGCGCTGGAGCCGCGCGCCGCGCTCGGCGCCCATGACGGCTGGAGCGGCCGTTTCACGCTCCATACCAGCTCGCAAGGCCCGCACAAGCTGCGCCCGGTGCTGGCGCGCGCCGTCTTTCGCAAGCCCGACCGCGATTTCCGCATCCTCTGCCCCGATGTCGGCGGCGGCTTCGGCATGAAGGCGTGCGTCTATCCCGAGGACGTGCTGGTGCTGTGGGCGGCGCGCCGGCTCGGCCGCCCGGTGAAATGGGTCGCCGAGCGCTCGGAGAGCCTGATGAGCGACAGCCACGGCCGCGACGCGGTGAGCGAGGCGGCGCTGGCGCTCGACAAGGACGGCAGGTTCCTGGCGCTGCGGGTTGCCACCGATCACGCGCTCGGCGCCTATCTTTCCTTCAGCTCCGCCGTGCCGGCGGGGCTGGGCTCGCTCGCCTATGTCAATGTCTACGACATTCCCGCCGTCCACGTGACGGTGCGCGGCGTCTTCACCCACACCACCTGGACCGGCCCCTATCGCGGCGCCGGCAAGCCGGAAGCGGTCTATGTCATCGAGCGCCTCATCGACCGGGCGGCGCGCGAGATGGCGATCGATCCCGCCGAGCTGCGCCGGCGCAACTTCCTCCCGCCCGAGCGCATGCCGGCGAAGACGCCGCTCAACCTCGTCTATGACAGCGGCCGCTTCGCCGCGGCGATGGAAAAGGCGCTCGACATCGCCGACTGGCAAGGCTTTGCCGCGCGCCGGGCGGAAGCGGCCGAAGCGGGCAAGCGGCGCGGCATCGGCCTTGCCTATTTCATCGAGATCGCCGCGCCCTTCAACGACCGCATGGAGATCCGCTTCGACGAGGCCGGCACCGTCACCGTGCTCGCCGGGACCCACAGCCACGGCCAAGGCCACGAGACGGTCTATGCGCAGATGGTGTCGGAATGGCTGGGTGTGCCTTTCGACGGCGTCCGCGTGCTGCAAGGCGATACCGACCTGGTGAGCTTCGGCCGCGGCACCTACGGCTCGCGCAGCATGGCGATCGGCGGCTCCGCGCTCAAGAATGCGGCCGACGTCATCATCGACAAGGCGCGCGTCATGGCGGCGCATCTGCTCGAGGCGGCGCCGGTCGACCTCGCCTTCGCCGACGGCGCCTTCACGGTGGCCGGCACCGACCGCGCGATCGCGCTGGTCGACATCGCCAAGCGCGCGCACGCGCCGGTGGGCTGGCCGGGCGCGCTCGGCATCGGCCTCGAAGCGGCCGGCGCCTTCGCGCCGAGCGCGCCCAACTTCCCCAATGGCTGCCATGTCTGCGAGCTGGAGGTCGACGTCGAGACCGGCGCGGTGACCATCCTGCGCTACACCGCGGTCGACGATTCCGGCGTCATCATCAATCCGCTGCTGTTCGAAGGCCAGATCCATGGCGGCATCGCCCAAGGCATCGGCCAGGCGCTGTTGGAGAAGGTCGCCTATGACGCCGCCAGCGGCCAGCTTCTCTCCGCCACCTTCAGCGACTATGCCATGCCGCGCGCGGACGATCTGCCGAGCTTCCATCTCGACGAGCTGGGCACGCCCTGCAAGAGCAATCCGCTCGGCGTCAAGGGCGCCGGCGAATCCGGCACGGTGGGCGCGCCGCCGGCGGTGATCAACGCCATAATCGACGCGCTGGCGCCGCTGGGCGTCGTCGACGTCGCCATGCCGGCGACGCCGCTCGCCGTCTGGCAGGCGATCCGGAAGGCAACCCCGCCATGAAGAAGACCATCGAGGTCGAGACCGTCGCCGAAGCCTATCTCAGCCTGCTGGCCGAGCGCGGCATCGACTGGCTCTTCGCCAATGGCGGCACCGATTTCGCGCCCATGGTCGAGGGCCTTGCCGCCATCGAGGCCAAATCGCGCACGCCGCGCCTCAAGGTGGTCTCGGTCGGGCACGAGAACGTCGCGATGGCGATGGCGCATGGCTATTACCTCATGACCGGGCGGCCGCAAGCGGTGATGTTCCACGTCAATGTCGGGACCGCCAACGGCATCAACGCGCTCGCCGACGCCGCGCGCGACCAGGTGCCGATCCTGTTCACCGCCGGGCGCAGCCCGCTCACCGAGCGCGGCCAGCGCGGCGCGCGCGACACCGGCATTCATTGGGCGCAGGAGATGTTCGACCAGGCCGGCATGGTGCGCGAGCTGTGCAAATGGGATTACGAGCTGCGCAGCGGCGATCAGCTCGAGGACGTCGTCGACCGCGCGCTCGAGATCGCCACCAGCGAGCCTTGCGGCCCGGTCTATCTGAGCCTGCCGCGCGAGGTGCTGAGCGCGCCGATGACGCGCTTCAGCTTCGAGACCGCGCCGCGCCGCGGCTTGGGCACGGCCCCCGGCGCCGCGCCCGAGGCGGTTGCGCGCGCCGCGGCGATCCTGGCCGCGGCCGAGCGGCCGCTGATCATCGCCCGCGCTCATGCGCGCCTTGCCGCCGACGCGGCGGCGCTGGCGGAGTTCGCCGAGCGCTTCGCTTTCCCGGTGATCGAGTTCCGCGCGCTGGCCAATGCGCTGCCGAGCGATCATCCGATGCTGCTGGGCTTCGACCCGCTTCCGGCGCTCGGCGAGGCCGACGCCATCCTCTGCATCGAGACCGACGTGCCGTGGATTCCGGTCCATCATGGCGAGCCGGCGCCCGGCTGCCGGGTGATCCAGCTCGGCGTCGATCCGCTGTTCCGGCGCCTGCCCATCCGCAGCTTTCCCTGCGACGTCGCGGTCACCGGCACGCCCGCCGTGGCGCTGCCGGCGCTTGCGCAAGCGCTTGCCGGCCGGATCCCGCCGGCGACGATCGCCGCGCGCCGCCAGCGCCTCGCCCAAGGGCGCGAGCGCGCGGCCGCCGAGACCGCGAGCACGCTGGCGCGGGCGGCATCGGCGCGGCCCCTCCATCCCGCCTGGGCGAGCCATTGCATCGCCCGCGCCAAGCCCGCCGACGCCCTCCTCGTCAACGAATATCCGCTGCTGCTGAGCTATGCGGCATTTCCGCAGCCGCGCAGCTATTTCGGGACGCCCACGGCCGGCGGGCTCGGCTGGGGCATCGGCGCCGCGATCGGCGCCAAGCTTGCCGCGCCCGACCGGGTGGTCATCGCGACGCTCGGCGACGGCGCCTATATGTTCGGCAATCCCACCGCCGGCCATCAAGTGCTGCGCGCGCTCGACCTGCCGGTGCTGTTCGTGATCTTCAACAACGCCATGTGGGAGGAGGTGGGCCGCGCCGCGCTCAGCGTCTTCCCCGACGGCCACGCCGCGCGCGCCAACCGCATCCCGGTGGCCGATCTCGGTCCCGCCGCCGCCTATGAGCACATGATGGCGGTCTATGGCGGCCATGGCGAGCGCGTCGAAGCGCCCGCGGATCTCCCCGCCGCGCTCGACCGCGCGCTTCATGCGGTCACGGTGGAGAAGCGCCAGGCGCTGCTCAATCTCATCGTCGGGCGGCGCGGAGCACGGCCGTGATCATCGACATCTTCACCCATGTCCTGCCGCGAGAATTCACCGGCGCGCTGGAAAAGGGCGGCGCCCGCTTCGGCCTCGTCAAGCGGCTGATGCAAGTGCGCGAGCTGCACGATCTCGATCTGCGCTTTCGCGGCATGGATGCGATCGGCGACTACCGCCAGATCATTGCCTTGCCCAACCCGCCGATCGAGGCCTTCGCCGATGCCGCGAGCGGCGCCGAGCTGGCGCGCATCGCCAATGACGGCATGGCCGAGCTGGTGCGCCGCCATCCCGACCGTTTCCCCGGCTTCATCGCGGCGCTGTCGCCGAACGACATGGACGCGGCGATGCGCGAGCTGGAGCGCGCCGTCACCAGTCTTGGCGCCGCGGGCGCGCAGATCTTCACCAACGTCAACGGCAAGCCGCTCGACCTGCCGGAATTCGCGCCGCTTTTCGCGGCGATGGCGGGCTATGACCGGCCGATCTGGCTCCATCCTGCGCGTTCGGCGGAGACCGCCGACTACACCAGCGAAAAATTTTCGCGCTTCGAGCTTTGGTGGTGCTTCGGCTGGCCTTACGACACCTCGGTCGCCATGGCGCGGCTGGTCTTCTCCGGCCTTTTCGACCGCCATCCCGGGCTCGACATCATCACCCACCATCTGGGCGGCATGATCCCGTTCTTCGACAAGCGCATCGAGAGCGGGATGGCCGTGCTCGGCAGCCGCACGCGCGAGGAGGATTATTCCGGCGTGCTCGCTTCGCTGAAGCGGCCGCATATCGAGTATTTCAAGATGTTTTACGCCGACACCGCGCTCTTCGGCGCCTCGCACGGGCTTGCCTGCGGCCTCGATTTCTTCGGACCGGAGAAGGTCGTCTTCGCCACCGACGCGCCCTTTGCCCCCGTCGCCGCGACCCGCGACGCCGTCGCCGCGCTCGACCTCGACGCCCAGAGCCGCGCGCGCATCTTCCGCGGCAATGCCGAGCGGTTGCTGCGGCGGAGATTGTCCTAGAGTCCCCGACCACGGCAGTGTCTCCGTTAAAAAACCGGAAGCTTTACGGCCTAAGGCACTGCGGTATGGATTGGCCTCTGATCGCGGAGTTCTTGAACAAGGGCGACCAGATCGCGCAGGTGATCCTTGTTGATCTTGAAATCTCCCCAACCTCCTTCGATGAAGCGTGCTACGGCGTCCATCATAATGATGGCGAGATTGTCCTTCACGATATCCTTCATATAGACCTTCTGCCTGACCCCGATGGCGATTGTATCCAAGAAATTCACCAGGAAAATTGCATCCTGTCGCACGGATTGCGGATCACTGATGTGGTCCTGAGTCCCGTTGCCGCGTGCGACCCATATTCGCCGTTTTGCCTCAACGAGGACGGGATCGTTGATATATCGCTGGCATGCGGCGATTGTTTGCCACTGGCGCTCGCGGTCGCCTTGGATGCGCGTTTGACTTGCGATTTCGCTCAGTTGCCAATATGCAACGCCAACTCCTGTGACGGCCGCGACGGCTGTTGTCGCCTCGGCTATGGCCAGAACCCATTCTGCCACCATTATAGGCCCCTCCCCGGCAGAAAAGCGAAGCGGCGCCGAGCTTACCGCTGGCGCCGCTTACTGGCCAGAAAGAGTTAGGCTAGAAATCCGTCACTCCTCGCATGGGAAGTGCTCCTCTCGGAAACCGGCTGCGTTATATCCGTCTCTCAACCCAAACACAACCACATTTACAAACGTTTGCCAAGATGGGTTTATCCTAGGGTTTGGCTCATATGGGCATCAACGGCTTGGAAATTAAGAGGTTCCGCGCCACGTTCTGTTAATCCCACAGGCTGGCTTGTCAATTCAAAGCGGGACGGTATCCCGGCTTCCGCCGCATCGCCGCGGCGGACCGCGCGCGCTATACTGAACGCCTATCCCAGCTCTCGCTCCGGAGGCGCTGCGTGCAATTCGGCATCGGACAACCCGTGCGTCGCAAGGAAGACCGCCGCTTCATCACCGGCGCCGGCCGCTATCTCGACGACATCGCGCTGCCGGGCGAGGTCTTCGCTTATGTCCTGCGCTCGCCTCATGGCCATGCGGCGATCCGGTCGATCGACACCGCCGCGGCGAAATCCGCGCCGGGCGTGCTCGCGGTGCTGACCGGCGCCGACGCAGTGGCCGACGGCGTGCGCCCCGTGCCGTGCCTGGCGCCGATCGCGGTGAAGCCGGGAACGCCGCCGCAGAATTTTCCCCGCCGCACGGTGCTGGCGACCGACCGGGCGCGCCATGTCGGCGACGGCGTGGCGCTGGTGATCGCGGCGACGCGCGATCAGGCCAAGGACGCGGCCGAGCGGATCGCGGTCGAATACGACGCCTTGCCGGCGGTCGTCGACGTCGCGGCGGCCGTGGCGCCCGGCGCGCCGCAAATCTGGCCCGAGGCGCCGGGCAACGTGAATTTCGTCTGGACCGACGGCGACCGGCAGAAGACCGACGCGGCTTTCGCGACGGCCGCGCGCATCGTCGGCATCGAGCTCGTCAACAACCGCGTCGTGGCCAACTCGATGGAGCCGCGCGGCGCGATCGGCGTTTATGATGCAACCGCGGGCGCCTACACGCTCTACGCCTCGAGCCAGGGGGCGCATCTCCTCAAAGAGATTCTGACCGGCGCCGTCCTGCCCGACACCGACCCCGACAAGATCCGCGTCATCACGCCCGATGTCGGCGGCGGCTTCGGCATGAAGATCTTCCTTTATCCCGAATACGTCATGGTGCTGTGGGCGGCGCGCCGCCTCGGCCGGCCGGTGCGCTGGATCGCCGAGCGCAGCGAAGGCTTCGTCTCCGACACCCAGGGCCGCGATCACGTGACCAAGGCCGAGCTTGCGCTCGACCGCGACGGCAAATTCCTCGCCATCCGCGTGACGACGCTGGCCAATCTCGGCGCCTATCTCTCGACCTTCGGCCCCTTCATCCCGACCGAGGCCGGCAAGGGCATGCAGACCGGCGTCTATGCCATTCCCGCCGCCGCCGTCGAGGTCACCGGCGTCTTCACCAACACCGTGCCGGTCGACGCCTATCGCGGCGCCGGCCGGCCCGAGGCCGCCTATATGCTGGAGCGGCTGGTCGACCGCGCCGGGCGCGAGACCAGACTCGGCGCCGCCGAGATCCGCCGGCGCAACTTCATTCCCGCCGCGGCCATGCCCTACAAGACCGGGCTCGGGCACACTTATGACAGCGGCGATTTCGCCGCCCTTCTCGACACCGCGCTGCGCGCGGCGCAGTGGGACGGGTTTGCCGCGCGCAAGGCGGAAGCGGCGCGGCGCAGCCGGCTGCGCGGCATCGGCCTCAGCTATTACATCGAAGTCTGCGGCGGCGATCCGGGGGTGCCGGCGCAATTGCGCTTCGAGCCCGGTGACGGCGTGACGCTCCTCGTCGGCACGCAATCGAACGGCCAGGGGCACGAGACCGCCTATGCGCAGATCGTTTCCGAGCGTCTCGGCATTCCCTTCGAGCGGATCACGCTGCGCCAGGGCGACACCGCGGCGATGAAGAGCGGCAGCTTCACCGGCGGCTCGCGCTCGGTGCCGGTGGGCGGCGTCGCCGCGCGGATGGCGGCGGACGTCGCCATCGACAAGGGAAAGCAGCTCGCCGCCGATCTGCTCGAGGCGGCCGCGGCCGATATCGAGTTTCGTGCCGGCGCTTACGTCGTCGCCGGCACCGACCGGACGATCGACATTTTCGCCGTCGCCCGCGCCGCCGGGCCCGAAAAGCTCGAAGGCGCGGCGGAATTCACGCCGAAGGTCGCAACCTTTCCCAATGGCTGCCATGTCTGCGAGATCGAGATCGATCCCGAGACCGGCGCCGCGGCGATCGTCGCCTACACCGTGGTCGACGATTTCGGCGAGGTGATCAACCCGCTGCTGCTCGCGGGCCAAGTGCATGGCGGCATCGCCCAGGGCATCGGCCAAGCTTTGCTGGAGCGCGTGGTCTATGATCGCGACGGCCAGTTGCTCAGCGGCTCCTTCACCGACTACGCCATGCCGCGCGCCGGCGAGATGCCGTCGCTCGATTTCCGCTGGAAGGTGATTCCCTGCCGCACCAACCCGCTCGGCATCAAGGGCTGCGGCGAGGCCGGCGCGATCGGCGCGCCGCCCGCGGTGATCAACGCCGTCATCGACGCGCTCGCCGAGCGCGGCGTCACCGCCATCGACATGCCGGCAACGCCGGAGCGGCTCTGGCGGGCGCTGCAGGCCGCAGGCTAGGCGCGATGGAAGCAGAAACGCGCGAAACAACGGATAAAATCATCGCCCCCACCTCACCCTCCCGCTACGCGGGTCCCTCCCTCTCCGCCCCAATGGGGCAGAGAGGCGCAACCCGTTCGATCGCTTCTCGATCGAACCCACGCGGGGCCGACGGCAGAGCCGTCGGCCGGGTTGCGGGTGAGGTGGGGTGACTCGCAGGCTTGTGCTGGTTGCTACCTAAGCGCTGCGCTTGCGAGCCAAGAAGCTCGGACGCATAGTTCCGCAAAACACATGCCAAAGGGAGGAACCATGCCGATCCCCGTGACCAGGCCCTCGCGCGAGCAGATGATGAAATGCGTCGCGCGCTTCAGGGATCTCTACCGCTCCGATCACAGTCTGCCCGATTGCCACGTGCCGGGCTATGAGCGCACGCTGGTCAATGTCATCGGCTTTGCGCCGCCGCAAGCCTCGGCGGACGTCAGGGCCTATTCGCCGGTGGGCGACCAGGCGAAGCCCTCTATCAGCCATTTGAAGGCCGGGTTCGGCATCGCCTTCGTCGAGGCCGAGCCGGGCAAGGGCGTGATGATGCACAATCACGACACCAACGAGACCTTCATGCCGGTGGTCGGCACCTGGCGCGTCACCTGGGAAGGCGACAAGGGCGACGATTTCGTCGAGCTGGAGCCGCTCGACGTCATCTCGGTGCCGCCGCAGATGCAGCGGCAATTCCATTGCCTGCGCCCGCCTGCGGGCGAGACGAAAGGCGTGCTGCTGGTGGTCATCGGCGGCGACCAGCCTTCGGCAGAGTTCTCGCCCGAGGCGGAGGCGATCCTGATGGAACGCGGCCTCATGGCGCCGGCGCAGAAGCATTCGTCCTGACGGGGGAAAGAGGGCGCGGGCGGCGAGTTGCGTCCGTCGGGCATTTCTGGTGGAATCGGCCGGCCGAAAGACAGCAGGATGCCGTTTGAAGCCCGTGCCGCAGGTCAGCGTCGTCATTCCCGTCCATAACCGCGAGGCGCTTATCGGCCGCGCGATCGACAGCGTGCTGCGGCAGAGCTTCGCCGATTTCGAGCTGCTGGTCGTCGATGACGGTTCGACCGACGCAACCGCCGCGCGCGTCCTGGCCCATGCCGATCCCCGGTTGCGCCTGCTGCGGCACGCGGAGAACCAGGGCGCCGCGGCGGCGCGCAACACGGCGATCGCTGCCGCCCGCGGCGAGTTCATCGCCTTTCTCGATTCCGACGACGAATGGCTCCCCGACAAGCTCGCGCGGCAGGTGGCCTGCCTCGCTGCGGCGCCGCCCGACACGCTGATGTGCTGCAGCGGCTATTGGATGGTGCGCGAGCGCTCGCGCGAGGTGGCGGCGCGAATCCCGGCGGCCCGGGGATCCTGGCGCGAGGCGCTGCGGGACGGCTGCAATCTGAGCCCGGGCTCGACCGCCTTCATCCGCCGCCGCGCCTTCGATCTTCACGGGCCGTTGGACGAGCGCCTGGGCCGGCTCGAGGATTGGGACTGGCTGCTGCGCTATACGACGCGGCACGACCTCATCGTCATCGCCGAGCCGCTGGCGCGAATCTACATCGCCGAGCGCATGCGCTTCGAGCCCGTGCATGAGGCTGTGAAGCGGTTGCGCGCCAAGCATGGCGTGGAAATGCGCCGGCTCGGTTTTTGGCCTGCGGCCAGGTTCCGCGCGGCCTTGCTCATGGAAGAGGCCGTTACCGCCTTCTATGCCGGCCGCCCGCTGCGCGCGGCCCTCTATTTCGCGGGCTCGCTGGCGATCTATCCGCGCAAGCCCGCCGGCTTCTTCGCTCACGTCGCGCGGCGCGCGCTCAGGCTGCTGCGCCGGAGCAAGGGCGGCCCGCCGGGACAGCGCCTCTCAAGCCCCGATCAACTGTTCTCGAGGCCCGAAGGCTCGTAGACGACGATCTTGCTGCCGGGACTGCCGATCTCGACCGACACCTCGATGAGCTTCGCGAGCCGCTCGCGCAGCGCTTGCCGCTTGGCGGGATCGACGAAGAAGAGCAGGAACCCGCCGCCGCCGGCGCCCAGCAGCTTGCCGCCGACGGCGCCCGCCGCGCGGCCGGCCTCGTAGATCTCGTCGATCGCCGGCGTCGAGACGGCGTCCGCAAGCTGGCGCTTCAATTGCCAGGATTCGTGCAGGAGCGCGCCGATCTCCTTGAGCGGCCGCCGGTCGTCGCCGAGGATCGCCGCCGCCTCGGGAACCATCGCCGCCATCGCCTTCAGCTCGCTCTCGCGCGCGGCGAAATTGGCGATCTTCTTGGCGGCGATCTCCGGCGCGAACCGCGACAAGCCGGTGAAAAACAGCATCATCGACGCCTGAAGCTCCTTGCGGCGGTCGGGCGTCATGATCAGCGGCGCCACCTGGAACGTGCCGTCTGGCCGGAAGTCGATGAGATTGGTGCCGCCATAGGCCGCCCAGATCTGGTCCTGGGAGCCGACGCTCTCGCGCAGCACGTCCTGCTCGATGTGGAGCGCGTTGAGCGCCAGCTCGCGCGCCGGCATCATCTGGCCGCGCAGCGCCGCGATCGCGTTGAGCAGGCCCACGGTGAAGGCCGAGCTCGAGCCCAGCCCAGAGCGCGCGGGAAGATCGCCGTCGTGATGGATCTCGAGCCCTTCCTTGATGTCGAGTTGTTGCAGCACCGCGCGCACCGCGGGATGCTGGATCTCGGCGATCTCCCGCACCGTCTCGATCTTGGAATAGGCGATGCGGTGACGGTGCTCGAAGAAGGGCGGCAGCACGCGCAGGCTGATATAGCAATATTTGTTGATCGTCGTTCCCAGCACCGCGCCGCCGTTGCGCCGATACCAGGCGGGATAGTCGGTGCCGCCGCCGAAGAGCGAGATGCGGAAGGGAGTGCGGCTGATGATCATGCGGCACCCGCGCCATAGCCGCCGACGCCGTCGCGCGCCAGCGCCAGCGTCTCCGGCGTGCCGATATCGAGGAAGCGCCCGGCGATGCGGAAGGCATGGATCGAGCCCGCCGGCCGGCGCTCGAGGAAATCGCGCTCGAGCGAGCCTTTGCCCAGCGCCGCGATCTCGTCGAGCGCTTGGCGGCCCAAGAGATAGATGCCGGCGCTGATCCAATAGGGCGGCGCGCCGGCGTCTTCCTTCTCGCGAAAGCGCATGACCCGTCCGTCCTCCCCGATCTCCATCCTTCCATAGCGGCCGGGCTCATCGACCGCGGCACCGACCAGCGCCACCCCGGCCCGGCGCGCATGGAACGCGGCGAGAAACGCCGCGAGATCGACTTGCGCCAGCGTGTCGCCGTTCATCGCCAGGACCGGGTCGCTCCTCAGCAAGGGGCGGGCATGGGCGAGCGCGCCAGCGGTGCCGAGCGGCTCCGGCTCGACGCTGCACACGACGTCGAGGCCGGCGCGCGGCGCGCGGCGGAGATGGTCGAGGACCGGCGCCGCGCGATGGCCGAGGCAAAGCACGACGCGGCGCACGCCTTGGGCCTGGAGCCAGTCGAGAAGATGCTCGAGGAACGGCCGGCCGCCGGCGGGCGCCAGGATCTTGGGAAGCTCGCCCAGCGCCGTCGCCACGCGCGTTCCGAGCCCGCCCGCAAGCACGGCCACGTCGATGCCGGAGAGCCCCGGCTCGGGCCGAGCCCTGCTGTCGGCCGAGGCGTTCATCCCGCGCCCACCGCCACCTGCTCGAGCAGCTTGCGGCGGAGCTTGTGCCGCGTCATCGCTTCGAGGTGGCGCCGCGTTTCGAGGCCGAAGCGCTGGGCGACCATGTCGAGATAGCGGGCGTTGGTGAAATACTCCTGGAACGCCGCGTCGCGGAAGCGCAAGACCTCGGCGGCGGCAAGATGCTTCGTCGGCAGCGGCTTCGCGTCATAGGCGTGCTGCGAATAGCCGCCCCAGCTCTCCGGCAGGTCCCAGTTCTGCTGCAGCGCGGTCTCGTAGAGCCGCGAGCCCGGATAGGCCATGCCGGAATAGAAATTCGCGAACTCGGTGTTGAGCTCCTTGGCGAGATCGAGCGTCTCTCGCATGGTGTCGAGATCGTCTTCGGGCAGGCCGAAGATGTAGTTGCCGATGACGTGGATCCCGGCCTTCTGGATCTGCTCGACGATGCCCTTGATGTCGTCGCTCCTGAGCGACTTGTCCGCCTCGTCGCGGACTTTCTTGCTGCCGGATTCGATGCCGAGCGCGAGCCAGCGGATGCCGGCGCGGCGCAGCAGCGAGAGCTGGGCCGGCTTGACCGTATCGGGCCTGGCATAGGCCCAGATGTTGAGCTCGTGCGCGAAGCCGCGCGCGACCAGCCCCTCGCAGATGCCGCGGACATGGCGGTCGTTGAGCACGAAAAGCTCGTCGATGATCTTGAAGGTGCGCACGCCGTAGCCGCGGTAGAGGTGCTCGACCTCGGCGACCACCGCCTCGGCGCTGCGCATGCGGTAGTTCGACTTGCCGAAAGGCGCGTTGATGCAGCAGAAGGTGCATTTATAAGGGCAGCCGAGCGAGGTGTAGATCGAGGCGTAAGGCATGCGCGAGGCGAGATCGCCGAAGCATTGCCAGTTATGCGCGCGATAGCGCTCCATCGGCAGCAGGTCCCAGGTATCGCCCGGCAGATCCGCGTCGAGATCGGCGATGAGCGGCGGCATCGGATTGACGACGATCCCGCCGTCCCGGCGATAGGCGAGGCCGGCCACGCCCTCGACCCGCTCCGGCGCGGGGGAGCGCAGCACGTCGAGAAGCTGCTGCAACGTCTGCGGGCCTTCGCCCACCGCGGCATAGTCGACCTGCTCCTCGCGCAAGGTGCGC
>Ga0187784_10000677_pt1 | contig 25529 bp, 21 predicted proteins | sample 1015_SJ02_MP15_2_FD_132964 | JGI IMG/M metagenome (GOLD analysis project Ga0187784, IMG submission 132964) | Tropical peat soil microbial communities from peatlands in Department of Meta, Colombia - 1015_SJ02_MP15_20_MG | ecosystem: Environmental > Terrestrial > Soil > Wetlands > Peat | place... | reverse complement strand
TGAATGTTCGCGACACGATTCTGCGGCTCATGGATGCCGGACTCGATTCCATCCCTGGCGGAGGAGCGGAAATCCTGGATGACGAGGTGCGCCGGCGCATCGCGCGCCTGAAGTGTACGACGGAGGAGTGGTTTCTTGTGCATCGCACCGCGCACCAACTGGGCTTGCGCACCACCGCCACCATGATGTTCGGTTGCGGCGAAACGCTCGAACATCGCGTCAACCACTTCGAACGCGTCCGCCAATTGCAGGAGGAGACCGGCGGCTTCACCGCTTTCATTCCCTGGCTCTTTCAGCGCGAGAATACTTCTCTTGGCAACTTCGTCAAGGAAGAGGCCACCGCCATCGACTACCTGAAGACCCTCGCCGTCAGCCGCATCTACCTCGACAACATCCTCAACGTGCAGGCTTCCTGGCTTACCCCAGGCCACAAAATCTGCCAGATCGCCTTGCGCTTTGGCGGCAACGATGTGGGCAGCATCCTCATCGAGGAAAACGTGGTGCGCGCCGCCGGCGTCACCCGCACCTCGAGCGAGGAACAACTCCGCCGCATGATCGCCGAGGCCGGCTTCCGCCCCGTCAAGCGCGATACCCTGTATCGCACCTATTTCCTGAATTAGACTCCTTTGCGCGAGCTGAAACGATGGATTGCATCTCGCCCGGTCCTCTTGTCCCTTGACAAACCCTCCAACATAGGCTAGCATTGTGAACTGGACCCGCGCTGAGCCCCCACCTCGCGCCCGGCACCATGCGGCCTCGACGCTCAAACCCGATCCCTGAATGCTCCAACCTGTTGAAGCAGCCTTGCGGCACTCCGAATTTGAACGAACGAACCGGGAATGTCTATGAAAACAAAGGACCGGCCCAGAGATCAACTACCCCTGGCCCCTCCTTATCCAAGCGAGGGAATTCTCGGACTCCCATCTTCGTCCGAGGAGGGGCAGGGGGGTGGGCCTTTGCGGCCTTGGCGCTCTTTTCGCCTTGCCGAGAAATCGCTTTCTTAGTGTCGAAAACGGGAGAACAAAGCGAGAATGTCTATGAAAACAAAGGGCCGGCAGAGAAATCGGCCAACCGTAGCCCCTCCTTGTCCAATGAGGGGGCTCACCGAGCTGTCCTCCATCGTCGGCAAAGAAAGGAGTTAGCATCCGCGGTCTGCGCAAAACGAACTGGTTTTTGTCGTACCAATCTGCTATGGTTCGGGTTCTCGTTTTCGCAATCTTCCGCCCGAGGAGTGCCGCCCCATGAAAAAAGAATCGAAGCTCGCAAACGATGAGCCGCGCCGTTCGACCCTGGACCGTCGGGGGTTCTTAGCTGGCGCTGGAGCCGCGGCGTTTTCCTTCTCAATCATCAAAGCCGAGTTGGTACGTGGGTCGCAAGCCAACTCGAAAATCGCCCTTGGCATGATCGGCTGCGGTGGCCGGGGGACCTGGATCGCCGATCTGTTTCGGCAACACGGGGGATATGAAATCGTGGCCGCGATGGATTACTTCCAGGACAAAGTGAATCCCTTCGGCGAGAAGTACAACGTGGCGCCGGAGCGCCGTTACTCGGGCTTGCGGGGTTACCGGCGAATGCTGGAGGGGAAGCTTGATGCTGTGGCCATCGAAAGCCCGCCGTATTTCCATCCTGAACAGGCCGCCGCAGCTGTGGACGCGGGGGCGCATGTGTATCTGGCGAAGCCGGTGGCTGTGGACGTGCCCGGGTGCCGAAGCATCGAGGAAAGCAGCAGCAAGGCTTCGGCCAAGAACCGGTGCTTGCTGGTAGACTTCCAAACCCGTACCGACGCTTTTTACCAGGAAGCGATCCGGCGCGTGCACAACGGCGAGATCGGCCCCATCTTGTGCGGCGAGGCGGCATACTGGGCGGGCTCGCCTTTCACGCGCCAGGTGGAGCAATTGCAGGTCAACCCTTCGGACCCGGAGCGCCGCCTGCTCGCCTGGGGCGTGGACCGGGCGCTCTCAGGAGATATTATTACAGAGCAAAATATTCACTCTATAGATGTTGCTACATGGATAATGGACGCCCATCCGCTTCGCGCCTCAGGCAGGGGCGGGTTGAAGTCCCGCACGGAAGGTAGCTGCTGGGACCATTTCTCGGTCGTCTTCACTTTCCCCGAGGAAGTGATGGTGACCTTCGCCTCCAAGCAGTTCGGCGAGGGCTACGACGACATTCTCTGCCGCCTGTATGGCACGAAGGGCGTCATCGACACCCACTACGCGGGAAGCGTGGCGATCTGGGGCGAGAACCCTTACGAAGGAGGAAAGTCGCCGGGACTGTACAAAGACGGTGCGGTGCGCAACATCGCGACTTTCTATGAGAATGTCACCGCGGGCCACTTCTCTAACCCTACTACGGCGCCCAGCGTGAGGAGCAACTTGACCACGATCCTGGCCCGCACGGCTGCCTACGAGCGCGCGGAAGTCACCTGGGAGCAGTTGATGAAGTCTGACGAGAAGTTGGACCCGCAGCTTTACGGGCTGAGAGAGTAAGGTCGCGGACTCCAGCCGTCTCTTAAGCCCTGTCATTCCGAGCGCAGCGAGGAATCTCGCTCTGCCTGTACCGGATCTCAAAAGAACGGATCAGAGCGAGATTCCTCGCTGCGCTCGGAATGACATGGGGGCCGAAGTTGGGTAGTGCGGACCTCTGTATTTGAGGTCCGTGGCCCATCTCTTGCGAAGGCGCTGCCGAACTTCCGGATATGGAGACTACGAATTTTGAACAGTTGCCAGCGCGTCAAGTGCGCCATCGCATTTGCGAATCCCGATCGAGTGCCGATCTCTCATGCCGTGCTGCCGGCAGCACAGATCAAGTACGGCCAGGCTCTGGATGAAATCCTGGGGGAATTCCGCGAAGACTTCGGCTGGGACTACATGCCGGATATGGCCCTGGAAGATTTCCCCGCGGTTTATAAGCAAGGAAGAAACACTGACGATTTTGGTACCGTGTGGTGTTCGCGGTGGCTCGGTGTTTGCGGAATTCCCGTGGAATGGCCCCTCTGCGACCTGGGTCGCTACGCGCAATTCAAGTGGCCGGAGGATTTCAGCGCCGGGCCTCCCCGCGGAAGACTTTACAGCGGGCACATGATGGGCTTCGACAGTCGCTGGTATGCTCGCGGCGCCTGGATCACCTACTTCGAGCAGCTCCAGCAGTTGCGCGGCATGGAGAACTTCCTGATGGATATTGGCGGCGAGTCGAAGGAGTTTTACCGCCTGCTCGACGACATGCTGGAGTTCAATTTGAGATGGATCGACAAGTGGATCAGCCTTGAATACGACGGCTTGCACTTCGCCGACGACTGGGGCGGTCAGACGCACCTGCTCATCAAACCCGAAACCTGGCGGCGAGTTTTCAAACCGCGCTACGCGCAGATGTTTCAGCGGGTGCGCCAGCGAGGGATGGATGTCTGGTACCATACGGACGGGCAGGTAAGAGACATCTTCGGCGACCTGATCGAGATTGGCGTGCAGGTGATCAACTGCCAGGTCCTGGTGGTGGGCCACGAGTGGATCGCCAGGAACGTGCGGGGACGCGTGGCGATTCGCACCGACATCGACCGGCAGCGCGTCATGCCTCTGGGCTCAACCACGGAAGTGAAAGAAGAAGTGCACCGCAGCTTCGAGGCGTGCGGTTCCTCCCGCGGTGGTATCATCGCTTGTGGCGAGGTCGGCCCGGACGTACCGCTGGAAAACATTCAAGCCATGTACGAAGCCTTCCTCGAATACGGCACGCACCGCCGCACGCACCCCTCGTAGGGGCAACCCCCGTGTTTGCCTACGGCGGCCACAAGGGCTGCCTCTGTACTGCAGGGAAGCGGAGTCGAACAGATGATTGGGGTTGGCGGTCGAGAACGGTGTTCGCAGCAGCGCCTTTCCTGCGATCAGTACAGGCGTGCATGGCCTCCCCTTTGAGCGTGCCACGGCGATCGCGGGGAAGTGAGGCGGTTCCTGGAAGAAACCCGTCTCTGGAGAAGGTGGTCTTTGTCTGTTTCGGCAGAGATGCGTATGGAGGCTATTTGGATAATATCCGAGTTTGAGCGGAGCGCCCGCCGAGTTTGGAAGTAGCGCCGACCTTCAGGTCGGCAAATGCCCCGACAGGGCGGGGCGCTACGAGTCAGATCAAGACACCGCACGCCGCGACAACTATTTGACTTTTCCGTGACCGCTAAGGTAATTTCATGGGCGGGGCAACTAGCTCCACCCGCGGCTTATGACTTCTGAACCCAGCGTAGTGGAAGTGACTCTTGAGAGTGATCTCAAGAATCTCGACGTGGCGGAAGAGATCGTGCGCAGAGTCGCCGGAACAGCGGGGTTTGGCGAGGAGTCCGAGCACCAGATTGAAATGGCCGTGCACGAATCGATGATCAACGCCATCTGGCACGGAAACAAGAATGACGCCAGCAAGCGCGTCTGGCTGAGGTTTGAGATTTACAAGGACCGGCTCGAGATTCGTATTCGGGACCAGGGTGTCGGCTTTAATCTCGCCGACGTACCGGATCCTTGCTTAGGCGATAACCGGCTGAAGGTATCCGGACGGGGGATATTCTTGATTCGTACTTTTATGGATGAATTCCACGTGAAGCACCTTCCCGGCTCCGGCACCGAAATCACCATGGTGAAACGAATTGATCCAGCACACCAACCCCAACAAGGAGGAACCGAGCGTGAGCATGAAAGCCACAATTCGAAAAGTTGATTCCGTGATGGTTATTGACATCAGCGGCAGGATCACCCTGGGAGAAGGCTGCGCGCAATTGCGCGAGCTGATTCGGGACCAGTTGAGCAAGGGAAACAAGCAGATCTTGCTTAACCTTGCGGACGTCACCTACATCGACAGTTCCGGCATCGGTGAATTAGTCAGCGCCTACACGGCGGTTTCAAACCAGGGAGGGCAGTTGAAGCTCTTGAATCTTACCAAGAAGGTTCATGACCTTTTACAGATTACCAAGCTCTATACTGTCTTCGACATCCACGACGACGAAGCCAAAGCCATCGCCAGCTTCCAAAAAGCTTAGCTGCCGGAGTCCGGTACACCTTGGGTTCCCGCTGGCGCGGGAACGACCTGATTTTCGAGAGTGCGAAGCGAGGCCTCTCCGCAGTTTCAAGGTTCGAAGGGAATCCACCACGGAGATGCTTCGCCGCGCTCACAATGAGAGATTCCCTTCCTCGCGCAGACCGCTCTGTTCACTCTAGTGCTTGGTTGTGTTAATAAGCGCAATTAAACCGAGTCCTGGAAGGGCGGGGCTTTAGCCCTTAGCCCCGCCGCTACGCAGAGCACGCGTGAAGGGGCCTTGAGGCCCCGAAGCCACACGGCTTCAGGGGCTAAAGCCCCGAGGAGTGGCCTGTCCTCTGCGGCGGGGCGGAAGCCCCGCCCTTCCGATGCCAAACGAATAAGCACGCTTACTTCTGCAAGTAAGCATTAGTTATTGGGGCGTTTGATGGCGAACTTTTCCAGCCGATATTGCATCGTACGGAAAGTCATTCCCAGCAGTTGAGCGGCCCGGGTGATGTTCCAGTTTGAACGCTGGAGGGCCTCCAGGATCTTGGCCTTTTCGTGTTCTTCCCAGGTTCCCTCGGGAATGATGGGACGGAGCACTTCGTCAGGCGATTGGGCGGGGCTGGAAGTCACAGCCGGGGCATGCTGAAGGACTTCCGGGGGCAGGTCCCGAAGTTGCACGCCGTCTGCCTCTCCCAGCACCACGGCGCGCTCCATGGCCCATTCGAGCTGCCGAATGTTTCCCGGCCAGTAGTAATTTCTGATGGCTTGAAGGGCCTCCGGCGAGATCTTCTCCACCCTGCGGCCGTCCACGAAGGCCGCTTTCCGCATGAAATGGTAGGCCAGCGTATCGATGTCGTCGCCCCTTTCACGCAGGGGCGGACAAACGATGGGGATGACGTTCAAGCGGTAGTAAAGGTCCTCGCGAAACTTGCCTTCCTTGACGTTTTGCTCGAGGTTCTTGTTGGTGGCAGCGATAATGCGCACGTCCGTCTTGATGGCTTCGGTGCCGCCCACCCGCATGAACTCTCGTTCCTGCAACACGCGAAGTATCTTGGCCTGCATCCCCAAGCTCGTGTCTCCGATTTCATCCAGGAACAGAGTGGATTGATGCGCCCTTTCAAACAGCCCCTTCTTTTGTTGATGAGCGTCCGTGAAGGCGCCTTTTTCGTGGCCGAAGAGTTCGCTTTCCAACAAGGTCTCGGTAAGCGCTGCACAGTTGATGGCCAGGAAGGGGCGCTGGGCGCGCGGGCTATTGCGATGAATCTCACGCGCTACCAGTTCCTTGCCCGTGCCGCTCTCCCCCAGAATGAGCACCGTGTGAGCCGTGGGAGCGACCTTCAGGACCATGCGCATCATCGCCTTCGTGGCAGGCGAGTCTCCCAGAATGGCGCGCTTCAGGGTCGCCTGGCGGTCGAATACCTCCGACACGACGCGCAGTAATTCGTCCCTGTCGACCGGTTTCTCCAGATACTGGTAAACACCCCGCCGCGTCGCTTCCACGGCCGACTGAATGGAAGGGTAGCCCGTGATGAGGATGACCGCCACCGTCGGGTCCTCAGCCACGATCTCGCTTAACAACTCAATGCCCGTCATACCGGTCAAGTTCAAATCGGTAATGACCAGATCGAAGCGACGATGCGAAAGCAAATGGAGGGCGACCTCGCCGCTGGCTGCGGTCTCCGTGGCATAGCCCTCATCTTGCAAGATGTCGTTGTAGATTTCGCGTTGACGCTGCTCGTCGTCAACTACCAGGATACTTCCGGAGGCCATTGAGCATTATCCTCACGTTGCGGGGGAAGCAGCCAGTTCGGCGCGCTCAGGCTGCGAGGGCTGGGGAAGTGGAAGCTCGACCACCAGGTCTGTCCCAGGGTGAGCTCCGTCATCGACGAAGACCTGCCCCGCGTGGTCCTCAACGATTTTCTTGGCGATGGCCAATCCCAGACCGAAGCCCGTCGCTTTGGTCGAATAAAAAGGGGCAAACACTTTCTCCCGTTCGGCGTAGGGGATGCCCGGGCCCGTGTCGGCAAAGTGCAACTGGAGGCGCTCGCCGTTTTGGGGCGACTTCGTAGTCACCGCATATATGCGCAATTGACCTCCTCCCGGCATGGCCTGGATCGCATTGGTCAAGATGTTCAAGAAACACGTCTTAATCCGCGCCGCGTCCAGGCGAAAAGTCGGCAGGTCCAAGGCGAGGTCTTGTTTGATCTGAATGCCCTGATTGGCCGCCTGCCGCCCCACCAGCGCCAGCGCTTCGATCAGCGTAGCTTTCAGGTCGCATGGCATCAGCGTGGGGGGAGTTTGACGTCCGGCGGTCAGCACGTCATTGACCAGGTGATTCAAGCGGCTGATTTCATCCTTGATATTGGCCAAGTTTCGCTGCAAGTCGCGCGCCACGCGATCGTCGCCGTCCTGATGCTTGGCGCGAATCTGGTCGATGGAGAGGTTGATGAAGTTCAAGGAGTTGCGAACTTCGTGCGCTACCGTCGCCGCAAACCGCCCCAGCAAGGAGAGTTTCTCCGCCTCATTCAGCCGTTCTTGAAGCGCCCGGTTCTCCCGCAGCCGTTCAACCATCTGGTTGAATGTCTGCGCCAGCAGGCCGATCTCGTCCTCACCCGTGCTGGGCAAGGCGACATACAAGTTGCCGCCGGCCACCTGCTGCGCGCCTTTCACCAGTTGGTCCACCGGCTTGGTAAAGCGAAATGCCAGGTAAAGCACCACACACAAGGCGGCCAGCATCGTTCCCAGAATCCATTCCAGCCGCTGCTTGTACCACAATCGAGAGAGCGTTGTTACCCGGTCGCTTTCGCCTCGGATAAAGGCATACCCGATCACTTTATCGCCCAGCACCAAGGGATATTGAATTACGAAACCGGTTTGGTCGATCGATGGGGACGGTTCGATATCCGGAAACACTGCGTCCAGACGGGCCGAATCCTTTCGGGTCTCAAGACGCCTCTTCTTGATGATGATCTTTTTCCCCACCTGGATGGTCGGGTTCGTGCTCGCCACCACATTGCCTTCTGTGGACGTGATGGACACGTTGGACAGCCCCAGATCCTCGTATTTCTTCTGGTAGATTCTTAACGCCTCGTCTACACTCGTTTTCGGAGGGATTTGAGTCTGAGCAAGCTGGCTGACGGTGAGTAGTCGTGATGTCTCCCCCGACACGTAGTTCAGAATCTCGCGCCGGTGGTTGACATAGTTCCAGGTTAGAATAGCCCCCGTACAGGTCATGGTGACGAACATCACCAGCGCCAGGCGGGTGCGGAATCGGAGGTTGAGGTGCCAGGACCGCAAGATCATTCTCTCGCTACTTCGCTGCTTCTCTATCCTATAAGAACGCTGACCAAGCGTCAATCGAAGGTAGCGCCGAGCGGTGTCCTAATTTGCTTCGTAGCGCCCCGACCTGTCGGGCCGCTATCTTCGATCCGCACCCTACCCAGCGCCGGCTATGAGGTGGTCTCTCGCAACCTCCGCCTCCTAGGGGGCATCCAAAGGAAAGTTCGCGGAACCTTCCCAGACTTTCAAACGAAGCATGCCGTTGCCGGGAGCCGACGCCGTATGCGGAAAGCACTCACTCTATTCTGTGCCGGGCTGGCCTTGCTGGGCACGGCATCTCGTGGCCGCGCCGGCGTGGCGCTTTCCGCCGCCGTCCCGCTCGATTTGGGATTCCGCCAAATGTATAATCTCCAATTCGAGGAGGCACACCGAACCTTCAAGGGCTGGGAGCAATTGCATCCAGATGATCCGCTGGGGCCTGCTTCCGATGCTGCGGCGTACCTCTTTTCTGAACTCGACCGTCTGGGAGTGCTGGAGTGGGAGCTGTTTCTGGACGATGAGAAATTCAAGCAGAGTAAGAGGCTTGCTCCCGACCCCGTAACGAAGAGCGCCTTCGATGCATCAGTGAACTTGAGCGAGCAGATGGCGGATAGTGTGCTGGCGCAGTCACCTGCGGATGGGAAGGCTCTCCTAGCCAAGGTCATGGACCTGGGGCTACGCTCGGATTATCTGGCCTTGATCGAAAGGAGATATCTGGCCTCCCTGGGAGACATGAAGAGCGCTGGGCTCCTGGCCCAGCGGCTGTTGGCTGTTGATCCATCTTGTTACGATGCCTATCTGGCCATCGGAGTGGAGAACTACATTCTGGGGTTGAAACCCGCCCCGGTTCGCTGGGTCCTGAGGATGTACGGGGCGCAGACAGATCGGAGCCAGGGTATCCAGAAACTTCGACTGACGGCCGAGAGGGGCCATTACCTGCTCCCATTGGCGCAGTTAATGCTCGCCGTCGCTGCACTGAGGGACAAGCACAGTAATCAAGCGCGGGAACTGCTCGCCGGGCTGGTGCAGCAGTATCCCAATAACACGCTCTATCGCAGAGAGCTCGAGCGGCTTCATTAGCAATCGTGACTTGGGGCGTATGACCTAAAGGGGGGACCGTAGCGCTGACCTTCAGGTCGGCGTTCACCATGCTGACCCGACAGCCTGGTGAAAGACCATCAACTTGTCATCCCGAGGAGTTACCATGGGCCTTTGGCCCACCCGAGCGCATGAAAATCCCCTTGCCACGCTCACGTGGGGGCGCCATGGCGTGCCCCTACAGCGGCCAACGGGGGTGTGATTTTCAGGAGAGCCGGAGGCGACGAAGGATCTCTGTAATTGCTTGAAATACAACCGCCGAGATGCGCCGATTTCTGGGGTTCGATGGTCCGATCCTAATCGGACCCGAAATCGGACTTCGCTTCCCTCAGAATGACAAGACACGGAGCTACGGTGCGGGTGTGAGCGATGCGAATCGCGGCTGTGGCAAGCGCATTTCCCGAGCATTACTACCCCCAGACCGTTCTGGTTGAAGCGCTGCAGAAGTATTTCGGCGAAAAGCTCGCCAATCCGCAGCGTTTGGAACGGATCTATTCTCACATGGCGGTGGAAGCGCGTTACCTGACGCTGCCCCTCAGCGCTTACTACGGCATCGCTTCGTGGGGGGAGGCGAATGACGCCTTTATCGAGACCGCCCAGGTGTTGGGCGAGCGGTGCCTCTGCGGGGCGCTGGCGCAGGCGGGTTTGGACGCCGGCGAGATTGCCACGCTCATTGTGGTGTCCGTGACCGGCATGGCGAGCCCCTCCATTGATGCGCGGCTGGTGAATCGCATGGGGCTTTCGCCGCGTGTCAAGCGCGTGCCGATTTTCGGTTTAGGGTGCGTGGCTGGAGCGGCAGGCATTGCCCGTGCCGCCGACTATGTGCGCGCCTATCCCGGTCAGGTTGCGGCGCTGCTTGCGGTCGAGCTTTGTTCGCTCACTATACAACGCGATGATCTCTCGATCGCCAACCTGATCTCCGCCGCCTTGTTTGGAGATGGGGCGGCGGCAGTGCTAGTGACCGGATCGGACAAGGAGGCGGCAGGACCGGAAATCCTGGCCACTCGCTCGGTCTTCTATCCCCATACGGAGCACGTCATGGGCTGGGATATTTCTGAAAAGGGTTTCACCATTGTCTTGTCGCCCGAAGTACCGGCCATGGTGGAACGCCACTGGGCGCACGACGTGGACGAGTTTCTGGGCGACAATGGATTGACGCGAAAGGATATCGGAAGCTGGATTCTGCACTCGGGCGGCCCCAAGGTGCTTGCTGCCATGGGGGCTACGCTGAGGCTTCCTGACCGGGCCCTCGAGGCCTCCTGGGAATGCCTGCGCAGAGTGGGCAATATCTCCTCTGTATCGGTCCTTCTGGTGCTCGAGGATGTGATGCAGCACCGTCGCCCCGTCCCGGGAACGTTCGGCCTCCTGGGAGCAATGGGGCCAGGCTTCTGCTCGGAACTCGTATTACTCCGCTGGTCATAACCAGACGAAGCAACGCGGGCTTGATATGGCTTTAGAGTCCACGTGGGAACTCGTTTTGCTGTCGTTTCGAGGAGTTACCATGGGCTTTTGGCCCACCCGAGCGCACGAAAATCCCCTCGCATGTTCACGTAGGGGCACGCCACGGCGTGCCCCTACAGCGGCCGGGGTGGGATGATTTTCGGGGGAGCCCCGATCTGATCGGGGCAACGAGGAATCTCGCTCTGTCCGTGAAATCACTCAGAGCGAGATTCCTTGCTTCGCTCGGAATGACAGCCAGAACGAGGTTTTTCACACAGACACTTTGGCGGTAATGGGTTAGAGTTTGAAACTACGACACACTCGAGTTTGGATTGCACTCGTTATTGGGTTCACGCTGCCCCTCTCTTTGTCCGCTCAGGAAGTGGTGTTCGAACTCGACCCCGCGCAGACGCAGATTCAATTCACCTTGCCTGGGGTTATTCGCGCCGTGCACGGGACCTTCAAACTCAAGAGCGGGACGATTCGCTTCAACCGTGCTACGGGAAAAGCTGACGGGTCGGTGGAAGTAGACATGACAAGCGAGGAGAGTGACAACGTTTCGCTGGATCGCAAAATCCTGGGAGAAGTTCTGGAGACCCGCCAGTACCCCGAGGCGACTTTCATCCCCGTCCGCGTCGATGGCCGCCTGGAAGCGGAAGGAGAGTCAGCACTTCAACTGAGCGGCACGTTTAGGCTGCGCGGCCTCGAACACGATTTCATGGTCGCAACCACGGCGACCCGGAACGGTGAGCAATTGACCGCCAGCACTCATTTCCTGATTCCCTACGTGGATTGGGGCATGAAGAATCCCGGCGGCGTGCTGCTGCGCGTGGGCAACCAGGTTGAGATCAATATCAAGACCACGGGCCGCCTCACCCTGCCCGCCGCGCCCCACTAAGGCTTCTGCCAATCCGCCGATAACCGCCGCAATGTAGGTGGACGGCTTGCCGTCCCCGCGTTTCTGCTGGCCCCGACAAGGGTAGGGCAAGCCCTACCCCACCGTCCTCCCCTCAGTTATTGACGGATTGGGCGCTTCGGAATTGACTTGACAAACCCTCCTGCGCGGGATAGTCTTCCAACATTATTTAATGACTGACTGTTCAGTCAGTAAAAGGACAAAGCACCATGAGTGCAAAGCATCCAACCCGGCGCCGCCCCCAGAAAACGCTCCGGCGGGGGCGGAAGCCCAAAGAGGGCCGCCCTCAAGAAATCCTGGCGGCTGCCTTCGAGGAGTTTGCCGCCAACGGCTATGCAGCCGCTCGCATCGAGGACGTTGCGAAGCGCGGAGGAATTGCGAAAGGAACGATCTACCTCTATTTCAAGAATAAGGAAGGACTCTTCCGGGCCGTGGTCCGCAGTATGATCCGGCCGGTATTCGAGCAGCTTATCCCCTTTGTCGAAAATTTCTCCGGCTCTGCTGAAGCGCTCCTTCGTGAGCTTCAGGAGCGGCACTACGCCCACGTCGTCAGAAACGAAAAGGCGCGCGCCATTCTTCGTCTGTTGATTGCGGAAGGCGGCAAGTTCCCTCAACTGTCCGACATTTTCTATCGGGAAATTATCGAGCCGGGGGTAACCGCCTTACGCCAGGTGTTGGAGAGGGGCGAGGCATCAGGCGAGTTTCGGAAAACGAAGGTCAAGGACTTTCCACAGATCCTGGTCGCCCCCGGTGTTCTCGCCGTTGTCTGGATCCTGATCTTGGGTGCGCGATATCGGCTCGATCTGGACGCGTATATGAGCGCACACAGGGAGTTCGTCTTGCACAGTCTAAAAAAGCAGGTGCACGGCTTAGCGTCCTCGGATCGAAGATGGAAAGGTGGAAACCACTCATGAAGCTGTATCGGGCCTGGGCGTCGCTGGCGGCCCTGTTGCTGGCGTGGGGAAAACCTGTGATCGCCCAACAAGCAAGTCCGCGACGATTGACGTTGAAAGAAGCGATTGAACTGGCGCTCAAGAATAACCTCAGCGTGCGCCTGGCAGGGACACAAGTGGACGAACTCGAGGGGACGCGCCAGCGGCGCGCGGCCTCGCTGCTCCCGCATGTATCCGCAAACTTACTGGCGAACCGGCAGAACGTCAACCTGGCCGCTCTGGGGTTTACTTCTATTCCCAAGATTCCTATCCCCACGGTCATCCCGGCTTTCAATCATTACGATTCACGTATTCTCGCCAGCCAACCTCTGATTGACCGCGAGGCTTACCATAACCTGAAAGCCACCGAGAAGCAGGAGCAGGCGTCGGAGCTGACTTATCAGGACACGCGCGACCTGGTGGTGCGGGAGACGGCAGGGCTCTATTTGGATTCGGAAGCAGGCTATGCAGAAGTTGAAGCGGCGGAATCTCGCGTCACTACCTCGCAGGCGCTCGAAAAGTTGGCGCGCGACCAGCACGACCAGGGGTTGGCGAGCGCGGTGGATGTGGTTCGCGCCCAGGTGCAACTGGCGCGCGACCGGCAAACCCTGCTGGTAGCGCGCGACGCTTACCAAACGTCGCTGCTCGCCCTGGCGCGCTTCCTGGGGCTGAGCCCCGGGACGCCGCTGGAGTTGGCCGGGCGCATGCAATTCCACCCTGTGCCGGCGCCTCCTATCAACGAGGCGCTTCGCACGGCGCTCGAGGCGCGCTCCGATTATCGCTCACTCCTCTCCCAACGCGAGTCCCTCCTCGAGCAGGAAAAGGCTACGCGGGCCCGCTACTTTCCTAAGCTGTCGCTCAACGGCGATTACGGCGCGCTGGGCACCGCTCACACCATGGCGGGAATTGGCGAAATCCAAGGCACGGTGAGCATCCCCCTGTTCGACTGGGACCGCACCGGCCAACGAAAGGAACTCGACAGCCGCCTGCAACGTTTGAACCGGCAGATTGATGATCTGACTCGAGGCATCGAACAGGACCTGCGCAAGGCGCTGCTCGACCTCGATTCCACCACTAATCAGGTGAGCGTCACCGAAGCTGCCCTCTGCCTCGCGGAGCGCGAGCTGACGCTTGCCCAGGACCGCTTCCGCAATGGGGTTACGGACAACATCGAGGTTGTAACGGCTCAGGACACACTCGCGAGCGCCCAGGATGATCGCATCATGGCGCTGGCGCGCCACAGCGATGCGGGAATGGCCTTGGCGCGGGCGCTCGGCGCAACCGAGAAGATTTACCAGACGAACCTTGGCGAACCATGATTCTGTCGGCAAACCCAGGGAGGGTTGTAGCGCTGACCTTTAGGTCGGCAGTCGCGACCCTTCGAACGGCCCGCCATTGGCACCTGTCATTCCGAGCGGAGCGAGGAACCTCGCTCTGTTTTGGCGCCGTTCGCAGGACGACGAATCAGGGCGAGATTCCTCGCTTCGCTCGGAATGACACTATTGCGTGAAGTTTTCGGAGAATGTCCAAGCAGGTGGTACGGCCATGAAACGCATAATCCCACTCCTGCTGCTGGCGGCTGCGGCCGCGGCGGCAGTGCGATATTATCCCCGGTATTTCGGCAAACACCCCGTCTCAAATCTGCTGAAGCTCTCGGGCAACATCGAAGCGCACGAGAGCCTGGTCAGCTTCAAGGTGACGGGCCGCATCGTGGCCTTGCCGGTCGATGAGGGCGTGACCATCAAATGCGGAGAGCTGCTGGCGCGGCTCGATAATGCCGACTATCGCCAGCAAGTCGTGGTGGACGAAGCTACGGCCCACGTGCGCGACCGGCAGCTTGCCCTCGGCTTGGCCGGCAGCCGCCACCAGGAAATTGAAGCAGCCCGGCAGGCCATCCTCGACGCGCAGGCCGACCTCGAGCAGCGGAAAAAGGACTACGCGCGCTACCAGGCGCTGGCTGAGAAAGACGAAATACCCGCCCAAACCCGCGATCAGGCAGCCACCAGTGTGACCCGCGCCCAGGCCGCCTACGACCGGGCGCAACAGACTTACAACGAGATCCTGGAGGGAACGCGCAAAGAGGAACTCGAGGTGGACCGGGCCAACGTTCATCAGGCGGATCAAAATCTTCATCTGTCGCGCATCCGGCTGTCTTATACCGTGCTTCGTGCGCCCTTCAACGGAGTGGTCCTGGTGCGGCAGGCAGAGTTGGGCGAAGTGGTCTCCCCCGGCACACCCATCGTGACCTTGGCCGACCTGGACCACCTCTGGCTGCGCGTCTACGTGCCGGAAACTGATCTCGGCAAAGTCCACTGGGGCCAGTGCGTTGAGGTGCGGAGCGATACTTACCCTGACAAGATTTATCGGGGGCGGATTTCCTTGATTTCTTCGGAGGCGGAATTCACTCCCAAGAGCGTCCAGACGGAAAAGGAGCGCGTGACGCTGGTGTATCGCGTCAAGGTGGATGTCGAGAACCCGAACTACGAGCTGAAGCCTGGAATGCCGGCGGACGCGTACATCAAGGTGAAGTGAGTGTGTCCGTCAATGAAGGGTGTCATTCCGAGCGCAGCGAGGAATCGCGCTCTGCTTCGCGCTCACCGTGAAAGAAAGATCAGGGCTAGATTCCTCGCCGCGCTCGGAATGACCCACCAGCGCCTTGAATGCCAGTAGTACTATGAATTCCACTCCCGCCATTATCGTTTCCGCACTCAACAAACGCTTCGGCGAAGTGCGCGCCGTCGATCGACTCACCTTCGACGTGCACGCGGGAGAAATCTTCGGCCTGGTGGGGCCGGACGGCGCGGGAAAGACGACGGCACTGCGCATCCTCGCCGGAGTGCTGGATGCGGATTCGGGCTCGGCGACCGTGGCCGGCTACGACGTGGTGCGCGACCCTGAGGGAGCCAAGCACCAACTCAGCTACATGTCGCAGCGCTTCGGCCTTTACGAAGATCTTACAGTGGACGAGAACATCCGCTTTTACGCGGATCTTTTTGGGGTCACCCGCAAGAAGCGCGAGCCGCGCTGCGCGGAACTGCTGGCAGCGGCAGGGTTGAGCGATTTCCGCAACCGCCTGGCCGGGAACCTCTCCGGCGGGATGAAACAAAAACTCGGGCTGGTTTGCGCCTTGATCCACACTCCCAAGGTGATCCTTCTCGACGAGCCGACCAACGGTGTCGATCCGGTGTCGCGACGCGACTTCTGGAGAATTCTCTATTCGCTGCTCGCCGGGGGAGTGGCCATTCTCATTTCGACCTCTTATCTCGACGAGGCCGAACGCTGTCATCGCGTCGGACTCCTGTATAACGGGCGCTTGCTTTTCTGCGATGCACCCGGCGCGCTAAAGAAGAAATTTCCGGGCGAAATTCTGGCCGTGCTCGCCCCCGAGCCGGCGCGCGCGCACGACGTTCTGGCGAAATCCGAGGGGGTGCGCAGTGCGCTGCTGGTGGGGGACCGGGTCCATCTGTTTGTGGACAGCGCAGAGCGCCGGCTTCCGGAGGTACGGGCTCGCCTCGAGACGACCGCGACAGCTTACGATACCATTCAAACCGTGGAGCCGAGCATCGAGGACTTATTCGTTTCGGCGCTGGACTCGAACAAATAGCCTCCTCCCCCTTGGGGGAGAGGGTCTCATTCTAAACGAGGGGAAGAGACGTTCATGACCGAGAACGCGACATCGGTGGTGGTCGAGAACCTCACCAAGCGTTTCGGGTCGTTTACCGCCGTGGATCACGTTAGCTTCCAGGCTCGGCGCGGTGAGATCTTCGGTTTTCTTGGTCCCAACGGCGCCGGCAAATCCACCACCATTCGCATCCTGTGCGGCCTGCTGCGGCCCACCTCCGGCCAGGCGCTGGTGGCGGGAATCGACGTGGCGGCAGCCTCGGAAGCGGTCCGCCAGCAGATCGGATACATGTCACAAAAGTTCTCGCTTTATAACGACCTGCGAGTGATAGAAAACCTGCGGTTCTTTGCTGGCTTGTACAGCGTGCCGGCCCGCGACCTGCCGGACCGCCTGGCGTGGGCGCTGCGCATGGCGGGACTCGAGGGGCGCGAGCAATCCCTCACGCGCTCCCTGGCCGTAGGCTGGAAGCAAAGGCTGGCGCTCGGTTGCGCGGTCCTGCACCGCCCTCCCATCGTCTTTCTCGATGAGCCGACCTCGGGCGTGGATCCCGTTTCTCGCCGGCACTTCTGGGACTTGATTCAGCAGATGGTCGACGAGGGCATCACGGTGTTCGTCACCACGCACTACATGGACGAAGCGGAGTACTGCAACCGCCTGGTTATGATCGATCGCGGGCGCATCGTGGCCATGGGCACTCCTACGGAACTGAAGAGCGGTTACATGAAGGGCCAACTATTGCTGGTCGAGTGCGAGCCGCTGGGGCCGGGGCTGGAAGCGCTGCGGGAAACTCCCGGCGTCCTTGATGCCGCGGTTTTCGGGAGCAGCCTACACGCCGTCGTCGCCGATGCCCAGGCTGCTCTGCCCAAGGTTCGGGAGTCCCTCGAGGCCCGGCGTCTGCGCGTGGGACGTGTGGAGCAGATTCCGCCCAGCCTCGAAGACGTATTCGTCTCGCTCACCGCAGCGCGCGAATCCAAACAGGAGAAATCCGCATGAGCGGGCGCCGCGTCCTGGCCATGACGCGCAAGGAAGTGATTCAGATCCGGCGCGATCCCCTGAGCCTTCTGATTATCATCGCCATGCCCATCATCCAACTGCTGATCTTCGGCTACGCGGTCAACCTGGATGTCAAGCACATTCCACTTTGCGTGTACGACCGCGACGCGACCCAAACTAGCCAGGACCTACTCAAGCGCTTCCAGGCCACCGACTACTTCCAGATTGTTCATCTGTCGGACAGCTACACCGATATAGTGCGAAGCATTGATTATGGCGCCTGCACGGTAGCCGTGATTGTTCCGCCGCAATTCTCCGAAAAACTTCGCTCCGCCGGTCAAGCCAGCGTGCAGGCGCTGCTCGATGCCAGCGACAGCAATACGGCGAGCATCGGGATGGGTTATGCGCTCAGCATCGTGCAGGCGTATTCCGCCCAAGTGCAGATCGACTGGCGCGAGCGCCACGGGCTCGCCGCCCTTCCCGCGGATGTCCGCTTCGAGCCCCGAACCTGGTTCAACGAGGACCTGGAAAGCATGTCGAACATTGTGCCGGGCGTAGTGGCCATGGTGATGGCGGTGGTGGGCGCGTTTCTCAGCTCGCTGACCATCGCGCGCGAGTGGGAGCGCGGCACGATGGAGCAGCTCATCTCCACGCCGGTTGCCAAGCTGGAAATCCAGATCGGCAAGCTCACCCCTTATTTCCTGATCGGGATCATGGATACGGCGGTTTGCGCCGCCGTGGCCGAGTGGTGGTTCGACGTTCCTTTTCGCGGCAGCTGGACGGTTTTGTTCGGCTGTTCGATGCTTTTTCTGGTGGTAGTGCTGTCGCTCGGCTACTTCATTTCCGTGACGGCCAAGTCCCAACTGGGCGCCAGCCAGATGGCTCTGTTGGCGACGTTTCTCCCCACCTTTCTTCTCTCGGGCTTCATCTTCCCCATCGAGCAGATGCCGGTGGTAGTGCAGTGGATCACGCGCGTGCTGCCGGCGCGTTATTACGTCTCCATCTTGCGGAGCGTTTTCCTGAAGGGCACAGGGATTCGTTTAATGGCGGGACAGCTCTTCGCCTTGTCGATTATTGCGGTGGTCCTCGTTACGCTGGCCACCCAGGCCTTTCACAAGAAGCTGGAATGAGTCTCTTGAATCTCGAGGTTCGAATCTTGAATTTTGAATCTTGAATTTTGGATCTTTTCCACAGAGGCTGCAATGCGATTTCTTCAATCCCTGGCGCGCATCAAGCAGATGCTGCGGAAGGAGTTTATCCAGACGCTGCGCGATCCCCACACGCGCTTCCTGCTCATCGGCCCGCCCATCATCCAGATGCTGGTCTTCGGGTATGCAGCCACCCTGGAAGTGAAGCATGTTGCGCTCGCCGTGCTCGACCTTGACAACACCCAGGAGAGCCGCGAACTGGTCTCGCGTTTTACCGCCAGCCGCTATTTCGATCTTCAGAAATATGCCGCGCGACGGGATGAACTCCGCGAGGGCATCGACCGGGGTGATTTTCTGGTCGCCCTGGAAATCCATTCCGGCTTTGCCCAGCGCTTGCGCAAGGGCCAGGGGGCCTCGGTGCAAGTGCTGGTGGACTGCTCGAACTCGAACACGGCGCTCGTAGCTCTGGGTTATCTCAGCCAGATTGGCGCCCAATTCGCGCAAGACTATCAAACCGACCGGATGCGCCGCACGGCGCCGCAACTGGCATCCTTCGTGCCGCAGGTCCAACTCGAAACCCGCCCCTGGTTCAATGAAAGTCTCAACAGCCAGTGGTACTTCGTTCCCGGCGTCATCGGCAACCTGATGCTCATCCTGGTGATGATGCTGACGGCGTTTGCGGTGGTGCGGGAGCGGGAAATCGGCACCCTCGAGCAGGTTATGGTCACACCCATTCGCCGCTGGGAGTTTATCCTCGGCAAGACCCTCCCTTTTTTCCTCATCGGCTGCTTCGATGCCACCATGATCTCGCTTCTGGGCACTTTCTGGTTTGGTGTGCCGTTCCGCGGCAAGGTCGCCGTGCTGGCCCTAGGATTGATAACCTACATGCTCGCCGCGCTGGGGCTCGGGCTCTACCTCTCAACCATTTCCGCCACCCAGCAGCAGGCCATGCTCGCCTCCTTCTTCTTCATCATGCCCATGATTACGCTCTCCGGCTTCGGCAACCCCATCAGCAGCATGCCGGTGTTCTTCCAGAAGTTGAACTATATCAACCCCGTGGCCTACGCCATGGTGGTCCTGAGGAGTGTGTACCTCAAAGGCGTCGGATTCGAGGTGCTCTGGCCGGACATCGCCGCCATGGCGGGTCTGGCCGCGCTCTCGCTGAGCGTCAGCGTCCTGCGCTTCCACAAGTCGCTTGAATAACCTATAATTGTTAGGGCACAGGCGGAAACCCACAAGCCCTTAACCCGTGAGACACCGCGGCACAAAGAAGGTATTTGATCCTCCGTGTCTCGGCGCCGCTGGGTGAGCTGTTTTCAGAAAGGACGGAAACGATGGACTTCACAGGCAAAGTCGTGGTGGTAACCGGCGGAGGATCAGGGATCGGCGAGGCCTGCGTGCGAGAATTCGCCGCTCGGCATGCGTCCCTGGCGATAGTGGATTGCAAAGCGGGAGCAGGCGAACAAACGCTTTCGGAGCTTCGGCAAGAAGGCGCTGAGGTTGAGTACTTCCAGGCCGACGTGGGCGCTCGCGCCGAGGTCGAGCGTCTGGTTCCGGAGGTCGTCGCGCGTTTGGGCGGGATCGACGTGCTGGTCAATAATGCCGGAATCCAGCGTTACGGCAGCGCCACCACCACCACCGAGGAAGAGTGGGACGAGGTCATGAACGCTAACCTGAAAGGCGCCTTTCTGATGTCCAAGTACGCCATACCCGAAATGATCAAGCGGGGAGGAGGCGCCATTGTCATGACGGGCTCCGTACAATCAGTGACGGCCCAGCAAAACTCACTCGCTTATGTCACGAGCAAACATGGCATCCTGGGCCTCACGCGCTCCATTGCGCTCGATTTCGGAAAGCAGAATATCCGCGCGAATTGCGTAATGCCGGGAGCGATCGATACGCCCATGCTGCGCTGGGCGGCTTCCCGCGACAGCCACCCCGAGAAGATTCTGGCCGGGTGTGCGAGCCTCCACATTCGAGGCACGCTGGGACAGCCGGCGGAAGTGGCGCGAGTGATCGTCTTCCTGGCCAGCGACTTGGCTTCGTTCGTAACCGGCGGCGCGTACGCCGTGGACGGGGGTTTGCTCGTCCCCGCGGGAGGCATGGCGTTTCAGGGGGCCGGCCTGGGCGCACCTAAATAGGACGCAGGGGCGGTTCGCGAACCGCCCCTACAGGCACATACTTATGAAGCTTGGACTGGGACTTTACCGCCACATGTTGACCTGCGAGAACTACGCATTCGCGCGGCAGGCCGGCTGCACGCACGTTGTTATTCACCTGGTGGATTATTTCAATCAAGGGTCTCGAAACCCCCGCGACAATCAGCCCACGGGAGGCAAACTCGAGCCGTGGGGAGTGGCGGGCGATCCTGACAATCTCTGGAGCCTCGACGAACTGCGGAGAATTCGGGGAGAGATCGAAGACGCCGGGCTTGTTTTGGCCGCGATCGAGAACCTCGATCCCGCCCATTGGCACGACATTCTTCTGAACGGGCCCCAGCGCTCCCGCCACATCGAGAACGTGAAGAACATCGTTCGCCGCATGGGCGAAGCGGGGATTCCCGTCTTGGGTTACAACTTCAGCCTGGCAGGGGTGAGCGGCCGTGTCAGTGGAGCCTTCGGACGGGGCGGGGCAGTCTCCGTGGGAATGGATGGGCCGGCGGATGCGCCTCTTCCCAAGGGAGTGGTGTGGAATATGATTTACGATCGCGCTGCTCCTTCTGGGACTGTTCCACCGGTAACCAGCGATGAGTTGTGGCGCAGGCTGCAGAGGTTCTTGGAGGAGATCATCCCTGTGGCTGAGCAGGCAGGCGTGCGCCTCGCCGCCCACCCTGACGATCCTCCCATGCCGAGCTTGCGCGGGCAGCCGCGCCTCGTCTACCAGCCCTATCTCTACCAGAAGTTAATGGACCTCCTGCCAAGCCAAAGCAACGCCTTGGAACTCTGCGTCGGAACCTTGGCCGAGATGACGGAAGGTAACGTCTACGAGGCCGTTGACCAATACAGCCGCCAAGGCAAAATCGCTTACATCCATCTCCGCAACGTAGCTGGTAAAGTGCCACGCTACCGGGAAACCTTCATCGACGAAGGAGACGTCGATATGGTTCGCGTCCTGTCGATTCTGAAGCGCAATGCTTTCGACGGGGTCATCATCCCTGACCACACACCCCAGATGAGCTGTGCCGCACCTTGGCACGCAGGTATGGCGCACACGCTTGGGTACGTGCTGGGCGCTCTGGCGAGGATTCAGGATTCAGGAATCCGGATTCAGGATTAGGGACAAACGAATCTGCGCGAGAACTTCGTTCGGGCTGTCATTCCGAGCGCAGCGAGGAATCTCGCTCTGAATCCTGAATCCCGAATCCTGGATCCTGGTTTACCTTTTGTTATTTTAATTTCTAGTATACTCTCCTATAATCACCAACTCGTGGATTCCGAGCCTGAATCCCAAATCATGAGTCCTGGAACGCGAGATGCCAAACCCAACTTACGATACACCGCCGCGACGAAGCGAACGAGTGCTGCTGAGGATCCCGATACGGATCGAGGGGAAGGATGCCCAGGGTGATTCCTTTGATGAGCTGACTTATACGCTGGTTATCAACCAAACCGGAGGACTGATTGTCGCCGCGCACCTGATGCAGCCCGGCGCCGTAATCAAGATTACCAACCTCAATAACCAGCTCTCCTGTTTCTTCCAGGTGGTGATGCGCGCCGCAAGGTCAATAAGCGGCACTCCCGAGTGGGGAGTGAAGTGTCTGGACCCGGAAGTTGAAATCTGGGGCGTCCACTTTCCAGCCAAAACGGACGAACCTGCACAAGAAGGTCTTATCCATGTTCTGCTGGAGTGCCGGGAGTGTTCCTGCCGGGAAATGAGCGCCCTCACGGTGGAACAATATCGCAGGCTGGTGTCGTACTCTTCCGTGGCGCGTCCCTGTCCAAGGTGCGACTTTCCCAGGGATTGGACGTTTGCAGTCGTCGATATTGGACCTGAGAAACCCTCACCCACTCTTCCTGCCACTTCAATTTCGGACTTGGCCTCGCAGCGCGAACTCCAACGACGGCAGGAGAAGCGCCTCGGGGTAAAGCTCCCGCTGGGAATCAGGCTTCAGGATGGGAGCGAGGAGACCAGCACGACAGAGAATATTTCCAAAACCGGCCTCTGCTTTGCCTGTAACCTCGAACTGCAAGTCGGAGAGCGGATCTACGTGCGAGTGGGATTAGATAGCCCTGATGAACAACGCGATATTCCTGCTCGCGTCATGTGGCGGCGTCCCTCCCATGACAAGGGAAGGGCGTTCTACGGGGCAAAGCTGGAACGGGAGTGAGAGAAGGCAGTAGGCAGTGGCCTTATGAATGAACGGCCCTCTCCCCTGGGGAGAGAGTGGCCCGCTGCCAGCGCTTTCATCAGCCGGAGCGGGAGGAGTGAGGGGTGTTTTGCCCGTGCAACAGGGCTCTTGCTCCGGCGTCACAGGAATTCACGAAATCTGCTGAAGCGGACTTATTGTCTCTTGACACTTCCGGGCACATAGGCTAGAATTGTAGAGTGCCGGCCGAAGGTCCGCGCTGCATTATGTGTGCCCTCCAGTTCTCCTCGCCCCTATGTTTAAGTTCAGGCCTAATGTTGCCAATTTGGGCTCCCTCCGCGGATGAGGAGGGGTCGGGGGTGGTGCGACTTTGCGGTCTTGGTGACACTTCGCGCCTGGAAGTGAAACTTGGGCTCCCGGCATCGAAAACGGGGTACGGCCCACGAGGCAAAAAGATGTTAAAAATCGTGGGAACGAACTCGACAACTCCTTTGGAATCAATAAAAGCTCCAAAAAACGAACTCAAAACGAACTGGTTTCTTGCATGCAAACGACCACGAAAAATGGCCTTCGGGTGTCAGGCGCCTGGTTCGGGGTGTCAGGTCGCAAGAGCTGTTTTGCGGACGAATTGCAAGGCAAACCATGAGCCAATTGGATGAAGTTCGAGCGGCCGCTGACATCGTCAAGATCGTGGGCGATTACGTCAAGTTGCGCAAAGCCGGCGCCAATTACATGGGCCTTTGCCCGTTCCATCAGGAGAAGACCCCCTCGTTCGCCGTCCACCCGGCCAAGCAGATTTTCCATTGCTTCGGCTGTGGCGTGGGAGGTGACGTTTTCAAGTTCGTGATGATGATCGACGGCCTCACCTTCCCTGAAGCACTGCGCCGGGTGGCGGAGAAGGTGGGCGTCACGATCTCGGAGTCTTTCGGCGAGGCTGCCTACGATCCCAACACGCGAGTACGCGCACTGCTCTACAAAATGCACGAAGCTGCCGCCAAGTTCTTTGCTGGGCAGCTGACGGGCACGGCGGAAGGCCGTTTGGCGCGGGCCTACCTGGAGGACCGGGGATTGAACGACGAGGCCGTGGGCCGTTTCCGATTGGGATATGCTCCCGGCGATGGACAGGCCCTGATTCGGCACCTGAGCGGGGCAGTACGGGAGATGAATCAGGGCGAGTCGGGCAATGTGTCGGAATTGCTCGAGAAGAGCGGCTTGGTCGGCCACGACGCCGAGAGAAACCGCCACTACGACCGCTTCCGCCGCCGCATCATTTTTCCCATTGCTAACGAGAGTGGCAAAATCGTGGCCTTCGCAGGTCGAGCCTTGGGAGACGAGCAGCCCAAGTATCTCAATTCACCGGAAACCCCCATCTACACCAAAGGGCGAGTGCTTTACCATCTGGACCGCGCCGCGCAGGCCATCCGCAAGCTCGATTATGCCATTCTGGTTGAGGGCTATATGGACTGCATCGCGTTGGTTTCGATCGGCATCGAAAATGTCGTCGCTTCCTGTGGGACGAGCCTTACGGAAAGCCAAATTCGCTTGCTGGCGCGCTATTCACGCCGCGTGGTGGTGAACTATGATCCGGATTCGGCAGGAGTGGCGGCCACCGAACGCTCCCTGGCATTGCTGCTCGAGGAAGGTCTTGAAGCCAAGGTGCTGGCGCTGCCGGGGAAACTCGACCCCGATTCCTTCATTCGAAAGGAAGGGAGCGGGCGTTACCGCGAGCTACTGTCGGGCGCGCCGAGCTATATAGACTATTTAACTGATCGAGCCATCATCACCCATAACCTCGCCACCCCCGAAGGGAAGGTCGGAGCGGCCAATGCCGTGCTGCCTTACCTTGCCAGAGTTCCTAACCCGATGCTGCGGGCCGAGATGGCGGGCCGGTTGGCCGAACGGCTGCGTCTGGACCAGCGGCTTTTGCGCGAGGAACTCCGGCGCGTGGCGGGGACGGCCCGAACAGACGTGCGAATTCAGCCCCAATCGGTCGCTCTCAAGGTCACGGTGGCGGAGAAGGAACTGCTGAGGGCGTTCGTGGAAGACCAGGAACTCGCCGATGAACTTCTGGAGCAGATGGTGGATAAGGGGCTGGTGGAGGGATTGTTGACGGAGCCCATCTTCCAGCGCTTCCTGGAGTTGTGGCGGCGGGGTGAGAAAGCCGAACCGTCGGCCTTGGAAGAACCACTCAACGCTGAGACACGCCAGGCGCTCTATGAGAGCCTGTTTTGGGAGGTGGAGCCGCCGGATAGGGGACGAATTGACCGACACCTCCAGTCTTTACGCGCTCGACGCGCCCGCCACCAACTCGATGCCTTGCGCGCCGCGATCCAGGAAGCCCTCCAGGCGGACGACCGGGCAAAGCTTCGAGAGCTGGAACGAGTTAAGCTAAACCTACAGAACGAGCTACGCGGACTCACTGAAGGAGGAAAAATATCACACCACTGACAAACGAAATCGTGTATATTACATCTAATACGATGGAGCCGGTGCAGTTTGACGGCTTGTCGAAACGACGATGCAGTTATGCTGGAGGCGGCACCGCCAAGCGCAGACGGGGGTGTCGCCATACTTATTTTAACATGGAATTAATCTTTCTTCCCCGGTAGGGAGGCGATTGCCTTGGCGTTCGACGACAAGTTTGATCAGGTCAACAAGCTTATTTCATTAGGCAAGGAGAAGGGCTACCTCCTCTACGACGAGGTGAACGAACTTCTTCCCTCCGACGTACATTCGGCGGAAGATCTCGATGACCTCCTCT